>Ga0306920_100006532_pt1 | contig 15240 bp, 18 predicted proteins | sample flu12Cox44000170_FD_204666 | JGI IMG/M metagenome (GOLD analysis project Ga0306920, IMG submission 204666) | Lab enrichment of tropical soil microbial communities from Luquillo Experimental Forest, Puerto Rico - flux4day.12C.oxic.44.000.170 (v2)... | ecosystem: Environmental > Terrestrial >... | reverse complement strand
TGCAGCCGCAGCTGGGCCGGCCGCCGCCTCACCTGGGACGCCTTCAACCAAATCAAAGAACGGACACCGTTACTGCCACCTAAACTGCGCCTCCCATACCCGGAGCTGCTGGCGCTCGCAGTGCTGTGAACCAACTTCCGAAGAGCGTTTGTGCGGGAAATCCGCACGCCACGTTCTGTGGGAACCGGGGGCGGGTGACCGCCTCCGGTGACCCGGTGGGAGGGCACAACCCTTCCCGACCCCTATCGAGGGGGGCTACCGGCCCACAATCCGATGACGACGCAAGCGATGCACAACGAAGCCAAGGCCAGGCCGGCGGCGCTGACACTAGAGCAGGCGCTATGGCTCGAGCTGATGCAATTCTACATCCGCGAGGCTTGGCTGCTTGACGAGCGCAAGTTCACGGAGTGGCTCGATCTCTTCACCGACGATGTCCTCTACTTTATGCCGCGCCGCAAGAATGTCCCGCGCCGCGAAGCGCACCGCGAATTGACGCCGCTCGGCGATTTGGCGATCCTTGAAGAGGACAAGCGCTATCTCGAGATGAGGGTGGCGCGGCTCGATACCGGGATGGCCTGGGCCGAGGATCCGCCATCGCGCACCCGCCAGCTGATCGGCAATCTCGAAGTAGTATCGCTGGAGAATGGCGAGGTCGAGGCCAAGACCGCGTTCCTAGACTAGTGTACCGCTCGCACCTGGAGACCGATCATCAGTTGCTCTCCGGTTGCCGCGAGGACTTGCTGCGCAAGGTGAATGGCGCATGGAAGGTGGCTCGGCGCAGGATCGTGCTCGACGCCAACGTGCTCTTAGACAAGAACCTCAGCGTCTTCCTCTAGGTGGAAATCCAAAGAGTCGCGACTTAGTCCGCCATTGCGTGCCTACATACGACGGCTGGAAACGCGCTTCGAAGCGCCGTTGCGCTGGAGGCGATCAAAGCCCGCAGTTTGGGTAGTCCGGGTATGGGCAATTATATGGATATGCCGGAGCCGTTGGATAGTATGGGTAGTAGTAGGGCGTGCTGGCAGCGGCGGCGCCGACTACGGCACCCGCTGCGACCCCGGCGGCAACGCCACCCCAACCCGGCCCATAATAGCCCCCGTAGCCGCCGCTGACATTGACGTTGCGGTTAACGTTGACGTTCCGGTTGACGTTGGCGCTGTTAAAGTTTCCGCGGTTGATGTTGGCGCTGTTGAAGTTTCCACGGTTGACGTTGGCGCTGTTGAAGTTCCCGCGGTTGACACCCGCGCCCGCACCGGCCCAGGAACCTCGCCCGGCGGCACCCCCCGCCGCCGCACCGCCGCGATAACCACCGCCACCCCCACCGCGATAACCACCGCCACCGCCGCCGCGAAAGCCGCCGCCGCCACGACCGCCGCCGCGTACGAGCACCAACGGCGCACCTTTCGCATCTGCCGTCGCGACGGCGATATTGTGGGCCATGGCGCCGCTCCAGACAGCCGGGACGGCTGACGCTTCCGTGGCCATCAGCCCGATCAAGGCGATCGATGCCATGTAGAGCACATACTTAGTCATTGCTGCGGCCTCACTCGACGTACGGCCCGAATTTCCTTCCGGCTCGCGACTGCCCGAGAAGCAAGTGTCGGCCTTAGCATAGCCGGCGCCGGAGCCGACATCACCCGCAGGACCTGGGGGCGAACCGCCTTTTCCCATCGATCGATGTCACTTAAAGTGGATCAATTCTACTGCGACAACGACCACCGTCGAAAAAAAATCTTATGATGCGAGCAACGCGATGAACGGAAAAACCGCGGCTGTACTATTGTCGGGCCTGCTGGTTGCCTGTGCGCAAACCCAACCGCCGGAGGCCACGGCACCGGCCGCACCGTCCCCGCCCGCGGCCCCGGCTCCAGCCGCGGCCCCGGCGTCCGCAGCCGAGTCGGCGCCGGTGGACCATATCGTAAATATTCAGAGAGCGCTTTGCGGAGACCTGATGAGGTTGGCGCCGGATGATCGCGCCGCGGCGACGATGTTCTATATCGGCTATCAGGCGTCGCGCTTCCGCGCCAGAACCATCAACGTGGCCTTGATCCCCAGCATCGAGGCTCAGGCGCTCACTTACTGCGAAGAGAACCCCGACCGACCGGTTGTCCAGGCGTTCGCAGAGGCCTACTCGGCAGCCCGAAGATGACGTGCCGCTCTCGACACCTGGTAGGCAATCTCGGGGTCGTGCCGTTGGAGAACGGTGAGGTCGAGGCCAAGACCGCATCTGGTGTATGCTCGCACCTGGAGACCGACCATCGGCTGCTCTCCGATTATCATGAGGATTTGCTGCGCAAATTGGACGGCGCGTGGAAAGTGGCCCGGCGCACGATCGTGCTCGACGCCAACGTGCTGCTCGACAAAAATCTCAGCGTCTTTCTCAGAGGATCCAAGCAAAGCGGAGGAACGCGATGAAATCGGCATACGGACGGCAGAGCCCTGCACCCGATTACGAGCTGACCTGCGTCGAGCCGGGGAGCCCAATGGGAGAGCTGATGCGCCGCTACTGGCAGCCGGTCTGCACATCCGATGAACTGCGCGACCTGCCGCGCAAGGAAAAGCTGCTGTGCGAGGAGATTGTCGTGTTCCGCGACAAGAAGGGGCGGGTCGGGGCGCTGGACCCGCATTGCGCACATCGCGGCACGTCTCTCGAATGGGGCCGCGTCGAGGAGGAGGGGCTGCGCTGCTGCTATCACGGCTGGCTCTATGACACGCAGGGCCGGTGCGTCGACATGCCGTGCGAGACCGAGGAGTTCCGCACGGCGATGGAGGTATGGCAGCCCGCCTACCCAGTGACGGAATATGGCGGGCTGGTCTTCGTCTATATGGGCCCGCCCGGCACCGAGCCGTTATTTCCCTGCTTTGACATCATCGACAGGGACCCGGGCGAGGATGTTGTGCTGCGCGGGATGCGGCTGTGGGGCGACTATGCGGTCGGGATGGTCAGGGACTGCAACTGGCTGCAGCACTGGGAGAACATCGTCGACCCGTACCACCTGTTGATATTGCACCAGTGGATCAGCGGCGATCAGTTCGAGGGTGCCTTGATGCAGGGCAAGGCCACGATCGGCTGGGAGAAGACGCCGCTCGGCGTGCGCTACAATGTGATCAAGGACCTGCCGAACGGCAATCGCATGGTGCGGCACGCCGAGTGCATCGTGCCGAACATGTTCATCATCCCGAGCATCCGTGAGCCCGGCACGGTGCCAAAGCGCAAGCAGCGCGGCACCGAGCTGTCATGGGCCGTGCCGGTCGACAACGAGCATGTGCGCGGCATCAGCATCGTTGCCTGGCCGCTCGAGAATGGCGAGCCAAAGCCCGATTGGAAGCCGGGCACCGACACGATCGCCGACATCCGGCCGGGCTCGTCTCTGCAGCGCAGCTACGAGGAGCGGCAGCGCAAGCCCGACGATCCCGAAGCGCAAGAGGGGCAGCGCCCGATCGCGATCCATGCGCTCGAAAACCTGGCGCATTCGGATACCGGCATCGTCATGCTGCGCCGGCTGTTGCGCGAGCAGCTGCAGTACCTCGAGCAAGGCCTCGACCCGATCAACACCATCCGCGACCCGGCGGCGAACAGGCGCGTCCCGACCGGCGCCTGGAACACGATCCTGTCACCGGCGGAAGCCGCTGCACTGCCATACAGCGAAGACCTCTAACGACAGAACGCAGGGCCGGCGCGCGCTGCGCTGCCAACCTCCGTTGGATGCATTGCGCGCATCCTAGTGGACGGAGTCCGATCCCGGCGACTGTTGCGGTCACAACTCGTTCGACCGTGATCGCCACTCCTCATGCCGGCTTGCGCTCGACCGTCCGGGGGTCGTCGACATCGAGCTCGATAACCTCGCTGGGAGAGGGTGTCGCGGTCATCAAGGTCACGCCCTCCGTCGAGTGAAAGCGGTGCCATGTCCCCTGCGGAATGACAGCCAGCATTCCGGCGCGGAGCGCGAACGATTGGGGCCTGTCCTCGCGCGCGATTTCCAAGGTCGCAGTGCCGTCGAGAATGTGGATCAGCTCGTCGCCGGCGAGATGGGATTCCCAATGGCCCTTGCCCGCGAACTTGGTGGCGAACAGACTGCCGTCGCGGTAGGCAGCCAACCGCGCGCCGCTTCCCTTTCGATCCGCCATCGTCGATTGCGGGGTCCGTCCGCGGAACATTGTCAGCTTCGCCAGTTCCGCGTTGAGATCGACGATGCTGGGCGTTCCGCTCGGCATGACCCTCTTTGGCTCTGCCGTCCGCGGGTCATCGACATCGAGCTCGATGTGGTCGCCGGGAAGCGTCGCACTCCAGATCGTCCCGCCCTCCGCAGAGCGAAACCGGTGCCACGTGCCCTTCGGAACGATAGCGATCATTCCGGCGCGAACCTCGAAGGACTTGGGCGGCCCGTCATCGCACACGATGTCCAGAATCGTCGTGCCGTCGAGAACGTGAACCAACTCGTCCTCGGGATGATCTTCCCAATGACTTGTCCCCGCGTTCTTCCCGGCGAAGAGGATACCGTCGCGATACGGGCCCAGTAGCGTCGCGCTGCCCCGGCGCTCCTCCCGCGTTGTTCGCGGTGTCAGTCCGCGAAACATTGTGAGCTTCGCGAGTTCCGCATTTAGATCGATGACGCTGGGGGGTCTGCTTGTCATTTCTCCTCCATTTGATTTGTTTGAGGCGAGGTCTTGTGGGCGTGACGTGTAGGCCCGCCGCTGCGGCAAAGCGGCCGCCGCGATTTAGAGCTTCTTCATCATGTAATAGCGCGTCAGACCGGGCGGGTCGCAGTCGATCGTCGCGGCGACCTCGTAGCCCTGTTTCAAGTAGAAACCGGGCGCCTCGATGCTGAGCGTCGTGAGCGCAATGCGGGTGCAGCCCCGCCGCCTGCCTTCCTCTTCTGCGATGGCCAAGACACGGCTACCGATCCGAGCGCGGCGCAAATCCTCGGGCAAGAAAAACCACGCGACATAGACGAGCCCGTATTCCGATCGCCCGTGCAACCCGCCGACAACTTTGCCGGTCTGCCGATCGCGGACAAAAACCGCCAGCGGGCGAAAATCCAAGTATCCGGCCTCGCTGATATTATGGGCCCGCAGACCATCGTTGATCACCGCCGCGTCAATGGGATCAAGCTCATCAGTTACGGTGATGTCTGGGTCTGCCTTGGCAGCGCCATTCGGCATATCCGCCTCCACGGAACTCGGCATATTTGCCTAGCTGCGTCCTCTGTCGCGGCACATCGCTGTTGTCACGGTCAACGGCGCCAGCTGTCTGAAGGCTGGCTGGGAACGAACGTAGCGCCCCAATTTGATTGCAGTGATCTCCGTTTTTGGAGACCCCTGGAACGTTTTCGTAGCGGCCATTTGAGGTACAATTATCGTCGGAGGTCTACGAGGTTGGGCGTAGCTACCGAGGAACATGTCATGGCTGCTCTAGACGGATTGGCGATTGCGGGGCGCGAGACGCGGCGTGGGCCTGCGATTCGCCCGCCGAGGTCCACTCGCGCGGCGATGGATTGGGACGATGTCCGGGTGTTCCTTGCCGTCGCCCGGGAGGGCTCGATGCGTGCCGCCGGGAGGGCGCTCGGGCTGAGCCAACCGACCATCGCCCGCCGATTGGCTGCGTTCGAGGCCACTTTTGGCGGGCCGACCTTGTTCGACCGCCTGCCCGAAGGCCTGCACCTCAACGCCGCTGGCGAGCAGCTGGTGCCGGCCGCCGAGAGCGTCGAGCACGCGGTGCTGACGCTGGAACGGCGGCGCGCCGCCGCTTCGCCGGTGTTGAGCGGCACAGTGCGGGTATCCACCGGGGAGTGTGCCGCCGGGTTTCTGGCCCGCTGCCTGTCGAGATCGACAAGATCGCCGCTTCCTCCCGGCATCACCTTGGAACTGGTCGAGTCGCGACAGACGGCGAACCTCGCGCGACGCGAAGCCGATATGGCGTTGCGCCACGAGCCGCCGGAAAGCGGCGATTTCTACATCTCCAAGGCAGGCACCTTCGCCTGCGCGGTCTACCGGCGTCGCGGTGAGGAGGCTGGTGCGTGGGTCACCTATACCGAGGAACAATCACACTATGCGCCCGCGCGCTGGGTTCAGCGGCAGGTAGAAGAGACGGGCAAGCCGGTGGCGCTGCGTGCCTCATCGATGCTGATGCATTTGGAAGCGATCCGCGCCGGCACCGGCCGCGGCGTACTGCCGTGCTATGTTGGCGACGGTCATCCGCTGCTCGAGCGGCTGACCCCGCCGATCCCCGAAATCGCCGCCGAATACTGGATCATCGTTCATCGTGATCTGCGCCGCGCCGTCTGCGTCCGTGCGGTCATCGATTGGATGAAGGCGCTATTTGTCGAGCAGCGGGAGGTACTCGCCGGCGTGACGTAGCCGTCCCTCTCAATAGCCGCGCGGGACGCGATGACCTGTGCAGTCCATCCGGCCGGCCTCTCGAAGGGCGGCCCGTGCCTCAATTGTTGAGTAGCACGAGGTGCTAATCGGCATTGCGATTAGGGATCGTGATGTCGACCTTGATGTGCACCCCGCTCAGCCGCCATCCGCCGCCTCGACCTCGTGCTCGAGGGCCAAGCGATTGACCGCAGCGACCTCCGTTGCGGCGAGCCGCTCGACCTTGCGGAGCTCGTCATCGACCCGCACCATGATCTCCCGCGATACAGCCGCTGCCGACTTTGTCGGCGCGGTATCAGAGACGGAAACGGTGCTGATCAGGGCCAGGAGCGTGTCATTCAATCCTGCGGGATTGCGCAGCACGTCGCGATGCGACTCGCGATGGACGTCCACCAGCACGCCTTCGACCGCCGTCAGCTTTTCCGCCACTGCCTTTGCCTGTGCGGCAAGACCGTCTCTGTGGTCTTCCGATCCCCCAGCCAGCGCCGAAAGCCGGTGCTTCAGCCGGCGGATGCGATTGACCGCCACGTTCACCTTGCCGAGCGACGCGGTCAATTCCTGCACCAGCTCGAACTGCCGGCGGTAGCCCTCCGGCGTTGTCGAGAGGCGCGGATCCTTGACGACCGAGAACTCCGCGGACAACGTCTGCGAACCGAGCGACATCTCCACACGGTATTGGCCCGGCACCACCGTAGGCCCGGCCGGTGGATCACCGGGCTCGGCCAACGGCTTGTTGCGCGGTGGGGCAAGGCTCAAATCGAGCGTTTCCGGTCCGGGATACTTCAGATCCCAAACGAACCGGTTGAGCCCCGGGCGAACCGACGGGCGCTTTGCCGCCGGCAAGCTGCTGTCGTCGCTGCGGAAGCTCGCGACCGCTGTGCCCCCCTCGTCATAGAACGCGAGCGAGACCGGGCCGGAATCACCCTCATCCAGCCAGTAATAGACGATCGCGCCGTTTGGCGGATTTTCACCGACGTCCAGATATTCGCGGCCGCCGGTCCCGTCCGGCTTGCGGAAGGTTCGGATCCCGCCGCCCAATCCGGGAGCCAGCGCGTGCGCAATGCCGCTCGGCCTCAGGTTCCGCAGGGCGCCAAAATGCAGCTTTGTACGAACCGTTGTGCGGGGCTCAAAGAGGCGGCTTCCATGGCGGCCGTCGGCGAGGCCTCTGAGCGGCGTGATGTCGTCGAGAATCCAGAATGAGCGACCGTGAGTTCCCGCCACCAGATCCGTCTCTTTGATCTTCAGATCATAAACCGGCGCGACCGGCAAACCCCCTCCCATGCGCATCCAGCTTTGTCCGTCGTTCAGGCTGCAGTAGACGCCGGTCTCGGTGCCGACGAATAATAACCCCTTGCGCGCCGGATCCGCGCGCACCACGCGGGTGATCTCGCCGCTTGGAAAATCGCTGTTGATCGACTGGAAAGTTCGCCCACCATCGGTGCTACGGAACAGGTACGGCTGGTAGTCGGCCAGCTTGTACCGTGTTGCCGCTAGATAAATCGTGTCGGGGTCGTGCGGTGAGATCTCAATGCACCCGACATAGGCGAGCTGCGGCATTCCCGCCGGCGTGACATTCTGCCAGCTCTTGCCGTCGTCGCGCGTGACGTGGACGAGCCCGTCATCGGTCGAGGCCCAGATCTCGCTTTGCCGGTGCGGCGAGGGGGCGAGCGATGCGCATGTCGCGTGCACCTCGGCCCCGGCGTTTTCAAGTGTGATATCGCCGCCGGAAGGCCCCTGACGGGCAATATCATTGAGACTGAGATCCGGCGAAATTTCCTCCCAGCTCATGCCCTCGTCGCGGCTGCGGAACACATGGTTCCCACCGGCATACAGTATCCCGCTGTCGTGCGGCGAAAAGACGATCGGGAAGGTCCAGGCAAAGCGGTATCTCGTGTCCTTGGGTGCAATACCGAGCGCTGCCTCGGGCCACACATTGACCAGCTGGATTTGCCCGGTGCGATGGTCGTAGCGCTGCAATGCCCCGGCGCCGCCGGGGCTGGAGCCAATCGCGCCGCAATAGACGATGTTTGGATCTTTGGGATGCACGGCGACAAACCCGCTTTCTCCGGTGCCGGGATAGGTGCAGTCCCCCAGTGTGATGGCACCCCAGGCAGCGGCACTGGGCACGGAAATCGTGGTGTTGTCCTGCTGTGTGGCATAGACGCGATAGGGATACTGGTTGTCGGTGTCGATGCGATAGAACTGCGCCGTCGGCTGGTTGTAGATCGACGACCAGGTCTGGCCGCCATTGCAGCTGACACAGGCGCCGCCGTCATTGCCCTCGATCATCCGGTTGGGATCGGCCGGATCGATCCAGAGATCGTGGTTGTCGCCATGTGGCGTCTGGATCTCGGTGAAGCTCACTCCGCCATCGGTCGATTTCCACAGCTGCAAATTGGCGACATAGACCGTCTCACCGTGACAGGGATCGGCGAAGACGTGCGTGTAATACCAAGGCCGGTGCATCAGATCGCGATGCGACGAAATCAGCGCCCAGCTCTCACCATAATCCTCCGAGCGGTAGAGCCCGGTCTTTTCCGCCTCCGTCTCCACCAACGCCCAGACGCGTCCCGAGCGGGCGGGCGACGCCGCCGCGCCGAGCTTGCCGAGCGGACCGGTCGGCAAGCCCGGATTACGCGAGACCTCAGTCCAGCTCTCGCCGCCGTCTTTGGAACGAAAAAGGCCGCTTCCCGGCCCGCCGCTCGAGATGTTCCAGAAGTTCCTGCGGGTCTGCCAGAAGGCGGCAAACAGGATGCGCGGATTGCACGGATCCATCGCCAGATCGACCGCACCGGTATTGGCGTCTCGATAGAGCACCTTGCTCCAGGTTCTTCCGCCATCGCGCGAGCGGAAGATCCCGCGTTCCTCGTTTGCACCGAACACGTCGCCGAGTGCCGCGATATAGACGAGATCTGGGTCGTCGGGATGGATCTGGATGCGGCCGACGAACCGCGACTCGCGGAGACCCAGATGGCTCCAGGTGCGGCCGGCATCGGTGGATTTGTAAATGCCGTCGCCCCAGGATACGTCGAGCCGGATCTCGGTCTCGCCGGTGCCGGCATAAATCACGTTGGGGTCGGAGCGGGCGACGGCGAGCGCGCCGATCGCAGCGGAGCCGAAAAAGCCGTCGCTGACACAGCGCCAATAGACCCCGCCATCAATCGTCTTCCACACGCCTCCGGCGCAGGCTCCGAAATAAAACACGCCGCGGTCTTTGGAGTCGCCGGCAACGGCGACGACGCGGCCGCCCCGCGGCGGCCCGATGCAGCGCCATTTGAGCGCGTCGAGCCTTGCTGCCGCGGCGGAGAGCTGTGCCATCGAAGGTTCCTTTGTCCGATTTCTCCTTGCCACTCTAACAGCGGTTGTCGTCTCTGCCACCTCGCGGGTGGCTGTCTAGGCTTGACCGCATGGATCTGCAAGATGGCCCAGCCTCAACTCTCGGTGCGTAGTGCCAGGGCTCGCGACCTGGCGCACCGCCTAGCGCGCCGCGAACATCGATCGATCGCCGATGTCGTGGAGCGCGCGCTCGAAGCTTATGAAATTCGAGAGGCGGGGCGCGAGGCGGCACTCACCTTCTACGCGCGCCTTGCGAGCGAGTATGGCAGCGATCTCGATCTGGAGACCGTCATTCGCGAAAACCGGGAGATCAATCAAGGACTGGAGCTTTGATCTTCCTCGACACGTGATCTTGGAGACGCTGCGCAAGATGCCGAACCCCGCTGTGATCGCCCGGCTCGTGCGGAACGACGCAGAGCTGGCACCGCCGGGCGTGACAATTGCCGAGATCGCCTTCGGCATCGGGAAAATTCGCCCCGACCAGAGGGCAGCGCGCTTGGAGCAGGGCTTGGCCTCCTGGCGCCACCGTTTTGCCGATCGGATCTTCCCCCTCACGGAGGCCGCGGCGCTCGCCTACGGCGACATCATGAGCGCCGCGCTCCGGCCAACCCGTGACCGCGCCCGACGTAATGATTGCGGCGATCGCGCGCATCAATGACGGGCGCTTGGCGACGCGGAACGTGGCGGACTTCGAAACGACAGGTCTCGAGCTGATCTACCCGTGGGATTTCTGAGACAGCAAGCAGCGATCGATTGCCGGCGCGCATCGATGACCGCTTGACGAGAGTGAGCGCAGGCCTTAAAACTTCACCGAACGGTTAAGCGTTACAGGGAGGCCGCGATGCTCGACCCGCAAGACAGCGCATATACCCAACAATCGCTTTATCGCCGCCTCGGCGGCTACGACGCGATCGCCGCCTTTGTGCACGATCTGATGCCGCGGCTGCGCAGCGATGCGTCGCTGGCGGTGTATTGGAAAGGGATCGGCGAAGACAGTGCCCGCCGGGGCGACCAGCTGCTCATTGACTTCCTCTGTGCCGCCTTTGAGGGGCCGGTTTATTACATGGGCCGCGACATGAAGCTCTCGCACAAGGGCATGGGAATCACCGAGGCGGAGTGGGCCATCTTCATGGCCCATGTTGCCGCGGCGCTCGACAGCGCCGGGGTCGCACCGCCCGACAAGGCGGAATTCCTGCAATGCGCCGATGGTTTGAAATGGGACATCGTCGAGGTGCCCGCGCTGGCCTCCCGATAGGCGAGGCGCCCACCGTCGCCCCAACACAAGGATGAAAACAGCCGCTCAGCCTAGTAACGCGCCCGATCTCGACGCGGCGCCCGATGGAACCGGGACACTCGACGAGGTATTCGGCGCGCTCGCCGACCCGACGCGGCGGGCGATTGTCGCGCGGCTTACCGAAGGCCCGTGCTCGGTCAGCGAGCTGGGTGCGCCATTCCCGATGTCGGCGCCGGCGATCTCCAAGCATCTGGCCGTACTGGAACGAGCCGGCATGATCACGCGCTGGAAGACCGGGCGGGTTCATTACTGCCGGCTCGTGGGCGGTCCGCTCGGCCGCGCCGGTGCCTGGATAGAACAGCATCGCGTCTTCTGGGAGCGCCAGCTCGACGCCCTCGAAGACTACCTGGACAGGGAAGCAGAGACATGCAATCAGCCGCCGCCCACACCCCAGGATTAGGCATCGAGTTGCAGCGTCGCTTCCGGGCGTCGCCGGAGCGGGTATTCCGTGCCTGGACGCAACCGCTCGCGCTGCGCGAATGGTGGTGCCCCGCTGGATGGGCCGCGAGTGAGATCGAGATCGATCTCCGCTCCGGGGGCCGTTACCGGATCGCGATGGTCCGGGCCGGGGATGCCGGCCTCGGCGTGTCGGTCAGCGGCCAGTTTCTCGAAGTGAGACGGCCGGAGCGGCTCGTCTATACCTGGAGGTGGGAGGGTGCCTTCGCCGGGATGCCGGAGACGCTGGTGACCCTTGAGCTGAGCGGCTCGGAGAACGAGACCCTGCTGACCTTGCGGCACGACAATTTCACCGACACCGGCCTTCGACAGCAGCATCGCAGCGGGTGGATCGCGGCCTGCGACCGGTTGGATCGCGCGATGACGCCGCCCGCGGCGCTGCGCGACCGGCCAGCGGCCGAGTAGGGTGGCTGGCCCGGCAGCGCTGAGGCCGCTGGTCGGGCGCAAAGCCGAATTGTCCGCGCTCCGGCGCGCCTGGGCGCAGGCCAAATCGGGACGTAATCAAACCGTCCTGCTGACCGGCGAGGCCGGCATCGGTAAGTCACGCCTGGTTCAGGCGATCGCCGAGGAGGCGGCGCGCGGGCTGCTGTTTCAATGCTGGTCGCTGCACAGCGACAATCCGTTCTGGCCGATCGTGCAGCAGCTCCCGTCGGCGGCGGCGCTGGTAAAGCGCCTAACCGATCCGGTGGAGAGCCGCGACACCGGCCAGTTCCACCGCGATATCGTGGCGGCCATGGCGGCGCAAGTGCTGTCGGCGGCGCACGACGAACCCGCGCTCGTCGTGTGCGAGGACGCACAATGGGCCGATCGTGCCACCCTCGAATTGCTTCGCCACCTCGCAGCCGCCGAGGCGCCGCTGCTGCTGCTTGTCACGAGCCGGCCCGAGGGCGAGCCGCGTCTCGGCGCTACCGCTAGCCTCCAGCGCATCGTGCTGCCTCGCCTGGATGACCGAGCTGCGGGGGCGCTGCTCGCCTCGGTCGCCGGGCCGCACCAGCTTGCCATCCGCATCCGTACCGAAATCCTGGCGCGCAGCGATGGCGTCCCGCTCTTCATCGAAGAGATAAGTAAGGCGGTGCTGGAGGCAGGGTCCGCCGGCAAGCTGGTCCCGGTGCCAGCGACATTGCGGGATTCGCTGATCGCGCGGCTCGACGTCTTGCCGTCGGTCAAGGCCGTCGCCCAGATCGCTTCCTGCATCGGCCGCGATTTTGCCGAGAAGCTGCTCTTGCAGGTCGCCGACATTGCCCAGACCCAGCTTCAAGAAGGGCTTGCCGGATTGCTCGGCGACGGCTTGCTGCTTCTAACTTCACCCGGCCGGTTTCGGTTCAAGCACGCGCTCGTCTGCGATATCGCCTATGAGAGCCTGTTGACGCCGCGCCGGCAGAAGCTGCACTGGCGCATTGCCGAGGCGATCGAGGCGATACCCGGCGCGGTCGCCGAAAGCGAACCGGAAACGCTCGCCCATCACTGGTTCGCGGCCGGCCAAAAGGAGCGCGCCGAACTCTATTGGTTGCGGGCGCGCCATCGCGTGAAAGAGCAGCTCAGCGCGCTGGCGGATTATCTCGAAAGTGACGCTGCCGAGGTAATCCCATTCCCTGTCGGATCTGGACCCCACCGGCAGCCCTAGCCGGGTGGGCGGCCGCAATCAGCGCGAAGGACGGCCATTGCCCGCAATTGTAGCACCGCCAGGTGCTAATCGGCAACGTAGTTCAGGATCGCGATCGAGACCTCGAACGGCACATCCGGTCGCAGCGGTCGCGGATCAAAAGGACCGGCGCCTTGATGTCGGCTAGGTTGGGGGTGTGGTCTGGCGGCTCGCTTTGGGGATGCATCACAGCAAGGCTCTATCGAGCGCAGCTTCACGAAACCCGACGAAAGGGTGATCTACCCCTTATGACGTCGATCTTCTCATGATCCGACCGCCCACGCCGCTTCTCCAGGCTGCTTGTCGTGCAGGCGCAGCATCGGGACAAAGGCGAAGGCCAGTGCCGTAAAGGCGGCCGACACCAGGATCAGGGAGTTAAGATGGCGGTTGAACAGATGCTCATAGAGGAACGAGCCGATATTGTCTGACAACGCCCCCGAGAAATTGGTGATCGACATCAAGGCGGCAAAGGCAAACCCTTCCGCCCGCTGCGGACAGTAATCCGCGGCCAAGGTTAAAGTCGCAACAAAGGCGATCATCCCGGCAAACCCGCTGAAGAAGTTGATAACCGCTGCTGTCGCTTGGTCCGACAGCAACAAAAACGCCGCCGTCGTCATGGTGCCGAACAGGATGCTGAAATTCAGCAGGGTTCGTGCCGTGATCCCTTTGAGAACCTTGCGGTACAGCAAAGCGCCGGCGATCCATCCGGCGGAGCTGATCGAACCGAGGATGCCGATATATTCCTGAGAGAATTTCAGCCTATCAGTCATGTGATAATAAAGCGGTGTGTCGAGCCCCGGTCTTAAGTAATAAAGAAAGAGAAACCCCCCGACAAACCACAACTCTCTCTGGGTGAAGACCGCCAGCAGGCCGGCGAAAGTCTTCTTCATTTCCAGCAGATCGATACGACTTTTCGGCTCGCTGATCAGAAACCCGGCGGAGAAGACCACCGCGAGCGGGGCGATGGCGATGATCGCCGCAGCGGCGTGCAAAGCGGTGGCCGGCGACAGCCGCTCGACCAGCTGACCGCCGATAAACTCGCTCGCCAGTGCCGCGATGTTGAACCACAGCCACTGCTGATTGACAAAGACGTCGCTGGCGCTGAGCCGCTGCCCGTTCTCGACCAGGATCGCACCGCACAGAGTGCTCGAGATAGCCATCGCATAGGCGGTCAGAAGCAGGACGAAGACCAATTCGCTGGGCGCCGTGATTTGCGTGACCCAGCAATAGGCGGCGGCACCTGCTGCATTGGCGATGATGAGGTAGGCTTTGCGCCGATAGCCGAAGAGCGGCAGAAAATCGGAAACGACCCCATAGATCGGCTTGATGATCCAAGGGAGGTTGAGGATCGTCAAATACGCCGAGACCTGAACCGGGGTCCAGCCAAAGATCTGCTTCAGGTAATAGTTGAGCGGCTGGGCAATCAGCCCACCTGTCTGACCGATCCCTTCGACGACATAGACCAGGGCGAAAAACAGCATCAGCCGGCTGATCTGCCGGCTCTCGTCAAACGGGATGGCAGCCTCGGACGTGGTGGCAGACTCTGGGTTTTTTGTTTATCTCACCGCGACGATGACTTCGATCTCGACCGGAATCCCGCCGGTAACGAGCTCATGCCCACCGCCGAGCGGGCGTGCCGGCCGGTCTCGCCGAATACTTCAACAAAGAGGTCGGAGCAGCCGTTGACGACTTTGGGGTGGTCGTGAAAATCCGGCGCAGCGTTGACCATCCCCAGCACCTTGACGATCCCCTCGACGCGATCGAGATCGCCGCCCAATGCATCCTTGATCGCCGCAATCAGCACCAGACCGACCTGGCGGGCATGCCGATAGCCTTCGTCGACCGACATGCCGGCGCCGAGCTTGCCTCTCGGCATCGTGCCGCCGGCGCTCTCCGGGCCCTTGCCGGAGAGGTACAGCAGATTGCCGACCCGCTTGGCGTGGACATAGTTGCCGAGTGGGCTCCCGACCTTGGGCAGCACGATGTTCAGCTCTTTCAGCCGTTGCTCAATGTTCATCGCATATCTCCAAATGGGCAACGATCGCGGTAGGGATGCCCATTGCTGGGCACCCCCCGCACAGATCCGGACGAGCTCAATTCGAGCATCCGGCTCCTACCTTGGGTGTTTGACGGCGAA
>Ga0306920_100006531_pt1 | contig 15240 bp, 11 predicted proteins | sample flu12Cox44000170_FD_204666 | JGI IMG/M metagenome (GOLD analysis project Ga0306920, IMG submission 204666) | Lab enrichment of tropical soil microbial communities from Luquillo Experimental Forest, Puerto Rico - flux4day.12C.oxic.44.000.170 (v2)... | ecosystem: Environmental > Terrestrial >... | reverse complement strand
AAACCTCTTGCGATTTGCTTGCCATTCAATGAGTTGCGATATGTCCTTTGTAATGCAGCAGAATGGTTGAGGGAAAGCCGCTCGGTCTGCGGTAATTTTGTTTGTTTTGCCATGCGCACCGATTTGTTCGATTTCGCGCTGCCGGAACAGCGCATCGCGCTTCGTCCGGTCGCGCCGCGAGATGCGGCGCGGCTTCTGGTCGTGCGACCGCACGCCCCGGCCGAATTCGAGGACCGGACCATGCGCGATCTGCCCGCGCAGCTGCGCCGCGGCGACGCGCTCGTCGTCAACGACACCAAGGTTCTGCCCGCTGCATTGCGCGGCCGCCGCATCGGCCGCGGCGATCGCGAACCGGAGATTACGGCGACGCTGATCAAGCGGCTCGACGGCTCGCGCTGGCGGGCATTGGCGAAACCGGGGAAACGGCTCGCGATCGGCGATGTCGTGCGCTTTGGCGCCGAGGGTCGCGTCTGTTTACTCGAACAACTCGACGCCACTGTGGAAGAAAAGGGCGACGCCGGCGAGATCACGCTCGCCTTCGCTTTTACCGACGCCGTTCTCGACCAGGCGCTGGAAGAGCGCGGCGACATGCCATTGCCGCCTTACATCGCCAGCCGCCGCGCGGTCGACGACCGGGACCGCAGCGATTACCAGACCATGTTCGCGCGCGCCGAAGGTTCGGTCGCTGCGCCCACGGCCGGGCTGCATTTCACGGAAAACCTGACGCAAGCTCTAAACGATGCCGGCATCGCGTTGCACCGGGTGACATTGCATGTCGGTCCCGGCACGTTTCTGCCGGTCAAGGCGGATGACACCGAGGGCCACAGGATGCACCCGGAATGGGGCAGCGTCGGCGCGGCAACCGCGGCGGCTTTGAATGCGGTGCGCCAGAGTGGCGGGCGCATAGTCGCCGTCGGGTCCACCGCGCTTCGGCTCCTCGAAAGCGCCGCCAGCGACGAAGGAGCGCTCGTGCCATTCGCCGGCGAGACCGCTTTGTTCATCACGCCCGGTTACCGCTTCCGCACCGTCGATGCGATGTTGACCAATTTCCATCTGCCGCGCTCGACCTTGTTCATGCTGGTCTGCGCGTTCTGCGGCCTCGACGTCATGCGACGTGCCTACGAACATGCCATCGCCGGCGATTACCGCTTCTACTCCTATGGCGACGCTTGCCTGCTGTTTCGATAAACAAGCTTGCGATGGATGGCAGTTGATGGCGAGTCAATTCACATTCCGGCTGATCGCCAGTGATGGCGCCGCGCGCGCCGGCGAAATCGCCACCGCGCATGGGATCGTGCGTACGCCGGCCTTCATGCCGGTCGGTACGCAGGCGGCGATTAAAGGCGTGCATCACGACGACGTCCGTGCCGCCGGCGCCGATATCATCTTGGCCAACACCTACCATCTGATGCTGCGGCCCTCGGCCGAGCGGGTCGCCGCGCTCGGCGGCTTGCATGAATTCATGCATTGGCCGCTGCCGATCCTTACCGATTCCGGCGGCTATCAGGTCATGTCGCTGGCGCCTTTGCGCAAAGTCGCCGAGGCCGGCGTCACCTTCCGCTCGCACCTTGACGGCGCCATGGTCGAATTGACGCCAGAACGTGCGGTGGAGGTGCAGATCCTGCTCGGCGCCGACATCGCCATGCAACTCGACGAATGCGTGCGGCTTCCGGCCGAGCCGTCCGATATCGAACGCGCGATGCGGCTGTCGCTGCGCTGGGCCGAGCGCTGCAAGCGGGCTTTCCAAAAAGCGCCGGCCGGCCGAGCGCTATTTGGCATCGTACAGGGTGGCGATGACGCGCGGTTGCGCGAGGAGAGCGCGCGGGCCCTGGTCGAGCTCGGATTTGACGGTTATGCGATCGGTGGGCTGGCAGTCGGCGAAAGCGAGGAGATCATGCTGCGCATGGTGGCAGCGACCACACCAGCGCTGCCGGCCGAGCACCCGCGCTATCTGATGGGGGTCGGCACGCCGTCGGATATTCTCAAAGCCATCGCTTGCGGCATCGACATGTTCGATTGCGTTCTGCCAACACGCAACGGCCGCCATGGGCTCGCCTTCACCCGCTTTGGCCCGATCAATATCAAGAACGCGCGTCACGCCGACGATCCGCGTCCGCTCGATCCGCAAAGCCGCTGTCCCGCTGCGCGAGAATTTTCGCGCGCGTACCTGCATCATCTGTTCAAGGCCAATGAGGCGCTGGGCGGGACGCTCTTGTCGATCGTCAACCTGTTCTACTACCAGGAGCTCACCGCCGGCGCGCGCGCCGCGATCGCGCAGCGCCGCTTTGCCGATTACGCAGCCGAAATCGGAAAACAATGGGCGGAGAAGCGCGATTTGGAGGACTAAGTGCCGTCATTGCGAGAAGCCCGGAGGGGCGACGAACCAATCCAAGTTTATTGGTCGATTCCTGGATTAGTTCGCTTCGCTCGCAATGACAGGCTAGGCGGGCGCGCAATTCTAAGTCCGCGCGCCACGAAAATTGGTTTGCGCTTCGACCGGGTTCTCGCGCCTTGACGGCGTTTAAGCCTTGACCACTTGGCCGCGAATCTCGCCGCCCTTGTTCGCCTCGGTGTGAACGTTGGCGTAGAGCATGCCCTTTTGCAGATCGTCGGCCTGGGCGTCGGTCAGAGTGGCCTGCCCCTTGAACGGGCTCGAAAGGTTTTGGCCTTTTTCCGAAATCCAGACCTCCGGCGCGGCATTCTTGCCGGCTTCGGCCGGACCATGGAAATGCGCCGCCGTTGCCGGGCCGGACAGGCCGGAGAAATTGCCCTCCCAGGTCAGAACCTTGGTGGTGGGGTCATAGGTCACGTTGACCGTGCCCTTGCCGCCGGTCTGCACCGGCGGGACTTCGCTTGCGCCATTCAAGTCGGCCTTGAATTTCATAGGCGCGGCTTGGCTTGGCGAAGACGAGGTCAATAGGACGGCGCCGGCGGCGCCGCCTGCCGCATAACCCAATACCGAGCGACGACTGAACTTTTGATCCATTTGATCCTCCCTGGATGCGACTTCACGCGAGCTAAGCACAAACACCGAAGTTGCTGGTGTTATTGCCTGCGCAGGGCGATGCCCAAGTCGAGTCCGGCGTCCTACAACCGGCATTTCCGTAATAAATACAGCTTCATGCCGTGAATTGCTGAGATTAAACTCAAGTATAAGGGAAGCGCCGGCGGGAAGGTCTGCCCTGCAAAGCGCATCGTTTCAGGCAACTGCGCGACGCATCACCTCGATCGAGGTCGCAAATTCAGTGCTGCAAACGTCACAGATCCAGAAGTGGTCGATTCGGCCGGCAAGATGGAAACGGGACTGCTCGGCCACCAGCAACCGGCTGCCGCAATGCGGGCATTTCGGTCGTTGGAGCCGACTTTCGTCCGAATGGATGAGCTTGGGCCGGGCGAGACGGGGGGGATCGGTCATCATCTCGGTTCCTCTTCATTGCATCCCTCACCGAACCCTTGCAGCATCTCGCATGCCCGGATGGCGCGACCGCGACGGCAGCATGAAAGTGTTGTGGCTGTCGCGGGGCAGGCGCCGAAGAAGGCGGTGCTCGGCGGACCGCGCTTAATAAGTCGACGAATTGGTGTCGAGGGGCACGCAATTGGTCCGGCCTGAAAGCACGCAGTCCTCGATTTTCTGATTTGCATAGAGCTCGTGCGTTACGATCCAGCCGATCACGAACAGCACAACGACGACGCCGAGCGCGACCAACGAGGCGCGGCGGTTGGTATTTCCCCGATCAAAGTCGCGCTTATCGTTCTCGGCCACCGCGTTCCTCGCGTAAGTCGTTTGAATATTCGGCAATAATGGTGAGCCCGCAGGTTGCGGACAACAGTGTTGGCAGCGCCGGTATTCGCAGGGAAGCTCAGCTATGCCCAAATTTCATGTGATGTCGCATCGGAGCGCACCACGCATGTTGGCTGCTCTTACAGGTCTTATTCATTACAGCCAGCGCACTCATGGTGACGAGCACAACCGCGACGAGGACAATGACCAAGGGGCTTTTCATAATGACCTCGCGCCCCGAGCCCCTCACTGCCCCAATTTTCGTCATTTGGAAATGAACCCAGAGTGAACGTCCAGGCGCTGCGTTGCAGCAAAATTATCCGATTGTGACCCAACGATCACCCGCTATAGGCAATGACCATCGTGGCCGCCATCGCGGTGGTCAAGGCGAAGGCAAGCGCCATAGCAGCAAAAATTATTCGCATCGCGTGCTCATAGGGAAACCCGGCTTGAGTATGAAAGTGGCTGCTGCCCCTTGCTTAATCGTTAACGCCGCCACCGTTGAACCGTTCCTTGTTGGCACAGGGAGGTGAGCGCCAGATACGTCATGACCTATCCTCCTTGCTTGCCCCGCGATACGGCCCGACATGCGGATTGTCTGCCAATGCGCACCGCTGATCCATTGGACGAACAGGTATCGCCGATGATCTCAAGGTTGCTGTCGCAATAGCTCCGGCAGCTTCGCGATATCCTCCGCGATGCCCCGCGCCTCCTCTTTGCTGAGCAAACCTGAATTTAGCGGCAACTTGTGACGGCGATTGGCCGAGTGCCACCTGCTGAAGACGGGACGTTAAATATCTGCTCACGCCAGTTGCACGGCTGAGAGGTGGTTGCGCCAGTCACGTCTGATCGGGGGGCGGCCTGCGGATAGGCTACATACCCGCTCTGGTCATCCTCACTCTGGTCACCTGGTTGGTCCCAACCGTAGGGGACCGCTAAAAACAGATGTCCGTGATGGCCGAAATGATCCATGTGGTCAGAATGGCCGTCGGCTGATGCGACAGTGCGAGCCATAGCCGCCGTCGAGCTGGCACATAATGCAATCGAGATAACTGCGATAAGAGTTTTCATTCGCATGGCTTTTCCGATCCGCTAGCACGGGCGACCCGCGATACAGAGTAGATATTCAGGATTGTGCCCTTTCGCTCATGCCGTTTGACAAGGCAGTTATGCCGCCGCGCTCACTCCCATCGCAAATTCCAAAAGACAGCCCCGGACCCGAGAGCGCGGGTGGGGCACTTATTCGACTTTTATAAAGTCCTCCGCCACTCCACCTCGCATTTATATGCGGAGAATATTACTTCGGGCCTGCCTCGGACGGAGTGGCTCCCATGCGGCATTCCAAATTTTATTTCGCAGACGCCGATAACGATGAGTCCCGAGCTCCTTTGCCAGAGACGGCAGAGGAGCGCGTGGATCGGTTCGGTTTTAGGACGGCATTATTTGCTTTGGCCTTAGCGTTTTTCGTCGCGGCAATGTGGCTCATAAATATGCCCACCTTTGAAAAGTGCAGCACGTTCCAGAACGTCAATGAGCGCATTTCTTGCTACGAGAAACTAAGGGACGAATTATCAAAGCCACCGGCCAAAGGTGCTGACATTCCCAAAGGCTAAACCCCGGCGGCCGGAAACGAGAGGTCGTCACCACTGACGACTTCGGCCTTTTGACTTTATTCAGTTGCAAACCCCACTCTTCTTCGGCTTTCTCAGTCTCCACCTGATTTCACTACATACCATCCGGCCCTCCGGCGCTGGCGCAGCTGGCGCTTGTGGGGCCTCCGCTGCAACCTCCGCAGCCGCTGCAACTTCCGCAACCTCGCCTCGATGGGCGCACCTTCTGGGCAAGTCGAAAGCCGGAACGATATGCTCCGGCGTTTTCGTGGTCGAAGGCATAGAAAGTCGACAGACTGACGTCCGAAATTTCTTCAATTGCCGCGCTTTCCGTAATTGCCGTGCGCTCCGTCAGTGTGTCGCCCGGCGTACCGACGGCTGCCCCGGATGCGCCGCTCGCCAGTGATAGCGCTCCAGCGACTCCCAATACCGTTGCGGCTTTCGTCCGCCCCTTTCGCTTCGAATCCTGCTTCGCTTGCGACATGGTGGAGACCTCATAATCAAGAAAAGGTCACGGCTCCGCCCGTGTGGCCCGGAATTGCGCCGCTGTTTTAGGCGTCGAGCGATCCGGGCCACTGGCGCGACCGGCAACGAACCACGCCGCGGGTCGGCCAAATGAGAAACGCGGCGACCGCGATCCTCGTTCCTGACTATTAGGGCTTGCGCAAGATAGGGCTTGCGCAAGAGATGGGGCAGCTTGGCGATGTTAGCCGATCGCCGGCCGGGCTTGCCTTCGTCGCTGCTTCCAAAGCGCAAGAAGTGTCCAGTTTTAGTGGCGAGCCCGGCTGGGATCGAACCAGCGACCCCGTGATTAAAAGTCACGTGCTCTACCGACTGAGCTACGGGCTCGAACGCGTTGACAACGCGCCTTCTTATGTGGGCTTCGCCGGCTTTGCGCAAGTCGCAAGTGACCGCGACTATGGTTCCTCGATCCCGCTTATCGAGCATGGGGAAGAGGGATGCAGCCGAGTGGCGGCACCACCCTTCCGTCAAGCTTAAAAGCTGAACGAAGAGAGCAGCATCAAACCGTAACGCGGCTCCTTCTTCAGGAGTTGATCCGCGGTTGTTATGCCCGGTGGAGGAGCGTGATTCGCAGCGACACCGTCAGCCAAAACCGTAGCCGACGGGTCGACGCGGAGCCCGACCCCAAAATTTCCAGCTGGAATTAGCGAGCTTGGGATCGGTAGTGGGATGGTGCAAACCCACCATCAATCCCAGCGCGTATCCCGTAATTGGTCCAGTATTGGGCGTTGCGGATGCACCGCCGCCGACTTCGATGGCAACAAAAGGACCGAGTGCGTATTCGCTGCAATTGAGGTCCACACACTTGGGCTGCGGAAGCCACTCTTTCAAAAAATAATGCGCTTCCAGGACGAAGCTGACACCGACGTTGCCGGATGTGTCAGTGACACGGACAATGTTACCGCCGGGGGCAGTGTCGATCACTGCACCGGTAACCCGCTTGCCGCCGAGATCGAAGACCGCAGCATTTCCAATACCCCAATTGAGTCCTTGCCAGCTGGTGGTCCCGTAGGGTGTCGTAACCGCCGTTTGTTGGGTAACTGTTTTTGGAGTTCCGGTACTGTCGACAGTCGTTTTGGAGGTAGTCTGCGTACAGCTTACCGTCTTCGTATCAGTTGGATTACAGCCAGTGGTCGGTGTCTGCGCCGCGGCAACTTCAATAAGCAAACCGGCGCATAATGCGATCGAGGCTGCAGCACGACTTCCTACTTGATATATCGTCCACATGTTCAGCTCCCATGATCATGGGAGGCGAATGCCCTTCGCGACTTGCCCGCAGGTTTTGGTTTTCGGCAATGCTGCCGTCAGCAATTCGGAATCAAAGCTACCCCCCAGCCACCCCTCAGTGGCGGGTTCAAGGCTATTGGCGGCAGTGAGAAGCCCTCATTCGAGGCGGCAGTTTTCCCACTCTATAAACACGGGCCAAAAGTCTGGGCGCGACAGTACTTCTGGCTGATCAGCGCGTAGCCTGTCAGGCGTGCCGTAATTGAAAATGCGGCGGACAGAGAGAAAGACCTACGGCGACTCACAGGCGCGCTTTTTTATGACGACTTTGCTACATTCCCGGCCTTATCGCCGAACACCGACAAACAACGGGAATCACCAATGCCGATCGTCAACCGCGTCGCCGACCTGCACAACGAGATCAAGGACTGGCGGCGGGATTTCCATATCCATCCGGAACTGCGCTTCGACGTGCACCGCACGGCCGGTTCGGTTGCCGAAAAGCTCAAGAGCTTCGGCTGCGACGATGTTGTCTCCGGCATTGGGCGGACCGGTGTGGTGGGCGTCATCCGCGGCCGCAAGGCCGGCGGCAAGGTGGTCGGCATGCGCGCCGATATGGACGCGCTGCCGCTCGAAGAAGAGACCGGCTTGCCTTACAAATCGACGGTTCCGGGCAAAATGCATGCCTGCGGCCATGACGGCCATATGGCCATGCTGTTAGGCGCCGCGAAATATCTCGCCGAGACACGAAATTTTGCTGGCACCGCGGTCGTCATTTTCCAACCGGCGGAGGAGGGCGGCGCTGGCGCGCTCGCCATGATCAAAGACGGTCTGATTTCGCGTTTCGGCATCCAGGAAGTCTACGGCATGCACAATTTTCCGGGCCTACCGGTGGGGCAATTCGCAATCCGGCCAGGTCCGATAATGGCCGCCGCCGACCACCTGCAGATCGACATTGACGGCAAAGGCGGACACGCTGCGCGACCGCATCTGTCCATCGACACGATCCTGGTCGGTGCGCAGATGATCAACGCGCTGCAGTCCATCGTCGCGCGCAATGTCGATCCGCTCGACGCCGCAGTCGTCTCCGTCTGCATGTTCCAGGCCGGTCACACCGACAATGTCATTCCTCAGCACGCGCATCTGCGCGGCACCGCACGCAGCTTCACGCCGCAAGTGCGCGAGCTGTTGTATAAACGGATCGGGGAGCTCGTCGAAGGTACCGCCCGTATGTACGGCGCCTCGGCCAGGGTCACCTATACCAGCGGCTATCCCGTCGTCGTCAACCACGAGCGGCAGACCGCCTTTGCCGCCGATGTCGCGGGCGAAATCAGCGGCAAGGACAAAGTCGATATCAACGTGCCGCCGGTCATGGGCGCTGAGGACTTCTCCTTCATGCTGCAGGAGCGGCCAGGCGCGTTCATCTTCATCGGCAATGGCGACAGCGCGGGGCTACACCATCCAGCTTACGATTTTAACGATGAGGTGATCCCGATCGGCACCTCGTACTGGGTGAGGCTCGCGGAAAGTGCGCTCGCGGGGTGAGGCTTCGTCATTGCGAGCGCAGCGAAGCAATCCAGACTGTTGGTTTCACCTGGATTGCTTCGTCGCCCCAGCGGGGCTCCTCGCAATGATGATGCGCTTTTAGCCCTTACTGCACCGGCTCGGCGGTGTCGGCCGGCAGTTTCGGCGGGTCGACGATGACCTCGGTGATGGCGCGGCGCTGCGGCAGGAGCGCCGCCGCCCTGGCGGTGAGCTTGGCCGCGATCGGGGCCATCTTGGCCTCGAGCTCGCGCCAATAAACGAAGTTGTTGAAGCGGCTACTCTCGATTACCGCAAGCCCCACCGCGGCGATAAACGGCAAGCTCTGCACGACCAGCACGAGAGCGAAAATATTGATTTCGCGAACCTCCTTGTAATTGGTCGCGACCAGCGTGATAGCGCCAACAATCAACAGGCCGCCGATCACCGCCTCCCAGAAGGCCGGGAAGTCCGGACCTTTGCGCGAGGCGCCGCCTTTGGCGGTGCGCAAAAACGGCATCCGCTCAAGCATCACGCCCATGCCGACCGCGCGCGCCACCGTCCATTGCAGCGCCATGGCCGCGCAGACGGCACCGGCCATCCGTGCCGGCGAAGCGCGCATGCGCAGCCGGTATAAGGCCGCGAAATGTGCGAGCGAGACGGCAAAAGCGGCGATGATTGGAATCGTCAGGATGCGGTCCGGCACCGCGATATTGGCGAAGGCGACGACCGGCACCCAAACGATATTGAGAAGCGCGACCACGACCCCGATCGCGTCCGAGCCCAGCCAGTTGAGCCAACCGATCGCATATTCACGCTTCTGCTCGCGCGTAAGCCCGTCGGCCCAGGGCAACAAGCGGCGCCAGTGCTTACGGACTAGCTGCGATCCGCCGAATGCCCAACGGTGGCGCTGGCGCTTATAGGATTCGAACGTGTCGGGCAGGAGCCCGTGGCCGTAGCGGCGATTGGTGTAATGCGCGAGCCAGCCATGCTCGAGGATGGCCAGCCCCAGATCGGTATCCTCGACGATGGTGTCGCTCGACCAGCCACCGGCGTTCTCGATCGCCGCGCGGCGGATGAGGCACATCGTGCCGTGCATGATGACGCCGTTGAATTCGTTTCGCTGCACCATGCCGATATCGAAGAAGCCGGCATATTCGGCGTTCATGGCGCTGTGCAGCGGGGTGCGATCGCCGTCGCGATGATCCTGCGGCGACTGCACGAAGCCGACGCGATTGTCAGCGAATAGCGGCACCAGATTGGTCAGCCAGTCCGCGCTGACGACGTAGTCGGCATCGATAATGCCGATGATCTGCGCATCGGGCGCAGTGTGCGCGAGCGCAAGCCGCAGCGCGCCCGCCTTGTAACCGGCGAGTTGATCGGCACGAACGAATTTGAAGCGCTCGCCCAGCGCGAGACAGTGCTCCTCGATGGGCCGCCACAGCGCCGGGTCGGGCGTATTGTTGACCACGACCACGCATTCCAGATTCGGATAATCGAGCCGCGCCACCGCGTCCAGGCTGGCTCTGAGCATGTCCGGCGGCTCGCAGCAGGCCGGTACATGGATCGAGACTTTCGGGGCGAATACCTCCGGCACAAGCGGCGGCGCATTGGCGAGCCGGCGCGGCGCGCGGCCAAACGCGATCGCTGCGATCTCTTCCAGGCGCGCGAGCGCGATCGCGACGAGCGGCACCAAAAGCAGGATGCCAAATCCCAGCGCGAAAGCGGCGCCAGGCACGAAGTAGTGACCTTTCCAGAACGCAACGATGGCGGCGAACCAGGCGCCGACGGCATTCGCCGAGGTCGCCAGCATAAGCGCCTGGGTGGCGCCGGCGCCAGCCAGCGTAAGGATGGGCAGCGAGAGCAGCACGCCGAACAAGACCGCCAATCCGGCGCGTTTTAGGTAGTCCGGATCGGTGATCGGGCCGGTCCAGGCGAATTTGGGCTGGCGCGAGGCGTCAAAGAGTCCCCAATAGGGGCCGACACCGCCTTCCATGGTTTTCCACGGCTGATCGATGGCCTCGACGATGTTGTAGTCGATGCCATAGGCCTCGGCGCGGGTGACAAAATCGCGCACGACCTGCGCCTGTTCCATGCGACCGGGTTCGGCGTCGTGGAAATTATAGCCGGCGCTCGGCCAGCCAAATTCGGCGATAACGATCCGCTTGCCGGGATGCATCTTGCGAAGCCGATCGTAGAACTCGATGGTGTGGTCGACTGCGCGCGAAGCGTCGAAACCCTCCCAGTAGGGCAGGATATGCGCGGCGATGAAGTCGACAGCCGAGGCGAGTTCCGGATGATCGATCCAGACCGTCCAGATTTCACCTGTCGTTACAGGGACTGGGCTTGACCGCTTCACCTTTTGGATGAGTTCCATAAGGGCCGGCACGGTCATTTCGGCGCGCAGTGTGGTCTCGTTGCCGACGACGATGGCGTCGACATTGCTGTAGTGCCGGGCGAGATCGAGGGCGGAGCGAATTTCCCGTTCGTTACGGACCTGATCCTTATCGATCCAGGCGCCGACCGTGACTTTGAGCCCGAATTCAGCGGCGATCGGCGGGACCAGTTCAGCGCCTCCGGTGGCCGAGTAGGTCCGGATGGCACGGGTATAGGGGGCTATGGTGCGTAGATCGGAGCGAATCTGCTCGGCCGTCGGGCGCGTGCCGCGGTCCGGGTGCGAGGAGTCGGCAAACGGCGAATAGGAAATACTGGCGAGCTGCCGGGTGACGTCTGGGGCGGTCCCCACCGGTCTTAACAAAACCCAAATGCCCGCATGCACGCACGCAACTAGCGCGAGCACAGCAGCGACGGTGCGCATGGACTCCAACCACGCGGGGCGAACCACACAGGCCCGAACCTGCCCCCAGGTTCGACGATGGTCGTAAGGGTGAGGCAATCCTAACGAGCGGCAAAATAAAAATTAGCCACGGGCGGTGGCGAATTCAAGACAGCAGGATGGCGCAAGTTGCCATTGGCAAGGGATTTTTTGACGCCCGCGTCAAAGCGCGCGGTGTCACCCACGCGGATATTAACGAGCGTTCAGGCTTAGCGCGTCGTGGTCGGATTTTGCGCCGCGGCGGCCGACGGCGGCGCTGGCGGCGACGCCGGATTGATCCAGCACGCATGGACCCGTCCGTTAAGGCTGTCGGCGGCCTTGGGATCGACCGTGTTGGCGTGCAAAACCAGGCAGCGGAACGTCACCTGGATATGGCCGCTCGGACAGCCGAAGCGGTCATAGAGGTCGAGGTGGCGAAAGGCGGTATCAAGATCGTCGCGCCAGAGCAGGCTGACGACCCGCCGGCCAAGCCACACGCATTCCGGGTTGCCGGCGGGACCATTGAGTGCCTGCTGGGCCTCGGTAAACTCATCGATTTTCTGCGGTTCCTTGGTGCCGTCTTTGGCGGTGTCCTTGGCACTGTCCTTGGCGCCTTCTTTCGGCGCCGCCGATTGCTGGTCGGCCGGCTTGGCGTCATTGTTTTGAGCGGAAGCGGAAGAAATGCCGGTGCTGGTTGCGGCCGCAAGCAGCCACAGGGCGGCGCAAACCCCGCCAAGTCTGAGTACGCGGTAGGACATAATCGCCTTATTGCGCTGAACTGAAGCCCAGATGAAAGGGACGTTCCCCAAGGTTCATTGATGTTTCTTTGCCTTACGGCGGCGCCTCTTGTGGCCGTCGATTAGGCCCCTATTGCGGCAGAGCTTTTCGCCGACAACCGCGTTGTGACCACAGCCTAAGTCCGGCCGTTTGTCCAGCGCGCATGCTGCCGCTCGTTAATGGCAAGAACGCTTGGCATCGCTTTCGGCCAAGGTTAAAGCGACATCCACTTTCGGGATCATACTTGAAGGCGGATACGTGCCGGCTCCGACACACGCAAATACGCTTGGCGCAGCGCTGGCCTGTTACGCCGCAACCGCAATCGCGATTGGGCTTGCGTGGTGGTGGCTTGGCGCGCCGTTGCGGCTGCCGCCATCGCCGCTTGCCACTGGCGGCAAGCTTAGTTGCGTGTCTTATGCGCCGTTTCGCGGCGATCAGGATCCGCTCATCGAGACAACGCATGTCGACGCCGGCCAGATCGACGAAGACCTGACGCTGTTGTCCCGCTACACCGACTGCATTCGCACTTATTCAATCGAGAACGGGCTCGACCAGATTCCGGCGATCGCCGAGCGTCACGGATTGAAAGTGATGCAGGGCCTTTGGCTGTCGAACAAGGCGGAAAAGAATCGCCACCAGGTCGAGACCGTCGTTGCTCTCGCCAAGGCGTTTCCCAACACGATTACCGCGATCATCGTCGGCAATGAAGTGCTGTTACGCGGCGACCTTTCGGTCGGCGATCTCGAAGGATTTATCCGCACGGTGAAGGCGCAGGTGACGATGCCGGTGACCTATGCCGACGTGTGGGAGCTCTGGTTGCGCAATCGCGACCTGCGAGCAGCAGTCGACTTCGTGACCATTCATATCTTGCCGTATTGGGAAGATTTCCCGCTGCCCGCCTCGGTTGCCGCCGCTCATGTCGACGCCATCCGCAAGCAAGTCGCCGCGGCGATCCCGGACAAAGAGATCTTCATCGGCGAAGTCGGCTGGCCTAGCGCCGGCCGCATGCGCGAAGCGGCGCTGCCGTCACCGTCCAATCAGGCGCGCGTCATCAGCGAAACCATGACGCTGGCACAGCGCGAAAATTTCCGCGTCAATGTCATTGAAGCCTTCAATCAGCCGTGGAAGCGATGGCTGGAAGGTGCAACCGGCGGCTATTGGGGCGTTTTCGACCGCGCGACCGGCGCGCCGAAGTTTGCCTTCGATGGCGTTGTCTCCGATCACCCATATTGGCCGTTGCAAGCGCTTGCCGGTGTCCTGCTGGCCGCCGCGATGTTTGCGAGCGCATTGGCCTATGCGAGCGGCAAAGTGTCGGTGCCGTATCTGTGGCCGCGCATCGCGCTGGCGTCATTTCTTCCCGCGGTCTTGTTCGGCTGGGCGCTCGAGCGGATTCCAATAGACAGTTTCAACGCCGGCACCTGGCTTCGCTCGATCGCCTTCGCTGCCTGTGCGGTGATCGCTCCGGCGGCTTGCGCGGCCGCGATCGCGGCCGGCCGTACGGCGCCGGCATTCGCGGCGCTTCTTGGCGGGCGGCACGGGACGCGCGATCCGCTCGACGTCGTTCTCGGCGTCAGCCTGATCGCGCTCACTTTGCTGTCGATCGAAACGGCGCTCGTTTTGGTGTTCGATCCGCGCTATCGCGATCTGCCCTTCGCACCGCAAAGCGCGGGCGTCGTCGCGCTCCTTGCGCTCGTCCTGTTGACGCCGCGCCCGACCGGCCGGCGCCCGGCGGCCGAAACGCTTGCAGCGGCGGTGCTTGCGGTCGGGGCGGTCTATATCGCGATTAACGAAACCGTCGCGAACTGGCAGGCGCTGTGGCTTTGCGCCGGATTTATCGGGCTCGCGTTTATTCTGTCGAGGGCGCGCGCCGCGCCAAACTGAGAATGAGCAAGCCGGCGGCAAGCGCGGAAAGCTCCGGGTTGTGCAGCACGAGGCCGAAGCCGCCCGCCGCCAATGCGACCGCTACCAAGACGATCGACGGCCGGATCAGATTGAGGAGCGCCGCGGCAAGAGCGACAGCGCCGAACACGTAATGATTGTACAGCGCCATCGAAACATGAAAGGCGGCGCACAGCCAGGTCTTCAACCCGGCCTGGCAGGCGAGTTCCACATTCAGATTCTCGATCGCCATGTAGCGCAGATACATGGCCTCGCCGACCGACAGGAATGCGATGATCAAAAGCCAATTGGTCTGGCGGGCGGTGGGCAGGAAGAGGGGGCGCATGTTCTCGGCTAAATCACTCAATGCGAGGGGTTATTCGGCAATATCGGCACTATCAATATTACTTCAGAAAGGCCACACCCGCGCGCTATCGGTTTTGCCGGCCATGCTCTAAAACCCGCGCCGGAGGTCTTGGATGACGGCTCGAACGTGCCTGGCGATCGTGCTCGCGGCCGGCGAGGGGACGCGCATGCGCTCGGCGCGGCCCAAGGTGCTGCATCCGCTCGCTGGGCGTGCGCTACTCGCGCATGTGCTTAGTACCGTGGCGCAGTCTGGCGTCACCGCGAGCGCCGTCGTGATCGGTCCCGGCGAGGAGGCGGTCGCGGCCGAAGTCAAACGCGTGTGCCCGGACGCCGAATGTTTCGTTCAAAGCGAACGGCGGGGCACCGCGCATGCGGTGCTGGCGGCGCGGAGCACCATCGAACGTCAAGCCGACGATATCCTTATTATCTATGGCGACACGCCGCTGGTGCGGCCCGGGTCATTGGCGCGGCTGCGCCAGGCGATTGCGGGCGGCGCCGCCGTCGCCGTGCTCGGTTTTCGGGCCGCCGATTCCGCCGGCTACGGCCGGCTGATCGTTGAAAACAATCAACTTGTCGCCATTCGGGAAGAGGCCGACGCCAGCGCTGGCGAGCGCAAGTCGGCGCTGTGCAACGGCGGCACGATGGCGCTCGCGGGCAAATCCGCGCTTGCGATCCTCCAACGGATCGGCGACCACAATCGCAAACACGAATTCTATCTAACCGACGCCGTCGAGATCGCCCGCGGC
>Ga0306920_100006530_pt1 | contig 15240 bp, 17 predicted proteins | sample flu12Cox44000170_FD_204666 | JGI IMG/M metagenome (GOLD analysis project Ga0306920, IMG submission 204666) | Lab enrichment of tropical soil microbial communities from Luquillo Experimental Forest, Puerto Rico - flux4day.12C.oxic.44.000.170 (v2)... | ecosystem: Environmental > Terrestrial >... | reverse complement strand
CAGAGCGGTCACGAAAGCCAGGGAGATGGCTTCGGTCTGCTCGTAGCGAGCCTCCGGGCCAGGCGCACCCTCGAGCAGGGTGTCGGGAAACGGCTCGAGCCAGACCACCTCGCCGAGCCGGGCCGGCTCGGGCGGTTCCACCCCCGGGATGTCCCACTCCCGGGCCGGACGCCGCGCGGCCGAGCGGCGTGCGTTCAGGCACCGGTTGGTGGCGATCCGGTACAGCCAGGTCCGCAGCGAGGCGCGTCCCTCGAACCCGCCGAGGCTCTGCCAGGCGGCCAGCAGCGTGTCCTGCAGGGCGTCCTCGGCGTCGGCGAAGGATCCGAGCATCCGGTAGCAGTGCACCAGCAGCTCCCGGCGGTACGGCGCGGTCAGCTCCTGAAACGCGTCGCCGTCCCCGGCCCGCGCCCGGGAGATCAGGTCGCCTGTCACCAGCTCCACTCTTTCCTCCCGCACTGTGTGCCGTGTCCGTCCGGTATGGACACCGGCCAGGGCACGAACTGGGCGGTCGGCGCCGCTCCGCAAATCCCCGAATGTGATGAAACCGGGATTTCACTCCGTTCTGCCGTGGTGAATCCCGGGTTTCACTCCCCGCTATCGGGCCGCGTCGGCGGGCACGTGGTCGCGCCAGGAATGGCGCGGCTCGAAGCCGAGCACCTGGCGGGCCCGGTCGATCGCCAGCAGCGTGCCGAACTCCCCGACCTCACGCGTCAGCTTCACGCCCGGAAACACCTCGGCCAGCAACTCCGCCGACGGGCGGTTCATGACCGTGTCCGCGGCCGCGATGATGAAGGCCGGATGGCCGGCCACGGCCTCCCGGGGCGCCTCCAGCGCAAGCCGACAAGACAAAGCCACGTCCCGTTCGTCTATATAGCCCCACAGATTCCACCTACGGTCCCGCGCATCCGCCCAGAACGAAGGGAACTTCTGGTAGTCATCGGGCGCCATGATGTTGGAGAAGCGCAGCGCGACGAACGGGATGCCCGACCATTCGGCGAAGTGCCCGGCGATCGCCTCGGTGGCCACCTTGGACAGCGCGTAGGTCGTCGCCGGCAGCGGGTAGTGGTCCTCGTCGACTGGCGCGTACCGCGGCGGGACGTCGAACGGCAGGCCCAGCGTAGTCTCGCTCGACGCCCATACCACCCGGCTCAGCCCGAGGCTCGCGGCGGCCTGGAAGACGTTGAAGTTCATGGTGATGTTGGCGTTGAACGTGACCGCCGGCGTGGCGATCCCCGGGGCCGGGATGTTGGCCAGGTGCACCACCGCGTCGGCTCCCCGCAGCGCCTCGGCCGCCTGACCGTAGTCGGTCAGGTCGGCCCGGAGCATCCCTTCAAAGCGGTCAGCCTTGGCCACCGCGACGTCGGTCGCCGCCACGTCGTAGTCGTACTCGAGCAGGTCCCGGACCACCGCCCGGCCCGCCTGCCCGCTCGCTCCCGTCACGCAGATCCGCTGTGCCATCGCTATCCCTTCACATCCGTCGCGGTTCCCTTCCAGCCTTTCACCCCGCGGTCAGGCTGGCGCGCCGGGTGACTCGCTGCAGGTACTCCTCGCGGTTCAGCGGGTCGGGGCCAAGGCGCGGTCGCGTCGGCGCCACGCCACCCACCGGCTCGTAGCGGTCGAAGGCGCACTCCAGGACGCCTTCGCCGCGGGTCAGCGCCGGGAGTTCCTGCCGTAGCTCGTGCACGCGCGCTGCCGGGATCTCGCCCTCGAGCGTCAGCGCCCCGCCGCGAACCGCCTGCGACAGCGGGACTGCGCGCAGCCGGGTCACCGCCGCCAGCAGCGGCCCGAGTGTGTCGGCCGGCGCGTCCAGGCGGAAGCGGTGGACCGGCTCGCAGACCACGGTCTCCGCCCGCCGCAACGCGCTGGTCAGGACCAGCGGTGTCAGCTTGCGGTAGTCCTCGCCCGTGCTTGACATGCTCTTGTTGAAGCGCTGGTGACCGAGACTGTGTTTGCCCAGGTAGCCGGAGTGCGTCATCGCGATGGTGCAGTCGGGTACCGCCCAGCCGCGCAGGCCCTGCCGCAGGGTCTCCCGTGCGGTGTCCTCGGTCGCCCGGAAGAACGCCAGCGGCATGGAGCCCAGCTCCACCTCGATCCGGAACCGCACGCCCGAACCGGGTGCGGCCGGCTCGACGCGGAGCCCGATCGTGGCCAGGAACGGATTCGGTGCCTCGCCCAGCCGCTCGACGGCCGCGCCTGTGCCGGCCAGCCGCTCGATGCAGATCGTGGTGGTCTCGCGGAAGCCGACCTCCAGGCCATAGTCGGCCGCCAGGGTGGCCGCGATGACTTCCTTCTGGACCTCACCGAACAGCGAGACGGAGATCTCCTGCCGTACGTCGTCCTGCCGGACGTTGATCAGCGGATCCTGCTCGGCAAGTTGGGCCAGCGCCGCGCGCAGCGCGCCGCGGTCGCGCGGACGGCGGGGCAGCACGACCGTCTCCAGGGTCGGCGGAGCGAACTGGCGCGGCCCCGGCGGCCGTCGCGGCGTGCCGATCGCGTCGCCGACCTGGACCTCCGCCAGGCCCCATAGCTTCCCGATCTGCCCGGCCGATACCGCCGCGCGCCGGGCCTCCGAGCCGCCCGCGAAGACGCTGATCGCCGTCACCTTCCGCTCGCGGCCCGCACCGAACCGGACCCGGTCCCGGGTGCGGACGGTGCCGGAGAACACGCGGACGTAGGCGATCTTCTCGGCCGTCGGGCCGCGCTCGATCTTGAACACCCGGCCCGAAGCCGGGCCCGCGGCGTTCCGTCGGGCCGCCGGCAGCAGTTCGGCCACGCCGTTCATCAGCGCACCGACGCCCGCCCCGGTCAGCGCCGAGCCGAAGAACACCGGGTACACCTGCCCGCGCCGGGTCTGCGTCATGAGTTCGCGGCGCAGCCGGCGATAGGGGACCCGGGGCTCGCCGCGGACGTACGCGGCCATGATCGCCTCGTCCTGCTCGGCGAGCACTTCGGTCAGCCGGGCGGTGAAGGCGGCGTCGGTGCCGTCCGACCCGGTGACGCTGGCCGCGCGCGTACCGAGCTGGTGCACCGAGCCCATCGCGACGACCGCCGGCGTCAGCCGCTCCGCGATGTCCCGCAGCAGGCGGTCATACCCCGCGCCACGCCGGTCGATCTTGTTCACGAACAGCACGGCCGGGACGTCCAGCCGCTGTAGCGCGCGCATCAGGATGCGGGTCTGCGGCTGGACCCCTTCGACGGCCGAGATCACCAGCACCGCCCCGTCGAGCACGCTCAGCGCCCGCTCCACCTCGGCGATGAAGTCCGGGTGGCCCGGCGTGTCGATGAGGTTGACGGTGACGTCGCCCAGCGTGAACGAGGCCACGGCGGACTTGATCGTGATGCCGCGCTGCCGTTCCAGCGCCAGCGAGTCGGTCTGGGTGGTGCCGTCATCGACGCTGCCGACCTCGTCGATGACCCCGGCCGCGTAGAGCAGCCGTTCGGTCAGGGTGGTCTTACCGGCGTCTACATGCGCCAGGATCCCCAGGTTCAGCGTTCCGCGAGCCACGCCCCATACCCTCCGGACAGGTGAAAAAGCCCTTGTCGATGGATATGAAGGCCGCTCGCATGTCAGCTCCCGTTAAAACTGAGGTCACATGTACCGTGCCCCACCGCCCCGGCCGAGGCAACTCATTTTCTTCCGAACGATCCCGCCATACACGCCCCGCACGGTGACACGCATGATCGTGTGTCGCTAGCTCGTTCTGAAAGAGCTAACGACACACGATGGTTCGCTAGGCGTCGCGGCGGAGCAGTGTCACCGCGGTGACCGCGATGAGGACGGCGGCCAGGAACAGGAAGATCCCGGTCTCGATGCCCTGGAACGTCCAGAACCGGTCGGCGGGCTGATAGGTGAGGAACCCGCGGAAGTGAGCCAGTGCCTGCGTGCATGACGGCGGGGGAGTGAAGGCACCCCTGGACACCTGGTTACAGGAGGCCGGGAGGTAGTTGACGGGGACGCCATCGAGCACGTTCCCGTTGGTGTTCTGGTCGATCGGCTGGCCGTTCGGGAACAGGACGCCGGACGCCAGGCTCCAGTACGACCCCGGCGGCGTGAAGCTCCTGATCACGCTGTGGTACACGGTGACCGGGCTCAGGTAGTGGTGGCGCAGCCAGAACGCGATCACGCCCCGTACGACGATGAACCCGGCCAGCGTGACGGCCATGGCCGGCAGCACCCGGCGCAGCAGCGCCCCGGCCGCGATCCCGAGCGCCAGCGCGAACACCGAGTAGGCCACCGGCACGATGCCCGTGATGTCGAACCGGCCGGTATTGAACGCATCGAGCTGCTGGGCGTTGTTCGGCCCTTCCCACCAGGTCACCAGGGCCGTGATCACGCCGCCCCAGACCACCGCGGCCAGCAGCATCCAGCCGACCTTGACCGCGAGCCAGCGCTTGCGGGTGACGCTCTGCATCCAGGCGAAGTGGGTGGTGCCCACCTCGGACTCCGCGGCCACCAGCGGCGCGCCCCAGAACAGGCCGACCAGCACCGGCGCGCCCAGCGTCGAGATGACCAGGAAACCCACCGCGTGACTGCCCAGGAACAGGTTCTGGCATCCGTGACTCGCGGCGCAGGCCGCCTGCGCCGCGTGCCACTGGTTCGCCGCCTGCACGCCGGTGATCACGATCAGCACGGCGAACGCGGCCAGCAACGCGGCGCCCAGGACGAACTGAAGGCGGTACTGCCGCCAGACAAGCCAGGTCATTGCTCTACTCCTAGGACTTAGGCGTCGCGGCGCAGCAGCGTCACCGCGGTGACCGCGATGAGGGCGGCGGCCAGGACCACGAAGATGGCGGTCTCGATGCCCTGGAACGCCCAGAAGCGATCGCCGGGCTGGTAGGTCAGGTACGCGTGGAAGTGGGACAGCGCCTGGACGCAGGCCGGCGTGGGGTTACCCCCGTTGGGGCCCGTCACCTCCGAGCAGGCCCGGGGGAGATAGGCCTGCGGGATGTTATCGAAATACTGCGTGTTGTTCGGCTGGGGGAGCTGCTGGCCGTTCGGGCCGAGGACGCCCGACGCGAACTGCCAGTAGGCGCCCTTCGGCGTGAAGTTGCCGAGCACGTTGTAGGTCGTGGTGACCGCACTGATGTAGTGCGAGCGGAGCCAGAGGGTGATCACCACGCGCGCCGCGATGAACCCGGCCAGCGTGACGGCCAGCGCCGGCAGCGTCCGGCGTAGCAGGGCGCCGGCCGTGACGCCCAGCGCCACCGCGAACACCGAGTAGCCCACCGGGACGATGCCCATGATGTCGAACCGGCCCGGGTCGAACTGGTTCAGCTGCTCGGCGTTGGTCGGGCTGGCCCACCAGGTCACCAGGGCCGAGATGACCCCGCCCCAGATCACCGCGGCCAGCAGCATCCAGCCGATCTTGACCGCGAGCCAGCGCTTGCGGGTGACGCTCTGCATCCAGGCGAACTGGGTGGTGCCGGCCTCGGCCTCGGCGGCCACCAGCGGCGCCCCCCAGAACAGGCCGACCAGCACCGGCGTGCCCAGCGTGGCGATGACCAGGAAGCCCACCACGCGGCTGCCCATGAACAGCCCGCCGAGATGCTGGCAGGGCTGGCCCGCGGCGCAGGCCGCCTGGGCCGAATGGAACTGATCCGACACCTGCGTGCCGGTGACCACGATCATGACGGCGAACGCGGCCAGCAGCGCGGCGCCGACGAGGTACTGGACGCGGTGCTGGCGCCAGACGAGCCAGGTCATCGGTCATCTCCAAACACTGCCGAAGGCTCGGGGGGGTACGGGGGGGTCGTCCCCCCCGGAGTAACCGGAGTGAGGCGGGCGGGGGCTGAGGCTGGGGGGACTTCCTCCCCCAGGTAGGCGAGCGCGAGCTCTTCCAGGCTGACCTCGCTGACCTGGAACGCCGGGTCGATTACCGGGCCGTTCAGCCGGACCAGCAGGGTGGTCTGCCGCGGCGTGCGGGTGGCCTGCACCACGCGCTGGCTGCGCTCGATGGCCGTGATGTCCTTGCTGGGACCGGTCAGGACCCGGTGCTCATCCAGCAGCTCCTCGATGTCGCCGCACAGCTGGACCCGGGACGAAGCCACCATGATCAGGTGGTCGCAGACCCGTTCCAGGTCGGCAATCAGGTGCGAGGACATCACCACGGTCAGGTTGCCCAACGCCACCGCGTCGGCCAGGACGCCGAGGAAGTTCCGCCGGGCCAGCGGGTCAAGCGCCGCGACCGGCTCGTCGAGCAGCAGCAGCCGGGGCTGCTTGGCCAGGACCAGGGCCAGCGCCACCTGGGCCCGCTGACCGCCGGACAGCTTGCCTACCGCCCGGTCCCGGGGAATCTTCAGCCCGGTCAGCCGCTCGCGCACCAGCGCACTGTCCCAGCGCGGGTTCAGGTGCGCGCCGGCCCGGATGTGATCCTCGGCGGACAGTCGCCGGTACAGCGGGATCTCCTGGCCCAGGTAGCCGATATCGGCCAGGAAGGCCGGATCCTGGCGCGGGGTGCCGCCGTTCACGCTGAGTTGGCCGGCGGTCGGCCTGGACAGCCCCGCGAGCAGGCGCAGCAGCGTGGTCTTGCCCGCTCCGTTCGGTCCGATGAGCGCGGAAATCCGGCCCTCGGGGACGGTGATCGTGCAGTCGTTCAGGGCCGTGACCTTGCGGTAGCGCTTGGTCAGCCCGCTGGTTTCGATCACGAGAGTCATGCGATTTCCTCTTCATCCCCGGCGCGTAGCGTGACGCGCAGCAGTTCCTCGATCGTTTCGTCGTCGAGCCCGGCGTCGCGGGCTTCGCGCACCCACCGGGCCAGGCTGCGGCTCAACCGCGAATGAGTGCCCGGCGGCGGCCCGGGCGGGCGGCTGCGCACGAACGTGCCGTGACCGGCCCGGGCCTCGACCAGGCCTTCGCGCTCCAGGTCGCGGTAGGCCTTCAGCACGGTGTTGGGGTTGATCGCCGTCGCCGAGACGACCTCCCGCACGGTGGGCAGCTGGTCGCCCACGTCGAGCACGCCCATCCGCAGCGCCTGCCTGACCTGCTGGACGATCTGCAGGTACGGCGGCACTACCGAACGGCCGTCGATCCGGAAGCTGATCATCCTGTGCCCATGTTCTGCACTCCAATGTACTAGTCACCTAAGACATTAGATTACTGGATCGCCGTCGTCAACTCGGGCCGTCGTAACGGTCTCGTATCGCTGGCCCCTTACCCTGGTCGATACGCAAGACAGGAGAGTGGCATGGCGCAGCGACAGCAGGGCCGGCGGTCCTGGCTGGCCTGGACGCTGCTCGGCCTCACCGTCGTGCTGCTGGCCTTCAGCGTGGCGGTCGGCCTGACCGGCGGCGAGCCGTGGCCCAAAGTCATCGGCTTTGTTCCGGTCACGATCGCCTTCGCGCTGGTGGGCGCGTTGGTCGCCGCGCGGACGGGCAACCGCCTCGGATGGTTGTTCCTGGCCGGGGCGACGGTGATGGCCGTCAGTGTGGCGGCGGACATCTACGCGGCACGAGCGGTCACCGCCGAACTACCCGGAGCGGCGTGGGCGGGCTGGACCCTCACCGTGGTCCTGGGGGCGTCGGGCACGCTGTTCTTCCTGATTCCGCTGCTCTTCCCGGATGGCCGTCCTCCGTCACCGCGGTGGCGACCGGTGGTGGGGGTCGCCGTTGCCGCCGGCCTGGTCGAGGCGGTGTCCTCGGCCATCTCCAACGTCAACTTCTCGTCGAACTTCCCCCATCTTCGTGACCCGATCGTGCTCGTCGCACCGCTCAGGTCGGCCTACGGCCTGGCGACCAGTATCGGGCCGCTGGTGTTCATGGTCGGCGCGGCCGCCATGATCCTCCGGTTCCGGCGATCAGGCGACGAGCAACGGCAGCAGCTCAAGTGGTTCATGTATGCCTCCGCCGTCGCCGCGGTGGTCGTCTTCGTCGCCGGTGTCGCCAGCAACCCGCTGCCCGAGTTCGAGATCACCGTCCCGCTGATCCCGGTCGCGGTGGGCGTCGCGATCTTCAAGTACCGCCTGTACGACATCGACCGGATCATCAGCCGCACCCTGGCTTACGCGATCGTGACCGGCCTGCTGGTCGGGCTGTACGCCGGGCTGGTCCTGCTGGCTACCGGGGTGCTGTCCATCACGTCGCCGGTGGCGGTCGCCGCTTCCACGCTCGTGGCCGCGGCGCTGTTCAGCCCGCTGCGCCGGCGCGTGCAGCGGGCGGTGGACCGCCGGTTCAACCGGGTCCGCTACGACGCCGACCAGACCGTCGCCGCCTTCGCCGCGCGGCTGCAGGAGGGCGCCGACCTGGACGCGGTGCGGTCCGATCTGCTCACCGTGGTGAACACCGCCGTCGAGCCCGCGCACATCTCGGTGTGGACCGCCAGCGGCCCGCGGTTACCACAGCGCGCCGGGTCGCCAGTCACAGACGAGATCGCCCGACACGTCAACCGGAACCGATACCGGCAGGACGTAGATGACGCCGTCCTTGTCCGCGGTGCGGCGAATGCCCTCCGGTGTCAACGACGCTGACGGCCCCCGCCACAGCTGCCACCCCCGCGACGTGTATAGGCGGGCGCCGTCGTCGCTCGCGCCGAGCGCGCCGAGGTGATACGCCGACTGCACCACCCGTTCCAGCGCCGCCATTATCGCGGCACCGTGTCCCTGACGGCGCCGGTCCTCGCGGACCGCGACACCCTCCACGTAACCGGCGCGCAGCGCCCGCCCGGCATGCAGGAGGCGCCGCTGGACGACGCTGCCGTGACCGACCAGTTCGCCCTCCTCCACGACCAGCGCGTGCACGCCGCCGAGCGCGTTCTCGAAGGCGTCGTCGGAGATCCCGCCAAAGCCGCCATCCAGCAAACGGCGGACGGCGGACCTCGTGCCAGCATCAAGATCAGCCGTGTGAGCCGTTCGCAGCTCGATCATGCGGCTTCCTCCCACAACTCGGTGCGGTGCCCGGCGACGTGCTCGGCGATACGGGCCAGTACCTCACCGGCGGGCCGGGCCGGCAGCTGTCGGCCGTCCCGCAGCCGCAGCGCCGCCTGGCCGGCGGCCGCCTCCCGGGCGCCGATCACCGCCTGATAGGGCACGAGCCTGCTGGCGTGGATCCTCGCCCCCAGGCTGCCGGACTCCGGCCGGGTCACGACGGCCCGCAGTCCACGTCCGGTCGCCTGCCCGGCGAGCGCGTCGGCCTGCGGCAACTGCGCGTCGGCGACCGGCAGCACCACGAGCTGCACCGGCGCGAGCCAGCCAGGGAAGGCGCCTCCGTGCACGTCGATGAGGTGGGCCACCGCACGCTCGGCACTGCCGATGATGCTCCGATGTACCATCACCGGCCGGTGCCTGGCCCCGTCGGCGCCGACGTACTCCAGGCCGAACCGCTCGGGCAGGTAGAAGTCGACCTGCACGGTGGACAGGCTGGCCTCCCGTTCGGCGCTGTCGGCGATCTGCACGTCGATCTTCGGCCCGTAGAAGGCGGCTTCGCCCTCCTCGGCCTCGTACGGCACCCCGGCACCGGTGAGGACCTGTTCCAGCAGGCCGGCGGCCCGGTCCCACAGGTCGCGGCCGCCGACGTACTTGCCGTCCCGGCCGGGCAGCGACAGCCGGTATCGTGCCGCCTCGATGCCGAGCGCCCGGTAAGCCTGCTGGATCAGCCCGAGCGCAGCGGACGCTTCCGCCGCCACCTGGTCCGGGGCGCAGAAGATGTGCGCGTCGTTCAACTGGATCGCGCGCACCCTGGTCAGGCCGCCGAGCACCCCGGACAGCTCGGACCGGTACATGCCGCCCAGCTCGGCCATCCGCAGCGGCAGCTCACGGTAACTGTGAGCCCGGGACCGGTAGATGAGCGCATGATGGGGGCACAGGCTGGGCCGCAGCACCGCCTGCTCACCGCCGATGTCCATCGGCGGGTACATACCGTCACGGTAGTGCGACCAGTGCCCCGAGATCTCATACAGCTCGCGCTTGCCGAGCACGGGGGAGTAGACGTGCTGGTAGCCAGCCCGCCGTTCGACCTCCCTGATGTACTCCTCCAGCGCGTGCCGGATCGCGGCGCCGGCGGGCAGCCAGTAGGGCAGTCCGGCGCCGATCAGCGGGTCAGTGTCGAATAGCTCGAGTTCACGGCCTAGCTTGCGATGGTCGTACATGGTCATCTCCTCGCGATACGGCCGGGTGAGTGACCAGGGGAATGCGAGAGCCCCGGAGCACTCGCCCCGGGGCTTTGATAAAGCACAGCTGTCAGCGCGCCGGGACCGACTCCGGCGCCGTCGTCATAGCCGCGCACTTCACGAGTTCACCATAACACCGGCCTGCACAAGACGTTGACCAGGTTTCCGGCCGGATCCCGGAACATCATCGACCGGTTCCCCCAGGGCTGGGTGGTGGGCGGCATCACCCAGTTGACCCCGAGCACGGCGATCCGCGGGTACTCGGCGTCCACGTCGTCGACGAGGAAGTCCAGGATGATGCCATCCCGGCGGACCGCGCCGGGCGCTGACGGGCAGTCGGCCTCTCGGTGCTCGGTGAACCGCCGCCGGGAGAAGCCCACCGAGGCCGACCCGGCCTCGATCTCGACGTAGTACTCGTTCAGGGCGGCCGGCACGTCCAGCAGCCGGGCGTAGAACCCGGCCAGTCCCGCCACGTCGTCGGTGACCATCCGGCATTGCACGAGTTCCATCGCCGCTACTCCGGCCGGCCCGCGGCCGCCGCGCTGTCCGGCAGATCCAGCGGGGTCTGGGCGTAGTTGAGGAAGTAGGCGGTGAACACCGTCAGGGCCAGGAAGGCGAAGGCTTCGGCGATCTGCTCGCTGGCCCAGCCGCAGTCGGCTGCCCGCTGCCAGGTCGCGTCGGCAACCTGTCCGGACCGGGTGGCCGCCTCCCGGACCACGGCGACCAGCGCGTCGATCTTGTCCTCACCCAACGGCCGGCCCTCGCGCAGGGCCAGTACCTCGGCCTGGCTCCAGCCGGCCCGGGCCGCGAGGGACGAGGTGACGGTCTGCGCATAAGCGCTGTGGCTGACCGCCGCGGTGGCCAGCATGAGGGCCGAACGGACCCGGGGATCCAGGGTCCCGTACGTCGCCGTGGCCTGCCGGATAGACGCATAGGCGGCCAGCACCGCGGGGGAGTGGGCCATCTGCGCGTGCATGTTCAGCAGCTTCCCGGTCGGCGAGAACGGCAGGATCCCTTCCAGCAGCGGGCGGGACGCCTCCGGCGCGTCAGCGATGGTATGGCGGTCAATGCGGGTCATGGCGCCTCCTTGGACGATGTCATTGGACAGGACGGGGCAACGGGCCAGAACGTGACCGCGTCACATCCGGCCGCCGTGCTCCGTCCTTCTGGGCAGAGCCGCGCGCGTGGCCGGCCGGAAAGCGACACGGTGAGCGACGTGACCGAAGAACCACAGGAGGAGATCCTCCAGGCGTGGCATGCCCACCGTCCCTACCTGATCGACCTGGCCTTCCGCATGCTCGGCGATGTCGGCGCGGCCGAGGACGTGGTGCAGGACGCGTTCTCCCGCCTGTTGCGCACCAGCCCGGGCGAGATCGACGATGCTCGCGGCTGGCTGATCGTGGTGACCAGCCGCCTGTGCCTGGATCAGATCCGCTCGGCCCGGGCTCGCCGCGAGCGGCCGCACGACGCCAGCGAGATCGAGTTCGTGGCGGCCGGCCAGCCGCTCTCGGGTCCCGGCGCGCCCGGCGACCCGGCCGACCGGGTCACGCTGGACGACAGTGTCCGGCTGGCCCTGCTGGTCGTGCTGCAGCGGCTCAGCCCGGCCGAACGTGTCGTCTTCGTCCTGCACGACATCTTCGCCGTGCCGTTCGACTCCATCGCGCAGACCGTCGGCCGGTCGGCCGCGAGCTGCCGTCAGCTGGCCCGGCGGGCCCGGCAGAAGATCGAGGACAGTCAGGGCGGTGTCAGCTTCGACGTCGCCGCCGCCGAGCACCGGCAGGTCACCGAGAAGTTCATCGCCGCCAGCGCCAATGGCGACCTGACCGGCCTGCTTGAGGTCCTGGCGCCCGACGCCTGGGGCGACTTCGACGGCGGCCCCGGCGACCGCCGGGATCTCGGCGTGATCCACGGCGCGAGCGGGGTGGCCCGGCGCCTGCTGTACTTCTGGGGACCGCCAGCCACGCTGGTCACCTACCCGGCGTCTGGTCAGCCGGTCCTGCTCGGCTTCAGAGACCGCAAACTGGCCGGCATCCTGGTGTTCACCATGAATAACCAGCAGATCCAGGCCGTGCACGTGATCGCCGACCCGCGTCAGCTTGGCTTCGTGTCCGCCCAGCTCGGCTGAGCCCGTCACTTTCCGGCCAGCCGTACCGTCCTTACCGGTGCCATTCCCGCGAAAGAAAGGCACCAGTAGATGAACGCGCCCGCTACCCACGCCCCCGCGGTGGTGCGGCCCTCCCGGCTCGTGGCCGTGGTCATGGGACCGCTGACCAAGGTGCTCAACCCGCTCATGCGCAAGCTGGCCGGCCGCAGGCACGTCATGATGGCGGCGCAGATCCGCCACGTCGGACGGCGGTCGGGACGGCCGTACGTCACCCCGGCCGGGGCCCGGCTGACCGGAGACACCTTCGTCATCCCGCTGACGTTCGGGAACTCCTCCGACTGGTCCCGAAATGTCCGCGCCGCCGGCGGCTGCGAGATCCGCCTCGACGGCACCGACTACCGGGCCGTCCAGCCCGAACTTGCCGACCGTGATCAGGCCGCGCCGGTGGTCCGCGCGGCGTTCGGTCCCGTCCCGCGGGCCATGTTCCGTATGCTCGGCATCCGCCAGTACCTGCTGCTCCACCGGATCGACGACTGAGCTGTCCACGGCGATCGGCGGCATTCGTCGTCCAGGTGACCGGGCCGTATAACCCGAACAGGCCGAGCTAGCCTGAGACTCACCCTGGAGGTAGCCGCCGATGACTTACCTGCTGCTGATCTGCATTGCCGAGAACGTCCAGCTCACTTCCGAGCAGAGCGCCGCGATGGGCCCCGCGACCGAATCCTGGGTCGACGAGACTGACCGCCGCGGCGTTCGGCGGGAGGGATCAGGGCTCCGTCCGGTCCGAGAGGCCACCACCGTCCGCGTCCGCGATGGCGGGGTCCTGGTCAGCGACGGCCCGTTCGCCGAGACCAAGGAACAGATCGCCGGTTACGACGTGATCGAGTCCCCGAGCCTGGACGAGGCGATCGAGGTGGCGGCCAGGCATCCGGTCGCCCGGTTCGGCGCGGTCGAGGTCCGGCGGTTCGACTCCGGCGGCTGGTGGCGGTCTCCGGATCGTAGCGAGGGCCCCGAGTACCTGATGATCCACTGCCTGGACGAAGACGCCGAGCTGAGCCCGGCCGACGACTGCGACGTGCCGGGCTCTCCGGCCGCGCTGGAACAGCAGGCCTGGGACGCCGAAACTTATGCCAGCGGCCTGAAGCTGGCCGGCGGTCGGCTGCAGCCCGCCAGTACGGCCCGGACGGTCCGCGTGCGCGACGGCGAGATGCTGGTCACCGACGGGCCGTTCGCCGAGACCAAGGAGCAGGTGGCCGGCTTCAACGTGCTCACCTGCCCCAGCCTGGCCGAGGCCGTCGAGATCGCGTCCCGGCACCCCACCGCCCGGATCGGGACCTTCGAGCTGCGCCCGTTCGCGCAGGGATAGATCGACTCTGCCAGCTGCCCGCAGCCTCCAAAGCGATTCCCGAACTCCTGCCCGTCTGCCCCCCGTCACCACCTGACCCACCTCCGATGACTCGCCTAACGACATCGTTGCCACAACGACGCGCACCAGACGACATCGTTGCCACAACGACGTCGTTGACGTCACATCCCAGCTCGGCTTTAGGCTGCCGCCATCGCGGGCTCCCCTCAGAAAGGCCGGCCCAGTTGCCCCCGGCGTGGCACCGTCCGGATCTCGTCGGCGTTGGCCATGCCGCGCGGCAGCACCAGCGCGTCGTAGTCGAGCGGGTCGGCGTCGCGGATGGACCGGCGCGCCCGGAAGGTGTCGGCCTTGTCCAGGTGGTTGAACCCCTGCCCGGCCCGGCGAGGTATTCAACGGCTACCGTGGGAAGCATGAACCGTGCGTTGCTCGTCGTGGACATGCAGAACGGTTTCTGCCATCCGGAAGGGTCGTTCACCCGGATCGGCATGGGCCTGGAGGGCGCGGACGAAGCCGTCCGCAACGCCGCCATCGCCGTCGAACAGGCCCGCGGCGCCGGGTTCCCGGTGGTGTTCACCAGGCACCTGTACCGGCCCGGCCGCGCCGACGAGGGCCCGGCCCTGAAGCAGAACAGCCCGGCGCTGGCTGGCGTCGACGGGCTGGAGGCCGGCACCTGGGACGCCGAAGTGGTGGCCGAACTTGGCTGCGGGCCCAGCGACCTCGTGGTTGACAAGGTGCGCTTCGACGCGTTCCAGTGGACCTCGCTCGAGCCGCTGCTGCGCGGCCTCGGCGTGGATGACCTGGTGGTCTGCGGGGTGGTCACGAACATCTGCGTTGAGACCACGATCCGCTCGGCGTTCATGCGCGACTTCCCCGTCATCATGCTGGCCGACTGCTGCGCCGCCCAGTCCCGCCGCCTGCACGATCTGTCCGTCGAGGTGCTGTCCGCCTATCGCCTGGCCACGATGGAGAGCGTCACCGCGGGCTTTGACCTGAGCGCGGCCCCGGTCTCCGTCAGCGCCTAGTAAGGAACCGGGCTACCAGCCGCCAGCCGAGCAGGAACAGTCCCAGGAACGCGAGCGCCACCAGCACGAACGCGACCGCGGTGCCCTGTCCCGCCGCGACCCGCAGCGCCATGCCCAGCCCGGCCGCGCCGAGCCACGCGCCCACGCCGGAAGGCGCCAACGCCACCGGCCGCCGCCAGGCCCGCACGGCCAGCCACCCGCCAGCCAGCCCGGCCAGGAACGGCCACGCCGTCGACGCGATTCCGCCCAGGCTCTCACCGCCCGCGGCGCCATGCCGAGCCCGGCCGATGATCACGAACGCCAGCACGCAGCCCAAGTCGAGCACCACCGCCAGCCGCACCGCACGCACGAGCCCCAGCCTAAACGGCACAGCGTAACGGCACGGTGAGCACCTTGAGCCCGGTGCGCCGCGCCGCTTCCCCGAACGCCGCCGCCGCCGAGCCCAGCCCCGCCCGCCTGGTCACCAGCGAGCTCCGCCGCCGAGACAGGCTCATCCGGCGTCCGCCGCGGGCGTCGGCTCCTCGCCCACCCGCAGGTCGCGGGTCGCGTGGAGTCTCGCCGCTCGCACCCGATTCCGCCTCGTGTCGTCCTTGTATTTTATCCGGAACGGGCCGTTGTGCCCGCCCCCCGGACGGCTCGAGGGCCCGGT
>Ga0306920_100006529_pt1 | contig 15241 bp, 11 predicted proteins | sample flu12Cox44000170_FD_204666 | JGI IMG/M metagenome (GOLD analysis project Ga0306920, IMG submission 204666) | Lab enrichment of tropical soil microbial communities from Luquillo Experimental Forest, Puerto Rico - flux4day.12C.oxic.44.000.170 (v2)... | ecosystem: Environmental > Terrestrial >... | reverse complement strand
CGAGCGAGCGCCCAGATGTTGACCTCGGGATCGAGACGGCGGCCCAACCCCTCGACCTGCACCATCGTCTTCTGAAGCAGCAGAAGTTGTGGCTGGGTTTCCATCTCGAACTGCTCGGTGACCTGGAAGAGCTGAGCGAGAAGGCGCGCGAAGGAGATCTCTTGCAGAGGCTGGCCGAGGATCGGCTCGCCGATGGCGCGGCAAGCCTGGGCGAAGGCGTCGACCGACCGCCGCGGCGGCACGTAGCCCGCGGCGAAGTGCACTTCCGCTACCCGTCGGTAGTCGCCCGAGAGAAAGCCGAGCAGCATATCGGCGAGGAAAAAGCGAGTTGCGCGGTCGAGCCGGCCCATGATCCCGAAATCGACGACGCCAATCGCGCCCGACGCGTCGACGAACATGTTCCCGGGATGGAGATCGGCGTGGAAGAAGCCGTCGCGGAAGACCTGATTGAAAAAGGCGCCGGCCGCCTTGACCAACAGACCGTCGATCCGGTGCCCGGCGTCCGTCAGCCCCGATCGATCGTCGATGCGGACCCCCGATATCCGCTCCAATGTCAGCACGCTACGGCCGGTGCGCCGCCAATCGACCTGCGGCACGCGAAAGTCCGGGTCGCCGGCAAAATTTTCGGCGAGCTCCGAGGCCGCTGCTGCCTCGAAACGCAGATCCATCTCGAATTGCACCACCTCGGCCAAGGTCTGCACGACCTCGGCCGGCTTTAACCGCCGCAGCACAGGCTGAAGACGCTCGCCCAACGTGGCGAGCCACAGGAAGAGGTCGAGATCGCGCGAAAACGCCTCGACGATCCCCGGCCGTAACACCTTCACTGCGACGTCGTGCCCATCGGTGGTCCGCGCGAAATGCACCTGCGCGATCGAAGCAGCGGCGACGGCGGTGTCGTCGAACGATGCGAACAGTGTCTCGAGCGGCCGAGCGAACTCGGTCTCAATCAGAGCCCGCGCCTCGTGTCCGGGGAACGGCGGCAGGTGGTCTTGCAGGCTCGCCAGGTCGAGGGTGATCTCTTCGCCAAAGAGATCGGCTCGCGTCGACAAAAGTTGACCTAGCTTGATGAAGCTCGGCCCCAACTCGCCGAACGCCGCGGCGAGCCGCTGGCCTGGGCGCGGCGCGACGCGGGTACGACGGCGCAGGAGGGCGCGGCCGATCCGCAAGAGGGGCGCGAAGCCGGGAACGGCCTCCAGCGGAAAGAGCGCGTCGTGCCGCGCCAAGATCAGACCAATCCGGGTTAACCGGGCGAGGTTGCGGGCACTCCGTACGAGCCCGAATTCGGGCCGGAGTACGTCAGAGACGCCAAGCCGAATGGAGCGCAGCGACGCCCCCCGTGAGGTTGCGAAACCTCACCTGATCGAGCCCCGCGCGCGCAACCATTTCGCAAAGCTCGCTCTGTCGAGGGAAACGCCGGATGCTTTCCACGAGATAGGCGTATGCTTCCCGATCGCCGGTGACGATCCGACCGAGCAGCGGCACGATACCGAAGCTGTACAGATCGTATAACGGCTGGAGGAGCGGCGTGATTTCGGGGGTGAATTCGAGACACAGAAAACGACCACCGGGTTTGAGCGCACGACGCGCCTCGGCAAGCGCCACATCGATCCGGGTGACGTTCCGCAACCCAAAGGCGATGGTGTACAGATCGACGCTGCGGTCGGCCACCGGAAGCCGTTCCGCATCGGCGCACACCCACTCGATCCCAGCGAGGATCCCTTGGTCGAGAGCACGGGCGCGTCCGACTTCGAGCATGCGCTCGCTGGCGTCGCAGACGACAATGCTTCCGAGGGGGGCTGCGTTCTCGGCAGCGAGGTGCGGGAGAGCGCGCAGAGCGATGTCGCCGGTGCCCCCCGCGACATCGAGAAGAACCTGACCCGGGTGCGGGTTGAGCCAAGCGACCATCTCGGCCTTCCACGAGCGGTGAATGCCGACGCTCATTAGGTCGTTCATCAGGTCGTAGTGTGAGGCGACGCTGTCGAACAAGGCGCGTATGAGCGGTGCCTTCTCTTTTTCCGGCACCCGGCGCGAGCCGAAATCTACGCCGCTGCTTGTCTCGTCCTCGCTCATCGTGCAGGAAGATAACCCCATGGGATCGCGCACGTCACGGCGCGCCGATCCCGGCGCGCCTTATGTTGGCGGAGCGATGCCCGAGCTGCCTGAGGTCGAGACTGTCCGCCGCGGCCTGGCGTTGAAGATCAGCGGACGCCGGATCGTGCGGGCGGAACTGCGCCGGCCCGATCTGCGACGACCGTTTCCGCCGGCGCTCGCCGCGCGGCTCGACGGCGCCCGGATCGGCGCGCTTGGCCGCCGAGGCAAGTACATCCTGATCGAGCTCGATGCGGACGGTCTGCTGCTGCTCCACCTCGGTATGTCCGGCCGCGTTACTGCCGACCGCGCCGCGCTGCCCGACGCTCCGCACGACCATGTCGTGCTGACACTGGACGACGGGACCGTCATCCGCTTTAACGACCCGCGTCGGTTCGGGACGCTCGATTATGTCAAGCGCGGCGAAGAGGACCGGCATCCGCTCCTCGTCGGGCTCGGGCCCGAGCCCCTCGAACCCGGCTTCGACGATGCCTATCTCGCAACCAAGCTCGCCGGCAGGCTGACGCCGATCAAGGCGGCGCTGCTCGATCAGCGGGTCGTTGCCGGCCTCGGTAACATCTATGTCTGCGAGGCATTGTTCCGCGCGAGGCTGTCGCCGCGTCGGCTCGCCGCATCGATCGGCCTGGGACGGGCGGCGCGGCTGGTCGCGGCGATCAGGTCGGTCTTGTCCGAGGCCATTGCGGCAGGAGGTTCGTCGCTCCGCGATTACGTCCAGGCCGACGGCGCGCTCGGCTATTTCCAGCATCACTGGGCCGTGTACGGCCGCGAAGGCGGTGCCTGCCCCGGCTGCGACTGCGGTGCGGGTGTGCGCCGGATCGTGCAATCCGGTCGATCAACGTTCTTCTGTGCGAAGCGGCAACGCTAGCGAGGCAAACCGATGAGGGACCGGTGAACACTAGACGGCGCCCCTACCCTTACGGCCCGCTCGATTGACGAGGCGACAGCCGGCCGATATAAACCCGCACTCCGTTTTTTAGCGCGGGCGAGCATGGCCAGTCACAAATCGGCGGAAAAGCGTATACGCCAAATCGCCAAACGCACGGCGATCAACCGGGCTCGGATGAGCCGTGTGCGTACTTTCGTCAAGAAGGTCGAGACGGCGATCGCGAGCGGTGACAAGGTGGCGGCTCGAGACGCCTTTCAATTGGCGCAGCCCGAGTTGCACCGGGCGACTGCCAAGGGCGTGCTCCACAAGAATACGGTTTCACGGAAGCTGTCTCGCCTGGCCGCCCGCATTAACGCGCTCTGATCGCGCAACGCCGCCGCTGCGACCAAATGTCGCGACCCGACGCTCTCCCACCAACGTTTGGCGTTTGTGGACTTTTCGCGCAACCGACCGTCGGTCGGTGGTAAACTTTCGCGCGTTCTGTTTTCGGTCCGGGTTGCCATGAATCCGTCATATCGCCTAAAATCCCGAATAACGAAGCCGAAAACTACTTATGTTCTCTGTAAATGTCAATTAACCTGAATAAAATTTCTTCCTCTTTACAGATCTTGACAGTAATTACCTCGGCGCGAAGCCCGAGTTTGCCTGCGCAGGGCGACGGTGCAGAGCCCGAAATCGACGGTCCTTGGGTGTAGATCTTACCGGCACGGGCACTAAGCCGGTTAGTGCTGCCGTCCTGGACTTGGGGGGATGCGGTAGTGGCAGAAGCGGTTCGCATAGAAGAAGTTGATACCTCGGCAGGTGGGTGCCAGAGCGAATGGGCTCGGGTTCTAGGCCACCTCAAGGCGGAGGTCGGCGAAGCCGCCTACCGCAGCTGGCTGCGACCGATGAGCGTGGAGCGAGTGGATGACGGGGAGGCGATCGTCGCCGCGCCGACCCGCTTTTTGCGCGACTGGGTCGCGACGCATTACGCCGACCGCCTTCTCGCGCTATGGCGAGCGGAGAACCAGCGGGTGACCGGCGTCTCGATTGTCGTGGCGGTCGCCCCCAGTCGTAATGGGTTTGACCATTCGGCCGCCCGAGGCGGCGAGTCTAAAAATCGTGGCCAGCCCGCAGTTCCCTTCGCAGAACCCGCCGTCGTGCTCGAAATTAGCGAGGATAAGGCGCAGTTCTCGGCGCTCGACCAGCGCTTTACGTTCGAGAATTTCGTCGTCGGCAAGCCGAATGAGCTGGCCCACGCCGCGGCGCGACGTGTCGCCGAGGCTTGCGCCAACTCGGTTCATACCGTGCCGTTCAACCCACTCTTTCTTTATGGCGGTGTCGGTCTCGGCAAAACCCATTTGATGCATGCGGTCGCTTGGCACGTTCGCCGGCATGCCTGCGACCGCAAGGTCATCTACCTCTCCGCCGAGAAATTCATGTATCAGTTCATCCGAGCACTGCGCTTCAAGTCGACGATGGACTTTAAGGAGCAATTTCGCTCGGTCGATTTGCTGATGATAGACGATGTTCAATTCATCAGCGGCAAGGATTCGACCCAGGAAGAGTTCTTCCACACCTTCAATGCGCTGGTCGATCAGAACCGCCAGATCGTAATCTCGGCCGACAAGTCGCCCTCCGATCTTGAAGGGCTTGAGGAGCGTATGCGCTCCCGGCTCGGCTGGGGGCTCGTTGCCGATCTGCACCCGACCACCTATGAGCTGCGCCTCGGCATCCTGCAGTCGAAGGCCGAGCACACCGGTATACGGATTTCTCAGAAGGTGATGGAGTTCCTCGCGCACAAGATCACCTCGAACGTCCGCGAACTCGAGGGGGCCCTGAACCGCATCATTGCGGATATGCAGCTGATCGGACGGGAAGTCACGCTCGAAACCGCGCAAGAGTTGCTGCGCGATCTGTTGCGTTCTTGCGAGCGGCGGGTGACGATCGACGAGATCCAAAGGCGCGTCGCCGAGCATTTCAATATCCGGCTGAGCGAGATGACCTCGGAACGTCGGGCTCGCGCCGTAGCTCGGCCGCGACAGATCGCGATGTATCTCGCCAAGCAGCTGACAACGCGATCGCTGCCAGAAATCGGCCGGAAATTCGGTGGCCGCGATCACACCACAGTCATGCATGCGGTCCGCAAGATCGAGGAGCTTACTCTCGGCGACCGCGCGCTTGCTGAGGATGTAGAGCTGTTGCGTCGGATGCTGCAAACCTGAGTCTCGACGATATCGCACGGGCGCGGCTTCGAAACTGCGTGCTGAGGCGCGCACCGCTTTGTGCTATGGTGTGAACCCGTCTGCTGAACCGCTCGGGATGACGCAACGGGGCGCTGGCCCATCTCGGCCCCGGGCACGGCTCGGACGTTGACTTGGGGTTAGACCCGCGCTGGTCTCGCAACTTCAATGCAGCAACCATGAAACTCATCGTCGAACGGGCGGCTCTCCTCAAAGCGCTGAGCCACGTGCAGAGCGTGGTCGAACGGCGCACGACAATCCCGATATTGTCGAATGCGCTGTTGCGCGCCGAGACCGGACGGCTGGCGCTAAGCGCCACCGACATGGATCTCGAGATCATCGAGCGCGTTCCCGGGCAGATCGAGCGAGAAGGCCGAACGACCGCGCCGGCGCACACGCTCTACGACATTGTCCGGAAGCTACGCGAGGGCGCTCAGGTAGAGATTGAGACCAGCGGCGAGCGCAACGCGACGGTGCTGCGTTCCGGCCGTTCGACCTTCACCCTGCAATGTCTACCGCCGGAGGACTACCCGATAATGGCCAGCGGCGAGCTGCCGCACAATTTCGCGCTGCCGGCGAGCGAGCTTCGGACGTTGATCGACCGTACACGGTTCGCGATCTCGACTGAGGAGACCCGGTACTATCTCAACGGCATCTACCTGCATACGACAAAGAACGACGAGGTGCCGGTCATTCGCGCAGTTGCGACCGACGGCCATCGGCTCGCCCGGGTTGAAATGGTGCTCCCAGAGGGCGCGGCCGAGATGCCGGGCGTCATCATTCCGCGCAAGACCGTGCTCGAGCTTCGCAAGCTCGTCGAGGAAGGCGAGGACGAAGTGCAGATCGCCCTCTCCGAGACGAAGATCCGCTTTATCGTCGGCGAAGCGGCGCTGACCTCCAAGCTGATCGACGGAACCTTCCCAGATTACGACCGGGTGATCCCCTCCAACAACGACAAGATCTTGGAAGTCGACTGCAAATCCTTTGCCGAGGCGGTGGACAGGGTGTCGACGATCTCGACCGAGAAGAGCCGGGCGGTCAAGCTCGCCATCGAGAATAGCAGCCTCATCGTGTCGGCGACGAGCCCCGAGAACGGCACAGCCATCGAGGAGCTCGAGGTGCGCTACCTCGCCAGCCCACTGGAAATTGGCTTCAATTCCCGATACCTCCTCGACATCGCCGAGCAGATCGAGGGCGAGGGAGCGCAGTTCGTGATGTCGGATGCCGGCTCGCCGACGATCGTCCGCGACAGCGCCGATGCGAGTGCGCTTTACGTCCTGATGCCGATGCGGGTGTAAGCGCGCCGGCAACTGGTAACCGATGCTGGCAAAAAGGGATTTTCGACCCCACATATTGAACCATGTTGGCCGAGGCACAGGAAGCCCGCAGCAGCGCCGGTGCCGCGGCGCAGCGCGTCGGCGTGACGCGCCTCGTATTGACCGACTTCCGCAATTATCGCGAAGCTAGGCTCAACCTCGGCACCGAGCCGGTGGTGCTTACCGGGCCGAACGGCGCCGGCAAGACCAATCTCTTGGAAGCCCTTTCCTTTCTCGCGCCGGGCCGCGGGTTGCGCGGCGCCAAATTGACGGAGATCGATCGTCGACCTGGGTCCGGATGCGACCCCCGCCATTCGAGGTGGGCCGTTGCCGCGGTCGTCGCGACGCGCCGCGGAGCGTTGCGTGTCGGGACAGGGCGAGATCGCATGGCGAGCGAGCGCCGAGTGGTGCGAATCGACGGCGAGCCCGTGCGCGGCCAGGCGGCACTCGGCGAGCGGCTCGGCGTCGTGTGGTTGACACCGCCGATGGATCGGCTCTTCCTCGAAGGGCCCAGCGGACGGCGGCGGTTTCTCGATCGTCTGGTCCTCGGGTTTGATCCCGCGCACGCCTCACGGGCCACTGCATATGAGCAGGCGTTGCGCGAGCGCTCACACCTGTTACGGGACGGTCTCGACGACGTGGCGTGGCTGGCCGCGCTCGAGGAGGTGATGGCAGAGCAGGGTGTCGCGCTCACAGCAGGCCGGCGCGACACTGTGCAGCAGCTCGACCGCGCCTGCGCCGAAGCCGAAGGCCCGTTCCCGCGCGCTCGGTTGACGCTGGTCGGCACTGTCGAGGGTTGGCTCGAAGAAATGCCGGCTCTTGCCGCCGAAGCCAGGTTTGCCGCGGCGCTCGCCGCAAACCGGCAAAGCGATAGGCAGGCGGGCGGCGCGGCGATCGGCCCGCACCGCTCCGATCTCGCCGTCAGTTTGGCGGAGAAGGGGATCGCGGCCGAATTCGCCTCGACTGGCGAGCAAAAGGCTTTGCTGATCGCGATCCTGCTCGCCCACGCCGCTCTGCAACAGGCGATGCGCGGGGAGCCGCCGCTGCTGCTGCTCGACGAGATCGCCGCCCACCTCGATGCGAGCCGGCGGGCGGCGCTATTCGAAGCGCTCGTCCGGCTCGACAGCCAGGCCTGGCTGACCGGCACTGACGCCGCGCTATTCGCGCCCCTAAGATGCCACGTCCAGCATTTGTCGGTGCGCGACGGAACCCTGTCCCCGACCCCTTTGTGATCCGAGAAAATTCGAACACCAACGACATGGCGAACCTACCCGCATCCGATCCCCTTCGCTCAAGCAACGTCGCAACGGACCCAGCCGCGAGCGCTGGTCCACACCGCGACCCTGGAGCCGTCGGCGCTCCCTATGGTCATGGCGCCTCCAACGGTCAGGAAGCGACCTACAACGAGCAATCGATCGAGGTGCTGCGTGGGCTCGACGCGGTACGCAAGCGGCCGGGAATGTATATCGGCGACACCGATGACGGCTCCGGCCTGCATCACATGATCTACGAGGTCGTCGACAACGCGATCGACGAAGCGCTTGCCGGCTATTGCGATACCGTCACCGTGACGTTGAATGCCGACGGCTCGTGCACCGTCGCTGACAATGGCCGCGGCATCCCGGTCGGCATCCACGACGAGGAGGGGGTGTCGGCCGCCGAGGTCATCATGACCCACCTCCATGCCGGCGGCAAATTCAACCAGAACGCCTATAAGGTCTCGGGCGGGCTGCACGGCGTCGGCGTTTCGGTTGTCAACGGCCTCTCAGCACGGCTCGACATGCGCATCTTCCGGGGTGGCTCGGAGTGGTTCATGCGCTTTCGCGACGGCGCGCCTGAGGCGCCGCTCTCCGAAGTGGGGCCGTCCCCGGCTTGGCCAGCGGGGACGAACCGCCAGGGATCGGCGACCGGCACCGAGATCACCTTTCTGCCGAGTCCTCAGACCTTTAGCAACACGGAGTTCGATTTTACCACGCTCGAGCACCGGCTACGCGAGCTCGCCTTTCTGAATAGCGGAGTGACCCTGGTGCTGAATGATCTGCGCGGGGTCGAGCCGAAAAGTGTATCGCTGCATTTCGAAGGCGGGCTCGAGGCCTTTGTGCGCTATCTCGACCGCTCCAAGCAGGCGCTGCACGCGCCGCCGATCGTGATCCGCGGTGAACGCGACGGCATCCTGCTCGAAATCGCGATGGAGTGGACCGACAGCTATCACGAGACGATGCTGTGTTTTACCAACACCATCCCGCAGAAGGATGGCGGCACGCATCTGGCGGGCTTCCGCGCCGCGTTGACCCGCACCGTCAACGCCTACGCCAACGACAGCGGGATCGCCAAGAAGGAGAAGGTGACGCTGGCCGGCGAAGACATGCGGGAAGGGCTGACCTGCATTCTCTCGGTCAAGGTGCCCGACCCCAAATTTTCCTCCCAGACCAAGGACAAGCTCGTCTCCTCCGAGGTCCGTCCGGCGATCGAGGGCATTGTCGCCGACAAGCTGACGCAATGGTTCGAAGAGCACCCGGCCGACGCCAAGAAGGTCGTCGCCAAGGTCGTCGAGGCGGCTGCGGCACGCGAGGCCGCGCGCAAGGCGCGCGACCTGACCCGGCGCAAGGGTGCGCTCGACGTCGCCAATCTGCCGGGCAAGCTCGCCGACTGCCAGGAACGCGATCCGGCGAAGAGCGAATTGTTTATCGTCGAGGGCGACAGCGCGGGCGGTTCGGCCAAGCAGGGCCGCGACCGGCGCTTCCAGGCAATCCTCCCGTTAAAGGGCAAGATCCTCAATGTGGAGCGGGCTCGCTTTGACAAGATGCTGAGTTCGGCCGAGATCGGCACCCTGATTGCGGCACTCGGCACCGGGATCGGCCTTGAGGATTTCGACCCCGGAAAGGCGCGTTATCACCGCATCATCATCATGACCGACGCCGATGTCGACGGCAGCCACATCCGCACCCTCCTGTTGACCTTTTTCTTCCGCCAGATGGCGAGCCTGATCGACAAGGGATTCTTGTACATCGCACAGCCGCCGCTTTATCGCTTGCAGCGCGGCAATGCCAAGGCGGTCTATTTGAAAGACGACGCGGCACTCGAGGCCTATTGTGTCGACGCCGCCCTGCGCGACTCGGTTTTCATCCAGCATGACGGGGTCGAGCGCGCCGGGAACGACTTGGGCGACCTGTTGGAGCAAGCGCGGGTGCACCGCCGCTGGCTGCAGCCCTTGGCCGGCAAGGTTGGCGACATCGAGGTCGTCGAGCAGGCGGCGATCGCCGGCGCATTGTCGCCTGCGTTGCTGGCCGACCCGAACCGAGCGATAGCGGCCGCCCACCACATTGCCGAGCGGCTCAATCTTCTGGCCCCCGCGCACGAGCGCCTCTGGCAAGGCGAGGTCATCGCCGGCGAGGGGTTGGTCCTCGGACGCACCCGCCAAGGGGTCGGCGAGCGGTACCTGATCGACGCCGCGTTGCTGCGTTCGAGCGAAGCGCGCCGGCTCGACACTGACGGTGAGAAGCTCCGCGAAGTCTACGATCGCCCGGGCACCTTTGCCGCGCGCGACAAGACCTATCCGATCACCGGGCCGGTGAGCCTCGTCGAAGCGGTCATGGAGCTGGGCCGGCGCGGCATCGACGTGCAACGCTACAAGGGGCTGGGCGAAATGAACCCGGACCAATTGTGGGAAACCACGCTCGACCCCGAGGTCCGCTCGCTTCTCCAGGTCAAGATCAGCCACGCCGATTCGGCCGAGGAGACCTTCTCGACTCTGATGGGCGACCTAGTCGAGCCCCGCCGCGATTTCATCCAAGCCAACGCCCTGAGCGTCGCCAATCTCGACGTGTGAGGCGCCCTCGGTCGGTGCTCTCAAAGGACCGACCCGTGGAATGGTCGATTTCGATTTTTCCCTTACGCCGATATGGAACGGGCTGGGCGCGCGTCATTTCGGGCTGCCCCGCCAAGGCCTCACGGCGCCTCCAGGTACGACGCAGCGGGCGCCTGAGCGCATGAAAAACAGCGTAAATCGCGATCGCACGCCCGTAACAACCGGCTTTCCGCGGACAATATCACGCCATGTCAAGCGGTTAGACTGAAATTTGCGACGCCGCGGAACAACGTAATCAGCCACCCAATCAACGAAAACGGCACAGCCATCAGGGAGCGAAAACAACAGACCCGACCCGAAAACAATAGACCCCTACCCTACATCGGAACACCCGCCTAGGGATGTAGGCTCCCAGCGGCTACCCCCGGCGGATATCTGGCCGGAGGCGGATCCCCTTTGAGGGTTACCGTCCCCCGGTCAAGGAATCTCATAGACGGCGAGCTCCTCGGCGATGCCGCGCAATGCACGGCGCTGCGCTACGGCACTAAGCCCGCTGGTCGCGAGCAAACTCGAAGCCTGCGGGTGTGTGACGACCGGCCCGGTTGCCAGGATCGAGCGCGAGTCGGCCAGCCCCTGCACGCGCGCCGCGATATTGACGGTCGTACCGAAATAATCTTGTCGATCGTTGAGCACGACCGCCAAGCACGGCCCTTCATGGATGCCGATTTTGAGCAGCAGGTCGTGGCCGTTGTGCCCATCATTGAGGCGGTGCATCGCTTCACGCATGCGCAGGGCTGCTGCAAGCGCACGATCGGGGGTCGGGAAGGTCGCCATCACTGCGTCGCCGATCGTCTTGACCACGGCCCCGGCCTCTGCGGCAACGATCTCGTTGAGGACCTGGAAATGCGACCTGACAAGGTCGAAAGCGGCCAGGTCGCCGACCTGCTCGTAAAGCTCGGTGGAGCCTCGCAAATCCGTAAACAGGAAGGTCAGGCTGGTAATCTTGAGCCGTTGGTCGACATCGATGGTGTCGGTACCGTAAATGTCACGAAACACCTGGTTTGTTAGCAGGCGCTTCGCGGTCAGGAACGGTTTGCGCCTGGCGAGCAGCTCGTGGAGCTTGTCGTTGGCGACCCATAGCCCCGGCAGCACCCGCGAATCGGTATGGTTCTCCAGCAGCAGGCGCAGCGGCCCGGGACGCAGCGCGACGGTCTCGGTCGGCGCGCGCAGCTTGTCCAGAACCAGCGTCAGGTTCTGGCGCTCGCGCGTCGGCTCGCCCTTGACGTCGAGAAATTGGGTCGCATGGGTCACCGGGTCGAGGAGGATCACGAACTCCGCCGGCAATTGCAGCGAGAGCAAGGCCTTTTCGCCCGGCGGCAGCTCGACCGATTCGAGGACGATTTCCTGGATCAGGTCCTCGAAATGGTCCGGCACATCGATACCCGAACCCCAGAACACCTGACGAAAATACTCGTTGAAGGGTAGCTCCTCGGGATCGTGCGCGGCGATCCGGCGCGCCCGCCGGTTGACCGTAAACGTGACCTCGACGATCTCGTCGAGGATCGGCGTATATCCGGCTGCACACCAGGCACAGGCATATTCGTCCTTGTCGACGCTCTTCAACGTCGCGCTGGAATCGAGAACGCCGCCGCAGCCCGGGCACAGCACGTTCCACGACAGCTCGAAGATTCCGAGCCGCGCCGCGTGCAGAAAGGCGGCGATCACGCGCTCCTCGTCGAGCCCGGTCTTTGCAGCGAAATCCAGCACGTTGATCCGGCAGAGCGCGCGATCCGGCGCGTCCTGAACCAGCTTCTCGATAGCGTCGGCCGTCTCGGGATCAGCCGATTGGCGCAGAACCGAAAACAGATTTCTGGCTTCGCTCATCGTTGTGTCCTATCCCGCATTGCCGCACGGTGAGAGCCCTCAAGGCGGTCTTTGCGATGCCGCCGTTACCCAGGCGTTATTTGGTAACGAATCGCACATCCGCCAGCGTTGCTATTGCCACCCTGCTGCCATCATGCTGTCAGCATGATCGAGTGATAAAGACTTATGAGACGCGCCGACCGGCTTTTTCAAATCATTCAGATCCTGCGCCGGACTCCTAAGCCGATAACCGCCGAGGCGCTCGCCGCCGAGCTCGAGACCTCCAAGCGGACGGTCTATCGCGACATCGCGGACCTGATCGGCCAGCGGGTGCCGATCCGGGGCGAGGCCGGGGTCGGCTATGTGTTGGAGGCGGGCCTGGACCTGCCCCCTCTGATGCTGACGCCCGACGAGATCGAGGCCGCGGTGCTGGGCGCCCAATGGGTGGCGCGTCACAGCGATCCGGCCTTGGCGCGGGCGGCGGAGGATCTGATCGCCAAGATCGGCGCCGTCGTACCGGAACGCCTGCGGCCCTATGTGTTCGAGCCGGCGACAGAAACGCCGCCGGCGTGGAACCTGGCCGCCGACGGCCTCGATATGGCGCGGGTGCGCGCCCAGATCCACACGGGCCGGAAAATCGCGTTGTGCTATCGCGACGAGCAGGGCCGCGAGAGCGAGCGTACGGTCTGGCCCGTGACCGTCGGCTACCGGGAGACAGTCCGCCACCTTATCGCCTGGTGCGAACTGCGCCAGGACTTTCGAAGCTTCCGGACGGACCGCGTGACGGCGGCCGGATTCCTCGACGAGCGCTACCCCGAGCGGCCGAGTGTCCTGCGGACGAAATGGCGGCGGACCCTGAGCCGCGCAAAGACGACGAGCGCCTAGATCGGCGGATCGCCTCCCCGGATTCGGTCCGGGGCCAGGCCGGGCGGCAATGTGTGGCCGCCCGCAAAGAACTTTCTTGCGTGGGGAGCTAAAATTATGCGAGTAAGTCGCATTCGCCTCTGCCTCAACCTCACCAAACCTAGCCAACCTCAAACGGTCCCCATGCCTCGACTCGGCTTCCTTGTGCTCGCCCTTTTTATCGCCCGTGCGACGTCCGTTGCGGCCCAGGACCCCCCCTACACGCTGGTAATCAAGGACCACAAGTTCCAGCCAACGGAGATGGAAATTCCGGCTGACAAGAAGATCACGCTATTCGTCAAAAACGAGGATCCGACGCCCGAGGAATTTGAGAGCATCGAGCTCAGGCGCGAGAAGGTCGTCCCCGGCGGTGAGCAGATCACGGTTTATGTCGGGCCGCTCAAGCCCGGGCGGTACGAGTTCTTTGGTGACTTCAATCCGGCCACGGCCCGTGGTCATATCGTCGTGAAATGAGGGATCGCTCGCATGCTCGGCGGAGCCATCATCGTCTTTCGTGAGGTGCTCGAAGCGGCGCTAATCGTCGGCATCGTTCTGGCCGCCAGCACCGGTGCACCGCGTCGCGGGTTCTGGGTTTCTTGCGGCCTCGCCACGGGTATCGTCGGCGCAGGTCTAGTGGCGCTCTTCGCCTCCGAGATCGCTGCTGCGGCGTCCGGTATCGGCCAGGAGCTGTTGAACGCAAGCATTCTGCTGCTCGCGGTCGGGATGCTCGGCTGGCACAACATATGGATGTCGCGTCACGGTCGCGAGCTTGCCGCAACAGCCCGAGCGGTTGGCGACGCGGTAATCTCGGGCACTCGGCCGCTCTATGTCCTGGCGGTTGTCGTCGGGCTCGCCGTGCTGCGCGAAGGCTCGGAGACCGTGCTGTTCCTCTACGGCATTGCCGCGGGTGGCGGTCTAGGCGCGGGCTCGCTGATCGCCGGGGGCGTGCTCGGCCTCGCCGGCGGCGTCGCCACCGGTGCCGCGCTCTACTTCGGGCTGCTACGCATTCCCACCCGGCGGTTGTTCACCGTCACCAGCTGGATGGTGTTGCTGCTCGCCGCCGGAATGGCGGCGCAAGCTGCCGGATATCTCGTCCAGGCCGATCTCTTGCCGCCGCTCGGCGATGCGGTTTGGGATACCTCGGCAGTGCTTACCGAGGATAGCGTGCTCGGCAAGGCCCTGCACACTCTGATCGGTTATGTCTCGCGGCCCGACGGCATCCAGATCCTGTTCTATCTCGCCGCTCTCTCTGGCATATGGCTGCTGACCCGAGCGGTCGGCAGACCCCTAATACCCCCGCCCACAGTTTCCCTGAGCCGGGGGACGGCGACGCCGTTGCTCGTCATCTTCCTGCTCAGTGCGCTCGGGGCAGGTTCCGCCGCGCAGGCACAATTCAGGGTCCGCTATCCGATCGTCGACTACCGAGAAATCGAGATCGAGCACTTCGGCGACACCACCTTCGACAAGGCCAATAGCGGCAAGACCAACAACCAGCGCTACACCAACGAGTACGGCTTCGGTCCCGTGCCGAATTGGTTCGTCGAGCTCGGCAACGAATTTCGCGCTCTGAATGGCGAAAACATCACCTACGATGCGACGGAGATCGAGAATTACTTACAACTGACGCCCACCGGGAAATACTGGGGCGACCTTGCCCTGTTCGCCGAGTACGAACAACCGGTGCACCGTGGCGACGCCAACTCCTTCATTTTTGGGCCGCTGGCCCAGGCCGAATTCGGCGAGATCGCCGGGATCGGCGCTCTGCACACCCTGAACCTGCTGTTTACAAAGACCGTCGGCAATAACAGCACCGAGGCCACCCAGCTCAATACCGCCTGGCAGTCGCGGCTGCTGGTCAACCCGCTGATCGCGCCCGGGTTCGAGTATTACGGCCAGATCAACGAGATCCTCAACCCCGGCACGTTTGCCAGCCAGCAACACCGCATCGGGCCGGTGCTGGTCGGCCTCCAAAGTTTCGCGCCCTACGGCAAGCTGAAGTACGAAGTCGGTTATCTCTTCGGGCTCACTGCCGGGACCGAGCGTGGCGCTGTGCGCTGGCGCTTCGAGTACGAGATCGCGTTCTGACGCGCGGAGGCCCGTCTCCTATTCGGCGGCCTCCGCCGTCTCGACCGGA
>Ga0306920_100006527_pt1 | contig 15244 bp, 11 predicted proteins | sample flu12Cox44000170_FD_204666 | JGI IMG/M metagenome (GOLD analysis project Ga0306920, IMG submission 204666) | Lab enrichment of tropical soil microbial communities from Luquillo Experimental Forest, Puerto Rico - flux4day.12C.oxic.44.000.170 (v2)... | ecosystem: Environmental > Terrestrial >... | reverse complement strand
TCGGCGCAACAACGAGCAGCGCCAGAACCGCCAGCCGTGCCACTAGGCCCGGCGCGGCGAACCGCCGCGCCGTCCAAGCCAAACGCCCGCCAAAGACAACGAGGATCACGGCGGCGACAAATTCGGCGCCCGTGCCGAGCCCGCCAAACGTCAGCGTCACGATCGGTAACGCGGCAGCAAGCCCTAGCGTCACGAGGAGCCATACCGCGACAATGACGGCATGAACGACACGCCAGCGCCCAAGCATCGCTCCGCCCGCGCTCAACACAGCACTGCCGGCAAGGAGCGCGAGCGCGGGAAAGACGGGGAGCACGTAGTGCGGCAGCTTAGTCGGCACCAGCTCCAGCACGATCCAGAACGGCACGATCCAGGCGATGAGAAAGCGCTCTGCCGGCATGTGCCGCCCGCGCCACGCCCAAAGCAGCGTTGGCGCGAGTAGCAGCGAGCCCGGCCAGAACCACGCGAACGATACCAGGAGATAGCTGCCGGGTGGCGCGCCGTGCGCCTCCTGAGCGCCCAGGAGCTTGCCGAAAAAATCGTGGCTCACGGACTCGCCGAAGAAGGCGCCGTCAGTCGCCACGGCGATAGCGATGAACCAGGGTGCGGCAATGAGGAGCATCAGCGGCAGGCCCCACTGCGCGCGCAAGGCGGCGAGCCAGCGCGCCTCGCGATCGGCGAGCGACAACGCCGCCGCGATCAAAAGGCTGAGAAACGGCGTGATCGGGCCTTTGACGAGGATGCCGAGCGCTTGCGCCGTCCAGAAGAGAGCGGGCATCGATGACGATGCGGATACGCCGCCGCGTCGCTCGGCGACATAAATCCGGCCGAGCGCGGTTTGCGATGCCACGACGGTGGCGAGCAGCAGCGCATCGGTCTTGGCAAGATGCGCCTCGCTGACGAGGCCGAAGGAGGCGGCGAGAAGCGCCGCGCCGAGCAGTGCCGGCGCAGCGCCGACGAGATGACGGCCGAGCGCGAAGGTCAGCAGCACCGCTGTCATCGCGCCCAGCAACGACGGCAGGCGATAGGGCCAGATGGCGGCGCTCTCGCTATCGCTCAGCAGCGCCACCGACGCTGCTTGCAGCCAATAGACGCCCGCCGGCTTCTTGTTGCGCGCCTCGTCCTGGAAGCGGATGCGAAGGAAATCGCCGCTCTCGAGCATCTGCCGGCTCGCTTGCGCGAAGCGCGCCTCGTCGCGATCGGTCACCGGCAACGCGGCAATGCCCGGAAGATAAAGCGCCAGCGACAACAGCACGAGCAGCAGATAAGGCCGCCAGCCTTCGCTCCAGCGCCCGATCACGAACCGGCGTCCCTGGGCTTCGTCACCGCGAGCTGCGTCACGCTCATGAGCGGCCGCCACGCCTGATGCGTGCCGATGGGCTCGGCTTGCGCCACAGAAAGGCGCGATAGCTGCCCGCGATGGAGGCCGTGCCACCGCGCAAGCTGCATCTCGCCCTCGACCGTGACCGCGTTGGCGACGAGCCGGCCGCCGCGCTTCAATACGCGCCAGAGCGCTTCGAGCAGTGCTGCGTCGCTGACGCCGCCTCCCACGAAGATCGCATCGGCGGGCGGCAGATCGCGCAGTGCGGCCGGCGCGGTGCCGTGCACGATGCGCAGCTCCGGTACGCCGAGCTTGGCGGCGTTGCGCGCGATCATCGCCGCGCGCATGGCGTCGCGCTCGACGGCGATGGCGGACAAGCCGCGCTCGGCGCGGAGCCATTCGATAGCGATCGAGCCGCAGCCGGCGCCGACATCCCAGAGGAGCTCGCCCGGAAGCGGCGAGAGCGCCGCGAGCGTCGTGGCGCGCACCGCGCGCTTGGTGATCTGCCCGTCATGCTCGAAGGCGTCGTCGGGAAGACCGGCCAGGCGCGAGAGCGGCTGCGCGCGTGGGCCGGCGCGGCATTCGATGGCGATGGTGTTGAGCGCGGCGATGCGGCCGAGCGGCCAGCTTTCGGCGACGCCGTCGAGGCGCCGTTCGCGCGGTCCCCCCATATGCGCAAAGACCGTCATCGCGCTCGCACCCCAGCCTTGGCTCCGCAACAGCTCCGCCACTTGCACCGGCGTGTCGCCATCGGTGCTGAGAGCGATGATGCGCGCGGCGGGTGCCAGGTGAAGCCGCAGCTTCTCCACCGGGCGCGCATGGAGACTGACGCAGGCGCACTCCTCGACCGGCCAAAGAAGGCGCGCCGCGGCGAGGCTGAAGGCGCTCGCTTGCGGCAGGACGATCATCTCGCCGGGCTTCAGATGCCGCGAAAGCAGGGTGGCCACGCCGTAATGGAGTGGATCGCCGCTCGCCAGCACGACGACGGGGCGGCCGCGGTGCTGCAGGATCTGTGCGACCGTCTCCGTCAGCGGCTGCTTCCACGGAAGACGCACGGCCTTTGGCGCCGACACCAGCGCGAGATGGCGCTCGCCGCCGACCACTAGCTCGGCGCCGTCGATTGACGCGCGCGCGGCGGCACCGAGCCCGTCGGCGCCGTCCTCACCAATGCCGACGACCGTGAGCCATGCGCTCATGCCGCGAGCTCCGCGCGCGCCAGCGCATTCACCGCCGCGACCGCCAGCGCGCTGCCGCCGCGGCGACCGGAAAGCGCGACAAAAGCGAGGCCGAGCCGATTGGCCGCGAGCGCCGCTTTCGCCTCGGCGGCGCCGACGAAACCGACCGCGAAACCCAGCACCAGCGCCGGCCGCGGCGCGCCGGCGGCGATCATCTCCAGGAGGTGAAAGAGCGCTGTCGGCGCGTTGCCGATCGCCACCACGCTCCCCGCTAGCATTGGCCGCCACAGCTCGACTGCCGCCGCTGAGCGCGTGGTGCGGAGGCGGCGCGCGAGCGCCGGCACGCGCCGGTCGGAGAGGGTGCAGCACACCGCATTCTTGGCCGGCAAATGCCGCGCGATAATGCCCGCCGCCACCATCTCCGCGTCAACCAGCACCGGCGCACCTGCCTCCAGTGCGACGTGACCGGCGGCGACAGCGCCATCCGACCAGACGAGATCGTTGGCAATCGCCGGCTCGGCCGCCGCATGCACGAGACGACGCACCATCGCGTGCAGCTCTCGCGGAAAGCGCGAAAGATCGAGGCTTTGTTCGATGCGCTTCTCCGACTCGCGATAGATTGCTTGAGGATCGCGGAGATAGGTAAACCGAACCGGCGCTACGGCCGCGATTAAACCCTCTCCCCCACTGCGTGGGGGCGAGGGGGAAATTAATTTCGCAGCGGAAGAGTAGCTGGACCGAGCGGCGCTGTTGCCATTCGCGGTGACCCCCAAAATCCAGCTCTCCTCGCGCTCGATCACTCGTCGCTGAGCGGCGTGGAGAGTGGGATCGCCGGCGAAAAGGGGGCCGAGCGCGCCCGCATCGTCAAGGGCGGCGAAATGGCGGACGACGGCACGCACCTGCGCGCGGTCCTTCACCTCGCCGCGGCGCGGCCGCACCTTGAAGAGCGAGGGATAGATTTCCGCCAAGACGATCTGACCCGCAACGTCGGTGCGCGAGAGCGCGCGCAATCCCGTCTCGAAGGGCCAGACGCGCACGCCGTCGGCCAGATCGGGATCATCGCGGAGCGCGCGGAGCACGGGAATGCCGGTGAGCGATTGGCTGCCGACTGAGCCGGTGTAAGCGAGCTTCCAGACGGGCTGCGGCCCGCGAAGCCAAGTATCGGCGAGGCGCCGCTCCGCCAATCCCAACGTCGCGTGGCGACGATGGTGGCGGGGTGCTAGACACGGGCGCGCCTCGCCCACGGGGCAGCCCCAGAACGGCCCCTCGCCACCGGAGATGCGCTCGTTGAGCCGCGCCGCTACCGCGAAGCGATTGTTGGCGTTGTTAGCGGCATCCTCGATTTCCGCGGTGAGCAAATCCCACAGCGCGCGCCATGGCGGATCGGCCAGGCGAAGGCGCGCCGCCAAGCCGTCAGGATAGCCGAAGGCAAAATCGAATCCCGCGAGCATCGCACCGCCGGCGGCGCGTTCCTCGGCGAAGAGCGCCCGTAACCGCGCGCGCGCCGCGTGGCGGGTCGCAACGTTCTCGACCTGAAGCCGCTGCAGAACACCGCGGACGCGGCGAGCATGGCAAAGCCAGATGCTGTCCTTGCCGCGCGTCGGCTTACCCGCGGCGCTCCAATCCACCATCACATAAGCATCGAAAAGCGGCCGAGCCCGCACGTCAATCCGCTCCGTCCCTGTGGCCATCCTGGCCGTGCTCCGCATGGGGATGCGCGTGATCATGCGGGTGATGATGGTTGTGGCCGCCATGATGATGTGCGCCGTCGATGCCGATGCCGCGGACATGGTGGTGATGGGCCGTTTGCGGCGCGCCTGCCGCTGTCTCATAGCCGATCACTTGGGCGCGGTATTTACAGAGCTGGCAATTCATCCCCGGCTCGCCATCAACCGTTTCGCCGACGCGATCGGCGAAGCAGTCGAGCACGAGTGGATGATCGTTGAGGTATGGCGCCTTCAGAATCTCCACCTCCGGACGAGCGGCTTGGACGCGGTCCGCGGCGGCGTAGATGCGCTTCACCAGCACGCCGGTGAAGAGAAAGTAAGGGAAGACGATGACGCGGCGAAAGCCGAGCCCTAGGGAGCGGATAAGCCCCGGCTCAACGAGTGGTTGCGCGACGCCGCTGAACGCCGCTTCCACCCAGCCGAATCCCATCCCCTCCCAGAGCATGCGCGCCAGCTTTGCGATGTTGGAATTGGCGTCGGGGTCGTTGGTGCCGCGTCCCACCACCAGCAACAGCGTCTCGCTGCGCGGCAGCGCGGTGGCGGCACGCGCCTCCGCCTCGGCGATACGGTCGGCGGCGGCGCGCAAGAGCTTGGGCTCGATCGCGAGCTCGCGGCCGAAGCGCACCTCAAGACCCGGATTCGCTGCCGCGAAGCTGTTGATCTCCCAGGGGAGATCGTTCTTCACGTGGCTCGCGGCGAAGAGCATGCCGGGGACCGCGAGGATGCGTTTGGCGCCGCGCGCGCGCAACCCCTCAAGGCCATCGCGGATGGTGGGGCGGGCGAATTCGAGATAGCCCGTCGCGACATCGGCGTCGGCAAGGCGGGCTCTCACGCCCGCCGCCAGACGTTCGAACTCGAGGATGGCCTCGACATCGCGGCTGCCGTGGCCGCACACCATCACCGCTGTGTCCATTTTTGCTCCTGCCTCTTGTCGCGGTTGACGGGATCGGCCCCTGCGGTCGATGCTCGCCGCCGATGCTGCTCCCCTTTCCCACCGGCGTCGATCCCCTGCTGATCCTGCTGGCGGCACTCGCCCTCGACATGGTGGTGGGCGACCTGCCGATGCTCTTCCGCTTCGTGCCGCACCCGATCCAGCTGGTCGGGCGGGCGGTGTCGTGGTTCGACGAGCGCCTCAACCGCGAGCGACGGGACGAGCGGACGCGGCGGGTGCGCGGTGTGCTCACCGTGGCGGCGCTCATCACAGCCGCGGCGGTCATCGGCGTTACGCTGACCTTCCTGTTGCACGCGTTGCGCTTCGGCTGGCTCGTCGAGATCGGGCTCGTGGCGGTGCTTCTGGCACAGCGCAGCCTCTTCGAGTACGTCGCGCGCGTCGGCGATGCGCTGCTGCGCAACGGGCTGACGCAGGGGCGCGAGGCGGTGGCGCATATCGTCGGCCGCGACATCCAGAGCCTGGACGAGCATGGCGTCGCGCGTGCCGCCATCGAGTCTTTGGCGGAGAATTTCAGCGACGCCGTCGTGGCGCCGGCCTTCTGGTATGCGCTCTTCGGCTTGCCCGGTCTCTTCGTCTACAAGACCGTCAATACGCTCGACAGCATGATCGGCCACCGCACGCCGCGCTATCTGCAGTTCGGCTGGGCAGCGGCGCGGCTCGACGATCTCCTCAACCTGGTGCCGGCACGGCTCAGTGGCGTGCTGCTCACGGCGGCGGCACTCGTTTCGCCGCAAGCGCGCGTGGCACCAGCCTTTCGCGTCATGCTCCGCGACGCGCGAAAGCATCGCTCGCCCAATGCCGGCTGGCCCGAAGCAGCGACCGCCGGGGCGCTCGATCTCGCGCTTGCCGGCCCTCGCCGCTATCACGGCGAGATCGTCGATGATCCCTGGCTCGGCGACGGCCGCGCCCGCGCCACCGTCGCCGATATCGGCCGCGCGCTTCGGCTTTACATGATCGCCTGCATTCTCCAGGCGACGCTGGTTCTCGCCGTCTATTTCGCCGTCGACGGGCCGAGCCTCTGAACACCCGCTAACGCGCACGGGCGATCCCCAAAAGCAGGGCGATATCGAGATGCGCCTCGAGGTGCTGTGCCAGCGCATCGAGCGTGTCCTCGACGCGCCGCTCGTAGTCGAGGCTCGGATCGCTGGCGACGCCAAGCCGATCGAGGAAGGCATGGCGGAAGATGTCGCCGGCGAAGAGCCCGTGCAGATGACAGCCGGCGACCCGACCGTCGACAGAAACCGCGCCGTCCTCGCGGCCGTTGAGGCGCAGCATCGGCCGCGCCGTGTCGGAGCCGGTGGTGCGGCCCACATGCATTTCATAGCCGCGCACCACGGCACCGGTCGCGAGCTCGACGCCGTCGGCCTCGATCAACGTCTTCTCCGCGGTGAGCACGGTGTCGACATCGAGGAGGCCCAAGCCCGGCGCTTCGCCGGGCGGTCCTTCGATGCCGTCGGGATCGGCGATGCGCCGGCCCAGCATCTGGTAGCCGCCGCAAATGCCGAGCACGGATCCGCCGCGGCGGCGGTGGGCGATGATGTCGATGTCCCAGCCTTCCGCGCGCAGCGCCGCGAGATCGGTCAGCGTCGCTTTCGAGCCCGGCAGTAGCACGAGATCGGCAAGCGGTAGCGGCTCGCCTCGCGACACGAGATCGAGCGCCACGCCTGGCTCCGCGGCGAGCGGATCGAGGTCGTCGAAATTGGCGATGCGCGGCAAGCGCGGCACGACGACGCGCACTTGGCCGGGCGCGGGGCGAACGCGCGACCAGTGGTCGAGCACGACGCCGTCTTCCGCCGGCAACTGCCGCGCTCCGGGAAAGAACGGCACGACGCCGAGGCAGGGCAAGCCCGTGCGATCGCGCAAGGTCTCGAGCGCACCGTCGAAGAGCCGGATATCGCCACGGAATTTGTTGACGATATAGCCGCGAAGCCGCGCCCGCTCGCTGGCATCGAGCAGCGCGTGCGTGCCGCAGAGGGAGGCGATGACGCCGCCCCGCTCGATGTCGCCCACCAGCACCACCGGCACGTCGGCGGCTTCGGCGAAACCCATGTTGGCGACATCGCCTGCCCGCAGGTTGACCTCGGCCGGACTCCCGGCGCCTTCGATGAGCACGATATCGGCGTCCTCCGCCATCCGCGCGAAGCTCGCGAGAATCTCCGGCAGAAGCCGCGGCTTCAAGGCGTGATAGTCGCGGGCGGTTGCCGTGCCCACGACGCGACCGGCAACGACGAGCTGCGCCGCCGTTTCCTGCTGCGGCTTCAGCAGCACGGGATTCATGTGAACGCTGGGCTTGACGCCGCAAGCGCGCGCCTGCAGCGCCTGGGCGCGGCCGATCTCGCCGCCATCGGCGGTAACCGCGGCATTGTTCGACATATTCTGCGGCTTGAAGGGCCGCACGCGCAGACCGCGCCGCGTCAAGGCGCGCCCGAGCCCGGCGACGAGCAACGACTTGCCGACATCGGAGCCGGTGCCCTGGAGCATGATCGCAGGCGTCCGACTCATGAATCGCGCGCCCGCTGCAACAAACGCGCCCCTCCCCCCTTGAGGGGTAGGGAAGGGAGGGGGGAAGGGGCCCATGCGCTTGCCGCGCGAACTTTGATGCGATCGATGATTCTTGGGGCGCTCCGCGCGATGCCCCCCTCCCTACCCTCCCCCTTGAGGGGGGAGGGGGATTCTATGCGCGAAATAGCGAGATCCCTCGGCCCCATCGTCAAAACTCGATGCCCGCTTGCGCTTTGACGCCGCTGCGGAAGGGGTGCTTCACGAGCGTCATTTCGGTGACGAGATCGGCGATGTCGATGAGCTCGGGCTTGGCGTTGCGGCCGGTGATGACGAGGTGAAGGTCGCGCGGCTTTCCCTTGAGCGTCTCCACCACCTCAGCGATGGGGAGATAATCGTAGCGAAGCACGATGTTGAGCTCGTCGAGGAGGACGAGGCGGTAGCTGGGATCGGCGATCAACGCCTTCGCTTGCTCCCAGGCGGCGCGCGCGGCGGCGATGTCGCGGGCGCGGTCCTGCGTGTCCCAGGTGAACCCCTCGCCCATGGCGCGGCAGGTGACGAGCTCGGGAAAGCGCGCGAGCACGTGGCGCTCGCCCGTGTCCCACGCCCCCTTGATGAATTGCACGATGCCGACGCGCATGCCGTGACCCAAGCAGCGCATCACCATGCCGAAGGCCGCCGTCGATTTTCCCTTGCCCGTGCCGGTATGGACGATGACGAGGCCGCGCTCCTCGGTCTTGGTGGCGAGAATCTTGGCGCGCGCCGCCTTGCGCTTCGCCATCTTCTCGGCGTGACGGCGGTTGAGCTCTTCTTCGCTCTCGAGAGGATCGGTCATTGCCGCGCCAGAGCCTCCAGCGTCTCGCCGAGCGCGTTGCGCTTGGGCCGCCATAAGCGGCGCTCGATCGCCTCGCCGAGCCGCGCCGCGATCTCGCGCAGCGCGTCGGGATTGTGCGTCTCGAGAAAGCTGCGCACTTCCGGCGTTTCGAGATAAGCCGCATAGACCGCATCGAAATGATGATCCCTCACGGCGCGCGCGGTCGCGGCAAAGGCGAAGAGGTAGTCGACGGTGGCCGCCATTTCGAAGCCGCCCTTATAGCCATGGCGCATCACGCCCCGGAGCCATTTGGGATTGACGACGCGCGCATGAACGACGCGCGCCACTTCCTCCTCGAGCGTGCGGATGCGCGGCGCTTCCGGTCGCGAGTGATCGGCGTGATAGACGGCGGGCGCGGCGCCTGCGAGATGGCGCACTGTCGCCGCCAGCCCACCCTCGAACTGGTAATAATCGTCGCTGTCGAGAAGGTCATGCTCGCGATTGTCCTGGTTCTGCACCACCGCTTCGATCGCACCTAAGCGCTCGCGGAAAAGCCCGTGCTCGCCCACGCCTTGCGCGCCCGCGCCATACGCATAGCCGCCCCAGGCGAGATAGGCTTCGGCAAGGTCGCGCTCGTCGCGCCAGCCGCGTTCGTCGATGAGCGCCTGGAGGCCCGCGCCGTAAGCTCCGGGCTTGCTGCCGAAGACGCGATGGCCGGCGCGGCGCGCGGCGGCGTCGGGTGCCATGCCCGATGCCTCGAAGCGCGCGCGATCGGCGGCGACGCGCGCGGCGAGCGGGTTGATCTCCGCGGGCTCGTCGAGCGCTGCTACCGCGCGCGCGGCGCTGTCGACGAGGTCGATGAGATTGGGAAACGCGTCGCGGAAGAATCCGGAGATGCGCAAGGTGACGTCGACGCGGGAACGATCGAGCAATGACGCCGGCAAAATCTCGAACCCGGTGACCCGCCCGGTTCGCGTTTCCCACTGCGGCCGCACACCCATCAGCGCCAACGCTTGCGCGATGTCGTCGCCGCCGGTGCGCATGTTGGAGGTGCCCCAGGCGGAAAGCGCGAGACGCCGCGGATACGTGCCGTGCTCCTCGGCGTAGCGGGCAACGAGGAGGCCGGCCGACTTCCAGCCGAGCTGCCAGGCCGCCGGCGTCGGCACCGCGCGGGTGTCGAGCGAATAGAAATTGCGTCCGGTGGGCAGCACCTCGGGCCGACCGCGCGAGGGTGCGCCCGAGGGTCCCGGCGGGACGAAGCGGCCGGCAAGGCCGCGGAGAAGCCCCTCGCGCTCGGCCTTGCCGCAAGCGGTGATCGCCGGCCGAAGCTCGCGCTCGATCCACGACAGCACGGCGCCGGTTTCTCCCCGACTCTCCTCCGGCCTCCGCTCGCCCGCGACGAGCGCACGGGCCAGCGCTTCGAGCCGCTCCACCGTATCGCCGACGCTGCGCCAGGCACTCTCCCCCGCCAGCGCCGAGGGTTTCGGACCGGTCCAAGGCGTTCCCAATTCCGCACCGAGCGGATCGAAGCCAAGCGCCAAATCCCCGGCGAGCGCGCGAATGAGCGACGCTTGATGCGGTAGGGACCCGCGCGGCAAGCGCGCCAAGGCGACGATGAGATCGGTGAGCTGATCACCCTCGGGCGCGCGGCCGAAAATGTGCAGGCCGTCGCGGATCTGCATCTCCTTCAACTCGCAGAGATAAGCATCGAGCTTGCCGAGCGCGGCGTCGGGCGCATCCTCGGCGGCGATGCCGCAATCGCGGTCAAGGCCGCTCGCACGAAGGAGCTCGAGGATTTGCCCGCGCAACAGTTTGAGGCGACGTGGATCGCTGCCCGATGCCGCGTAATACTCGTCGACGAGCCGCTCGAGCTCGGCGAGGCGGCCGTAGCTTTCCGCGCGCGTCAAGGGCGGCGTCAGGTGATCGACGATGACCGCTTGGGCGCGCCGCTTCGCCTGTGTGCCTTCGCCGGGATCGTTGACGATGAAGGGATAGAGATGCGCCAAGGGACCGAGCGCCGCCTCCGGAAAGCACTCGGCCGAGAGCGCCACGGCTTTGCCGGGTAACCATTCGAGATTGCCGTGCTTGCCGAAATGAATGACGGCGTGTGCGCGCAAGCCATCGCTGATCCAGGCGTAGGAGGCGAGATAACCGTGCGGTGGCACCAGCGCCGGATCGTGATAGCTCTGCGCGGGATCGATGTTGTAGCCGCGCGCCGGCTGCAGCGCGATCGCGACGTTGCCGCAACGGAAAGCGGGAATGGCGAAGTAACCGCAATCGAGCCGGCTCTCGCGGAAGAAGGGGTCGCGCTCCGCCACGCCCCAGCGCGCCGACACCTTGTCCTGCGCGGCGCGCGGCAGGCTCGCGAAAAAGGCAGCATAGTCGCCGCGCGGAAACTGCTCCTCGCTCGGCCGATTGTGGCCCGCCGCCGCGTTGGTGGGACCGGCGATGAGCCGCCGCACCAGCGCGTCGCCATCCTCGGGAATATCCTCGACGCGATAACCCTCGGCTTTGAGCGCGTGCAACATGTCGACGACGCTCTGCGGCGTGTCGAGGCCGACGCCGTTGCCGATGCGGCCATCGCGATTGGGATAATTGGCGAGCACCAGGGCAATGCGGCGCTCCTCGACGGGCGTGCGGCGCAAGCGCAGCCAATTCCGCGCGAGATCGGCGATGAAGGCGACGCGGTCCGCGACGGGGGCGTAAGCGACGAGATCGCATTCCGTCAGGGGATCGCGCTGCTCAGCCGCCTTGAACGACAGCGCCCGGGTGATGATGCGGCCGTCGATCTCGGGAAGCGCCGCGTTCATGGCGATGTCGCGCGCACCGAGACCGTGGGTGCCCTCGCGCCAGCTTCGCTCGTCGCCGCCGGAAAAGATGATCTGCAAGACGGGGCAGTCGGCGGCGTCGAAGACGTTGGCGCGATGCGCTTCGCCCGGCACGGACGCGGCGAAAGCGGTCGCATTGAGCACGATATCCGGCGGCGCCGCTGCCAGCGTCTCGCCGATGATCGCGGTCGATTGCGGATCCTTGAGGCTCGTCGCGAAGAGCGGCAGCGGATTGAGGCCGCGCGCCAAGAGCGCGTCGATGAGGGCGTCGACCGGCGCGGTGTTCGCCGCTTGCATCAGCGCGCGATAGAAGATGATGGCGGCGACAGGCTCGCCTCCCCGCCAGCGGGCGCGGATGTCATCGAGACTGAGATCATCGCCGCCGGGCCAATAAAGCCCAGCATGGAGCAGCGGCGCGGGCTCGCGCCAGGCGATCTCGCGTCCGAGCAGGCTCGCGGCAAAGCGCAGGAACTGCTCGGCATTCCCGGCACCGCCTTCGACAAGATAGCGCCAGAGCCGATGCGCGGCCTCGCGCGGCAGTGTCGCCATGCTCGCAAGGTCGGCGTCGGGCTGATCGTCGCCCGGCAAAAACGCCAGCGCGATGCCGCGCTCCCGCGCCAGCGACGCCAGACGATCGATGCCATAAGGCCAGTAGCCGCGACCGCCGAGAAGACGGACGACGATGAGCCGCGCGCGCGACAACACCTCATCGATGTAGAGATCGACGGAGTAATGATGACCGAGCTTCAGGAGGCTGGCGAGGCGGAGGCTCGGCCAATCTTTTTCGCCGGCGATAAGCCGGCGCTGCGCCGCGGCGAGGCAAGCGAGTTCGCTGTCGGCGGCGGAGAGCACGACGATGTCGCCCGGCGTCTGGCCGAGATCGACCGCGGCGCTGCCGTCGCTGATGGTGCCGGGTTGTGCCGCTAGGAGATGCATGTGCCCTTCGTAGCAACGGCCCCCTCACCCTCCCAGCGCTTCGCGCCGGGCCCCTCCCTCTCCCGCGAGGGGAGAGGGGTGTGAGAACGAGCGCGATGCGCTCCCTTTCCCCTTGCGGGAGAGGGTTGGGGTGAGGGGTGCCCGCGTCTGCTCATGCCATCAGCGCCGCCGTGATCGCGGCGCGGTCGAGACCTTTGAGACCGATGACCACGAGGCGCGAGAGCCGCTGCTCCTCACGCTGCCAGGCGCGGTCGAAATAGTGGTGGATGCGGTCGCCGACGGCCTGCACCACCTGGCGGAATTCCTTGCCGGGCACGTCGAGGAAACCCTTGAGGCGCAAGATGTCGTGCGCGGCAATCACCTGTGCCACGCGCGCGAGGAAAGAGGCGGGGTCGGCGACGGGTCCGCGGGCGACGACGAAGCTCTCGAAGTCGTCGTGGTCGTGCCCCTCGGCGCCGTCATGATAAGATGGCCGGTTGGCGAGGTCGTCCTCGGCCGCGGCGGAGAGACCGAGCAGCACCGAGGGTGCCGCCTTCGCCGTGTGCGTGCGCACCAACTTTACCGCCGGACGCAGCCGCTGCCGCAGGCCCGCCTCCGCCGCCGTCAGCGCCGGCTCGTCGACGAGATCGGCTTTGTTGAGAAGCACGAGATCGGCCGCGGCGAGCTGATCGCCGAAGACTTCTTCGAGCGGGTCGTCATGGGCGAGCGCGGGATCGGCGGCGCGCTGAGCCGCGAGCGCCGCCGGATCGGCGGCGAAGCGGCCGGCGGCTATTGCTGCCGCATCGAGGACGGCGATGACGCCGTCCACCGTGACGCGCGCCTTGACCTCGGGCCAGGCGAAGGCTTGCACCAGCGGCTTCGGGAGCGCAAGGCCGGAGGTCTCGACGACGATGTGATCGGGCGGATCGGCTCGATCGATGAGCCGCTCGATCGCCGGCAGGAAATCATCGGCCACTGTGCAACAGATGCAGCCATTGGCGAGCTCGATCACGTCCTCGGCGCGGCAGCACGCGTCGCCGCAGTCCAAGAGAAGCTCGCGGTCGATGCCGAGCTCGCCGAATTCGTTGATGACGAGCGCCAGGCGCCGGCCATCGGCATGGGCGAGGAGATGGCGAATGAGGCTCGTCTTGCCGGCACCGAGGAAGCCCGTGACGATGGTGGCGGGGATTTTGCGCATCAGGCGTTCCTGTCCTTGAGAATGAGCGGCAAGCCCGCGGCAATGAAGACGACGCGATCAGCGGACGCTGCGATCATCTGATTGAGGCGCCCGGCATGGTCGCGAAAGGCACGGGCGAGCGCGTTCTCGGGAACGATGCCGAGTCCCACCTCATTGGCGATGAAGATGACTGGACCGCGAAGCTCGAGCAAAGCCGCTACCAGCGCCGCTGTCTCGTGCTCAATGTCGCGCCCGGCCTCCATCAGGTTGGCGAGCCAGAGGGTGAGGCAATCGACCAGGATTGGCCGGTCCGCCCGCGCTTCGGTGCGGAGCCGATCTGTGAGCGCCCATGTCTCCTCGATGGTGATCCAGCGCGCGCCGCGGCGGGCACGGTGGCGGCGGATGCGTTCGGCCATCTCTTGATCACGCGCCTCGGCGGTGGCGAGATAGAGGGCGTGGGTTGCCCCCTTTTCGACAAGCGCTTCGCCATAGCGGCTCTTGCCCGAGCGCGCGCCGCCCAGCACCAGGGTGACGCGCGGCAACACTGCGCCTGGAATCGAAGCCGAAGTCTCCACCCGGTCCGACAAGACTCCTCCACCCGAGGATGGTCGGTTGCGACGGTGGATGAGGAGGTCTCCTGGCTTGGGGTCGTCGACCGCGGCGCCTTCCCAGCGGCACGAAGCCGTCAGTGGCACATCGTCGCGATCTCACCGCTTACAGTTGCGGGGGCAGCGCCGGCATCGCACCGGACTTCCCTGTCTCATCGCAGGAGCGACGCTAGCACGGCTCGGCGCGCGGCGCCAGTTACGCCTCCGCCCGCATTGCGGCGCCGGCCCGCATTGATCCCGATCAAGGTGACGACCAGACCTTTCCCCTACCGTGTTAGATGGTGCAGTTGATCAGTAGCTTCAGCGTGGCACCCTTGAGTTGGTTTCTTCCGGCGATCGACGAGATGGCGAAGTTGATGTAGCACTACAGCACAGGAACCGGTGATGCTGATCTACATCGTCGATGATAACGATCTCATCAGGTCCACGATTCGAACCGTTATTGAATTGCAAGGTTTCTCGACGGTCGATTTCGCCTCGGCCGAGGATTTTCTAAGAGACGCTCGTCCCAGTGGGGCGGCGGCGCTGCTGCTCGACGTCAACATGCCCGGCGGCATGAGCGGGCTCGAACTTCTTGAGGAGATGCGCGCCCGTGGAACCACGCTGCCGACGATCATCATGACCGTCGACTGGACCGAAGCCGTCCGACGAGCGGCCGAACGCGCCGGCGCGCCGCTCCTGCGCAAACCATTCACACCCGATGAGCTTAAGGACACCATCGAAAATACGCTTCACCATCCGCCGAGCGGCGATTGAAGCGGTCGGCCCGATCTCGCATACCCCACGCGGAGCTCTTCCCCTGCGAGCCATGCCTAAGCGGCGCGGCCGACGGGTCACCTCTCGCGCGGGCCGCAGCGCCTCTGATCGTCGTGCCAGTGGTGGGCGTTGGCGATGACGCCAGCGCAAAGCAGGATGAAAGCGCCAATGCCGATGGCGAGGAGATCGAGGTTCGTCATGATGCGCCCCCTCTCGCCGGTTCGATCGACCGACGCCGTTTCCGATCGAACACGCGAGAGCGAAGCCAGTTGCGTATCGCTGCTGACGCGCGCAGGACGGTGGTCCCATTGCGCGCCTAACGTTCAGCGCCGATCAGCTCAGCTTGAGGAGAACGACGCCAGCCGCGATCCACGCCAGGCACGCCGCGATGACCAGCGTCCAGAACAGCAGGTCGGCGTCATTCAAGTCCAGCAGCGGCCTTCGGCTCATGCACCACCGAACGGCGCCGTTATGG
>Ga0306920_100006526_pt1 | contig 15245 bp, 4 predicted proteins | sample flu12Cox44000170_FD_204666 | JGI IMG/M metagenome (GOLD analysis project Ga0306920, IMG submission 204666) | Lab enrichment of tropical soil microbial communities from Luquillo Experimental Forest, Puerto Rico - flux4day.12C.oxic.44.000.170 (v2)... | ecosystem: Environmental > Terrestrial >... | reverse complement strand
TTTCCTGAGCCTGGAGTAGCGTAAATGCCAACGCCTGCGGACCCACCGTAACCGATTACGATCGTACCGCCAACGCCAACGGTATAGGTCACAGTCGGCAACCCAGGTTGTAAGGCTGCGGTAGCAGCTTGTGAGGCACGTTGATCGGCTTGCGCGTCGGAAGCGCTATAGTGGAAGAGCGAAGCCCCCGAGGTTTGCTGCACCATGCCACCATACGTCCCAGCGGAAAGGAACGTACTGCTGTAGTTTTGCAGTTTCGCTTGTTCGCTCGTATAACCCGCACCCTCAGCCTGCAAAGCAGAATATTTCGCATAGTCTGCTGTTCCGGGCGCATACTGGGCCGCACACTGAACGAGTGCGCAGGCAGCAGCTTCAAGTCGATGCTGTTCGGCCGGGTCACCATTAGCCAGATTCTTGATCACCTGCTTTTCGCTCTGATCAAGCTGCCGGTTGTAAACCTCGTTGTTCGAGGCTGCACCCGCACCAGCAATTGCGCCCGATGAGCCGCCACCAGCCAATGCACCGCCAGCCGCACCGCCAGCTGCCGCGACAACCTCATTGAGCGCATTCCGCAACGCTGCCTGATTTTCGGGTGGCACCTGCGAAACAGCCTGGTCGATAATCGGCTGCGCCAGCGACTGCAACGCATCACCACCGAGTGAACCGCCCACCGCGCCAGCGATATTGCCGCCCGACAGCGCCGCACCAATCGCGGCGACGGCTGCGTGCATCGCATCGCGTGCGACGCCGCCCTCGGCAAAGGCCGGATTGTTGTTCTCAAGCTGGTCCGCAATCTGGCCAGCCGCATAGGTTGCGGTCTTGCCAAACGCCTGCGCAAACGCGAGATCGTTCTGGACCTGTTGCAGGTTGAACGTGTTCTGCACGGTCTGGTTCGCGTTGGCTGTGTCTCGCGACAGACCCGCCGTGCTGTCCGTCCCGCTCTGCTGGTCAGACTTGACCGTGATCGTCCCCGGACTCACCGCTGCGTGGGTCGTGCCGTTGGCGCTGTCGCTGGTCTGCGCAAAGCTCGGGCCGCCCGAGGTCGAGAAGCCCTGGGTCGAGGCGGAATACGCCATCGAATTCCTGATATCGGAGAAGCCGAGGCTGCCCGTCGTGAGGTTGTTGCTGGTCGCTGGCGCGGCGCTGGCGATCTCCGCACCGTTCAGTTGCGTGCGGCCCGCCACGTTCACGTCGAAGCCGCCCGTGCCCGCCACGATGCCCGTCTGCTGGTTGACCGACGCAAAGTTGCTGTCGATGCCCGTATGGCTGATCGAGGCATCGGCACCGCCACCATAGCCGAACGTAAAGCTGCCGCTCGCGCCACTGCTGTGCTGGTTGCTGCTGTAGGTCGAGGTATCCTGACGGCTCGTCATTGCCAGGTCGCCTCCAACGTCAACCTTGGCCGTGTCGCCCGAAACCTGCGCGCCCGCAAGCGTCGTGTCGCCACCGGACTTCATCGACAGCGTATTGCCCGCCGCGATGGTTGTATTGTCCTGGGTCACGCTGCTGCCGTTACCCTGGCCGTGCGAGTTCTGCCCGTTGGCGAAGACGCTGATTCCGGTGCTCTTGCCTACGCCGATTCCGACGCCCGCATTCCAGCCGCTCGAACTGTTCGAACTGGTGTCTGTTTCGGTGCTCTGCGCGCTTTGCAGCGTGATCGAGTTGTTCGCCGCCAGCGAGACGCTTTTCCCGGTCACGGTTGCGCCGGTCATGGTGATGTCACCCGTGCCCGCCTGCGCGTTACCGTTTGCGTCTGGTGCGCCGGTGGCCGTCACGGTCACGTTGCCGTTACCGATGATCGAGGAGCCTTTCGCGGTCGTAATCGACGTGCTGGAATTGCTGCTGCTGTGGCTCGACCCGACGCTGATCTGCAACTGGACGCCTTGCGTCGCCGAGCTGGCGTCACCGTTCGCGAGGCCGCTGGCTGCATTGCCGATAGCGCCGCGATTCTGGTAGGCCATTTCGGCCGCCGCCACACCCTGTACCGCTGTGAGGCGCGAATCACCCGACTGGACACCCTGGCGCACGGTAGACGCCATCTGCTGCCCGAGGCTCACGAGGCCACCGCCGAGGCCAACGCTCAGGCCCGACTGGCTGGTCTGCTGCGTCTGGTTGTCCTTGTAGGTATCGTAGGCAGCATTGACGGCGACGTTCTGGCCGGTCAGCGCCACATCACCGCCCGCAACGACCTCGCTACCGGTAATGCCAACATTGTGTCCTGCCGTAATTGAAACGTTGCCGGTCGATGAACCGATTACGCTGGCGTTATTCGTGACGGACGATTGCTGGTCAGTGGTTGCGGCCTGCCTGCTACCAATCGTGACGCTCAGGCCGCTTGTCCCCAGGCCCGAATCCTTCTCCTGGTAGCTGCTCGACGACTTCATGGTGTCCTGCGACGTGGTGATATTCACGTCGTGCGCAGCGCTCAATGCCACGTCATTCGTGCCGACGATAGCGCTGCCTGCGACGTTGATATCCTTTCCGCTTGAGATTGCCACGCTATCGGCAGAGATCAGGCTGCCCTGTGAAATCGTCGTGGTCGTATCGCTCGAACTCGAAACTTCCTTGCCGCTCACCACATTGCTGTGACTGTGCTGCTCCTGTGAATTGTCGACACGCGTTTCGGTGGCTGCGCCGATGTTGACATTGTTCGTTGCCGCAAGCGTCGCGGTCCCCTTGTCGATGCTGATCGTGCTACCGGTGACATTGATGTCATTGCCAGAGGCCACGATCAGCGAGTTACCGGCCTTAAGCGTCGTCGCAGTCAATGTATCGTCGGAGGTGTGCATCGACGCCGAATAGCTGCCGTGATGGTCGCTACCCGCGCTGCTGCTATCGACGGTGGAAGTGGTGGTGGCCGCCTGGAGCGTCACGTCACCCTTCGCCGCAACGATACCGCCTCCAGCGAGGTTAATATTCGCACCGGTCGCGGTCAGGTTGCCGCCGACACCGATCTGCGAAATGCCACCGACGTTCACCGAACTGCCAGTCGCGCTATTGATGTTCGTATCCGACACGCCGTTCGCGCCATGAACCACCTTCTGCTCGCCGGTCTGCACCGTGCCGATGTCGTAGTTGCCGCCAACGGCCATGCCGAGGTTGCCGCCCACGTTCAGGTTGGCCCCGTTCTGCTCGAAGTTGCCACCCGTCACAATCGCAGCATCGCCCTTGACGTTCAGGTTCGCGATGGGGCCAAGCGTGGTCGTGGTTCGCGTGGCACCCGTTGCGCTGACCTGGTTCACCGTGTTCGTTGCCGTGTTCAGCAACAGATTGCCGCCTGCGTTCAGCGCCAGACTTCCGGCGTTTACCGTCGCGGAGGTGAAATTCACGTCCCCGGTTGTCGTCAGGGACATGAGGCCACCACTTTGCAGCGTGCCGAACGCGTTGTCGATCGACTTGCCGTTGATCGTCAACGAATTGCTGGCCTGCATCGTGCCGCTGTTCGTGAAGGTCTGTGCGTTCTGGAGGTCGATGTCGGTGGCCGTGATGAGTGGCCCGCTCATGTTCTGCTGGCTGGCCTGCGCGAGATAGACGACCGGCACGAGCACCGATTGCCCGTCAACAATCTCGGTCTGCATGATGACGACGTTGGTCGTCAGGGCCGCAACCTGCTCGGGAGACAGCGCCATGCCCAGCGGCAGGTTCAGGGATTCGGAAAGCGAAGCGCCCGCGGCCATCAGCGACTCATACATCGATTGCGTATCGGTGTAGGGGCCAAGCACGGCCCTGCCGGTCAGCGACGTGATCTGGTTCTGCACGAGCTGCTGCTCGTAGAGACCATCGCCCAGGCGCTTCTCCACCGTCTGCGGATTCAGGCCAAGCTGCTTGAGATAGTAGTCGCTTGAAATGAACGATCTCGCCCTCGTAAAGGCCGGATTCGACTCGATTAGATACGGCGCGTTCGGTGGCGTATCGCGACTGAACAGGCCGCCCTGGGGAACCGACAGATTGCTCAGGACGCTCACCGCCGTCGCGTGTGCAATGACCGGATCGACCTGGGTCGCATTGCCATGGACAGAAGCTGAACCGCTCTTTGTGCCGTTCGCGCTGCCGCTAACCGAGCCGACAGTGACGCCCGAGATCGACTGACCGTTGACCAGGCCGAGCGACGGAATTCCAGCGTTGCCGGCGGTATTGTTGATGCTTACGCCGTTACCGGAAATCGTGCCGCCCGCGCCCCAGGTGGATTCGTAGGCGGGCAGACCGTAGAGCTTGACATCCGCCGGGGCTACCTGGTAGCCGCCCGGATTGGATGTGACGAATGTCGCATTGCCGAACGGCAACTGCCAGTTGTGTTCCGAGTTGTCGTAGTTGTCGTAGTGGTACTGGCCCGAGTAGGTCACCTGCACGCCCGGTGCAAGCTGTCCGGCCCAGCTATTCGCGTCGAGCGAGGCAGGCATCGCAATGTTGCCAACGGCGGCCACCGCGCTCCAGTAGTTCTGGAACAGGCCCACATTCGACAGGTCCAGATTGCCACCTGACATGATCTGCGCCTTCGGGCTGATGGCGGTAATCAGGTTACCGAGCGCCACGCCCGTATAGGTGGTGTACTGGTACGTGCTGTTCCACTGCCCGCCGTGCGGCGGATTGATCGGCATGCCGCCAGGCCCGGCCTGCAATGCGGCGATGACGGCGGGATCGTAGTTGGAAGCAGTCGGATCAAACTGGATGCCCAGGACCTGCGGATTGCCAGGACCGCATGCGGCCATGTACGCTGCCGTACACCCCGACAGGCTGATGCCAAGCTGCGCGATGATCGACGGATCTACTGCTTCGACGTAGGCCCCATCGGTCGTCATCACGCGGCGCGTGTTCGTGACCTGATTCGAGTACATCGCCATGTCAGCCGAAGACTGGATGAGCGCCGATACGTTGTCGATCACGTTCGCGTTGGTGTAATTGCCGTTTGCATCCTTGCCGCCCGCGAGAACGACCCGGCCAAGACCGAAAATCGCGGTGATCGCCTGCGTGTCGGTGGCCGTGGTGTCGTCGCGGTTCTCGATGTCGGGCGCGAGCAGCTCAAGCAGGCCGTTACTGTCGGTGGCGCCAATGAGCGCGGTCGGACCCACGTTCGAAATACGGGTGGTCGCGTTCAGCGATACGCTGCTGCCCACAATCGCGCCCGAGTTTTCGAGCGTGTTCGAGTGCGTTGAAAGGGTACCGCCCGCCATCATGGCGCCGCTGTTATTGATGTCGTTCGCGTTGACATTCAGGTTGTCGACCGCCTGGAGCGTGGCGGAATTGCTGAATGTGCCCGGCAGGGTGAAGGTAAGGTCGTGACCGGCCGTGAACTGCATGGCTGACGTCGGTGCGAAGTCACCCTGCAGGTTTGCGGTCACGTCATTGGCTGCGCTGTATGCGCCTCCCCCCGTGAGCGTTGCGGCACTGATCACCAGGTCATGATCGGCGCCGATCTGGCCGTTGGTATTCGACACAGCCCCCGTGGCCGTAATATCGACATCGCCACCCGAACCGGTAAAGGTGCCAATCTTGCCGGCCGTGTCATCGAGCGTGCCCGTCTGGATCGAAACGGCCGCGCCGGCCACCTGGCCGTTCTGCGTGTTCGAGATGGACGACGCGTTGAGCTTCACGGCCCCGTTACCGGCAATGAGCCCGTTACTGTTGACGATCTGGCTGCCGCCCTGCACGGTGGTATCGCCCGTGCCGAGGTTGCCGATGAGGCCATTTGTGGAATCAATCGACGCGGCCTGAATACCGAGGGTGCTGGTGTCCCCGGGCGAACCCGTGCCGGACTGGATTTGCCCGTTCACGTTCGTCAGCGCACCGCCGCTCGCGAGGTCAATCGAGGACAGCGATCGCACAACGCCCTGGTTGTTGTTCACGTTCCCCGCAACGGTTGCCGAGATAGCCCCCTGTGCCGCAAGTGCTCCCGCCTGATTGTTGACGCTGCCAGCCTTGACCTGAAGCTGCCCCGCCGTGAGGACCTGGCCGCCCGCATTCGAGAACGAGCCCGAACCATTGCCCGGATCAATCGTGAGCGTACCAGTACCCGCGTGCGTGATCGTACCGCCATTGTCGTTGATGAGACTGGCAGGGGCGAGCGTGAGGTCCGTACTGTTGGTCTGGATGACACCATTCGCGGAATTGTCCAGCGTATCGCTGACATCGAGTGCCATCGGTGATGCGCCAAACTGCGTAATGGTTCCGCCGTGGTTCAGCAGATCCTTCGCTGACAACGCAAGCTGATTGGCCTGCGTTTCGCCGCCACTGTTATCGAACGTGCCACCGGTCGTAATCGACAGGTTCGGTGCCACAAAAACGCCGCCGTTGTTTGTGACTGAGCCGGCATAGATCGTTTCGTTCGCACCCGCGCCAGCCTGGCCGCCATTGTTGTTCAGTGTGCCGCTTGTGAGGCTCAGGTCCGCATTCGACAGCAACTTGCCGTTCGTATTGTTAAGCGTGCCGCCCACCGTGGCAGTGAGACCGTTCTGGCCGACAACCTGGCCCTGGGTGTTGTTGAACGCGCCTGCCTGGGCCACGACCTGTCCGTTGCTGTTGATCTTGCCGCCAGCATTGGAGAGCGTTCCCGAAGCGTTACCCGCGTCGAGCGTCAGGGTGCCGGTCCCTGCGTGCGTAATTGTGCCGCCATCGTTATCGATTGCAGCGGAGGCGAGCGTGAGGTCGGTACTGTTGGTCTGAAGCGTGCCGCCTGCCGAATTGTCGAGCGTGTTGCTGACACTCACGCTCATCGGCCCCGAACCGCTCTGCGTGATCGTGCCCGCGTGATTGACGAGGTTCGTCGCGTTGAGCGAGAGTTGCGCGGCCTGGGTGACGCCCCCGCTGTTATCCAGCGTCCTGGCGCTCAGGCTCGCGGCCTGGCCCGCAACAATGGCACCGCCGTTGTTGGTGAGTTGCGCTCCGGCGTTGATCGTTGCATTGTTCTGCGCCTGAAGCGTGCCCGCATCGTTATTCAGGGACTGCGTATCAACCTGGAGGTTCGTTTGGGCGCTGACCGCGCCGTGGTTGACAATGCTCCCACCCTGCAACGTCACGGCACCGTTGCCGCCGATTACGCCGCCCCGCGCGCCGCCTGCCGTGGTCCCCGCTGCGTTCAGAAGCTGCCCGGTCGTGGTGACCGACAGCCCGTCGCTGGAGAGGGAGGTGATGCGGCCCGCCGTATTGTCCAGTGACGCGCCCGCGACCGATACGCCCGCAGCACCCTGCATGACCCCCGCGTTATTCGCAATGGCACCGCCGCTGCTAACCTGCATTGCGCCCTGAGAGACAAACTGGCCGCCCTGGTTCGCAATCTGTCCCGAGGTCTGCGCGACGAACGCACCCTGCGAAGACATCTCGCCCTGGTGGTTCGAGATGCTGCCCGTATCAAGCGTGATGCCGCTGCCAGCACTCAGGGAGCCCGAGTCGTTGACCAGTGCGCCGCTCGCCTGTGCGTTCGCGGCGCCGCCAGCGCTCGTGGTCGCGCCAGCAAGGTTCACGTCGCCGGCATAGGCCGCCAGCGACAGGTTGCCGTTCGCTGCTGTCTCGCTGCCCGCGAGATTCACGCCGCTACCCGTCAGCGTCGCATTGCCGCCCGCCAGGTTCAGCCCGGTGGCGTCGAGCTGTCCCGCCGCGGAAAGCAGCAGGTCACCGCTGCTGCCCACTGAGCCGTCGCCGTTCACACCCGCGCCGAGCGTGCCGGTCGATGCGATATTGCCAGCGGTAATCGACGTGTCCTGTTGTGCAGCAAGCGTCCCGCTGTTCGAAACGGTTCCCGCCGTGCCAATGGCCGTATTGCCCTGCGCGTAGATGGTGCCCGTATTCGCGACGCCCGTCGCACTGATCCCGACATTGCCGCTCGCATTGACCCTGCCGGACTGCACAAGCTGACCCGCGCTCGTGAGGATGAGGTCACCCGCCTGCGCCGCGATGGTGCCCGCATTCGCGACACCCACGCCGTTCTCCGTGCCAACCAGAATGATGCGGCCACTGTACATGCCACCTAGTTGCGATACGTCGATGGCGACGCCGGGTGCAGGTCCGCTACCCGCGACAGGTGTGGGAACGAGGCTCGTGTAATCGATGTTGTTGGCGCCCGTCACGACATGAAGTGTATTGCCGCCGTATATGGCCGCATTCACTTCGAGGGCTCTGGACAATAAATCGACCTCATCGATATTCGAGGCGTTCAGGCCCGCGCCTTGGACAGTAATCAGGCCGCCCGTTACACTGAAGCCCGTCAGATTTCCGCTGCCATCGATAAGCGGATTACCGGTCGTTAAAATTCCACGTGCGGTATTGATAAAGCCGCCGCCATCGACCACGATCCCGGAACTGTTCGAAATCACGACATCGGCTTTTTTCCCTGCGACCTCGACGTAACCTCGCAACTGGGACGCATTATTGCTGTTAACCTGATTGACGATAATCTTCGCTGCGTCATTTTGGCCAAAATTCGGATTCCCGGATATTTGCCCGGCGAGTTGCGTGCCTGTTATAACGGGCGAATTGTTGAGAATTGCTCCGTTTTTCTGGACGTCGAATTGGGAATATGTATTGACCGACACCCCGCCAGCGGACGGTTTTCGTACGTTTACCTGGGGGATTCCGTTTGCCGTATTGATAACGCTCGGCGCATTCGCGCCCGCAGGCATAATCTGCGCGTGAGAAAGCGCTGGCGCGAGACTAAAGAGAACGAGCGCAACAAACGCTGCATGGCGCATTGAAAAGAGCGTAAAAGAATGATGCGCGCCCGCCCGGCCGGTTTCTCCGTGACGGGCGCTGCTGTACCCCGTTGCTGTTTCTGAAACTGCGACCAGCATGCCCCGCTGCTTGCTGAAGACAAGCCGATGACAACGGTCATTCATTTTTATTGACCCTTGAAGCCGGATGACACCCGGCATTGCGGCGGCGATATCCAGAAATTTCACACGATGGCGGTTCCGGCATCGCTTCGAACAGGACGCGCGCGAAGGGCTAAATCATCGCCTGGGTGGAATAAAAAATCTGTCAACAATCGTCAAATAATATGACGGTCAACAATTATTCTCGCTATTTTTATTTTTGGGATATTCGACTCGCATTATTTCGCGTTTCCCGAGCGGCCGCATAGGCGCATAGGCGCTAGGCGGTGAGCCTAGCGCCGGTTCCGGCGAAACCCGCGCGAATTCAGGGAAAGATCGGCGTCGTCGGTTCCGCACCTTCCACGTCGGCGCGTGGAACGTGCTGAGCGATGTTCTGCTCGATCTCGGCTTCGCGCGATCCGGGAACGTCGGCCATCACCAGCAACTGGCCGGCGTCGATCGGCCCGCGAAAGCGCGCGAGCAGCGTGTTCGGCTCGTCCACGCCGATCATGGCGGCCGTCCACGCGCCGAACACCGCGCCGGCCAGCGTGAGCGCGACGACGACACCACCCGCGATCTCGAGATTCGCGGGCGGAAACATCAGCACCAGGAGACCGACGATCGCACCCGTCGCGCCGCCGAACGTCACGCCGCGCTCCAGCGCATGCACGACGTCGCTGCGCTGCAAGAGCGAAGCCTCGGGCAGGCGTTCGAGCCCAACGCTATGGTTGGCGAGCACGTGGATATGGCGCCAGGTGATGCGAGCGCGCAGCAGATCGTCCACGATTGCGTGCGCCGTCGTGGTATCGGGTGCAAGGAAATAGAGGCGTCTCATGATGGCTCTCCATTGGTGATGCGCTCGCCTGCGAGCGCGCCGCGATTCCAGTCATCCTACGCCTGACTTCGCCACCGCGCGACAGCCTGAAATCGTGCGTCGAGCTGGGGCAATCACGCGCCGGCCGTAAGCGCAACGCGCGTCGACGCGCCGCTAGATCTCGACGCGCGCGCCTACCTCGATCACGCGATTGGCCGGCAGCTTGAAGAACGCGGCGATGTTCCCGACGTTGTGCAGCATCACCGCGAACAGGCGCTCGCGCCACAACGACATGCCATGGCCGCGCGTGGGCACCACCACGGCGCGGCTCAGGAACCACGACGTCTCGTCGAGATCGAACGCGAGTTCCGCAGACTTGTATGCGGCCAGTGTGCACGGCAAGTCCACGTCGTCCTTGAATCCGTAGTTGACGACGACGTAGTAGCAGCCCGGGCAGAGCGGCTCGACCACCACACGCTCGTTTTCGGCCACCCATGGCACGTCCTTCGTCATCACGCTCAGGAATACTACGCGTTCGTGCAGCACCCGGTTGTGCCTCAGGTTGTTGGCGAGCGCATGCGGCACCGCGTTGGCGTTCGGCGTGAGGAAGATCGCCGTGCCGCCCACGCGCACGGGCGAACGCTCGAGCAGCGCCGCGAGGTAGGGCTTGAGCGGCTTCTTGTCGGCGCGCGCTCGCGCCTCGGCAAGCATCATTTCCCAGCCGCGGCCCCACGTCGCCATGACCGTGAACATGAGCGCGCCGATCACGAGCGGGAACCAGCCGCCGTCCACGATCTTGAGCAGGTTGGCCGAGAAGAACATGCCGTCGATCACGAAGAAGAACGCCGTGGCGAACACGCAGAGCGCCCAGTTGTAGTGCCACGCGTAGCGCACCACGAAGAACGTGAGAAACGTCGTGATGAGCATGGTGCCGGTCACGGCAATGCCGTAAGCGGAGCCGAGCGCCGTGGACGAGCGGAAGCCGAGCACCGCGGCGACCACGGAGACGAGCAGGATCCAGTTGATGCCGGGCACGTAGATTTGCCCGATCTCGCGCTCCGAGGTGTGCACGATGTTCATGCGCGGCAGGAAGGAGAGCTGCATGGCCTGCATGGCCATTGAGTAGGTCCCCGAAATGACGGCCTGCGAGGCGATGACGGTCGCGATCGTCGCGAGCACGATCATCGGCAGGATGGACCATTGCGGGAAGAGCCGGTAGAACGGGTTTTGCACCGCGCCGGGGTGCGACAGCAGCAGCGCGCCCTGACCGAGGTAGTTGAGCGCGAGCGCGGGAAACACGATGCCGAACCACGTGAGGCGTATCGGCCGCTTGCCGAAGTGGCCCATGTCGGCGTAGAGCGCCTCGGCGCCCGTGAGCGAGAGCACGACCGCGCCGAGCGCGACGAAGGCGAGCCAGCGGTGATGCAGGCAGAACGCGAGGCCTTGCAGCGGGTCGAGCGCGACCAGCACCACCGGCGCGGCCGCGATGTTGGCAACGCCCGCCACGCCGATCACGGCGAACCACAGCACCATCACCGGACCGAACACGGCGCCGATGCCGCCCGTGCCATGCTTCTGTGTGAGGAACAGGACGATGATCGCCGTGAGCGTGACCGGAATCACGTAGGTCTTGAGCGCGGGCTCCGCCACTTCGAGGCCCTCCACGGCGCTCAGCACGGAGATGGCCGGCGTGATCACGCTGTCGCCGAAGAAGAGCGCCGCGCCCATCACGCCGATCACGAGCAGCGTGCGATGCAGGTGGGGCCGCCCGGAAACCGAGGAAGCAGCGAGCGCGAGCAGCGCCATGATGCCGCCTTCGCCGTGATTGTTCGCCCGCAGGATGAGCGCGACGTACTTGAGCGAGACGACGATCATCAGCGACCAGAAGATCAACGAGACGATGCCCACGATATTAAAAGCATTGAGCGCAAGCCCGTTGCCGGGATCGAACACCGTGGCGAGCGTGTAGAGCGGGCTCGTGCCGATATCGCCATAGACCACGCCGAGCGCGGCGAGCGCGAGCGCAGGGAGAGCCGGGCGATGCGGGCCGGAGTCGCCAACGCGCTCGTGGCCCGGCGCAGCGGATGCGGATTGTCCCATGTCTCCCTCCTGATGCTGCACCGTGCGGGCCGATGCGGCCGCGCGGCATTATCGTTTTGCATTGACGGCTCGTTTCCTGCACGCGCTAGAGAAAGTATAGGAACTTGCCGCGAAAATGCGCTTTCGCACGGCGCGGTGCTGCGGCGCACAGGCAACGGCGCTTTCGCAAAACTGTCATAGTCGGGCGCATTCGCCCGATCGAGCATGCGGCCCGATGCCTGCTACGCACACAACGAAATGGAGCTTCACAATGCGAATCCGCTTCACGTTCCTCTGCGCCGCGCTGGCGCTCGCCGCCTGCGCGGCGAGGCCGCCTTCCGCGCAGCAAGACGTCGGCGCGCTTTCTGCCCAACCCGCGGCGTTCGCGCAGGCGGGGGCAACCGTACATGGCCGCCCGGTGAAAGTCATGATCGTGACGATGTTCGCGCCCGAAGCGAAAACATGGCTCGCGCGCCTCGGTCCCTGGGAGTCCGTGGCGATCGCGGGCCTCTCGCCCGACTATCCCGCCGTCCAATGCAATGCCGACGACGTATGCGTGATGACGACGGGCATGGGACATGCGAACGCCGCTGCCTCCACCATGGCCCTCGCCTTCGCGCCGCAATTCGACCTGCGCAGGACGTATTTCCTCATCGCGGGCATTGCGGGCGTGAACCCCGAGCGCGGCACGCTCGGCTCGGCGGCGTGGTCCGACTGGCTCGTCGATTTCGGTCTGCAATGGGAGATCGACGGCGACAGACGCCCTTCCGGCTGGCGCACCGGCTATCTCGGCATCCATACGAAAAACCCCGGCGAAAAGCCGCCGCTCGACTACCGCACCGAAGTGTTCCGCCTGAACCCGAGGCTCACCGAAGCCGCCTGGGCAATCTCGCGCGACGTTGCGCTCGCCGATAGCGCACCGGCCCGGGCCGCGCGCGCGAAATATGCTTACGCGCCGGCCAATCGTCCGCCCACGGTGATCCGCTGCGATTCCGTCGCTGACGATACCTGGTGGTCGGGCACCGCGCTCGGCGCGAGGGCGAGCCAGTTCACACGCGAGCTGACCGGCGGACAGGGCGTGTACTGCATGACGCAGCAGGAGGACAACGCCACCTTTGAAGCGCTCAGCCGCGCGGCGCGTGCGCAACGCGTGGATCTCGAGCGCGTGGCGGTGCTGCGTGCAGGCTCGGACTTCGATCGCCCCTATGCAGGCCAGTCGAACGCCGCGAATCTGCTGAACTATGCGAGCCAGGGCGGCTTCGAGCCCGCCCTGGAAAATCTCTATCGCGCAGGCCACCCGCTCGTGCAGACCATCGTCACGCATTGGAGCGAATGGCAAGACGGCGTTCCCTCGCGCGCCTCGGCCCCCTCGCCTGCATCGTCTCCCTGAAGTCGTTGCGCGCACTGTCCCCGCTTTGTCTCGCGTTGCCTCAATACATCGAGGCATCCTTGTGAGGAATACCGATGATCGATGCGTGCCGCTACCCGGCATGCATCGCCAATTCGCGAAGCAATTACCGGGCACGTTCGTTCATACGCATTGCGCATCGAAACGCAGAATTTGCCGCTCCGACATTCTCCTTTGACCGGATAGCTTTATCGCGGCATCTATGCCAGATTAGGTTTCACTCATCTAGAGCGCAGCGCCGGGGTCGCGAAGCGATGCGCGATGATTCCAAGGAGGACAGCTTGCACGATTCCTTTCCTCCCCTTCATGCTCTCACGCGCGTCATCTTCGTGAGCGTGCTCGCGGGCGTACGTTCGCGAGCGCGTGCCTCATGAATTCCGCCAGCATGGTCGTGCTCGGCGCAGGGCCTGCGGGCTCCGCCGTCGCACGCGCGCTCGTCGGGCTGGGTTATCGCGTGCAAGTAGTGAGCGACTGGCGCCGCTTCGACGCGACCGAAGCGCTGTCGGCGCGCGGAATCGAAGCACTGCGCCGCGCGGGCCTGCATCGTGCGGCTAGCTGCGGCGAAGGGCCGTGCGTGCGCACCACGCTCTGGAACGGCGCGCTGCAAACGCTCGACGCCGAATTTCTCGTAGATCGCAGAGTGTTCGATGCGGCATTGCGCGAGGACCTGCGCAGCGCGGGCGTGGACGTGATCGAGGCGAACGTGCGCTCGCTGCAGTCCACCTCCGCGGGTCACGACCTCATGATCGAAACCGCCGACGGGCCGCTCACGCTGCGCGCGGACTTTCTCGTCGAGGCGCGCGGCCGTCTCGCCCCGTTGTTGCGCGATGCCACGCGCGGACCACAGACCGTGAGCCTGCTCAATGTATGGGCAGGCAGCCCTGGCTCGACGGCCACCGCGGTGGAGAGCCTGCCGGCCGGCTGGGCATGGATGGCGCGGCTGAGTGACGGCCGTTGCTACTGGCAGTTGACGCTCGACGTCGCGAATCCCGAGTTGCCGCAACGCGACGAGCTGCTCGCGTTTTGCGAGCGCATGCGGCACTCGCCGCTTGCCAGCGACTTCTTCGCGGGCGACGGAGCGAAGGACGCGCGCCTCTACGCGCGCAGCAGCACCGCCACGCTGTGCGGCCGCACAGGCGGCCACAACTGGCTGCGCGTGGGCGACGCCGCCATGGCCGTCGATCCGCTCGCGGGCAATGGCGTATTCCAGTCGCTCACCTCGGCATTGCAAGCGCCCGCCGTGATCCACACGCTGCTCGCGCGCCCCGAGCGTGCGCCGCTCGCGCTGCGCTTTCACCAGCAGCGCATCGAGCAGTTGTTCATGCGTTTTGCGCGCACGGGCCGCGATGTCTACGCGCTCGAACAGCGCTGGACCACGCAGCCCTTCTGGCAAACGCGAAGCACATGGCCCGACGACCGGCCCGCACATGTCAGTGCCGACTTCAATGAGCTGAATGTGGGACGCGCGCCCGTGATCGACGGCGGCATGATCGCCGAAGCGGATGTGGTCGCAAGCCCGGACCAGCCGCTCGGCATCTGGCATCTGTGCGACGCGGCGCTCGCGCCCGTGGTCGAGGCGCTGCGCCGCGAGCCCGCCGAGCAGGTGCTCAAGTCGCTCGATGCGGACCAGGCGCGCCTGATCCGACATTGGCTCGCGATGCAGGACTATCCTGAGCGCTACGTTTGACGCGCGTCTGCGCAAAGCCATTCAGGCTACTGATGTGTCGAGGCAAGCCTCGTCAGGAATTTGTAGGGGGCGCGCATCCTTTTTGCTATCCCACTCAGGCCCGCCCTATCCAGTCGCGCGGGCACAACCGCATCGAGCGGGCAAGGGGGCGCAATGACAACGATTGATAACCGGATTCGGGCGGCAATTTCTGCCGTGCTCATTGTCGTGCTGGCCGCATGCAGTGGCGGCGGCGGTGGTGGAGGGAGCAGCTCGGGCAGCAGCACGAGCGGGCCGCCGGGCGGCGTCACGCTGCAAGTCGTCTCGTTCGGCGACAGCCTTTCCGATGTCGGCACCTATGCGCCGATCGCGAGCGCCGTGGGCGGCGGCCGGTTCACGACCAACCCCGGCCAGGTCTGGACCCAGAATGTCGCGCAATACTATGGGAATACGCTCAACGCCGCGTTCACCGTCGGC
>Ga0306920_100006523_pt1 | contig 15247 bp, 16 predicted proteins | sample flu12Cox44000170_FD_204666 | JGI IMG/M metagenome (GOLD analysis project Ga0306920, IMG submission 204666) | Lab enrichment of tropical soil microbial communities from Luquillo Experimental Forest, Puerto Rico - flux4day.12C.oxic.44.000.170 (v2)... | ecosystem: Environmental > Terrestrial >... | reverse complement strand
GACGTTGGGGGCCTGACCATCGATTTCGCGGATGTTGGTCGGCAATTGCACTCGGCTCGCGTCTGCCAGACGGGACGCTGCGCTCACCTCCAACTGCCGAGCAATGTTTGCAAGCTGTTCGTCAAGATCGGCCTGCAGCAGTGTTGACGGCCGGTGCCGCTTGATGATGACACCTATCTGAAGCTGAGCCGCCTGCTGCGCCTCCAACACGGCTTGCATTATGGCAACGCGTCGCTCAGTCGGTCCCTCTAACCGATCCGCTTCGAGCCTAAGGCGCTCTTGAGCAACGGCGATTTCCGTGGCAGCTGCCAACTGCAATTGACGCAGCTCTGTCGGCTCTTCGTCGATACGGCCGACGAGCAGTGAGAGCTCTTTGGCTATCTCTTCCGAGGTAGCCACGAACTGGCTGCGCAGGGCGGCAAGTTCGATTTCTGACTCAAGCACGTGGTTACTATCGCTTCAGGCGATCAATACCTCCCCCGCACACACGACTGACGCAACCTAACATTCCCGAGAGATGCAACGCTAGCCCTCGGGGCGCGGGCGTGTCTCCCAAGACGCTTCCGGGCAGCGATGATGACGATACCCATCGCCTGCTAGGACTGCGACGCGCCATAACCACTCGTGGTAATCACAGTGACGTGCCAACCGATCGGCATCGCGATGACGTCGGCCGCTGCACCGTGCTGCCGTTGCTGCGACTGCTTACTTGTGGCGCACTATCGCGGTGAGACCGTGGGCAACGAGCAATCCTCGCCGACGCAGCCCGTTGCGATGCAGCATTCCCATGCCACGCGCTACATTGTTGGGCATCCTGGCGAGGCAGCCCGTTGGGCTGCCACGACCGCCCATCTGAACAGCATCGGGCGCTGATATGTCCGCCCCGCGCCGCTCCCGATCAGCATCAAACCAGCGGTGTAAGTACAGCGCGGCGCCACGCAGCACAGACAACGGGAAAACTGGGCGGGCACAATTGTTGCGCGTTGAAGAGCCAGTTCCTGCTGGTCATGGCTCAACCGCGCAAGCATGTCGGTGCGTCAGCAAGAAGCGTTCTTAACGCTATAGCGGCGAGAAGCGACGCCAACGCCGGTATGGCCAGTAACCGTAGAAACGGTGCCGATGGTAGCGGCGCCGCGCATTTGCTGGCGTGGCCGTCGCGGTTACGCCGAGAGCGGATATCCCAGCCACGGTGACTATTTGTGGCGCGATGTTGCCCAAGATATATGTGAGAATGAGCGTCACCGCGGCCAGGCACCGCACCAAGAACGCTCTAATACTTTTGCCAAGGATCATTGCCATGGGAGCCCCGCAAGGCTAGCTTCACTTTTGTTTTGAACGCACGTCGATGCCGGCCGTTCCCGGTGAACGAAGCGTCTTTTTTCGGTTAACGGCAGGGAAAAGCGCGAAGGCTTTCAACCCGCTGCCCCCGCAGTCGACCGTCGCGCGCATTGATTGGACGCCGATTGCTGCGCCAGCACGAAGAAACCCCATCCCGAGGGACGCCATAGCTCGACCAGCCCGGCACCCGACGACGCGTTCCGAGGTCAGCGCTGGCGCGGTGGCGTCATCAGCCTCGTCATGGATTGCGCTGACGGGATGCCATTGACATAGGGTAACGATTCCCCCGCGGGATAGGTCGGAAAATGGATGTTGCACCAATCCGCTATCGCGATATCAACTGTGGTGATCGCCGATTACCAACTCCGAGTTTGCTGCTTGCGTAGCTTCTTCACCCGATGCTTCTGATAGTCGATAACGGCCGCAGCAAAGGGCTGTACGCGCACGTGCGTCAGAGAGGTAAGAACGAGGTTGTCGGCGTCCTCGGGCTGGATTTGGCAGACGATGCCACCGGCGTCACCGAGGTAGGAGATTTCTGAGACGGTCTCGATCGGCTTGACGGTGACCGGCTTTTTTTGTTGCGCGAGATCGGCGATTAGCTCGGGCATCAACGCGACCTCGAACGGCAGCGCTGCCTTCAACACCGCGATCAGCTCGCGCGTTTTCTCAGGCTTGTCGAGCATCGGTGTTCCTCGTATGTCGCACAAGATTACCTTAGCCGATTCGACCGGACTCCTAGGGTGTACTAACGTGCTTTTCTCAACGGTGTTGATGCCCTCGATGCTCCTTGTCCGACCCGAATAGGTCGCGAAACGGATGTTGCACCAAGCCGCTACGCGGTATTCACCGCTGCCCGCGCCTCCTCCTCATGACGTCCCAGCACGGCGAGCGCGCACATTGTGTGCTCCCGGCGCGATGCCGACCGAGACATCGCTCGACCACTTGTCGTAGGAGAGCCGAAGCCCAGGCGAGAGATAGATCACGGTGCCACCGGAATTTTAATTTTGATCAGTGACGCCCGAGGTCACCTGCATCGTGGCGTGGGAGCATTGGCTCAAGTGCCAAAAATCCACTGCGATTGCATTGCATGAACCTCGGCGCAAGGATCACAACGTTCAGGCGTGTCTATGCGTGGGGATACGCGCGCAATTTCCATACAGGATCGCCATCATTGCTAAGCTAATCAGCCGGAAGTTCTAGGCGGCAACGGACGCCCTCTGGAGCCAACGAAAGATCGACCGCGCCGCCTAACTGGTAAGGAATGAGGTCAGGAATTGTGTGCGTCCCAAAGCCAGAGTTTCCGGGAGCGACGACTGAGGGTCCATCGACCTCCCGCCATTCGAGCAACAGATCAGAACGCAGGTGCCCGTTGGACCGCTGTCCCCACCGGATCGACACGCGCCCGTCTTGGGTCGAGAGCGCGAAGTACTTTGCGGCATTGGTGGCAAGCTCATGGAGTACCATTGCCATCACCTGACCCGCCTCTGCTCTCAATGAGACTTCAGGGCCGTCGATCTTGGTGTTGTCGGTTGTCACGTAGGGTGCGAGTTCGCGTCGGATAAGCTCTGCCACAGAGATGCCCTGCCACCGACTGGCGCTCAACAATTCGTGTGTCCTTGCCATCGATTGAACGCGGCGGGCCATCTAGCGCGTTTGCGAAATCAGCCGTCGAGCTGCTCTCATCCAACGTGTGGGACACGACAGCGCTGACCGTTGCGAGCGTGTTCTTGACGCGGTGATCAAGCTCGCCAAGCAAGACGCGTTGTTGTTCCTCCACCCGCTTGCGCTCGGTGACATCGATGTTGACGCCAGTCACCCGTTGCGGGCGCCCATCAAGCCCATATGAAATAAAACCGCGCGATTCGATCCACCGCACTACACGGCTATCGGGAACAATGCGGTACCCCACGTTGTAATCGCGCTGGCGGTTGCGGAAGGTTCGACTACGATGACTTTCCACCCGACCAACATCCTCTGGATGCACCCTAGTCCGCCACTCACCACGTGTCGTCTCCGTTGTCCCCTCGGGTAACCCGTGGATAGCCGCATACCCCTCTGAGATTTGCATCACACCCTTGTTGACATCATATTCGTAGCTGCCGACGAGAGCGACCTTACCAGCCAAGGCGAGCTGCGCATTGCGTTCGGCGAGCGCCAACTCGGCTTTTCGCCTTTCGGTGAACACTGCACCCAGCAGCACAACCAAGGTCGCCTCCGCCAATACGAAAGTTTGAGCGGATAGTATGCGGTCAGCAAGCGGTTTACCCGAGTCGAAGTGTCCAAGATTGAGGGTTGTCGATCCGATTACCATTAACCCCACGATGAGAGCTGCGGCGGCTGCGAACACCGGCCGGCAGCGCATGGCAATCCATAGCAGGAACGGAAACACAAAGGCCTCAGGCAAGGCCGTTGCCCAAGGTCCATCTGGCAAAGAGATCAGAAAAGCGCTGAGCGCACTGAGCGTGGCGAGCGCGGCCCAGCCTTCAATCAGCTCGTGTCGCGGCAGCCGCTCACGCATGACACCGCCCAGGGCGATTAGCAGTGGGGCGACCGTGACAATGCCCAGTAAGCATGCGTCAAACCATAGGCGCCACACGTGCAGAGGCTGGGCCGTCGGTTCGACGAGGCTAATGGCAACCGCCGCACCCAGGGCAGCGATAGCTGATCCAATTGCTGTTGCTGCGAAGAACCCCAGCACTCGCTGAACCTCTTCCAGCCTGAAGGTGCGCCCGAACCAGCGCTCAAGCAGCCAAACCGTGAAGAGGGTCTGCCCCGCATAGAGCAAGCCGAAGGCGATAGCGAGCCACGCGCCCCTGCCAATCATCAGATTGCAGGCGGTGGTTGCGACCATGACGCCGGCTGCCACCGGCAGGCGCGCACTCGGCCCCAAGGCAATCAATGCGCCGATCGCAATGCCTAAGGCCGGCCAGAAGACTGCCACGCCAGACTCGGCACGAAGAACCAAGCCAAGCCGGGCTGCGAGGAAATAGGCGATGCCCGTCGCAACCGCGAGCTTTACAAGGTCATACCCTGACCGGCTGGCTATGGAAGGGGAACGCTCCACCCCCGCCTTCCCTAAAGGCACCCGTGATGACTTCAATGTCTCGTTTGGTCGTGGGGCAAGAAAAGCAAATCGGCCGGCTTCCTCGATCAGGTGTTCCCCCTAATTTGCCTTGCTGACAACCCTGAGTTCCTGCCCCGCGCAACGACATGGCAGGATAAGGGCTAACGGCTTATGGTTAAGCACCAGTCGCAAGAACTGCACCGCCCAATTCACTAAGTCTGAGAGACCAGCGGGCCACCACTCACGCGGACGCCAAAGACCGGTTCTCGCGGGCGCCGTCAGCGCTGCCATCGGCTCAACGCTCTTGCCGAGCATCGCCCAGCACGCTGGCTAGCTCGGCAAGAGAGGCCGCAAAGCGCTTGGCGCGACCGCCGCCATCGTCGTTTTTCATGATAGCTCCTGGTCTTGACGCGAATCTCGACCATGAGCGCAATCGCCACTCCGCAAGCTGCGATCGGGTGACTCAGTCTCATTTAGTAGGACTAGTGTGAGTGTTCTGCCTGCACGCAGGTTGGCGTAGCGTAAAATCAACGTACCGATACCAATAGTACGAACTTCTACATTCTGAAAAACTGTGCGCCGATTGCCGGTCACGTCGGCGAAAACTTAAGTCTCGTCACCGCGGCATGAGGACCACACTCGCAGCTGGAGAGCACCGCTATGGGACGCGTCATTCCTCGCGATGGCCCGCGGGCATCGCTGAAGATGGCGGCAAGGCTGGCTGGCGGACTGCCATGCCGATCATCCTCGGAGCCTCTGACCCGACCCGACAAGCAGCATCGGGCCTCGGCCACGCCCGCGCCCCTGCTGAGATTGCTTTTTTTATCGAGTTTCAGCGGCCGACGGAGCGTAGCAAGCGCTCAGTTAAGCAATCAGGGTATATCCGGAAATTGACACGCGTGCGTCCTGAGGTGACTTGCAGCTGCCGTGCTGCAACACTGTCTTTCCTTGCTTCTGGCAGCTACCAATCTGAGATGGTGTCTTGGAACCAGCGGAATACAAAGCGTCTGAGGTGATGCACGACGGCTCGCCCGTAACAATACGCGCTCTCAAGCTAAACGACCGAGCTGAGTTTCTCGCAGCCGTGCGTCAGTGCAGCTCACAATCTCTCTACCGGCGCCTCTTCTCGCCCAAGCAGCGGTTCACGGAAGAAGAGGTCGCCTACTTCCTGAATGCTAACTTCAGCAATCATGTTGCTCTGATTGCTGCACTGGAAGAAGGTGGGCGGAGCGTCATTGCTGGTGGAGCGCGTTTCATCGCGACACAGCCCGGAAGAGCCGAGGTGGCCTTCCTCGTCGTCGACCGCTATCAGGGGCGCGGTATCGGTCTAGTGTTGATGCGCCATCTCGTTATCCTTGCTCGACAGTTGGGTCTCAAGGAATTGTTCGCTGAGGTGCTGGCAGACAACGTATTCATGTTGAAGTTATTCGAGAGGAGCGGATTGCGTTCGACCGCAAGGCACGAAGGTGGGGTCGTACATGTCACGCTTCGCCTGCCTGAGGGCAGAGATCACTGTTCTTCTGATTGAGACTCCCGCATCGCGGCCAAACGGTGCTGATGCACGGCCCGCGCGCCTTTCGGCGTGGGCGTAGCATTGGAAAGCCGCTGCTCCAGTCCTTTCGCATTGGCCACATGATGCCGTCCCCGTGCACTCTCGAGCTCACCACGGGAGTTTGGCCAGGGACGCCGAGGTGGCGCACCGCGCCGTTAACAGGGATTCAGCAGTTTGTTGCGATTCAATTGCATAGTTACCCTAGTAACGTGCTGTTATCCAACCACGTTGAGTGTGCGGTGGGAGCCAGGTTTCGTGGCGAGGGTCGGTTGTCATTGGGAAGTTTGCTCGTGTTGGGTGGCGGGACCCCAGCGCTTGCCCCGATGATTTCCGTTCCTTCATCTGAGGAACCGGTCGACCAAGGAACCAACACGCAGAAATCCAATGCATCGGCGATTTGATGTATGACGAAAGGTGGTGAACGCGAATCCCCTCGAATATTGACGAACCTAACCATTGACTTCGCGATCCGCCTCGCCTGTCTTGGGCTCCTCGGATACTGGTCATTTCGGATCGTCGCTCCATTTGTGACCATCGCGTTGTGGAGCTGCATATTGGCCGTTGCCCTCTATCCGCTATTCCATTGGCTCACACGGCGCTTGAGCGCTCCTCTCGCAGCCGCGCTTGTGTCGTCCCTTGGTTTGATTGTCGTCCTCGGGCCTATGCTGTGGCTTGGCCTTGGCATGACCAGGGCGGTTGTTGCACTCGTCGCGCATCTCGACACCCCACAGTGGGGAATTCCCCTGCCGCCAGCTTCCGTGAAGACTTGGCCAATTATCGGGGAGCGCCTGCATCAACTGTGGAGCCTCGCAGCCACCAACATGAAACTTGCTCTCTCGGAAGTTGCACCAACCATGAAACCGGTTGGTGGAGCGTTACTTGGCATCGCTCAAAGCGCATTTGTCGGACTGCTTGAACTCGTCGTAGCGATCTTGGTTGCCGGCTTCTTGTTTCCGCGCGGGCCGCAACTGGTCGATGCGATCGGCGCCTTGGTTGGGCGGGCGCTCAACCACCGAGGCATGGAGTTGGTCCAACTGGCTGGCGCAACCATTCGCAATGTATCGCGCGGCGTCATTGGCATCGCGCTCCTCCAAGCACTCCTTGCTGGGGTCGGTTTTCTCGTTGCGGGCATTCCTGCTCCGAGCGTGTTCGCCTTCGCCGTTCTACTGCTCGGCATTCTCCAGGTGGGGCCCGCCATTCTGCTTTTGCCCATCGTCATCTGGAGTTGGACGTCCATGGAAACGATGCAGGCGCTGATGTTCACCGCTTACATGATTCCGGTAGGTTTGCTTGACAATGCGCTCAGGCCGATTCTGATGGCACGCGGCCTGACCACGCCGATGCCGGTGATAATGCTCGGTGTTATCGGAGGCACAATAGCGTACGGGATTGTCGGGCTTTTCCTCGGCCCCATTGTCCTTTCCGTTGTATGGGCAGTAATGGCCGCGTGGGTGCATGACAGTCTACCCGGCGGCGCAGGGACGACGCCCGGCTCATCCTAAGGCGAAACTACCCCTCCGCGGCGCGCCACAGCATACCCGAGGTCAGCCAGGCGTTTGCCGAGGCGGTTCCTCTGAAGCGGTCGGGGCCGAGGTCCAGGGTGCATGGTTCCGTGCTTCGGCGTGATAGATGGTGCGGATCGAAGCTGCTACGGCGAGAATGGCTTTCTTCGCCGGGCTTTGATGCGGTGGTATGGCGTGGTTCTTGCCCGTCGCCTCGGCGCCGCTTTGACACCGTTTCGCGGGCCGTGCAGGAGAACCTCAAAATGCGATGAGCCGCCCCGGCGAAAGGCGGCCCATCTCAGGCGCGAAGCCCTGAAAGGCTCACGACCTATCGGAGGGGGAGCTTCCGTCAGTCGCAGCCTGAGAATAGGTTAACCTGAAGATCCTCGGCGGCACCATCGGCAATAACCCCGAATCAGATGGCTCCCGGTCTTCATCTCGGTGGTGATGCCGTGTCCCATGCGATGTCTTGTTTCCTGATTGTTTCCTGCAGGGTCTTCTGCAGTCCCGACTACTGCAATCTCCATGGCAAGCACGCCGGGGACGGCGCAAAAAGTGAGCCGCCTCGGTCCGGGGCGGCTCAAAGGTTCATGGAGCAGACTGCGATGCGGCGGACGGCGTTGCGGGCAGCCCACCCGACGCATCGGGGGAATACTCCCCAATGGCCTCAACCGGCGCTATCAGCATAAACCCTGCTTCCGCTAGGGCTCAGAATGCCCTTCGACGGCACGAGAAATAGCGCTGCCAATCGTGCGGTCCAAGTGGAAACCCGTCAGAGCAGGGAGACGGGTGAGATGGGGTTGCCGCGGAGAGATGATCCAAATCCATATTCGGTGCCATAGTGGAAGAATACCCTCACATTCTTGGGACGGAATAGTTTCCGGAGGCGGCCGCCATGCCATTTCCCGCGGCCCGCTCGATCAGCCTGCCGGTGGCGCTGTAGCCAGCACAAATCCAAAAGCTCGCTCTTTACAAAGAGCGTTTCAATCGACGACGCGGCGGTGAGGCCGACGCAGAACGCGGAACGCCCCTTCAGGGTGCGATCCTAAAGTCGCGGAATCTGCTGCTGTACAGACTCAATGATTTGGCCGCAGCCAACCCTGTTGCTCATTCCCCGGACTGACTGGGATACGTCCGCTCCCTTGATCTTAAGCGAGAGGATGCAGTGCCGGACGAGATCCATTTCTGGCAGTTTCGTGCGGCACTTTACATGGGCGGAAGCTCGTTACCATCGCCGCCCGCGCCAGCCCCATCCCCATCCCCTTCCCCCCCAACCACGCCAGCCCCACACTCTTGGACGGTAGAAGCCGCCATAAGCGAAGACGGGCCTATAATATGCGCGGTAGAAGTAGGCAGGTCGATAATACGAGTAACCATAATAGCGAGGCGCGTAACAACCGCATCCCCGATATCCGTACCAACCGCACGCTGACGCCGGTCCAGCGTCAAATGCGATAAGCGACCCCAGGCTTAGTAGGGCGACTATTATTAGTCGGCGCATCGTGGCCTCTCCTGTTATTCGCCGGGTTGAGTTGTCCGAGAATGCCCCAGAGATTACGGGTTGGCTCTACATATAAGCCCTAACCTGTCGATCGGGCAATAATGGGGAATTGATGGACGACGCTGCTGCCCCGGCGGACTCAACGCCCGACCGTTCAACCCTGCAGCAGCCATGAACAAGGAACCTCATCTGCTCGCGTTTACCTTAATCAAAGTATCCTCTCAATACCATCCATAGGATGACAGTTACGTACCCGATGGCGATGGCAATCGACAGATAAGCCAGATAATCCAACATGATCCGGGCCGCCATCAGTGATGGCAGCGAAGTAAATGCAACGTATCACGAATTGCACACTTTCGTTCGAGGGCCCTTAGCATCATCGCGAGAACTGCGCATGCGTGGCTGGCATCGCTCCCCTCATCACGAAGATGCACGATGTGCCGCGAGCGCTCTCTGACGCGCGAGCCGCCGCGGCAATTCGACTATCGACTAAGAGCTCCATAAAAATCGCACCTGACGCGCCGCCATGGCGCAGCATCACCTTCCAATTCGATCACTGTTGGCCGTCTATACCGAGCGCAGACGGTGCAACAGCTGGCGCAAATGAGTTGCCTGGCATCACGCTGGTACCTGAGGCCGGGAAAAGCTGCATCCCCTCCTTGGGGGACAGGTCTGGAGTTGAGCGATCCCACACGGGGAGGCGTCCGGCGCTGCGGCCGCGAAGACAAGTTCCCGGCGCAATGAGGGGCCGGTCAGGGCTGAGACCACGCTCGGTGCGGCGGCGTCCCCTTGGTTCCACAAGCTTCTCGGCAAGCTGCCGATGACCGCGAGCGCCTGCGAGGCTCGCTCGGGAATGCACCTGCCGCATCGCCACGGCTTGGCCTGATGCGCGTGGAGAAGGCCATCGGGTGTTCGTGCTGACGGTGCCAACGGGCGCCCACGGCAGTTCAGCGTCCGGCGCAAACGGGTTGGTGAGGTTCGCAGTTGGCTCGACAACTATTCGAAGCTGGAGGCGGACATTCGCGGCGATCAGGAGCTCAATCACGAACTCCGGCGCCCGACTGCCGGCGCCTCGAAGTGGGAGGTGGATGCGTAATTGAGATGCGCTCAGCTTCACGGGCCGATAACGTTAATGAAAGGCACGCTTCCGTCAATGCACTCAGAGATATCGAAGTCCAGGCAGTGGAGCGAGCGTCACCAACGAGAAATATTGAGCATCCCCCCGCTCAGGGTTTCTGCGGAGTGCGCGAGAAGAACAATATGTTACCCTTTATCAATCGTAAATGCGTCCGAAGGAGACGAAAGATGCGTCCGCGCAAGTTAGCACATCGCATCGCACTCATCGGTGGCGCTCTATGGGGCACCGGTCTATGGGGTACAGGGGCGCAGGCTTGCGACTGGGGCTGCGGCAGCTGTTACGGTTACGGTTATGGTTATGGTTATGGTTATGGTTATAATGCAGCGGCATATACATATGACGACGACTATTCCGGTTACGCAGATCCCGAATATGCATATTATGCTTATGCGCCTCCGACGTACTACGCACCACCAAACTATGCCTATTACCAGCCAGTTCCGCCCCCCAACTACGGAGCTCCGGTTGCTCGTCCCTTATACAATGCGCCTTTGGGCTACGGCGCTCCCTACGCGCCCTATGTTCGGGGCCCCTATTGGGGAGCCTACCCAAGTGCGCCGCGATCGGCGAACTTGGGAGGGGCGAAAGACAGAGCCGCTGGCGCGATGGTTGGCGCCGCAAGGCCCGCCGCAAGATCCCTGGGCCCCGCGCCACTTGTGCGACCGGCGACCCGTATCGCCACTCCGACTGCCGGCCCCATGCACAATGCGCCTTTGGGCTACGGCCCCTCATACGCGCCCTATGCTCGGGATCCCCATTGGGGAGGGCACGCAAATCCGCCGCAAACCGTGAACTTGGGAGGGGCGAAAGACAGAGCCGCTGGCGCGATGGTTGGCGCCGCAAGACCCGCCGCAAGATCCCTGGGCCCCGCGCCATTTGTGCCACCGGCAACCCGTATCACCGCTCCGCCTGCTGGTCCCCTATACAATGCGCCTTTGCGCTACGGCCACGCGCCCTATGGTCCGGGCGCACATTTTGGAGGGTACGCAAACCCGCCGCGAACGGCGAACTTGCGACCGGCGAAAGGCAACGGCGCTGGCGCTTCGATCGACGCCGCAAAATCCGCCGTAAAATCCCCCGTAAAATCTTTGGGCGCCACGCCTTTGCCACCGCCGGCCCGCGGCATCGGTGCGGCTCCCGTCCAGATGCGGGCCACTGCTACCAAGGCGCCTGGCGCGGTCTTTACGACCAAAATGGCGTCCTACGGGCAAGCAGCTGTGCAGCCTGCGCCCGCGCATCACGCTGAACTAAAAGCTCAGCGAAACAGATAGCGCAGCTGTGGTGGCTCGTCCTCGAAGCCGCTAGAGATCGGTGCAGAGAGCGTTGACGCCTTCATCCCTGTAGGGCGCCCACCTGCGCTCATCTTGGACGGGAAGAGCTTGGAGCCTCAATCGGGTTCTTCAAAAGGAACTTTTCACGTTCCGCGGAAGCCCGCTGGCAGGTCACGTTCCATTCTTCTCGTCATATGGGCGGCTCTATCCTAATCCTCGAGGCAGCGCGCCAGATATTCCGCGGCGCGCGCTAATGTCCTCAACCGGGCCTCGGCTCTGCACTGCTGCCTCCGTGCTCGCGATGGATTGGGCCTAAGCCGGGCAAGCAGTGAGCACCGCGGCAAGCGCCATCACGTGGATCTTGAGGATCGAAAGCCTCCGGACAGGTGGCAAAAAAGTTCGCCGTGGGTCTATCAGGTTCAATTAATTGCCAAGTGTCGATACGCGTTTGTCAAGCTTCCACGATGCGATTGCGGATCGCATAGCGCACCAATGCCGCCGAGGACGTCAAGTTCAGCTTTCGCATTATCGCCGCCCGATGCGATTCGACAGTCTTCAGGCTAATGTGCAGCAGCTGGGCAATTTGCTTATTCGTATAACCTTCGGCAATCAATTGAACGACTCCGCGCTCGCGATCGGTGAGAACCAAGCGCGGGCCCGCGTGCCGAGCGAGGAAGGAGTGGAGGAGGGTAGCGGATACGCGATCGGTAAAGTACGGCTGGTGGCTTCCAAGAGTCTCCACGGCTTCAATGATGTTCTTGTTTGCATCGGACTTCAATAGATAGCCGCGGGCGCCGGCATTAAGGAGCTGCTCGATTAGGGCCTCGTTATCGTGGACTGTGAAAATCAGAACCTCGGTATTTTCTAAGCGCGCCCGGATTTGCCGCGTGACCTCGACACCATTCATGATTGGTAGAGAGTAGTCGATGATGGCTATATCGGGCTTCGACTCGATGGCCTTGAGGACAGCCTCCTTCCCGTCGGAGGCTTCGGCAACAACCTCCCAATTGGGATGAGCTTCCAAGATTTGTCGCAGACCAGCTCTCACGACTTGATGGTCGTCCGCGATCAACAGTCGGGTAATTGCGTTAGGCAAGTCGGCCGCCACGGCTCACATCGGTTATGTCGAATGTCCAGCCAACAGGATCGCATTGCAGATGCCATTGCCAGAAACCCTGATTGAGGGTGGAGTTAATTCCGTAGGGATTAAACGCGGCCAGCCGATCGAGCGTCCCATCGTAAACAAACGAAAAGTAATCGTGCTCGGGAAAACACCTGATGGGGCCGGCATATCGATCAGCAGTACCCTCGCGGGCGCACCCAGCAAGAGGTATCAGGCGATGACCACATTCGACGACCGCGAAAGAGCCTTTGAGAAAAAGTTCGTGATTGACGAAGAACTGAAATTCAAGATTGAGGCAAGGCGAGACCAGGCCGTCGGCGAGTGGGCAGCCGCGCAGCTCGGACTGTCCGGGGCGGCCGCCAAAGACTACGTGAGGGCGGTGCGCAACGAGGGTGTCATCCACAAGGGCGAGGGGGTTTTCCAGAAGGTCCGCAGGGATTTCCTCGCGGCTGGGGTGGCGGTGTCGGATGGCCAGCTACGAGAGATCATGGCGCAATACATGACGCTGTCTACCCGAGACGTGCAGCGTGCAGAGGGCATCACGTCGCCGTGAGAGGGCGTCACGTAGCGGGACCGGGGCCCCGTCCATCTGTCGAGCTAGGCTTCAATGATGTTGTTGCGCACTGCATACCGCACCAGGGCGGCCGAAGAGGGCAAATTCAACTTCCTCATGATTGCGGCCCGATGCGACTCGACGGTCTTCAGGCTGATGTCGAGCTTGTTGGCAACTTCCTTGTTGGTATTTCCTTCTGCGATGAGCTGGACCACGGTCCGCTCCCGATCCGTCAAGGCAGATCGTACACGGTCCGGCCGGTGCTGATAGGAGTTCAACAGCGTCTCCGAGACCACGCCGGTAAAGAAAGGCTTATGCGCCGATAGGGTTTCAATAGCCCGAACAAGGTATTTGCGCGCGTCTGTCTTGAGCAGGTAGCCCCTTGCCCCGGCTTGCAACAATTCTTTGAAGAGGTTTTCGTTGTCATGCATAGTAAAAATGAGTATTTCGGTCTTGGAAAGACGCGAGCGAATCTGCTTCGTCACCTCGAGACCATTGAGAAGCGGAAGCGAATAGTCAACAATAGCAACATCAGGTTTTGTCTCGAAGGCAAGCGCAACCGCCTGCTTGCCGTTTTCGGCCTCAGCGACAACCTGCCATCCGGGATGCGCCTCCACGATGTGGCGCAGACCGACCCTCACGACCACATGGTCGTCAGCGATGAGAATCCGTAGCAAAGCGACGTCCCTCGTATCCGTCTGCATCCTCCGTCCGGCATCAACGATGCAGGTTTACTGGCGGGCTGCCATCGGGTCCACCCCGGATTTCGCACTAGGGTAAACACTGGCGCTAGAAACACTGACGCTAAAGGTCCTTCCGCCCCGGGCCCGATCGGCTGGAGCCACAAAAAAAGCGTCGTGGTCCTCCGGACAAGGTCGATCACTATAAGGAGCATGTGTCTTGCTACAACCGGGCAGGGTGTACGGGCTACGATGGCCATGTCCCAAATAGTTCGCAATGCCGTTCCTTGAGAGCTTCGCGTTCAAGGGGAGACAAACATTGACCTTGTTCGTTCGTCTGTAGCTGCCACATCTGCACGACGGCAGACGGGCTCGCCCACCGAAAGCGCTCAACGACCGACGCATGATGCGCGAAGTGCTGGTCCAGCGCCGACCAAGCGTCGTCAACGCTGGCAATTTTCCGTATCGCGTCCACTCGGGAGCCACATCAGAATAAAAGGGCCCGCGCCGCCCTCGAGGAGCATGGCATAGAACGCCTCCTCAAGACCTTTGTTCCGTGCCGGATGCTCCCTCGCGGGGGCCAGTCAACAAACCTGGCTCTTGTCCGAGCTTCGCCACATAGAGCCTCTGCCACGCCAAGCATTTGGGCAAGCATTTGCCGATTGACGGACCTGCGTCGATCTTTTGCCACGGCTCACCATCCCGCAACGCTTGTGCTGGGATGACGCTGCTTTGCGGGCGCGGCGACATGGGAGCCAAGGGGGAGCCAAGGCGCGGGGGTAGTTGGGCTCGCACCAGCGCGGTGCTTATTGTTATAGGCGTGAAGCACCTGGGTCATCCCCCAATTGTGGGAGGCTCAGCACTCATTCAGCCGTCTCGCCCGACCACAGCAGGGCCATCGGACGACACAAACCATCGGGGACCTGTGCGTGAGCCGTGCTCAACGATGCTGGCGAAGCACGCGGAGGGTATGGCGTGCGATCATCAGCTCTTCGTTCGTTGCAATGACGTAGCACTGGATGGGCGAATTTGGCGTGGAAATGCACGGTCCGCCCTGAGCGTTCGCTGCAAGGTCGATGTCCGCGCCAAGCCATGAAAGTCGGCGCAAAACCGCTTCGCGCACGGCAGGTGCATTTTCCCCGATGCCTGCCGTAAAAACAATTCCGTCGATACCTCCCATGGCGGCGGCCATCATGCCCGCCGACAAGCAAATGCGATGCGTGAAGTAATCCAGGGCGAGCTTGGCGCTTTGACTGGGGTGCGCCAACAGCACCCTAACGTCGTTGCTGATGCCCGAGATCCCCTTGAGACCACAGTCGTTGTAGAGAAGCTGTTGGATCGCCTCCGCGCTCATGCGCTTCTCGGCGAATAGGTAGAGGACGACACCCGGATCGAGCTGCCCTGGGCGCGTTCCCATCGGCAACCCGTCGAGCGCCGTGAAGCCCATCGTGCTTTCCACGCTTTTCCCAGCAACAACGGCGCACATTGATGCACCGCTTCCCAGATGGGCGATCACCAGCCT
>Ga0306920_100006521_pt1 | contig 15249 bp, 13 predicted proteins | sample flu12Cox44000170_FD_204666 | JGI IMG/M metagenome (GOLD analysis project Ga0306920, IMG submission 204666) | Lab enrichment of tropical soil microbial communities from Luquillo Experimental Forest, Puerto Rico - flux4day.12C.oxic.44.000.170 (v2)... | ecosystem: Environmental > Terrestrial >... | reverse complement strand
TGCGAGTGGGGTTCTCTTCATTGTTGCAATTGGCCTTTCCTACGGATTCGGCGCGCGCCTGTCGCGGTCGTTCGGCACGCTCGGGATTGATCGCCAACCAACCCGCGCGGAATTCCGTGTTCTGTTTGACTCGGCGCCCAATGGCGTCTTCCTGATCGACCAGGAGGGTGTGATCCTATTGGTCAACCGCTGGGTGGTGGCAAGATTTGGCCATTCAAGCGACGAGCTGATTGGAAAGCCGGTCGAAATGCTCGTTCCTGAGCGATTTCGTGCCGGTCATGAAACGTTCAGAAATAACTTTGCGCCTTCGCAAACGATAGGAATCCTGGGCGGTGACTGCAATTTCTATGGGCAGCACAAGGGCGGCAGCGAATTTCCGATCGAGATCAGTTTCACTCCTATCGACGCCGGTGGCGGCAATCTGATTCTGGCGACGGTGACCGACATTTCCGCGCGCAAGCAGCTTTCGGCCGCCGAGATGGCATTACGCGCCAGCGAAGAACAGCGCCGGCTTGCGGTCGAGGCTGCCGAGCTAGGGCCCTGGAGCTGGGACCTCGTGAAGGGCGAGATGTGGTGGTCGGATCGCATGCGGCAGATCATCGGGGTTCCGGATTCGATGCCTGCCAGCCACACCATCTGGCATGATCGCGTCCATCCGTCCGACCGGCATCTCGTGCAGGAGATTTTCAGCCGCCGTCTTTCCGGCGAGCGTTACCATGACTACGAGTACCGCATCAACCGTCTGGACGACGGCGCAGTGCGCTACCTGAGCTCAAAAGGCCAGGCGACGTTCGACAACGCCGGCAAGCCAGTCTCGGTGCTTGGAGTGGTGCAGGACATTACGGCACGCAAAGCAGCGGAGCACGCACGTGGCGACTTGCGCCGCACGCTGATGCACGCGCAGGAGCAGGAACGCCTTCGCCTGGCCCGCGAACTGCACGACGAGGCTGGGCAAAGCCTCGCCGCGGTCCAGATGCAGTTGAAACGCATTGAAGGCGCTGTTGTCAGCGAGACTGAGCGGGTCAATCTTCGTGCACTGCATTCGCGGCTCGAACAGATGGGCGCCGCGCTGCACCGTATCTCATTCGAACTGCGGCCCGCTTCGATCGATGAGTTGGGATTGGCAACCGTTCTGTCCAATTACATCTCGGAATGGAGCTCACATTTCTCGATAGCGGCCGACTTCCATTGCCGCGATGCTAATCTTGATCAGCTCGCGGACGACATGCGCACCACGATCTACCGCGTCACGCAGGAGGCGCTCACCAATATCGGCAAGCACGCACATGGAGTGACCTCGGTGAGTGTCGTCATCGACAGAGTCGGAGGCGAGATACGCCTGACGATCGAGGATGATGGTTGCGGCTTCGAGGCAGCAGCGGCCGACCCGCAGGACGCGAGGCGGCAGCGAGGGCTCGGCCTCGCCGGCATGCGGGAGCGTCTCGCCGTGATAGGAGGGGCGCTGGAGGTCGAGTCCTCATCCGAGGGCTCCACGATCTTTGCTCGTATTCCGGTGAATCCGGCCGCGCCTAGTTGGCAAGACCGGATCAATGATGAGCTGACAAGTGCAGCTGGGAAGTAGATCTTAAAATTCGTCTTCAGCCACTGTGTGTGGACCCTCACGCATCGCGTCGCTGGCATGGCCGAGCGGGTGTGGAAGCCGAGACATGGGCCGTCGTCGGGCCGGTCCTGAAATTGATGACCAGGTTCCAAATTAATCCACTGTTCGGGCTGATTGAAATCGATAACGAAAGGATTGCCCATGCGTTGGGCAGATGCGATCATTTAGCTTGTTGGCGTGGGTACCCTCCTTGGACACGGCCTGTCAGACGACGGATGCAAGGCTAATCGGCTGGCGCAAGGATTTTACCGCCGGCGCAATAGCCTCAATTATCAGCTTGCCGGTCTGTATTGCTTCAGGCGTTCTGGCCTTTGCCCCGCTGGGGCCGAGCTACGCCGCCATGGGAGCCGCCGCCGGGCTTGGCGGGGCGATTGTTGCGGGCGCCGTATCGGCGCTCGTTGCCACCTCTTCGTTTATCGGGACATCCCCGCGGGTGAGCGAAGCCCTGGTGCTTGCAAGTCTGGTCGTCGCGCTCTTGAACAAATCTGCTGTCGCAAATGACAAGTCCCTAATTGTTATCGCGATTTTTTTGTGTGTCGCGCTGGGGGGCATATGGCAAGCGGCCTTTGGAATTGCGGGCGTCGCCAAGATCATCAAATTCACGCCGCACCCGGTCCTCGTGGGGTTTCTCAACGGCGTCGCTGTCCTGATCGTTCTCTCGCAGGTCAAACCCTATTTTTCGACCAACCCGGTCACGGCCGATCTGACGCTTATCGACCGGCCATTGATGTTCATATTGATGATCGGCATCGCGAGCTTGATGCTGTTTTTTCCAGCGCTGGCAAAGAAGGTTCCCGACTCATGGGGGCTCGGCAAAGTGCCGGCACTGGTCGTTGCTTTCGTCGGCGGCATCGCCGCGTTCTACTTCATCAAGGCACTCGACCCAGGTCTCGACCTGGGTGCTAACGTCGGCAACTTGAATTTTACATTGCCGCTGCTCGACCTCGGCAACATCGAGGTGTGGAAGGGCATCGCGCCGGTTGCCTGGGAAATCGTGCCGGTCTCATTCATTCTGGCGATTGTCGCCACGATGGACTCGCTCCTGGTATTTCGCACCGCGCAGAATATCAGCGATCTGCCGATCTCGCCGGTGCGCGATCTGTTTGCCCAGGGGATCGGCAATTGCGCGGCAGCGCTTGCCGGCGGAGTGACATCAGCGGCAGCGCCGACCCCGACCATAACTGCGTACCGCACCGGGGGACGCACGCGAATTGCGCCGTTGTCATCGGCAATGGTTTTGCTGGTCTTGAGCATCCTGTTTCCGCATTACATGGCGGCAATCCCTTCCGTCGTGCTGTCCGGGATTCTGCTCGCGATTGGTATTCTTCTGTTTGATCGCTGGACCGTTCAGATCGCATCGGAAGTTCACAAGGCTGCAACCGTGGCTGATCGCCGGCGTTCCATTTACGATCTCAGCGTCGTCCTCATTGTCATGGGCGCCACCGTGCTCTACTCGGTGGTCGCCGGCGTCATTGCCGGCTGTCTGCTTTCGGGAATCGTGTTTGTCGTGAATATGAGCCGGCCAGTCGTGCGACGCAGCTTTGCCGGCAACGAAATTCAATCGAAGCGCGTGCGCCCGACAAGGGATGTCGCCATCCTGCGCGATACCGGCTCGCGACGAGTCGTTCTGCAGCTGGAGGGCGTTCTGTTCTTTGGCAATGCCGATGATCTATCGGCAAAGGTGAAAACGCTGTTTGCGCAGACCGACATGATTACTGTGGACATGCGAGGCGTGAGCGATATCGATGTTTCCGGCGCCAATATCCTTGCAAATCTGATCAGCAAAAGTCGCGAGCTGAAAAAAAGTCTTTTGTTCTGCGAGGTCCCCCTGGCGCAGCTTGCCAGCATCAGGGGCCTGTTCCGCAAAGCCTCCGAAGCCGACGAGCTGATCAAGCCCCATCTCGATTCCGCACTGGAATGGATGGAAGAAAAATCATTGCTTCTACACGTGGACAAACGCAGTCAAGCGGATGTGCTTGAATTTTCTGAAATCGATTTTCTTGCGGGCATGCAGCAAACCGATCTTGATCGTCTCAGCGAGGTATTGACGCGGCGCGAATTTGCGCCGGGCGAGACAATCTGCCGCGAGGGCGATGAAGGCGATCGAATGTGGCTCTTGGCGAAGGGCAGCGTCAGCGTGCGATTGAAACTGGCAAACGGACAGGAGAGCATTCGCATCGCTTCGCTTGCACGCGGGACTACGATCGGGGAAATGTCTCTCATTGAATCAGCGCGACGATCTGCCTCGATTGTCGCCGACGAGCAGGTTGTTTGCTACGAGCTTCTTCGCGACGGCTTTGCCAGGATGCTTGCCGACCATCCGGCAATTGCCACAAAGCTCCTGAGCAATCTGGCGCGCGAGCTATCGCGACGTTTGCGCCGCACCTCGGAGGACCTTCGCAACAGGAGTTGATTGCGCAGGAGAATCTCAGGGCCGCCAGCTCATTTTGTGAACGAGCGCGCCGGAACGCCAGTTCATGGCTTCGCCGCAAATCACGAAGCCCTGCTTCTCATAGAACCGGATTGCGCGGACATTGTCTTTATTAACGTGCAGATCAAGGCCGTTGGGAGATATTCGTTTGGCCTCGGCGAGGAGCGCCGTTGCGACACCTGATCCCCAGGCTTCGGGTGCCACCACCATCTGATCGAGATCGAAACTCTTTGGATCGACGGTAACAAAGCCCACGATCCCGCCATCGGATTGCGCAACCGTGATGGTCGCCATCGGAACGAGATCCTGGTGCCAGCGCTGCCGCCACCACTCGAGGCGGGTGGCAAAATCGATCGAAGGGTAGGCGATCTGCCAGGTCCGGCGCCACAGCTCGATCGCTGCATCCTCGTCTGCGGGCACGTAGCGGCGCAGCGTAAAAGACAGGCCAGCCATGGTCTGTGACGCGTGGGATTCTAGAGCAGGACGACTTTTCTTCGAATCGTCATCCCGCTCCAGTGTTTTGTCTGGGCATGTCCTTTTTTGCAAAACCGGTTCCTGCTTTTGCCGGACATGCTCTATCGTTCGGTGAGCTTGAGCTCGATGCGACGATTGCGCGTGAAGGCTTCCTCGGTTTTGTCCGGATCGATGGGCTGGAATTCGCCGAAGCCGGCCGCGACGAGATGTTGCGGCGACACGCCCTTGCCGATCAGATATTGCACGACCGAGATTGCCCGTCCGGCAGAGAGCTCCCAGTTGTTCTTGAATTGCGGATTGTTGATGGGCCGCACGTCAGTGTGACCGTCGACGCGCAGCACCCAGGCAATCTCCCCCGGGATCTTTCGCTCGAGCTCCAGGAGGGCACCGGCAAGGGCGTCAAGCTCGGCGCGACCTTCGGGCTTGTCGAGCGTGGCCTTTCCGCTGTCGAAGAATATTTCCGACTGAAACACGAAACGGTCGCCCACGATGCGAATATCGGGCCGGTTGCCGAGAATGGCGCGCAGGCGGCCAAAGAAATCGGACCGATAGCGTGACAATTCCTGCACGCGTTGGGCGAGCGCCACGTTGAGTCGCTGGCCAAGGTCGGCAATGCGGGACTGCGACTCCTTGTCTTTTTTCTCCGACGCGTCGAGCGCTTCCTCCAGCGCGGAGAGCTGGCGCCGCAGCGCCGCGATCTGCTGGTTGAGGACCTCGACCTGCGCCAGCGCCCGCGCGCTCAGGCGCTTCTCGGCATCGAGCTGGCCGCTAAGCTCCGTGACTTTCCCCTGCGCGTCCGCCGCCCCGCTGCCGATGCCTTCGTACAGCCCTTTGTAGCGGTCGCGAGCGTCTTCCGCCGCGGCAAGGCTGGAGCGAATTTGCGCAAGCTGCTCCTCGAGATTCAACTTGCCGGTCTTTTCCAGCGAGAGCAGCTCGGTGAGCTGAGCGATCTGGGCATTGAGGCGGCTGAGCGCCGTGTCCTTGCTCGTGACTTCCTGCGTCAAATAGAACTGCACGACAACGAATACGCTGAGCAGGAAAATGATGCCGAGTATGAGCGTCGACAACGCGTCGACGAAACCGGGCCAATAATTCATTCCGCCGTCGCGGCGGGCGCGGGCAAGAGCCATGGTTGTCCTATTTGCTCACGTTTTCGCGCACCATGATTTCGAGCAGGCGGCGGATCTCGCGATGCTGCTGGGCCTGCGAATCGACCCAGTCGCGGATCATCTGCTGCTCGGTGCGCATATGGTGGACCAGCCCCTGGATGGCCTCGGCGAGATTAGCCATGGCCGTCGTGGTCGCCCGATTCGACCCGCCCTCGCTGATCGCCTCCCGCAACCGTTCGATCGCGCCCCTGAGGTCGGTTGACGGCAGCCCCGTCGTCGGCGCGCTCGCGGCGCCGGCATGATCAACGAGATCACGCACAGTCGTGGAGAGCCAATCTTCGAGATCGGTATAGAAGCGATTCTGGGCCTGGCTCGTCTGCAAGTCGAGAAAACCGAGGACGAGCGAGCCGGCGAGCCCGAACAGCGAGGAGGAAAATGAAATGCCCATTCCGCCCAGTGGGGCGGCGAGCCCCTCCTTGAGCGAGTCGAATATGGCACCGGCGTCACCGCCCGGCTTGAGCGAGTTGATGACGCTGCCAACCGAGCCGACGGTCTCGATCAGCCCCCAGAACGTACCGAGCAGGCCAAGGAATACGAGCAAGCCGGTCATGTAACGCGACATGTCGCGCGCCTCGTCGAGCCGCATGGCGATCGAATCGAGGATTCCGCGCATGAGTTGGGAGGAGATCGACATCCTGCCCATGCGATCGCCCAGGAGCACCGCCATGGGTGCAAGCAACACGGGGGGACGCTCCACCGCGAGGCCCGGATCGGCCAGCCGAAAGCTGTTAACCCAATTGACCTCAGGGAACAGACGAATGACCTGCCTGAAAGCGAGCGCAATGCCGATGGCCAGCACCCCGATAATGAGGGCATTCAGCCCGGGATTGGCCAGAAACGCGGTCCAAATCTGCTTGTAAAGCACGACCACAACGAGCGCGCACAGGATAAGGAACACCAGCATCCGGACGAGGAAAATCCGGGGCGAGGAAAGCTTGAACGGGTCGATATCTTGCGCCATGGCGAAAGCCAGCGAGCTAAGTCGCCTCAGATTAAGGCAGGGCCGGGGCAGAGGCCAGTCTCGGAGGTCAGAGGTCAGATGTCAGAGATCAGGGCCCGGCAGGGTCCTTAATCGGAGACCTGTCGCCTGACCTCTGACATCTGACCTCTGACGTCTGACAACAGCCGCAGCATGTCGGCATGGAGCGCCCCGTTGGCGGCCAAAATGCCGCTCGACCGGGGGCTGATGTCTTTTCCATCGAGGTCGGTGACGAAGCCGCCTGCCTCACGCACCAATGCGATCCCCGCCGCCATATCCCACGGCGACAAGCCACGCTCCCAATACGCGTCCAACCGTCCGGCCGCGACCCAGGCAAGATCGAGGGCGGCTGCTCCAAATCGGCGCAACCCCGCGACCTTCTGCTGCACGGCGGCATGCTCATTGCGCGTCAGCATGACGTCCCCGCGGCTGGGATGCGGGAGCGCGCAGGCAACGACCGCCTCGGAAAGCCCTTTGCGTGCAGCCACCCGCAGCCGGCGATCATTGAGGAAGGCCCCTTTGCCCCGCTCGGCCGTGAACAAGTCGTCGCTCACCGGATTGTAGACGACGCCTGCGATAATCGTGCCCTCCCGCTCGAGCGCGATCGAGATCGCAAAATGCGGGATGCCGTGAAGAAAATTCAGCGTGCCGTCGAGCGGATCGACGATCCAGCAGTGGGTCTTGTCGGTGCCTTCATGCAGCCCGCCTTCCTCTCCCAGGAAGCTGTAGCCGGGACGAGCCTGTTCGAGCTCGGTCCGCAATGTCTCTTCTGCGCGCCGATCGGCGGCAGTGACAAAGCTCGCCGGCCCTTTCACGGAGATCTGCAGGTGCTCGACCTCCCCGAAATCCCGCTTGAGCGCACGGCTTGCCTTGTGCGCCGCTTTGATCATGACGTTGAGGAGAGCGGAGCGGAGCATGGCACAGGGCAAACATTGATGCATGGCAATCGCAGGGACGCGAAAGCAGCCGCGCTCTGCCGGCAACGTGCCGTCTCGTCAAGAGTGGGAGGCGCGGGCCTCCTTGATGGCATCGAGCCAAGGCTTCGCCGCCTTCTCGGCCGCGCTGCGGACCTCCGCCGTTTGCTTCTCAACAAACAGATCGAGCGGAATATCGCTGATGCCGCCGGCCTTCGCGACGATATGCCATTTGATCGCCTCGACCGGATCGGCCTTGAGACCGCGGCCGACAGCGAGAACATTGGCCAGACGGTTTTGCGCAACGGCATTGCCTTTGCGCGCCGCTTTCTGCAGCAGCGCTGCTGCCAATGCCTCGTTCCTGGCAACGCCATTACCGTTGAACAATGCAATGGCGTACTCGACCTGCGCATCCGTGTTGTCGGCCGCCGAAGCTGCGGCAAGCAGACGCGCCGCCTGCGCCACGTCCTTCGACACGCCGCGACCCTCTTTGTAGAGGGTGGCGAGCGCATACTGTGCTTCGGGATTTCCGCCATCGGCGGCGGCACGGAAAAGTTCTGCCGCGCGTGAAAAGTCCTGCGGGAACATTCTGCCCTCAACATAGAGGAGCGCCAGATCGTAGGAAGCAGCGGCATGCCCAAGCTTTGCAGCTGCGGCAAGCAGTTTTGCGCCCTCTTCTCCATTCGCCGGTCCCGCGCGCCCACCCAGCCGGAAAAGGGCAAGCGCGAACATCGCTTCACGATCACCGCGGTCGGCGGCGAGGCGATACCATTCGGCGGCCTTTTTGTCGTCGCGGTCCACGCCAAAGCCGTTGGCATAGAGCTCGCCTAGCAACGTCATTGCCTTGATGTCGTTCTTCTCCTCGACCCGCCGGGTGGCGATCGCAAATGCGGTCATGTAGTAGCCGCGCTGGAAGGCGCCATAAGCCAGGTCTGGACTGCGCCCGGACAGAGCCGCGCCCTGTTCGGCGGGAGCAGGAGCGGCGGGCTGTGATGCGCCGGGTTTGGATGGGGCCTGCTTCGTGGGCGCCGGTGTTGCCTTCGGTGCGGGCTTGACGGTAGCGCGCGGAGCCGGCGGGGTGAGCTGCGTTTGAGCCTCGGCGATGCACGTGAAGCACAATGCGCCCGACGCGAAAAGCAGCGCTGTGAGACCGCGTTTTCTCACGCCGTCCTCTCGGCGATGCGCCGCGCGGCCTCGGCCACGGCCGCGCCGCATCCACGTCGGTCGGTGAAGACGAAGTCACCCACCGCGACGAAATCAGCACCCGCCGCCGCGAGTGGGTTCACCTCGTCGAGCGAAACAGCAAATCCGACACAGGGGACCTCGAACAGCTCCGCCCACCAGGCCAGCCGTTCCGACACCGCGGCGAAAGAGCGCCGCCCTCCCGGCGCGTGCGGCTCCCCGAACATGACGTAATCGGCACCAGCCTCGCCCGCGGCCATGGCGTCATGGCGGGTTCCGAGCGCCCCGCAGCCGACAATGCGCCCGGGCTTGAGCTTTGCAAGTGCAGTCGCGAGCGCAGCGACACCCTCGACATGCGCGCCATCCGCATCGGCCTCGAGCGCGAGCTCGGGACACCCGTCAAGAACAAGCGCGGTGCCTCTTCCCTGCACTGATGGCGCCACCGCTTTCACGTGATCGTATTTGGCCCGGGCGTCGCCATCAGGCAGGCGCAACAGAACGGCGGCAATGTCGGCGCCGCTGAGCGCTTCCTCCAGCACATCGGCGGCCCGAGAGAACTGCGCGGGTGCTACGAGATAAAGTCGCGGCACAGGGCGCCGCGGTTCGGCTGCTTTCGCTCCAGACTCCATGGAACTCGATTGCCCCCGCAATCGGGCGGAAAATGGGAGCGTTTGTAACTCATCAAGGCTACGAGAGGGTAAAGAGGAGGGCGAACCCCTCAAAACAGCCGGTAGCCCGGAATGAGCCACCGGGCCGGCGCGAGGCGCCGCCCGATGACAGGCTCCGCGAATTCCGGGAATAGTCTCGCCGTTGGCATTCCCGGGTGTCGCTGCGCTCCACCCGGGCTACGGTTGCCTTGATCGCGCCTTGATGTGCCTGCCTCAGGCCGCCTTCCTCTCCAGATCCTGCTTCCATTGGCCGCGGGTGGCGAGACTGTTCATCATGGCACGGTGCGTAAAGGCGCGTTGGGCAGCGGCAACATTCTCTGATTTGCCTGACCAGGCCTTTTGCGGCGCCGCCTGCAGCGCCCGCCCGTAACTAAACGTTAACCGCCAGGGGAATAGACCCAGCCGGTTCATGGCATCGAGATGAGCGGTTGCCTCCTCGTCCGATTGCCCGCCTGAGAGAAAGGCAATTCCGGGAACGGCAGCGGGCACACAGGCTCGAAGCAACTTGACGGTCTTCTCGGCAACTTCATCGACATCGGCGCGGATCTTTGCCTTCTTGCCGGCGACAACCATGTTGGGCTTGAGGACCATGCCTTCCAGCGCAACCTTCTGATAATAGAGCTGCTCGAACAGCGTCTTGAGCAGCCATTCCGTAATCACGTAACAGCGCTCCACATCGTGATCGCCGTCCATCAAGACCTCCGGCTCGACGATCGGCACGATGTCTTCCTCCTGACATAGCGCGGCGTAGCGCCCAAGCGCGTGCGCATTGGTCATAATTGCGGCGTAACTCGGGATCGCGGGCCCGATATCAATGACGGCGCGCCACTTGGCGAATTTCGCGCCAAGTCCGCGATACTCGACCAGCCGCTCGCGCAAGCCGTCGAGCCCCTCGGTGATGACTTCGCCGGGCGAGAAGGGAAGCGGCTTCGTCCCCTTGTCGACCTTGATGCCGGGAATGGCACCCGCCTTCTCGATGAGGGTGACGAGCGGAGTTCCATCCTTCGCCTTCTGTCGAATGGTCTCGTCGTAAAGGATCACTCCGGAAATGTATTTGGACATGCCCTCGGTCGAGCGGAACAGCAGCTCGCGATAATCGCGCCGGCTGTCCGGAGTGGACTCGACGCCAATGGCATCGAAGCGCTTCTTGATCGTGCCCGAGGATTCGTCAGCAGCGAGTATGCCGCGGCCAGGCGCTACCATGGCCTGGGCGACCTTGTTGAGTTGGGCCAGGTTCATGCAGTTTGCTCCATCATTCGACGACTTTGATCGGATTGTGCCGCTTCTGCCGTGCAACGGCAAATGCCATCCGCCCCCAATCATTTCTCCTGCAGGATCGCGACCCCGGGCAGCGCCTTGCCCTCGAGCCATTCGAGGAAGGCGCCGCCTGCGGTCGAGACATAGGTGAAGCGCTCGGTCACGCCTGCGGCATTGAGAGCTGCTACGGTATCACCTCCGCCGGCTACGGTAACAAGATCACCGGCACTGGAGAGTTCCGCGGCGGCTTCCGCAACTTCAATGGTGCCGATGTCGAACGGTTCCGTTTCGAAAGCACCGAGCGGACCATTCCAGACCAGCGTCTTGCTGCGCGCGAGCACGGAACAGACGTACTCGATGCTGCGCCGGCCGATGTCCAGAATCATCTCCGTACCCGGTACGCTTTGCGCTTCCACCAGATGCGAGGGCGCATTTGGTTCGAGCCTCGGGGCGACAACGACATCGACGGGGAGCACAATCTCGCGACGCTCGCTGCGCGCCTTGGCGAGAATTTCGTGCGCCGTCGGGACAAGATCGTGCTCGCAGAGCGATTTGCCCACAGGCTTTCCCAGCGCGGCGAGGAACGTGTTGGCCATGGCCCCGCCAATTACCAGCGTGTCCACTTTTTCAAGAAGATTGCCGAGGAGCTCGAGCTTGGAGGAGATCTTGGCGCCGCCCACGATGGCAGCCAAGGGACGCTGCGGCTGTTCGAGCGCGTTGCGCAGTGCCTCGACTTCTTCCTGCAGTGACCGACCGGCATAGGCGGGCAGCTTGTGACCCAACCCTTCGACCGAAGCGTGCGCCCGGTGCGATGCGGAAAAGGCGTCGTTGACGAAGATGTCACCGAGTCGAGCGAGCTGTGCAGCAAAGTCCGGATCGTTACGCTCCTCGCCCGCATGAAAACGCGTGTTTTCGAGGCAAAGCACGTCCCCCGTGCGCATCGCATTGACCGCGGAGATAGCCTCGTCGCCGATGCAGTCGGGCGCGAAGGAAACAGGATGGCCGAGCACATCTGCAATTGCTGGAACGAGAGGGCGCAGAGAAGCCTTCGGGTCACGTCCCTTCGGACGGCCGAAATGGGAGAGAAGAATGACTTTGCCGCCCTTGTCCGCGATCTCCCGAATGGTCGGGGCGGCGCGCTCAATGCGCGTTGCATCCGTGACCCTGCCGTTCTCGACCGGGACGTTGAAATCGACCCGTACAAGCACGCGCTTGCCGCGCACATCGGCCTGGTCGAGCGTCCGCAACGAGGTCATTTCGGCACGAAGCGAATCAAGGCCGCAGGTTCAGATCAGCTTGCCCATGGCAACCGCGGTATCGACCATCCGGTTGGAGAACCCCCATTCGTTATCGTACCAGGACATCACGCGCACGAGCGTGCCGTCCATGACCTTGGTCTGATCGATGGCGAATACCGAGGAATGGGAATCATGGTTGAAGTCGCTCGAGACATTCGGAGCCTCGGTGTAGCCGAGGATGCCCTTGAGCTGCTGCTCGGCCGCGCGCTTCACAGCTGAGTTGATTTCTTCCTTCGATGTCGCGCGCCTCGCGACGAATTTGAAATCGACAACCGAGACGTTGGGAGTAGGAACGCGAATGGCAACACCGTCGAGCTTGCCCGCGAGCTCCGGTAAAACGAGGCCGACCGCCTTGGCCGCTCCCGTCGAGGTCGGGATCATGTTGATGGCGGCGGCGCGCGCGCGATAGAGGTCCTTGTGGACCTGGTCGAGCGTCGGCTGATCATTGGTGTAAGCGTGCACGGTGGTCATGAAGCCTTTTTCGATGCCGACGGCATCGTTGAGCACCTTGGCAACCGGCGCCAGGCAGTTGGTCGTGCAGGACGCATTGGAAACGACCTTGTGCTCTTTCGTGAGCTTGTCGTGGTTGACGCCGTAGACGACGGTAAGGTCGGCGGCTTCAGCCGGGGCGGAAATGATGACGCGGTGAGCGCCGGCCTTGAGATGCGCGCTGGCCTTTTCCTTCGATGTGAATATTCCCGTGCATTCGAGCGCGATATCGACACCAAGCTCCTTCCAAGGCAGCGTGGCCGGATCCTTGACGGCAGTTACCTTGATCCTGCCGTTACCGAGACTGATCGAATCGGAGGATACCTTGACCTCGCCGGGAAACCGGCCGTGCACGGAATCAAAGCGCAGCAGATGCGCATTCGTTTCTACCGGAGCAAGGTCGTTGATTCCGACAACTTCGATGTCCTTGCGATCGGCCTCGGCGATGGCGCGCAGCACGTTGCGGCCGATGCGCCCGAAGCCGTTGATGGCAACCCGAACTGACATTTTCTTCCCGCTCCTTGATTGAAGCCCGACGAAACCCGTGCCTGCCCGGGTTCCGAATCATATTGCGCAAGCGGGCAGGCCCGACTTGCGATGGGGCATGACGCGTTAATACACATAATACTTCTGCATACTTCTGCGCGACAGGGGTTACGCTTTTTCCGCAGCGTTGACGCTGGGAGACGAAATAACGTAAAGGCCTCTCGTTAACTGCTTGGTATCGCGGCTAATTTCGTCGTCGCAACAGCGACGAAATCGGTGTGTATTCGACCCCATGACCGAACCAAACGCAGTCGAAGCAGCCAGCAGGCGGCTGGCGCTCGCGCTGGAAGCCCTTGCGGCTGCCGTCGAGCGCAGGCGGGAAGGAGCCAAGGGTGAAATGAGCTTGACCGCTCAACTGCATGCGCTGGGCACCGATCGGGCCCGGCTTGCCGGCGAGCTCGACGCGGCGACCGCTCGGGTGCGATCGTTGCAGGCCGCCCATCGCGAGGTGGGGGAGCGGCTCGATCACCTGATTGCAACCGTCCGCTCGATGCTCGCGGCGGACGAGCCCGAATAATCGCGGCAAGGCAGGCCCATGACGCAGGTCACCGTGACCATCAATGGACGGCAGTTTCGCATGACGTGCGAAGAGGGCGAGGAGGCCCATCTTCGTGCTCTCGCGGAAGAGGTTGATCAGCGCGTTGCAAGGTTGCGCACGCGCTTTGGCGAGATCGGAGATACGCGCCTCACGGTCATGGCCGCGCTTACACTCGCGGATGAGCTTTCGGAGACGAAGAAAAGACTCCAGCAGCTTGAACCCGAGCTTGCAACGCTCAAAGATGCGGGCATTGCCTCGGCCGATCGCGCGCGCGCAACACAGAGTGCGGTCGCAGCAGCGCTCAATGCCGCCGCCGAGCGCATCGAGAGCATTACCAAACGCCTTAACCAGATCGCTCCGGAGGAAGGCGTGCCGATGGGATGAACCGACGGCGCGAGCGCGCCGGCGCTCGGTCCTTGCCTCAAAACGCGTGTCATGTTTTGAGATGACTGAAACTGCGAACCACGAAGGCAAAAACCAATGAAGGCTGCATTCATCGAACAATTCGGCGGCGCGGACGTGCTCAAATACGGCGATTTGCCGGACCCCGTGGCAGGAACGGGAGAGGTGGTGGTCGACGTCGTCGCGGCGAGCGTGAATGCCGCCGATTGGAAGGTGCGGCTCGGCCAATACAAGCCAACAAAGTTTCCGTTTGCGCTCGGGCGCGATTTCTCGGGCGTCATTGGCGCGACTGGACAAGGCGTGAGCGATCTTAAGGTCGGGGATGCCGTGTTCGGGGTTCTCGATGCCGGGCACGAGGGCGCCTATGCGGAGAAGGTCGCGATCAAGGCGGCGATTGTGGCCAAGAAGCCCGACGCCTTGTCGCATGTGAACGCGGCTGCGCTTGCGCTCACGGGTCTCACTGCGCTCAGCGCTGTCGAGGAGACGTTGAAACTCAAGCCGGGCGAGACCATCCTGATCCAGGGCGGCGCGGGCGGCGTCGCAAGCTTCGCCATTCAGCTTGCCAAGCATATCGGCGCGCGTGTGATTACGACCGCGAGTGCAGCCAACCAGGACTATGTGCGCGGCCTCGGCGCCGATGAAGTCATCGATTACAATCGCCGCGACTTCACGCAGGTGGTGCACAACTGTGACGCCGCTTTCGACACCGTTGGAGGCGATGTGGCGCAGAAGTGCTTTGCTGTCCTGCGGCCGGGAGGGCGGGCCGCCTTCATCGCCTCGGGCGCGCAGGCACCAACGCCCGAGCGCAAGGACGTCACCTCGCTCCGGCCGCCGGTCGCGCGCGCGCGGGCACCGCTCGAGCGCATCGCGCAACTCTTTGCGCAGAGAGCCGTGCGGGCGCCCGAGATCAAGCTTTATCGATTGGCGCAGGCCGCCGAAGCGCACCGCCTGAGCGAATCGCGCCATTTCAGAGGCAAGCTGGTGTTTCAGGTGCGCTGAGCGCGGGCTTGCGCGCTGGGGCGGGGATGATTTTTCTTCGAATCATCATCCCGCCCCAGCTTTTTGTTGGAGCATGATCTTTTTCCGAAAACCGGTTCCCACTTTTCGGGATCATGCTCTAAGAATGCCGGCGCGCCATAGCCACATCTCCCCGCGGGTACTACATTGGGGGCGCGGGGCTGCAAGGTGCGTCAGGAGCCATATCCCCGGGGCCTTATCGATCCTGAAGGGAGCTGTCCCTGACCGGGCTCGTGGGCTCGGACATATGGCGCCCACCTACTT
>Ga0306920_100006518_pt1 | contig 15251 bp, 7 predicted proteins | sample flu12Cox44000170_FD_204666 | JGI IMG/M metagenome (GOLD analysis project Ga0306920, IMG submission 204666) | Lab enrichment of tropical soil microbial communities from Luquillo Experimental Forest, Puerto Rico - flux4day.12C.oxic.44.000.170 (v2)... | ecosystem: Environmental > Terrestrial >... | reverse complement strand
GTTGCCGTTCCCGGGCGAGAGCACAGCCACCATCTTCGACGCGATCTTGAACCGCGCTCCCATTCCTTCCGTCCGTTTCAATCCCGCCATTCCTCCCAAGTTGGACGACATCATTAACAAGGCTCTCGAGAAAGATCGAGACTTGCGTTACCAGAGCGCGGCGGAAATGCGCTCCGACCTTAAACGCCTCAAGCGCGATGCCGACTCCGGACAATCCAGGGAATCCAGCACGATCTCTCATCAAGCCCAACGATCCAATCGCAGCAATCTCCTCGCGGCAAGCGGAGCCGCGTTACTCCTTCTCTTGCTCGCGCTCGTCCTCGCTGCCCGTTTTGTCTTCAACCACTCTTCTTCTGACAAGCCTTCCGTCTCGCAACGTCAACTGACCACCAATTCTCCGGGCTATGGCGTCAAAGCGGCTGCTGTTTCGCTCGATGGTAAATATCTCGCCTACTCCGACGAAATGGGCCTGCACATCAAATTGATCGACAGCGGAGAAATGCGCACGCTGGCGCCGCCGGCCGACGCCCGAACCTCTCACGCCGCGTGGCTTCCGGCGGCCTGGTTTCCCGACGGCACCCGCCTGCTCACCAATTTGGTCGTCGCGGGCAAGCAGCCTAGCATCTGGATTCTTTCTCTCGTCGGTGATGCGCCCCGCAAATTTCGAGACGAAGCGACCGCATACTCCATCTCGCCGGACGGTTCGACCATTGCCTACACCGCCTCACGCACCGGTCTCGGAGAAACTCAGGAAAGCTTGCCTTTTTATAGCGACCACACAATCTGGACGATCTCTTCAACCGGTCAGAACCCCAGCATCATCGCCGAGGAGAGGGAAGGTGCTGGATTTTCTCAACTCGTCTGGTCTCCGGACGGCAAGCGCATCGCTTACCTCAAGATCGACGCGAATTTTGAGCGCTTCGAGTGCTCCATAGAAGATCGCGACCTGCAGGGAGGCACGCCGGTCAGAGTGCTCACCAGCGAGAAGCTATGCCAGAATCCCCAGGGTTTCTGGTGGGCCCGGGACGGCCGCTTCATCTTCTCGCTCGCCGAAAGCGGACCCAATAGCAACGACTCTAATCTCTGGCAAGTGCGTCTCGATTCCCGCACCGGACAGCCTCACGACCAGCCTTCCCGCATCACCAACTGGTCCGGCTTTTCCTTCGCTTCGCCGAGCGGCACCTCCGATGGAAAACGGCTGGCCTTCGTCAAGCTCAACTACCAAACCAACGTTTACCTCGCGGAACTTCAGAATGGAGGCAACAAGTTAACAACCCCGCGCCGATTGACTATTGACGAGCGTAGCGATAACCCCACCGCCTGGTCGCGCGATAGTCGTTTCGTTGTTTTTTGGTCCAATCGCAACGGCCCCTACCAGGTTTTTAAGCAGAACGTTGACTCCCAGACCGCGGACCTCATCGTCGGCGGACCGGATCAGAACTGGCTTCCTCGCGTTACCGGGGACGGAAAAACCATCGTGTACTGGTCCATGCCTGGCATCGGCTCGAACCGCGTCATGCGTGTGGGCTTCAGCGGCGATTCACCTCAATTGGTAGTGGAGGCTCCGAGCTTTTCCAACCTGGCCTGCCCGCCGGTGCCCTCCAATGTCTGCCTGCTCGGCCAGACGACCGCGGATGGCAAGAAACTTACCATCAGCTCATTTGATCCCATGCTCGGGAATCTGCATCCGGATCTGACCGTTGACATTCATCCTGGCGGCCTGGTGAACTGGATGCCCTCGCCGGACGGTTCTTGGATCGCGTGGTCCGAATTTAATCCGATCGAAGGCCGAATTCGTTTGCTCTCTCTCAAAGGCCAGCCGGAACGCCAGATCACCGTCAAAGGTTGGGCTGCCATCAACTCCATCGATTGGGCGGCCGACGGCAACTCTCTCTTCGTCTCCAGCCAATCTCCCACCAGCACCGCGCTTCTTCGCGTGGACCTGCAAGGTCAGGCCCACCCTCTTTGGGATCAGCGCGGCAGCTTTCGCACCTACGCTATTGCCGCCCCCAATGGCCGCGATCTCGCCATCGCCGGCATGACCACCGGCAGCAACGTCTGGATGATCGAAAATTACTGATCCAAAATTTAGCCGCGCTAGACCCATCCCGCGCCGAATTTCGCGCCAGGATCTTCGTCTTGCTGTAGACCAAGTGTACGTGCATTGCGAAGACAGAGTGTCTGCCGTGGCAAACGTCTTGAATGTCTCGCCATAGACCAACTACGATACTTCCGTGCTGAGCGTGCAAGGCTACCAATTCGAAGCCCTGCCGAATGGCGAACAGCTTCGCAACCTGCGACGCTTTGCCGGTTCGTGCCGCTTCGTCTATAAAGTCACGAGACATTGAAGGTGAACCGAAGAACGTAACGGTATCTATTGTCGCCGGCAAAGTCTTCGTCTCCATCCAAACGGAATGAGAAGTCGAACCCGTGATGCACCCGAGCACTTCGCTGGTCGGTGTCGATTGGGGCGTCGTCAACTTCGTCACGATGTCCAACGGCGAAGTTATAGGCCAGTGCGCGCCGCTCGAGCAGCACGCCAGGAAGCTCGTGAAGTTGCAGCGTCGGCTGGCTCGCAAGAAGAAATTCTCGAATAACTGGAAGAAAGCAAAGGCCCGGATCAGCAAGTTGCATCAACGCATTGCCAATATCAGAAAGGATTTCGTACACAAGACCTCCGACAGCCTCAGCAAAAACCACGCGGTTGTCGTAGTGGAGGGCTTGCAAGTAAAGAACCTGAGCAAGTCTGCTCGCAAGAACGTCAAGGCGAAGTCGCGATTGAACCGTGCGATCCTGGATGCCTCGCCGTTTGAACTTCGTCGCCAACTCGAGTACAAGATGCGCTGGCGTGGAGGATTGCTGGTAGCCGTTCTTCCCGGGAACACCAGCCGCTGTTGTCCGGAATGCGGTCAGGTAGCAGCGGAGAACCGCAAGACGCAAACAAGGTTCGCCTGTGTTGCCTGTGGATTCCGAGCGCCAGCAGACTTGGTAGCAGCCTGGAACATCAAAGAGGCGGGACTCGCCTCGTTAGCCTGTCCGCATCCTTCGGGTGCAGTAAGCCCGTCGTGTCAGGAACCCACCGAAGGCATCGCTGCTTAGCAGGCGAGCCCGTAGGAATCCACAGCCTTTAGGCGCGGGAGGATGTCAAAGCAGATCCTCCTCTTTTAGCCCCCGGCCCGAAACGCCTTGCTCCAAACCTCTGCTATCCTAGAAGTGAAGACCGTGGAATGGCCTTCCACTTGGGAGACGGTAGTGAAGATTACCCGCGAAGACGTCCTGCGTGTTGCCGATCTGGCTTACCTCGACTTGAGCGACGCCGAGCTCGAAACCTACCGCGCGCAAATCGACGAAATCCTTGAATACGTCGGCAAGCTCAACGAACTCGACACCACAAACGTTGAGCCGATGGCACAGGTTTTGGCTGACGACCAGTCCGCCGACGCTACCTTGCGCGAAGACCTCGTGGTCCCCTGCGCCGTGGCCGATGACGTTCTGCAGCATGCGCCTGAACCCGAGCCGCCGTATTTCCGCGTGCCCAAAGTGATCGAAAGATAGGCTCACGTAGCGAATTCCCATGACCGCAAGCCTGACCATCGCCTCCGCTAGAGATGCCATCGCCGCAAGACAAATATCCGCGCGCGAACTAGCCGCCGACTATTTCAAACGTATCGCAGCCCACAACGGCGAGTTGAACGCTTACCTGACGCTCTCGGAAGAGCGCGCCTACAGGCAAGCCGACCGTGTTGATGCGATGGTGGCTCAGGGCAAGCCCCTGCCTCCCATGGCTGGCGTGCCAATCGCCGTCAAGGACGTCATCAGCACCCGCGGCATCCTCACCACCTGCGGTTCCAAAATCCTGTCGAACTACATTCCGCCCTACGACGCCACGGTCGTGACTCGCCTCGAAGCCGCAGGCGCCGTCATCCTCGGCAAAACCAATTGCGACGAGTTCGCCATGGGCAGCTCCAACGAAAACTCCGCCTACGGTCCCGTGCAAAATCCCGCCGCTCCCGGCTGCGTGCCCGGGGGCTCGAGTGGCGGCTCGGCCGCTGTCGTCGCCGCCGGTCTCGCCGTCGCCTCTCTCGGAACCGACACCGGCGGCTCGATTCGCCAGCCTGGCTCGTTCTGCGGCATTCCCGCCATGATGGGTAGCTACGGACGCGTCTCCCGCTACGGTCTCATCGCGTTCGCCTCATCACTCGACCGCATTGGACCGTTCGCGCGCAACGTTGCCGACGTCGCAACCGTGCTTAAGATCATCGCCGGGCGCGATGCGGCCGACTCCACCTCCACCACAACTCCGGTTGACGATTACCCCGCCATGCTCGGCCGGCCCGTCGAAGGGATGAAAGTCGGTGTCCCCAAAGAGTATCTCGGCTCCGGCATCGACTCCGGCGTTCGCGAAAAAATCAATGCTGGAATCGACTTGCTGCGCAAACTCGGTTGCGAAGTCCGCGACATCCAACTGCCACACACCGATTACGCCATCGCCACCTACTACATCATCGCCACTGCCGAAGCCAGTTCGAACCTCGCTCGCTACGACGGCGTTCGTTTCGGGCCGCGCGTCGAAAGCGACTCGCTCATTTCCATGTACCGCAAAACGCGAGGCGCTGGCTTCGGTCCTGAAGTGAAACGCCGCATCGTTCTCGGCACTTATGTCCTCTCGGCAGGCTATTACGACGCCTACTACTTGAAAGGACAGAAGGTCCGCGCTCTGATCGCCGATGATTTCCGCAAGGCCTTTGCCGAGGTCGACGTCATCGCTACGCCCACGTCGCCGGTTCCGCCCTTCAAATTGGGCGAACGGGTCGACGACCCCCTCCAAATGTATCTTGCTGATATTTATACGGTTACAGGGTCCCTCGCCGGCCTGCCCGGCATCTCCGTCCCTTGCGGACGTATCGGCGGGACTCTCCCGGTGGGCCTTCAAATCTTCGGCCCGGCCTTTGGCGAAGGGAAGGTTCTTCAACTCGCGCACGCCTTTGAGCGGGCGGGCGCCGCTTCTCTCTGAAGTTTTTCCGTTCGTCGCCATTCTTTTTCCGCACCCAGTTTTCGAAGGGCCCGAAAAACGGCGTCTCGCGCCATTTCCACTCATGGTAAAGTGGGGCCAGTGAAGCAGCTCGACCGCATTCAGCAGAAGCTCGCAGAAGCGCAGAGCGCCTTCCTTCGCGCCGCCGATACCATACCCGCCGACCAGTGGACCGCAAAGCCTGTTGCGGATGCCTGGTCCGCCGCCGAACTTGTCGCCCATCTCGTCATCCTCGAGCGAGCCGTCCTCGGCGGCGCGGATCGCATCTCGCAGAAAACTCCCACGCCCGTTCCCTTTCTCAAGCGCCGCCATTTGCCGCTTTGGCTCGTGGAAGCGCGCATTATTCGCAGAAAATCGCCCATTCCCCTTGATCCCAACTTGATCGGCAACAAGGAAGACATGCTTGGCGAACTGCGCGCCGTCCGCGAACGCACACTGGCGTTTCTCGAAGAAACACGCGCTCGCGATCTAAGCGCCTATCGCTGGCCTCACGCCTTTCTCGGCATGCTCGACGTCTATGAATGGTTCGAAATGATTGCTGCTCATCAAGTTCGCCACGCCAAGCAGATGCGCGAAATTGCAGCTAGCCTCCCAAAAGTTGTAGGAATTTCGCAAAATTAGAACTTTTTTGCACACACGCTGTTATTTCTGACAGGTCCTCCCCTGGCCTTCCGGCCACAAAGAAGCACGCATATTTCGGCCAAAATGCGGGTTCTACCAAAGTACTAGAGAAGTAGTTTGACCGCTGCTGAAACGGAACGACTATTGCAGGGAATGCTTGCATCTCCTAACCTGACCGCAGCATCGAATCAGGTAGGAGACGCAGCCGAAAGCGGCGAGAACTAGCGAGGCTCCTTTGGTTACTGTCAAATCGAGTCAGAAGATCTTCACCGACGCCGAAGTTTCCAGCTTGACCGGCATTTGCGTCGATCACCTTCATAACTTCGCGCGCAGCCGTCATCTCGGCATGATCGCTCGCGCGGCTGAAGCTGCCGGCGCCCAGGCCGAACAGTGGCTCTTCACCCTGTCCGACCTCATGGTGCTTGTCACGCTCTTTCCGCGCTGCACCCACTAACCGCTTCGCCACCGCTGGCCACGCGCCAGCGGCTCGAGTTCTTCTCGCTCATCCTTCCTGGCCTAATCCTCAAAATTCTCGATCCTTGCTAGCTTCACTTCGCCCGCGCTATCCTTCTTTTAGGCGCGGCTTTTCACTCCTTCGCAATAAGCCCGCCGGGGTTTTTCATGTTTCGCTCGCGCATTCCCGCCCGCTGCTTCCTTCTGGGCCTCCTTGGTCTTTCCCCGGCGTTTGCTGCCTGGCCCGGTTTCGCTCAGCAGGACACGAGTGCGCCAAGACCCAGCGCCTCCCCCGAGGCCTTCCCCAAGGGCAAAAAGCTCTTCCTGAAAGACGGCACCTATCAGATCATTCGCGAATATCAGCGCGATGGAGACCGCGTTCGCTATTACAGCCTTGAGCGCGGCAACTGGGAAGAAATTCCCGCGGCCCTGGTCGATTGGGATGCCACCACCAAAGACGCTGCCGCCGAGGATAAAGCTGCGGCCGCTATGGTCGAGAAGATTCATAAGCAGGAAGAAGCCAAGCGCATGGACAACGTCGCTGACATTGACGCCAGCTTGCAGGTCGGTCAGGGTGTCTTCCTTCCCTCCGGTGAGGGAATGTTTGTTGTTGAAGGTAAATCGGTGAAGCTGCTCGAGCAGGTTGGCTCACAAACAAAAAAGGACAAGCTCCGCACCTTTGAACAGATCATGTCTCCGGTGCCCATCGTCCCCGGCAAGCAGATTGTGGTCATCCCCGGTTCCCACGCCACCTTGCGCCTGACCTCCGGCACCCTGGAGTTTTACCTTCGCGAGCCCCCGCCGGATCCCGACCGCGTCTCCCCCATCTTGAAGAGCAGTCGGCCTGACGAGTCCGGCCCCGACGTCGAACTGCTCCGAGCCAAGGTCGTCCATAATGGCCGGCAAGTCGCCTCCATCAGCAGCCTGTTTGGTCAGGAACTCTCGCAGTCGCGCGACACCATCTCCGTGCAACGTTGGGAAGTCGCGCCGACGGTCTATCGCTTCACTCTGAGCCAGCCGCTCGCGCCGGGCGAGTATGTCCTTGCCGAGATTCTTCCCGACGGGTTGAATTACTATGTGTGGGATTTCGGAATTGACCCGGCTGGCGCTTCGACCGGCAAGAACTGACGCCAAATCCTAGCGTCTCCCCGAGCCCGCCGGCACGCGGCTGAAGACTGCCATGAGGATGTTCAAGACATCCGAAATTCGAAACGGCTTTTGCAACCGCCGATTGGCCGCGACGCTCGAACTTGCCCCTCCCACGTCTCCCGACATGTAAATCACTTCCGGCTTATTCGCGCCCCCGGCTATTCTCAGGCGCTGCGCCACGCCGTAGCCGTCGGCATTCGGTCCGGAACCCGACAGCTTCAAATCGCAAAGTACCGCGTCGTATTTTCCCCCAAGCATCAACTTCAGCGCTTCTTCCGCATTTGCGGCGCAATCCACCTTCAGCCCGTGAGCCGCCAGTCCTTCCGAGAGCAGCGACCGGATGCTCTCCTCATCGTCCAAAACCATGATCGTGCGGCCCTTCAGCAACTCCATTGTGGGCGCCCGCATTTCGCCGGCGCCCGAAGAGTCCGAATCGCGCCGAACCTCTCTCTCTCTCTCTTGAAACGTCGCCGGAAGAGAAACCGTGAACGCGGCTCCACCCGACGGCAGCGATTGCGCTTCGATATCCCCGCCGTGCTCGCGCACGATCGAAAGGCAGATGCTGAGGCCCAGGCCCGTGCCTCCGCCAGGGCGCTTCGTCGTGAAAAATGGATCGAACAGTTTTGGCAGAACTTCCGGCTTTATCCCGGCCCCGTCGTCCGTCACCGTGGCCAGAACTCGCGCTCCTTCCCGCACCAGCCGGATCTGGATTCGTCCCGAGGGGCGGACTTCGCGAATCGCCTGTTCGGCATTATTCAAAAGGTTCAGGAAAACCTGGATCAACTGGCTCGCGTCTCCAACAACTACGGGCAGGCTGGCGCAGGGCCGGAGATCTACTTCGACCGCGTTGCGCCTCAGCGAATGCTCGTGCAATTGCAGCGTCCGCTCAATCACTGCATTCAAGTCCAGCGGCTTCTTCTGCGGAGCGGCGGGACGCGAGAACTCCAGAAGGTTCTGCACGATCCGCGCTGCACGCCGCGCCTGGCGGTGCGTCATCTCGAGCTGTTTTCTCGTGGTTTCATCCACCCCGGGACGCTCGCGCACCAGTTCGCTCGCCCCTAGGATCGCCGTAAGCGGGTTGTTCAGTTCGTGCGCGACGCCCGCCAGCATCTGCCCCATCGCCGCCAGTTTTTCCGCCTGGATCAGTTGCTCTTCGAGCCGCTTCACTTCCGTGATATCCCGCCCGGAGATCACCAACCCCTCGATTTTTCCCTTTTCATCGAACAGCGGGCTGAGATGGCACCGCAACCGCCGCCATTCTCCGTCCTTATGTCGAACCCGTACTTCCACGGAAGCAAAATTGCGTTTTCTCGAAAGCAGATCCTCGCACACCCCGATCAGCGTGCTGCGATCTTCGGGATGCGTCCGCTCTCCGAAAACCGTCCCCATGCTTTCCTTCTGGTCGTATCCCAGCACTTCCTCGACCTTCGGGCTAGCAAAGGTGTACCGGCGCTCCGTGTCCACAACAAAAATCAGGTCCGGAAAGCTGTCCACTAGCCGCCGCGCAAATTCCTGTTGCTGGTGCAGCTTCTTTTCCATCGCGCGTCTTTCCGTAACGTCGGCGAGGGCTCCCTGGTAACGCACCACGCGCCCGCTTGCATCGCGCACCGCCGAAGCCGTATTCAGGCAAATGATCGACCCGCCGTCTTTTCGACGCAGCGTGATTTCATGCCCTCGCGGCTCGGCCTGCCGGTTTACTTCTCGCGCCAGGTTGGTTCGCTGTTCCGGGTCCACGAATACCTCGCTCACTCGCCTCGTGAGCAACTCTTCCTTCGAGTGGTACCCCAGCATTCGCACCAGCGCCGGATTTACTTCCAAAATCTTGTCTTCCGGGGTGATGATGTAGATCCCTTCCTGCAGCGTTTCGAATAGCTCCTTGAAGCGCGCTTCGCTCCGCCGCAGCGCCGTTATATCTCGAGCCAATACCGTCAGGCCGTGGACCTTCTCGTCCCGCACCATGGCGTGTGCCACGCAATCGAAGAAATGCACCCCGCCCGTCTTCTTCAACCGCACTTGCACGACTCCCGCCCAGATGCGCCTCTCGGCAAATCGTTCCAGCCCCCGCGCAAGCGTTGCCTTCGACGTCCCGCTCTCGTCGATCAGAAACTCTGTTACCGGCAGGCCGATAATTTCCTGGAATGGCTGTCCAACGAAGTCCGAAAAGCAGCGGTTCGCCGCCCGGATCTCCCCTTCAAGGCTCAGCGCCAGCAGCATGTCGTCAAACGAATCGATCAAATCGCGGATGCCCTGCTGCGACCTCGATATCATGTCGATCAGACGTTCCCGCTGGCGGTCGCTCGGTGGAGCCTCGCTCTTCTGATCCAGGCCTCGCACCAGTCCCTTCAGCTCCGCGATGTCTTGGCTTTTCTTCCATACATAGGCACCCAGCAACACAACCAGCACCACCAGCCCGATCGGCAGCGCTTCCATGTGAAACTTCACCGTGTGAATTACGTCCCAGGAAAACCACGCAAAGGCGAGGGAAATGATCAGCAGCACGCCGAACGTCAAGCGCCAAAGCTGGCCTTGCCGCTTGCCGAATTCATCCAGGCGCGCGCCCACAGGGCTAGTGGCTCCCTGGCCGGGAGCAACCTTTGGGTCGCCGCCGTTCCGCTGTTCGGCTTCCATCTCGGCTGACCAACAGGCGACTCGACGCCTAACTGGCCCCGAATCAACCTAATCCATCATAAAAACGCCCTCCGGCAACCGGCAAGGACCTCCCGGAAATCGGGTTCCTCAGCCGTACCTGTACCAAAGGATGGCCTCAAACAAAACGGCGCCCCGGAAATTTCGTCCGAGGCGCCGAAAGTGCTTTCCCAACGCGGCACGCGCCTGGTTGCGGCGGGGTTATTCGAGGCCTTCCGTCGCGGCTCCGGCTTCCTCTTCGGCGTCCTTGCCGCCCAGGAAGTCCAGGCCCGCCGCCTCGTCCGCTGCTGCAAATTCCGCGGCCTCGGGCAGCTCTTCGACGGGAGCCGGGGCGGGCATCTCCGTAAGCAACTGGATGCTGCGGTAGTGCTCGAGTCCGGTGCCCGCGGGAATCAGCCGGCCCATGATCACGTTTTCCTTGAGGCCGCGCAAGTAATCGACCTTCCCGGCTACCGCCGCTTCGGTCAGTACGCGCGTGGTCTCCTGGAAGCTCGCCGCCGAGATGAACGAGTCGGTTGAGAGCGACGCCTTCGTGATGCCGAGGAGCAGCGGTCGGCCCGTGGCCGGACGCCCTCCTTCCGAGATCACTCGATCGTTCTCCTCCCGGAAGCGGAACTTATCCACCTGCTCTTCCAGCAGGAACGTCGTATCGCCCACGTCCTCCACCTTCACCCAGCGCATCATCTGGCGGGAGATGGTCTCGATGTGCTTGTCGTTGATGTTCACGCCCTGCAGCCGGTAAACCTCCTGAATCGCGTTCACCAGGTAGGCCTGGGTGTACTTCTCGCCCAGCACCGCCAGCAGATCGTGTAGGTTCAGCGGGCCGTCGATCAGCGCTTCGCCCGCTCGCACGTGCTCGCCTTCCTGAACGTTGATGTGCACCCCTCGCGGAATGGCGTATTCCTTCGAAGTCTTGCCATCTTCGCTCTCGACGTAGATTTTCCGCATGCCCTTGCTGATTTCGCCATAACGCACGATGCCGTCGATCTCGCTGATCACTGCAGGATCCTTCGGCTTCCGCGTTTCGAACAGTTCCACCACGCGCGGCAGACCGCCCGTGATGTCCTTCGTCTTCGTTGTCTCGCGCGGGATCTTCGCGAGCACGTCGCCCGCCTGTACCTCATCGCCGTCCTGCACCATCAAGTGCGCGCGCGACGGCATCAGGTATTTCTTGCGGATCTTGCCCGAAGCATCGCGGATCAGGATCGCGGGCTGGTGCTTTTCGTCGCCCGGCGGCAACGTCACGACCAGCTGCGACAACCCGGTCACTTCGTCCACCTGTTCTTCGATCGTCAGGCCCGGCCGCAGATCGTCAAACTTCACCGACCCCGCCGTCTCTGTCAGGATCGAGAACGTGAAAGGATCCCATTCCGCCAGGACCTGGCCGTGGCTCACCGAATCGCCGTCATTCACGCGCAGGCGTGCGCCGTACACCACGTGGTAGCGTTCCTTTTCGCGTCCCTTCTCATCCACGATCGCGACGAGCCCGGACCGGTTCATGGCGATCAACGCTCCCCCGCGGCCTTGAACGTGCCGCAGGTCCACGAACTTAACCACGCCGTTGTTCTTCGCCTCCAGCGTAGACCGCTCGCTCACGCGCGTTGCCGCTCCACCGATGTGGAACGTCCGCATCGTAAGCTGCGTCCCCGGCTCGCCGATCGATTGGGCGGCGATGACACCGACCGCCTCGCCCAGTTCCACCATGCGTCCGGTCGCCAGGTTGCGCCCGTAGCATAGCGCGCAGACCCCTCGCCGCGATTCGCAGGTGAGCACCGAGCGGATGCGCACCCGTTCGATACCGGCGGCCTGGATGGCGTTCGCCAGTTCTTCGCTGATTTCCTGGTTGACTTCGACAATCACGTTCCCTTCGAAGTCCTTGATGCGTTCGAGCGAAACACGGCCAACCACGCGGTCGCGCAGCGGCTCAACTTCGACGCCCGCTTCGATAATCGGCTCGACGAAGATGCCGTCGGTTGTCCCGCAGTCGCGCTCGTTGATGATTACGTCTTGCGCCACGTCCACCAGACGCCGGGTCAGGTAACCCGAGTCGGCCGTTTTCAACGCCGTATCCGCAAGGCCCTTACGCGCGCCGTGCGTCGAAATGAAGTACTGCAGCACGGTGAGCCCTTCGCGGAAGTTCGACGTAATGGGCGTCTCGATGACTTCACCCGAAGGCTTCGCCATCAATCCGCGCATCCCGGAAAGCTGCCGGATCTGCTGCTTCGAGCCGCGCGCGCCCGAGTCCGCCATGATGTACACCGGGTTGATGTTGCCTTCGCGGTCCTGGCCCTCGAGCGCCTTGAACATTTCGTCGGCAACTTTCTCGGTCACGTCGCCCCAGATGGCGATCACCTTGTTGTAGCGTTCGCCGTTCGTGATGGCTCCGTCGAGATACTGCTGCTGCACCTTCACCACTTCCTTTTCAGCCGTCTCGACGAGCTTGTACTTGTCGCTCGGAATCAGCATGTCATCGATGCCGATCGAGATGCCCGACTTGGTCGCGTAGGTGAACCCGAGCGCCTTTAGGTGGTCCAGCAATTCCACCGTGGCTTCGAGTCCGAACCGCAGGTAGGCGTAGTACACCAACTGCTGCACGCCTTTCTTCTTCAACAAACCGTTGATGTACGGCATCTGCTTCGGCAGGTGTGAATTGAAAATCACGCGGCCGACCGTCGTCTGGATGAACTGCCGCTCCATCTTCACCGGTTCAGTGTGCGTCACATCCTGCGTGTCGTACGCCGTCGTCAGATCGATCACCTCGCCTGTGTACCGCAGGCGGATCGGAGTCAGCAACTCCACTTCGCCGGCTTCCAGTGCCAGCACCACGTCTTCCGCGGAACCGAATACCCGGCCTTCGCCCTTCGCTCCCGGCTTGGACTTGGTCAGGTAATACAGCCCCAGAACCATGTCCTGCGAGGGAACCGCCAGCGGCAGGCCGTGCGCCGGAGAAAGAATGTTGCGCGAGCTCAGCATGAGCACCGCCGCTTCCACCTGTGACTCCGGAGAAAGCGGAATGTGCACCGCCATCTGGTCGCCGTCGAAGTCTGCATTGAATGCCGTGCACACCAGCGGGTGAATACGAATGGCCTTCCCTTCGACCAGCGTCGGCTCAAACGCCTGGATGCCCAGCCGGTGTAGCGTCGGAGCGCGGTTCAGCAGCACCGGATGTTCGCGGATGACATCTTCAAGGATGTCCCACACGACCGCTTCCTGCTGTTCCACCATTTCCTTCGCTTGCTTGATGGTTGTGCAGTGCCCCTGCGCCTCGAGCTTGTGATAGATGAACGGCTTGAACAGCTCGAGCGCCATCTTCTTCGGCAAACCGCACTGGTTCAGCTTCAGCTCGGGACCAACCACGATCACCGAGCGGCCTGAATAGTCCACGCGCTTGCCGAGCAGGTTCTGCCGGAAACGCCCCTGCTTGCCCTTCAGCGTATCGCTCAGGGACTTCAGCGGGCGGTTGTTCGTGCCGCGCAACACCCGGCCGCGGCGGCCATTGTCAAACAGTGCGTCCACCGCTTCCTGCAGCATGCGCTTTTCATTGCGCACGATCACGTCCGGCGCGCGCAGTTCCATCAGCTTTTTCAACCGGTTGTTGCGGTTGATCACCCGGCGATACAGGTCGTTCAGATCCGATGTGGCAAAGCGCCCGCCATCGAGAGGCACCAGCGGACGCAACTCCGGCGGCAGCACCGGAATCACGTCGAGAATCATCCACTCCGGCTTGTTGCCGCTCTTCCGGAAGGCTTCGAGCACCTTCAACCGCTTGGCGTACTTGATCCTCTTTTGCAGCGAAGGATCCGCCTTCATCCTTTCCCGCAGGTCGTCCGCGAGCTTGTCGACATCGACATGCCGCAGCAGTTCCTTGATGGCCTCCGCTCCCATCTTGGCCACAAACTGCCCCGGATACTCTGTCGTCAGCTTGCGGAACTCCTCTTCCTGCAGAACCTGGCGCTCCTTCAGGATCGCCACTTCCCCCGCATCCACCACCACGAACGCCTCGAAATACAGAATGCGTTCGAGGTCCCGCATCGAAATATCCAGCAGGTAGCCGATGCGGCTCGGCAGGCCCTTAAAGAACCACACATGCGAACAGGGCGAAGCCAGTTCAATGTGCCCCAGTCGCTCGCGCCGCACTTTGCTCAGCGTGACTTCCACACCGCACTTGTCGCAGATCACTCCGCGGTGCTTCATCCGCTTGTATTTTCCGCACAGGCATTCCCAGTCCGTCACCGGACCGAAAATCTTCGCGCAGAACAGGCCGTCCCGTTCCGGCTTGAACGTGCGGTAGTTGATGGTCTCCGGCTTGGTCACTTCTCCGTGCGACCATGAGCGGATTTTTTCCGGACTCGCCAGGCTGATTCGGATCGAATCGAAATCCGCGATCAAACTGGCTCGATCATAAGGGCTGCTTCGATACAAGGTGATTTCCTCCCTCCCCGGCTTTCACCGGGGACGCGCCCCTCGTAGCGGTTTGATCCACCACGCGAGGCGGCTGAGAACCCAAACTACCGAATACTTCCTAACCCGCCGCCGCACCGCCTGCCCCGAAGCAGACGAGCGCTGCACTCAGTCGGCTGCTTTTTCCACCGGCGGCTTCTGCCGCTTCATCAACTCGACGTCGAGGCACAGCGACTGCAACTCGCGCACGAGCACATTGAACGATTCGGGAACGCCAGGCTCGATGCCCGGCTCTCCCTTGACGATGGCCTCGTAAATTTTTGCGCGCCCATAGACGTCGTCAGACTTCGCCGTCAGCAGTTCCTGCAAAATGTGCGCGGCGCCATAAGCCTCGAGCGCCCACACTTCCATTTCACCGAACCGCTGCCCGCCGAACTGCGCCTTGCCCCCCAGCGGCTGCTGGGTGATCAGCGAGTACGGCCCGATCGAGCGAGCGTGGATCTTGTCGTCCACCAGGTGCGACAGTTTCAGCATGTAGATGTAGCCGACCGTCACCGGCTGGTCGAACTGGTCCCCCGTCATTCCGTCGAACAGGTTGATCTTGCCCGCGTGCGGCAGCCCGGCGACTTCCAGCAGGTGCCGGATTTCCGCCTCGCGGGCGCCGTCGAACACCGGCGTCGCGAACGGAATTCCGTCACGGAAGCCTTCGGAGAATTCCAGCAACTCGTCGTCGTTCAGCTTCTGGATTGATTTCCAGATCGCCGTTTCGCTGAATACCTCGCGGTACCAGCGCCGCATCGCCTCGGCCTTGGCTTCTTTGCTCAACAGGCGCTTCAGGCTGTTGGCCAGTTCCTTCGAAGCCCAGCCAAGGTGCGTTTCGAGAATCTGTCCGACGTTCATACGCGAAGGAACGCCGAGCGGGTTCAGAACGATTTCCACCGGTGTGCCG
>Ga0306920_100006517_pt1 | contig 15252 bp, 14 predicted proteins | sample flu12Cox44000170_FD_204666 | JGI IMG/M metagenome (GOLD analysis project Ga0306920, IMG submission 204666) | Lab enrichment of tropical soil microbial communities from Luquillo Experimental Forest, Puerto Rico - flux4day.12C.oxic.44.000.170 (v2)... | ecosystem: Environmental > Terrestrial >... | reverse complement strand
GAGCGGCCTTACGGCATCGGCCAAGCGGCTCGACATGCCAAAGGCTCCGCTTAACGGGTGAAAGCGGTTCGCACCTCGCGAACACCGATGCTCAAAACATCCATGCGCTCTTGATAATTAATAAAATATTTGCTATTTAAGGACGACCCAACCAGCAACGGAAGCCAAAGATGGCTACGCGACCAAGCCAGCTCGCGATCCTCGCGCCGTACCGAAACCGAAAAGCCTATCTCGATATTTTCTTGCAAACTGCCGGCCTACCTCGAGTGTGCGAACGGTATTTCGGACTACGCGATCTATGTGGCCGAGCAGCAGAGCCCTGATTTGTTCAATCTTTCTCTGAGCCGCAACGTCGCGGCGCGGGCCACCCTCGACGACGGGGAGTCCGGGTTCTTTGTGTTCTACGACGTGGACATCATCCCGCTGCGCGACGTCGACTACGGGCCACGTAGCTTCAACGTGGCATGGTTCCTGTCGGCTGGCTCGCAGCCGATTTTGTCAGAGCCAACGGGTACACCCCGGACTCCGTGGGCTGGGGCGACGAGAACGTGGAGTTCTATCACCGCCTGGAGCATGTCGGCCGCGAGGTCAAAGGGTGGCACCGGACACCAGAATGCCGGCAGGCGGTCAGCGCAAATGTCGAATGGCCGGAGATGTCCGACGAAGAGGCACTTTCGTGGTCTCAACGCTACTTCGGGCACAAGGCCTCCGGGCCTTGGTTCGTCCCCTATAGGAGCGACTGTCGCAGCTTCGAACGGTACGATAAATCGAGCGACTTCCTTGCACCAAGTCAGCAGGAGCGCGATCACGCGCTGTGGCACAGGGTACGCGTGCTGCCTCGCGTACATCGCGCGGAACGGGTTGAACCGCGTCAGGGTCGATGCGCGGTTCAATCAACTTGGGGTCGAGTTCTATGGATCAAATACCAAACGTTGGACGGGCTAACCCGGTTAGCGCGGACCGGGAGCTGCTCAGGACTGCCGGTAGTGCAGCTAGCCCCCGGGCACCTTTGGGGGATGCGCGCGGATCGCCTCCTCTATCGGGTCGGTTCCCCAGCCCGGCGTATCGGGGACGACCAGATGGCCGTTCTCGAATTGCGGCACCGCGGTGAACACTTCCGCGTCCCACGGCAGACGATCGATATCGACCTCCATGATCCGGAGATTCGGTACGGCGGCGGCAAAATGCGCATTCATCATCGTGGCGAGATGGCCGTAGAAATTGTGCTGCGCGATGTTGACCTCGAACGCCTCGGCGGCGGCTGCGATCTTCATCGCCTGCCATACCCCGTTCCATACCGCATCGATGATCGCCACATCCATGGCCTGCTCACGGAAATAGGGCAGGAACTCGCGCAGCCCGAGCAGGGTTTCGCACGAGCTGATCGGGTGGGGGCTCTGGCGTCTGATATAGCCGAGGGCGGCGGGGTTGTAGCTGTCGATCTCGACCCAGAACATGTCGAAATCGGCGATCTCCTTCAGGATCTTGATGTACCCCTCGGTCTTGGCGTTGAAGTTGAGGTCGAGCAGCAGGTCGATATCGGGTCCGGCACCCTCGCGCATCGCCGCGAGATGGGTCCGCAGGTTGCGCAGCACGCGCTTGTCGACATTGAGCTCAGGGAGGACCGGCACCCCAAAACCCGGCCGCCAGCCGCGCGGCTTCCCGCCCTCATAAAGGAAGATGTTGGTCTTGAGCGCGGTAAAGCCCCTCTCACGCACTTCGGCGTCGAGCCCCTTGACACCGTCGAGGCTGGTGATCGCCGGCTGGTACAAGCTCGGATGGTTGATCCGCCAGGTGGCACAATGCGACCAATAGACCCGCACACGGTCGCGCACCTTGCCGCCGAGCAGTACATAACAGGGCACGCCGAGCGCCTTGGCCTTGGTGTCGAGCAAGGCGTTCTCGATGGCACCGAGACCCTCGGCGACCACCCCGCCCGCAGCCGGCCGGGTGAAGCAGTAGAGCTCAGCAAAGATCCGCTCGTGGTCGAAGACATCCTGACCGACAACCCGGCCGGCCAGCCGCTCGATGACGGCACTGACCCCGGGGGACCCGAAGCCTTCATCGTACTCGCTCCAGCCGACGATGCCGTCGTCGGTGCTGAGCTTGAGGAAATGATAATTCCGCCAGCCGGCGTCGCAGCGCAGGATTTCGAGGCTCGTCACCTTCATCAGCGGTCTCCTATTGCTCGAGAGTTACGTCAGTCAAGGTTACCCTGTCGGTTCCCTGCCAGGGGTCAGCTAAAGGTCCGAACTAAGCCTTAAGTAACTGATATCCCAAATTTTTTGGTGCGAGACCCGGCTCTGAAAAAAATTTTCCCGTGGTTTCCCTGTCCGGCAGGGAAAAAACCCGGGGGGTCAAGGGCGCACCGCCGGCGTTTCGAGCGGCATGCCGCGCGCCCGCGCCATCAGGTAGAGCTCGAGGGCAACGGCCTCGGGTGCGCCGTAGTCGTAGGGCTCGGCGCGCACCCCGATCATGCAATTGCGCAGGCGGCGTTGCAGCGAGCCAAGGCTCTGCCATTCGAGGCGGTAGACCGGGTAACCGGTCGGGTGCCCTTGCGGGATCATCGCGCCGGCGAGCCGCCTGCCCCAATTGTCGTCGTGGCACTGGCTGCACGACAGGTTCAGCTGACCTTGCCGGCGGTGAAACAGCTCGCTGCCCAAATCGAAGAACGGCCGCAGCTCGCCATCCCCCGCAACGGCGATCGGCAGCCCGCGCGACTGGTAGGCGACAAAAGCGGTCAGCGCGAGCAGATCCTCGCTCTCCCCGGCGAAGGGCGCGGCCCGCTGGTGCTCGGTGCGGCACCGGTTGATCCGCCCTTCGAGATCGAGCGGGCGGGCAAGCGCCGGCTCGAACGCGGGGTAGCGTGCCGCCACCCCTTTCATGCTGGTTCGCGCGTCGCCGTGGCAGTCGGCGCAGGACCGGTCGGCGGCCCCGGCCTTGGTCGCCCACAAGGTTTCGCCTTCCAGCACCCCCAGCATCCCGGGATTTGCCGTATCGTCGTCTTGCATTGCCCGGCTTTCCGGACCGGCGAAGTCGTAGCCCGAGCGCCTGTCCCCCGGTGCGAACTCGGCGGCCGCAGCGGCTGCTGCGGTGGCGGCGATGACCGCGAACAACAACGCCTTCATTCGACGGTGATTTGCCTGACCTCGGTTTGCGTCTCTTCGTGGTCGTCGGTCCAGCTGAAGGCGATCTCGCCGCTTTCCGTCGCGACCGTGAAAAAGGCGATGAACGGGTTCGCGGCGATCGCCGGGTAAAGTTCGGCGCGGAATACTTCCTCGCCGTTATAGGTGCACAGAAAACGGCTGATGATGTCGCGCGGGATTGTGGCGCCGGTCGGGCCGAGGCGATAGCCGGTCTCCATCGGGTGGGCGATCAAGGTCTTGATCTCGATGACCTCACCGCGCTTGGCCCGTGCCGGAAGGTTGATCAGGACCCGCGCCATCGGCCTCTCAACCCTCGGCGCAGGCCGCCAAGGTCACGACGACATCGGCGCTGTCGGACCAGAAGCTGCCATCGCTGAGCCGGGCGATCGCCACGACCTGTTGCGAGTCGGCGAGGCGAATCCGCGTCGAAACTACCGCCTTGCCGGATCGCGGCCCGAGATGGAACGCAGCGACGTAGGGCTGCGGGTTCTTCTCGTTGAAGATGTGGATGGCGGTGATGTGATCGGCCCCGCTGATCGGGCTGTCGACCGTGACGGTCAGCGGCACCGTATTGCCGTTCTCGACGATCGGCGGCAATTCGAGCTTTACCTTGCCGCGCTCGATCGTCGCCTCGCCGACCAGCGCGCGGATCGCCTCCTCCATCGCCGCCGGTGTGGCTGCGGCGGGCCGCGCGAACGGAGCAAGGCTCAAGCCGGCGGCGGTGAGCAGCACCAGGCGGCGCGTCGGCGGCTCCGGCGATCGCTGGTCCATCAAACGCCCCTCGCTAATCGCGCAACGTCGACAAGAAGGCTACCACATCCTCGATCTGTTCGGCCGTCAGGATCGGCTTGCCGGCCCAGGTGCTGCCGACGCGGGTGAGGCCCTCTACCCGGTAATAGGGTGGCATGATCGTGCCCGGGTTGAAGCGAGTCGCGTCGACGAGCCGCAGCCTCAGCTGACCCGCCGACCAACGCGAACCCGTTCCGGACAGATCCGGTGCGAGGGTCCCTTGAAACCGCTCCTCGGGAAAGGGACTGGTGTGGCACAAGAGACAGGCGCCGAGGCGCCGGTCCAATACGACCGCCCGGCCGCGCGCGGGATCGCCTGCCGCTCCGGTCAGCGAATCCGGAATGGTGTCGCCGACAACTGCGTAGGGCCGCAGCGTACCCTCGTCTGCGATCGCCGTGGAGGCGGCCGCCAGCAGCAAGGCCGCGGCGATCAGCGCGATCTTCGGATCAGCCGAAAGTTTCCGCCGTGATCGTGCGGAACCAGGCTTCCGCATAGCGTGCCTCGAGGGCGCGGAAGTCGGGTGGCGCATCAGCCGGGCTCAGCCCGCCGGCCCCCTCGACATCGGCGAGCTGGCCATTGACCGGATGATAGACCCCGGCGATCGAGATCCCGTAATCGGGCGCCACCAGGCTGTAGCAGTTGTTGATCAGCTTGGGCGGCGACGGCGTCTCGTGACGCAGCAGCGTCGCTACTGCGGCGGCACAGACTTTGGCCTGGGCATTGGCGGCGAATGCCGATTTCGGCATCGCCCCGGCGATCGCTGCATCGCCGATGACATGAATGTTGGCCTGCAGGCGGGATTCGAAGGTCGTCGGGTCGATCGGGCACCACCCGGTCTGGTCCGCGACACCGGCGACCTCGGCGATATGCCCGGCGCGCTGCGGCGGAATAACATTGGCGACGTCCGCCTTGTAGGTGGCGAAATCGGTAACGAGGGTGCGCGTCGCCGGATCGACCTTGGTGACCTTGCCGCCATTCGACAGCGACACCCATTCGAGAAGCCCCGGATATAGCTGCTGCCAGGCTGCTTGAAACAGGCGCTGCTTGGAAAAGCTGTCCTTGGCGTCGAGCACGATCAGCTTTGAGCGCGGCTTCTTGGTCTTGAGGTAATAGGCGATCAGGCTCGTCCGCTCGTAGGGGCCGGGCGGACAGCGAAACGGGTTGGCCGGCGCTGAAATCACGACGGTCCCGCCATCCGCCATCGCCTCGAGCTGACGCCGCAGCAGCAAAGTCTGCTCGCCGGCTTTCCAGGCATGTGGCATCGGCTCAGCTGCCGCCTCATCGTACCCGGGCAGCGCACCCCAGCGAATGTCGATCCCCGGCGCCAGCACCAGCCGGTCATAGCCGAGCGTCGACCCGCCGTTCAGCGAAACGAGCCTTCGCTGCCGGTCAACCGTTCGCGCCCCATCCTGGACCACAGCAACGCCTTTGGCGCGGACCGCCTGATAGCCAAAGCGCTGTACGGCGATATCTCGGAGGCCCGCGATGACCGAGTTGCTGAACGGGCAGGCGGTGTAGATCGGGTTTTCCTCGACGAGGGTCACCACAAGCCCGGGCTCGGCGCGGTGCAGCTCGCAGGCGCAGGTGGCCCCGGCAAAGCCGCCGCCGAGAATGACGACGCGCGGCTTTGCCTGCGCCAGCACCGGAGCTGAGAGCAGCGCGGCCGAGGCGGCAGCGCCGCGCAAAACTGCGCGCCGCGTCGTCCGCATTATCGGTCGTCCGCTGGCTGGGCGGCGAGCCAGACCGCTATGGCGCGAATCTCGTCATCCGAGAACCCCTTGGCGATGCGGTCCATAACGGTGGATGGCCGCGCGCCGCTGCGAAAATCTTGCATCGCGGCGACGATCTCCGCTGGTTGGCGTCCGCGGATCCGCGGCACCGGTGTCTCTACCTTGGCGCTCACCGCATGGCATCCCGAGCACGAAGACGCTCCCGCCGGTGGTTCTGCCGCGGTGGCCGCGAGCGAGAAGACAAGTGGCAACAAAAGGCCTCCAGTCTTTGCGACCCTCATACGCTTTTCGACCAAGCGGGCCGGCCCCACTCACACCCGACTGAGGTCCTGATCCTTTAACGGCAGCGAACGAATGCGTTTGCCGGTCGCCGCGAAGATCGCGTTGCATAGCGCAGGAGCCAGCGGCGGCACCGCCACCTCGCCGCCGCCGCCCCAGAACCCGCCGCTCGGCACCAGCACAGTCTCGATCGTCGGCATCTCGGCCATGCGCAGCATCTGGTAATCGTCAAAGTTGCCCTGCTGGACCTTGCCATTCTCGATCGTGATCGCCCCATAGAGCGCCGCGGTCAGACCATAGACGATGCCGCTCTCGACTTGCGACTGGAGGATTGCCGGGTTGACAACATGGCCGGTATCAAGCGCAGCCACGATGCGACGCACTTTCACCTGGCCCTTGTCCGCGACCGAGGCTTCGACGACCTGCGCGCATAGGCTGCCATAGGCCTCAACGAGGGCAATGCCGCGGGAGACGCCCGGCGGTGTAGGCTTGTCCCACCCCGCCTTTTGGGCCGCCGCGTCGAGCACCGCGAGCCGCACCGGATCCTTGCTCAGCAGTTTGCGGCGGTATTGGTAGGGATCCTGACCCGCAGCATGCGCCATCTCGTCGACAAAGCACTCGCGGAAGAAGCCGTTCTGCGAATGGTTGACCGAGCGCCAAAAGCCGACCGGCACATGCGTCGTGCGCATCGCGTACTCGGCCCGGTAGTTCGGCACGTCGTAGGCCATGTCGTCGGTGAAGCCGCTGGCGGCAATCGGGTCGACCCCGTTGACGAGCCGTTGCGGCAGCAGGCTGGCAAAGATCGAGGGGCTGGTCACCCGCACCCGCCAGACACTCGGCATCCCCGAAGCGTCGAGCCCGGCGGTGAACTTCACCATCGCGGCCGGACGATAGAAGTCGTGCCGAATGTCCTCCTCGCGTGTCCACAGGAGTTTGACCGGCTGCCCGACCGCCTTGGCGATCAGCACCGCTTGATGGACAAAGTCCTGAACGGCACCGCGCCGGCCAAAACCGCCGCCCAGCATCGTTTTGTGCACGACCACCTTTGCCGGCGGCACCTCGGCAGCCGCTGCTGCCGCGGCAAGCGCGCCTTCGCCGGCTTGCGTCGGCGCCCACACTTCGACCTTGTCGGGTGTGACGTGCGCCGTGCAGTTCATCGGTTCCATCGTCGCGTGGGCCAGATAGGGCGCCGAATATTCGGCCTCGATGCGCTTCACGGTCTGGCCGAGCGCCGCCTCGACATCGCCGTCCTTGCGGACCACCGCCGCTTCCGATGCAGTCAGCCCGCCGCGCAGCAATTCGGCGATGGTGGCATTCGATACCTTGCCGTTTTGCCCTTCGTCCCAGGTCACCGGCAGGGCGTCGGCCGCCTGTTTCGCCTGCCACCAGCTGTCGGCGACCACGGCAACCGCATTCGGCAATTGCACGACGCGGCGGACCCCTTTGAGGCCGCCGATCTTGGCCTCGTCATATGATTTGGGCGTACCGCCGAAGACCGGGCACTGTACGATCGCCGCATAGAGCATGTCCGGCACCCGCACATCGATGCCGAAGATCGGTTTTCCGGTAACCTTGTCCAGCGTGTCGAGGCGCTTTTGCGGCGTCCCCGCGAGGGTCCAGTCCTTCGGATCCTTGAGCTTTGGCTCGGCCGGCGGCGGTAATTTTGCCGCGGCCTCGGCAACCTCACCAAAGCGCAGAGTGCGGCCGCTCGGCTTGTGGGTGATGACGCTCTTCGCCGCCTGACACTCCGCCGCCGGGACATTCCAGCGCTGTGCAGCGGCGGCGACCAGCATCTCCCGGGCCGCCGCCCCCGCCTTGCGCAGGTATTCCTGCGAACCCCGCACCGACCGGCTGCCACCGGTCGACATGTCGCCCCACGCCCGATGCCGGCGCAAATTTTCCTCGGGGCTCGGAAACTCGGCTCGGACCTTGCTCCAATCGCATTCGAGCTCCTCGGCGACCAGCATCGGCAATGATGTCGTGATCCCCTGCCCCATCTCAGAGCGGGCGACGCGGATGACGACCGCGTCGTCGGGCTGGATCACGACCCAGGCGGTGACCTCGTTGGCCTCAGAGGCGGCACGGGCAGGCGCAAGACCCGTAGGGAGGCGGAAGCCCAGTGCTAGTCCGCCCCCCAGCGTGGCAACGCTGGCGACAAACGAGCGGCGGCTAATCCGCGGGAAGTGTGTCATGGCCGTCTCCTCCGCGTCACGCCGTGGCGGCGGTGTGGATCGCCGCGCGGATGCGCGCATAGGTGCCGCAGCGGCAGATGTTGGTAATCGCCGCATCGATGTCGGCGTCGGTCGGGTTGGGCTTCTCCTTGAGGAGCGCCGCCACCGCCATGATCATCCCGCTCTGACAGTAGCCACATTGCGGGACGTCGTGCGCGATCCAGGCCTTCAGGACCGGGTGCAGATCGCCGTTCGGCGATAGGCCCTCGATTGTCGTGATCGCCGAACCCTCGACGGCGCTGACCGGCACCGAGCAGGACCGGGTCGCAACACCGTCAATATGCACGGTGCAGGCGCCGCACTGAGCGATGCCGCAGCCGTATCGGGTCCCCGTCAGACCGAGCGTGTCCCGCAATACCCAGAGCAACGGGGTGTTGGGATCCACATCGACCTGTTGGGCATGGCCGTTGATGGTGAGATGGGGCATTCGGTGTTCCTCGGTCGGGTTCCCGGGCAACGTGGCTCGGGATGCGTTGGTAAAGATTATAGGCAGTCCGGGGTCGCCGCCGCATTCCCCCTTTGGGGTACTGTCGTTCACCACGAAGACGCACTGGCCAAATTCGGCTGGATCGCGCAAAACCTCGGCCTCGCTTAGATCGCTCGGTACACGGCCTCCATCGCCCAGGGAATGACGCAAGAGACAGCCCAGATCGAGACCGTACCGAGCCCGGCGCCGGCGGCGGTTCCCCAAGCCCAGCGCGGCTCCGCGCCGGAGGTGTTGCGTGCCTTTCTTCGTTTGGGACTGACTTCGTTCGGCGGACCGGTCGCGCATCTCGGCTATTTTCGCGCCGAATTCGTCGAGCGGCGTCGCTGGCTCGATGAGCCGGCCTTCGCCGACATCGTCGCGATCTGCCAATTCCTACCGGGGCCCGCCAGCAGCCAGGTCGGGATTAGTCTCGGCATCTTGCGCGCGGGCCTCCCGGGAGCCTTTGCCGCCTGGCTCGGCTTTACTACGCCTTCGGCCCTGGCGATGATCCTGTTCGGTTATGGCGTGACGGCTTTTGGTGATCTCTCCCATGCCGCCTGGCTGCACGGTCTGAAGATCGTTGCCGTCGCGGTCGTCGCGCAAGCCGTGTGGGGAATGGCGCGCAACTTATGCCCCGACCGGGAGCGCGCCACGATCGCCGTTGGTGCAGCGATCCTCACCCTCGCGGCCCCGGCCGCTGCAGGCCAAATCGGCGCGATCATCGCCGGCGGGCTGATCGGCTGGGCGGTGCTGCGCAACGTGGTGCCGCCGCCGGGAGCGGCAGTCGCGGTTCATCTGCCGCACCCGTTATCGGTGGCCGCGGCGCTCGCATTCTTTGTGCTGCTGTTTGGTCTCCCCGTGCTCGAGGCGGCGGTGCCGTCGCATGTGATCGCCCTCTTTGACTCATTCTACCGCTCGGGCGCACTTGTGTTCGGCGGCGGGCACGTCGTGCTGCCGTTGCTGCAGGCCGCGGTGGTGCCGCGCGGCTGGGTGACCAACGACGCCTTCCTCGCCGGTTACGGCGCCGCACAGGCAGTTCCGGGTCCGCTCTTCACTTTTTCTGCCTATCTCGGCACGGTTATGGGACCGGGCCCCAATGGTTGGTTGGGCGGGCTAATCTGCCTGATGGCGATCTTCCTCCCGTCGTTTCTGTTGCTGATCGGGGCGTTGCCGTTTTGGGACAGCCTGCGGCGCCGCCCGGCGGTGCAGTCGGCCCTCCGTGGCGTCAACGCCGCGGTTGTCGGTCTGTTGCTGGCGGCACTTTACAAGCCGGTCTGGACGAGCGCGATCTCAGCTCCCGCCGATTTCGCGATCGGGATCGTAGCCTTTCTATTGCTGGCACTGTGGGCGGTACCGCCTTGGCTCGTCGTCGCCTTCGGCGCTGTCGCCACGGCCATTGTGGCGAACCTACCCGGGCTCTCAGGGGCCTTTGATGCCGGTTAATTTCGCGCCGGAGACTATGCTTAGAATCTTGGTACTTTTGCTCTCGACGTTGATCGGGATAACCACTGCGCGCGCCCAAGCCCCCGCTTCGATCTTTGTCGAAGAGCTGACGTGGACCGAGCTCCGCGACCTCGTCAGATCCGGCAAGACGACGGTCATCGTTCCGATTGGCGGGACCGAGCAGAACGGCCCGCACATGGCGTTGGGCAAGCATAACCGACGCGTGCAGCTGCTCTCGGAGAAGATCGCCCGCGCCCTGGGCAACGCGCTGGTGGCTCCGGTCATTGCCTATGTGCCGGAAGGCGGCACTAATCCCCCGACAGCACACATGCGGTATCCGGGCACCATCACAGTGCCCGAGGAGGCTTTTGAGAAGGTCCTCGAGTCGGCGGGGCGCAGCTTCGAGCTAGCCGGCTTTCGCGACATAGTCTTCCTGGGAGACCACGGAGGCTATCAGCGAGCCGAAAAGGCGGTCGCTGCGCGGCTTGATCGGGAGTGGGCCGCGACCGGCGTCCGGGCCCACGCCATCGAGGAGTACTATCACGCCAGCGAAGCGGAATTCCCCCAGCTACTAAAAAGCAAGGGATACCCCGAGGAGGAAATCGGCACCCATGCCGGGCTCGCCGACACCTCGCTGATGCTCGCCTTAGATCCGCACCTGGTCAGGACGAATCGGCTGCAGCCCGGAGAAGGTGTGCACGGCGACCCGCAGCACTCTAACCCTCAGCTGGGACAGCTCGGTGTGGACCTGGTCGTGACGCGGACAGTTGACGCGATTAGAAAGGCCGTCGTCCGGCAGTGATATTCGGTCATTCGGAGGTCGTAGTGCGGCAGCACATTGGTCGTTGGTTGAAGATGACCCTATGGCTCGTTCCGGTGCTGGGGCTGTGCGGTTGGGCAGGAATCGCGGCTCTTCCCGCGATCGGGCCACGCGACATCAGCGCCGCCGTGTGCTCGACGGGTTCCACTCCGCTCGGCGCCGCGCGGTCGGTCTCCCCATTGCGGCGCGAGGTTCGCGCCGGTCCGGTAGAGACGTTGCCGGGAATGCCGCCGGTGCCGAACCCGAGCAACCTCTACAGCGCGGCCGGAGCGGGTCAGCTGAGCCCGGCAGTCGGCGGAGCACTTTCGCGCATTTACGTGCCAAACCTGCGCTCGAACGACGTCTATGTGATCGATCCGCAGAGGCTCGCGGTGGTGGATCGGTTCAAGGTCGGCGCTATCCCGCAGCATGTGGTGCCGTCATGGGATCTGCAGACCTTATGGGTGGCCAACAACGGCACCCGCCGAAGATATGGCAGTCTGACGCCGGTCGATCCGAAGACCGGGAGCCCCGGGCAAGCCGTCCCGGTCGACGACCCCTACAACCTCTATTTTACTCCCGATGGTCGATCGGCGATCGTTGTCGCCGAGCGACGCAAACGCCTCGACTTTCGCGACCCGCATACGATGGCGCTGCAGCAATCCATTGCCGCCCCGGGCTGCTCCGGGATCAACCACGCCGATTTCGCGATCGACGGACGCTACGCGATCTTTACCTGCGAATTTCGCGGTGGTGGCCTCGTCAAGGTCGACCTCGTCAATCACCAGGTGCTCGGTTATCTGAAGCTCTCCAAGAGAGGCATGCCCCAGGACATTCGGATCTCTCCAGACGGCACGACCTTCTACGTTGCCGACATGCATGCCGACGGCGTCTATCTGGTCGACGGCGAGAGCTTCAGACAGACTGATTTCATTCCGACAGGGGTCGGGACGCACGGCCTTTACCCGAGCCGCGATGCGACCAAGCTCTATGTCGCCAACCGCGGCTCCCACAAGATCCACGGGCCGCCGCACGGCAAGGGCAGCATCGCGGTGATCGACTTCGCGACCAACAAAGTCGAACGAACCTTGCCGATCCCGGGCGGAGGCAGCCCCGACATGGGAGATGTAACCGCGGACGGAAAGGAGCTGTGGCTTTCGGGGCGCTTTGACAATGTCGTTTACGACATCGATACGGCCACCGGTGCCGTCAAAACCATCCCGGTCGGGCAAGAGCCGCACGGCCTGACGGTCTGGCCGCAGCCGGGCCGTTACTCGCTCGGACACACGGGAAATATGCGTTAGCCGGGGCCAACGCCTACGGGTCTTTCGCAGTTCACCCGGAGCGAGTAGGCTGACCGTCAGCTTCGGGAATTCTGCGGCGGTGGGCGCCCAGTCGCCGAAGCCGGTACCATGAGCGCAACCCGGAAAGGGAGTGACATGCCGAATTACGAATTCACGACCGAAGATGTCGAGTATCTGCGCCACGGCGACAAGCCGCTGATCGCACGGCTCTACAAGCCAAAGGGCGATGGCCCGTTTCCGGCCGTGATCGACCTCCATGGCGGCGCTTGGAACAGCGGCGATCTGACCGGTACCCAGGGCCTCGACCAAGCCTTGGCGAAAAGCGGGTTCGTCGTCGCCTCGCTGAACTTCCGCCACGCTGCCGACGGATATCCCAATACTCTGATCGACATCAACTACGCGATACGCTGGTTGAAGGCCCGCGCGCGCGACCTCAAGGTCCGCCCCAACCAAATCGGCATCGCCGGCCAGTCGAGCGGCGGGCATCTCGCGATGCTGGCGGCGATGCGGCCGAATGATTCCCGGTACGCTGCGATCCCGTTGCCGGCGGGCTCGCCGGCGGTCGATGCGACCGTGCGCGCCGTCGCGATGTCGTGGCCGGTCATCAACCCAATCTCACGTTATCGCAATGCCCAGAAGCTGGAGAAGGGCCCGAACCCGCCGGCTTTCTCGATCGGCATGAAAGATAAGCACGACACCTACTGGAAGACGGAAGCCGCGATGATCGAGGGCAACCCGATGCTGCTGCTCGAGCGCGGTGAGAAGGTGCCGACGCCGCCGGCACTCTGGGTCCAGGGCCGACCCGACATCGTCCACGACTATCACGACGACGATTCGGACTTCCCCGGCAACGAGCCCGAGCGCTTTGTGTCGAACTACCGCAAGGCGGGAGGCGACATCGAGATCGTCTACGTGCCGAACGAGCAGCGCTCGACCAGCGTCTCGTTCGACCCGGTCGCCGCGTTTTTCCATAAGCATTTGGGATAACGGGCGTTAGCGCCCCTCCCCGGCTCTCAGACCCCCAAGGGGCGAGGGTCGGGGTGGGGGCGAGCGCTTCGCGTAACTCGGCGGCAACTCAGCGCTTGAACAGCGCCTCAGCGCCACGGCGCTGCCCGAGCTTTGCGGTGATCTCGATACGGACGCGGGCGATTTCGGCCTCGAGCTCGGCGATATAGGTTTCGAGCTCCTCGATCCCGAGCAACGTCAGATCCCTTGGCTGTGCCCGCTTGCGGCGCGGTTCGAGTTCCTCCTCGTCCATCTCTTCCTCCGGCTCCCGCCTTTCCCCAACTGGGCCGGAGATTATATAGTGTCTACGTTTTTTGCATTGTCAGGCGTGCCGCCTCGCTGGTGCCGGCGGCAACCCCTGAAGCGGGACTCCGACATGACTGCTCCGTTGATGCCCAAGGCGACCGCCGTGTGGCTGGTCGAAAACACCTCTCTCACCTTCGAGCAGATTGCCGATTTCTGCGAACTCCATCCGCTCGAAATTCAAGCCATAGCTGACGGCGAGGTGGCCAACCAGATGCAAGGCCTCGACCCGGTGGCCAACGGCCAAACCACCGCGGAGGAGATCACGCGGTGTCAGGCCGACCCCCTGTCGCGCCTAAAGCTCTCTCCACAGGCACTTCCGCCGCAGGTCTACAAGCACAAGGGGCCGCGCTACACGCCCATCGCCAAGCGCCAAGACAAGCCGGATGCGATCGCCTTTTTGCTGAAGGGCCATCCCGAGCTGTCGGATGGGCAGATCTCGAGACTTATCGGCACAACGAAACCGACCATTGCCGCGGTACGCGACCGGACGCATTGGAACAGCCCCAACATCAAGCCACGCCACCCGGTGGAGCTCGGGCTTTGCACATTCGCCGAGCTCGAGGAGGCGATCAACCGCACGCGCGCGCGGCGGCCGGCGGAGGATGCGGCTCTCGACAACCAGGAAACGCAGTCGTTGGAGACCTGAGCCGGTTACCGCCTGGCATAACCGGCTGTTACCAAAACCCTGTCGATTTCTGCGAGCACCGCCGGGTCGTCGATCGTCGCCGGCAGCGGGTAGTCCTCGCCTTCGGCGATCTTCCGCATCGTGCCGCGCAGGATCTTGCCCGAGCGGGTCTTGGGCAGGCCTGCCACGACGAGCGCGGTCTTGAAGCTCGCTACCGGGCCGACGCGGTCGCGGACGAGCCGGACCGCTTCCTCCTCGATCTCAGCAGCCGGCCGCGCGGTTCCGGCCTTGAGCACCAAGAGGCCGAGCGGCACCTGTCCTTTGACCGGGTCGGCGACGCCGATCACCGCACACTCAGCAACGTCGGGATGGGCCGCCAGCACCTCCTCGATCTCTCCGGTGGAGAGGCGATGGGCGGCGACGTTGATGATGTCGTCGGTCCTGGTCATCACGTGGATGTAGCCATCGCCGTCGATCAGCCCGGCATCGGCGGTCTGATAAAAGCCGGGAAAGGCACTCAGATAGGCGGCGACGAATTTGTCGTCGGCCTGCCACAAGCTCGGCAATGCGCCTGGCGGCAACGGCAATTTGACCGCCAGCGCGCCGATTTCGCCGGGTGCGAGCTCGCGCACCGCGCCCTCGGCTTCGGCGTCGAGCACGCGCACGTCCCAGCCCGGCACCGCGTGCGTGCATGAACCGTGCTTGACCGGCAACCGCTCGATGCCAAGACAATTGGCGCCGATCGGCCAGCCGGTTTCGGTCTGCCACCAATGGTCGATGACCGGGATCCCCAACTGCTCCTCGGCCCAGGCAACGGTCGGCGGGTCGGCACGCTCGCCGGCGAGGAACAGCGCGCGAAACGCGCCGAGATCGCGTCCCCGGATCAGGCGGCCATCGGGGTCTTCACGCTTGATCGCGCGGAAAGCCGTAGGAGCGGTGAAGAATACCCGTACGCGATGCTGCTCGATGACCCGCCAGAAGGCGCCGGCGTCGGGTGTGCCAACCGGCTTGCCCTCGTACATGACCGTGGTGCAGCCGACCAGCAGCGGCGCGTAGACGATGTAGGAGTGACCGACCACCCAGCCGACATCGGAGGCGGTCCAGAACACCTCGTCGGGCTTCACGCCAT
>Ga0306920_100006516_pt1 | contig 15253 bp, 12 predicted proteins | sample flu12Cox44000170_FD_204666 | JGI IMG/M metagenome (GOLD analysis project Ga0306920, IMG submission 204666) | Lab enrichment of tropical soil microbial communities from Luquillo Experimental Forest, Puerto Rico - flux4day.12C.oxic.44.000.170 (v2)... | ecosystem: Environmental > Terrestrial >... | reverse complement strand
CGCCAATTCCTCCGGCGGCAGGTGCTTGAGGGTGCCAAGATCGATGCCGACGAGCCGCGCGATCTCTTTGAGCGACTGGCCGTTCACCCAGTCCTTGCCGCGCGCGATCACCGGCAGCTGGCGGGTCAACGCCAGCAACTCCGCAAGCGCGCCCGCATCGGTGAGGATGTTGCGCGACTGGAACGGGATGTTGTGTTTGCCAAGGAACTCCTTAGTGCGCAGGCAGCTGGTTCAACCAGGTTGCCAGTACACCTTGATGGGTTCCGTGGCCGCCGTGGCCTCAGTCGTCATGGGGGTCTCCCGAACGGAGAAGCATTAACACCTGCGTTGACCGCGTTCAACTCACGGCCGTTTCGCCGCCACCGCCGCGCCGCCGCCGAAGAGGTTGAAGACGCTGCGCGAGCGCTGCGTATCGATGCTGACCGAGGCCGTCATGCCGGCGCGCAGCGGCGGCTCGCCCGGCCGCTCGATGAGCCGCAGCCGCACGGGCAGGCGCTGCACCACCTTCACCCAATTGCCCGAGGCATTCTGTGGCGGAAGAATGGCGAACTCGGCGCCGGTGGCCGGGCTGATGCTCTCCACCTCCGCATCCCAGGTGATGTCGGGATAGATGTCGAGCACCACCGTCGCCTTCTGACCGACCACCACGTTGGTGAGGTCGGTCTCCTTGAAATTGGCCTCCACCCATGGGCGCCGCTCGCTGACGATGGAGAAGAGCGGCGTCTGCGCCTTGATCTGCTCGCCCGGTTGCAGCTTGAAGTTGACCACGGTGCCCGCGCGCGGCGCCTTGATCCCGGTGTAGGCGAGATCGAGTGCGGCGCGATCGCGCGAGGCGATCTTCTCGCGCACGAGCGGGTAGCTGTCGGTCGGCAGCTCGGGGTTGCCACCGAGCGAGGCCTGGACGCGGGCGATGCGCTCGCGCAGCATGGCGGCGCGATCGCGCGCCTGCAACGCATCGCTGTCGGCCGGCTCGATCTTGGTGGCGGGGCTTACGCCGCGCGCCGCAAGCTCGTACTGTCGCCTGGCCTGCACCTCCAGATAGAGCATCCGGCTCTCGGCCTCCTTGTATTCGGCCTTGCTCTCGCGCAGGCTGACCTTGAGTTGCTCAAGCGTGGCACGCGCCGAATCGAGCTCGGCCTCCGCCTTGGCGAGCGCCAGCTTGTAGGGCGCGGGATCGAGCTGCACGAGCACCTGGCCTTCCGCGACAACGGCGTGGTCGCGAATGCTGAGCTCGGCGATCCGCCCCGGGACCTCGCTGGCGATTTGGGCGATGTCGGCCTTCACATAGGCGTTCTCGGTCGAAGCGTAACGCCCGCCCATCAACCAGAACATCAGCGCCGCGAGGAGAACGAGGGCCGGCACCGCCAAGAGCAGGATCGCCCGCACGTGGCGCCGCCAGTCGATCCCGACCGGGACGGCACGAGGCCGCAGCAGCCTGGGGGACGTCATCGTCATGGGGCAACGAGCTCGTCTTCCGAGCCGGTGTGGCGCACGGCCGCCTTTCTCTTGACGCCGATGCCCTCGAGGTCCGCATCCTTCGCCGCGAGCTGCGGAACTCGAGCGTCTGCTATGGCGGCGAGCCTCGACTTGACGCGGCCGAGCAATTTGCGGAGCTGGCCGGCCTCGCGCCGCGACAGCTCGGCAAGAGCGTCCTCGACGGTTGCCTCGGCGATGCGCCAGATGCGCTGGTGCAGGCGCTCTGCTTCGGCGGTCAGGTAGACGCGGTTGACGCGGCGGTCGCCGGCTTGCGCGCGACGCTCGACCCAGCCCTTGGCCTCCAGTCGGTCGAATCAGCCGGCCAACGGTTGCCTTTTCCACCTCCATCATGTCGGCGAGCTCGGATTGCGACGCCCCTGGGCGTCGGTGCAGGCGGGTCAACGCCAACCACTGGGCGCGCGTGAGGCCGAGCCGCCGCACGCGGCTGTCGAAGACGGTGCGCATCAGCGCGCGACATCGGAGATCATGAAACCGATGTGCTCGTCCGGGTTCGACATTGGGCCATCTATAGCGTCTTGGGGAGGTCGTAAGCTCAGCTATCATCGCATAACATACCATTGGTTGGGACATAACCTGCCCCTGGACGCGGACGACCACGCGAGAACCTCGCTTGCCTCGAGCGCTACCTCATGCTGGCCTCCGCGGTGTTGGGCTCGTCGCTTCCACGGCGTTGCTCACCACCGCGACCATCCTGCTCCTGTCGGCGCCGCAGGACGCGATTGCCTGGGCGATGACGTTCGATTTTGGCCACGGCGGTGGCGACGCCCACGACCGGCTGGCTGATCGCCCAGCGTTCGCTGCCAAGCCAGTGATGGCGCTCGGAAATTCTGAGCGTCTCGATTGCCGGCTTCCTCTGCGGGATGGCGCATCGCAGGGCGCCACCGGAGCGCGCGTCGTGTCGCTCTTGCAGACCACCCTGCCCGGTGGTCAGCCCTGTGCTCGGCTCCCTGGCCGAGGGGGCCTACATCTGACGCTGGGCCTTCCCCATGCTGGCGCCGGTCGGCATCTTGGCCTACTTGCGCCCGCGCTTGTCGCTGCCCGCCGACGGGGAAGCGAAGCACCGTTGAGCTCGACTGAGACCGGCCGGGGTCATGGCCGCGCTGCAGCTGGTGCTTGCCGGCGGCGTTTGACGGCGATTGGTTCAACTCGAGATCCTGCTCGAGTGCCGGGTGGCCGCCATCGCACTCTAAGAGCTCATCAAGTGCTCATCGTGCGCCGCCAGCATCAGCCGGCTCGACCCATCGGCATGAGCGCCGAGCTCCTGGTGCAGGTCCATTCGGGCGTGGATGGGAACGTTCGATCACAACGTGACCATGCACATCGGCATCCCGAACAGCCCGGTACAGGGCTGCTCGGTCGGTCGCCTTCGACACGTTGGCGCCGGGCAATATCGGCTCCAGCTTCTTCATACTCCTTATATTCGATCGCCGAATATCACTTTCGATCGCAGAAATCGTACGGGCATCAGGCGCCGACTACGCTCGCATGGTGGAGAAGATTTCCCCTACAACTCCCGTGCTCGCGCTGCCCTGGGCGGCCGGCGGCTGGCATTTTAGCAACGTGCCAGGCCTCGCCACAAAGCCCAAGGAAATCAACCGGCAAGCTGCCGTGATCGGCTATCTCAGCGCGTTTGTGATGATTACGGTGGCCGGCCTCGGCCTCTTGTTCGCGGTCAACGTTCGGCGCAGAAGGAGCCCGTTGGCACGCGCGTGAGAAGGGGGCTTGCCGGTACACGTATGGGTTGCGTACAATCTTTTCACATATGATTACGCGTACTTAAGCATCACCCACGGCTGCACAGGTACCGGCCAAGCGCTGGCGCTTCAAAGTCGGTGAAGTTTGTGATATGCTAGCCATTGTTGGTGGCGGCATGAACAAAATCGGAACACAAACCCGCATGTGAACGCGGTTTACCCCTGCGCGCGGTGCGTCGCAGCACCGGTACCGAGCGTCCGAGCGCAGTTTTGGGCAGCCAAGCCAGACAAAGAACGGCGTGAGGGCCTGGCGGAGCCGGTATGCCACCGTCAGGAATGCGGCCGAGATGGAGGAAAGGAGGACGACCGGCAAACCGGGCAGCCTGCGCTTTTGTGCGCCCCTCGGTGTGAAAGTCTGGTTGTGGAACTTTCGAATGCAACCATAGGTCAGAGTGAGACGAGCGACATGGTACGGAAAGCAACCACGAGCAAGAGCGCGGCAAAGAAGGCTGGCGCGAGGAAGCAAGCGGCGCCCAAGGCGGCTGCCCGCTCCTCGCCGTCTCCGGCCAAGTCCGTGCCCCGCAAGGAGCAGCCGGGCCATGTCAACGCCAAAGGTGCCGCGCGGCCGGCTGCGCCCAAGGCCAAGGTCTTTGCCGCGAGCAAGGCACCGGCGAAGAAGCCCGCGCTACCGGGCAAATCCGCAAGTGTGAACGCCCAAGCCAAGGCGGCGGTTGCGGCTATCAAGCCGGCTGCGCCGCGCGCGGACGCCGCCAACAGGCCGGGCGGGCCCAAGGGAGCGTTGCCGCCGGCTCCCGGCGAATCGCGTGTGCATGGGGTAAAGGTTCCAGCTAGTCCACCCCGCCAGTTCGGACAGCCGGCGGCCGCGCTGGCGGCTGCCAAGCTTGCGGCCCAGAAAACCATGCTACCGCGTCAACAGCCGGTCGCCAGCAAACAGGCTGTTGCCGCCGCAGCTCCCGCGCCCGCGAGCAAGAAGCCCGTTAATCAACGGCACGGGTTCAAGACCAACGAATGGATCGTCTACCCGGCCCACGGCGTCGGGCGCATCGTCGGCATCGAGGAGCAGGAGATCGCCGGCATGTCGCTCGAGCTCTTCGTCATTACCTTCGAGAAGGACAAGATGACGCTGCGCGTGCCGACGGGCAAGTCGGCCAGCGTCGGCATGCGCAAGCTGGCCGATGAAGGCGTGGTCAAGCGCGCGATGGAGACCCTCAAAGGGCGGGCTCGCATCAAGCGGACCATGTGGAGCCGCCGCGCGCAAGAATACGAGGCCAAGATCAACTCCGGCGACCTCGTCGCCATTGCGGAGGTGGTGCGCGATCTCTACCGCTCGGAGAGCCAGCCCGAGCAGTCCTACTCGGAGCGCCAGCTCTACGAGGCGGCGCTCGACCGCATGGCGCGCGAGATCGCGGCGGTCGAAAAGCTCGACGAGCGCGGCGCTGTGCAGCGCATCACCGAAGTGCTGTCCAAGAGCGCCAAGGGACGCCGAGCCGCTGCCGAGGAGGCCGAGGTCAAGGCCGCCTGACGCACCCCGGCGGCTAATTACCCGCGTGATGTGCTCCCGCGACTAGCGCCCACCCTTACCCTTGTGGAGGGCCCCTGTCGCCTCGAGGGGGATCATGTCCTCCAGGGGCGCCAGGATCGGGATCGTGCCGCGTCGAAGGATCGCACCGCATTGAGGGTTTGTGGCGTCCCAGCCCCAACAAGCAGCATCGGCTTGAAGCGCTAAGACCCACGCCAGGAGCACCCGTTGCCCCGCCCCTTGCAGCGATTCCCCCAGGGGCATCGCTCTCCGAGCGGTCAGGAGATGGGCACAGTCGGCCCATGGCTTGCGAGGGCCCAGCAACAATGCCCGCCTGTTCGCAGGCACGGACACCGCCGCCACCCTCCCCCTCCCTTCTCCCCCCTCCCCATCCCCCATCAACCCTCCCCCTTCCACCATCCACTGCTGATCGCACCCCAGGCCTTCGATTGTCGCCTGGACCATGCTCTAGATTCCAGGCGGATGTCTGATTCGGCGCCTTGCGGCGTCCAGCTGTTGGATTCGGCGCCTCGCGGCGCCCAGGTGTTTGGTTTGGCGCCTCGCGGCGCCCAGGGCGGGGGAATGCATCGATGAACGCTCAGAACGAATTGCGCGCGGGTCTTTGCGCAATTGCCAAGCGGTCCGTTGGCCTCATGAGCGCCTGCGGCAACGAGGAGAGCACTAAGCTCTATCTCGTGCTGCCGATCCTGGGGCTGTTCGGCTACGACTATTCCAACCCCTACGAGGTCTATCCTCAGTACGCCGCCGATCCAAACCAGTCGCACAAGGTGGACCTCGCCGTGTTACGCGATGGCCTGCCCGTCATCGCCATCGCATGCAAGAAGGTCAGCACCGATCTCGCCGGCGCACGCGATGAGTTGCGCGACCACTACAATTCCATCCCCACCGCCAAGCTCGGCATCCTTACCAACGGCATCGTCTTCGAGTTCTTCGTCGACTCCGTGCAAGCCAACATGATGGATGAGGAGCCCTACCTCACGCTGGACTTGGAGAGCGTGTGGCGCAACGGCGTGTCCGACGAGGTGCTCGATGCGCTCATCCACGCCACCAAGGCGAGTTTCGATCCGGAATCGATCGCCGAGCTTGCCCACGTGCGCCTCGTGAAGAAGCGCCTGCGCACCTCGCTGTTGGAGGAAGCCAATTCGCCGTCAGAGGAGTTCTGCCGCTTCTTCCTGCAACGGGCGGGCCTCAAGGAGGTGTGCAAGGGCACGATCGACCGCTACTATGGACCATTGATCAAGGCGGCGCTCGACGAGGCGCTTGTGTTGCCAGCCGCGCAGAAGCTACGCAACGACCCGGACGGCAAGAGCACCTCGTTCAGCCTGCATCAGATCGGTCAGCGCATCGTCAGCACGGAGCATGAGCTCTCCATCGTCGGCTATGTGCGCCGACGGCTCGCATATCTGGTGCGCGAGGAGGCACTGTTCTCCGCTATCGACCGCATCGAATATGCGGACAGCCTCGGCAAGCTCGTCGTGTACTACATCAATGAGCGCAAGGGCCGGCTGTTCGACTATATTGAGGGTGCGGAGGGCTTCGACAAATTCATCTTCCCGCCGCCCTACGGCGAGATCATCACAAAAAGCGTACTTGACATCGACGAGCCTCTGGCTGCCACTTTTGCCGCGCGCGTGCGCGAGCTCGGCCACCTTACTCCCGTGGAAGGCCTGGCGCGCATCGCCTGAGGAGAGTTGCTGACAAAAGAGCCTTGAAGAGTAGCGCGTGCCGCCCCCCGGCTCCCACTGGTCCCTCGAGGTGTTCCGCGCCATGCAGGCGCGGAACTTCACGCTGGTTTGCACCGTCCCCGACGGGGGTCTCACCAATCTCCTCAATCTGATCGAGGCCGACGACAGGATCGGCCTCGTGACGCTGAGCACCGAGGAGGAGGGCATCGGCATCGCCACCGGATGCTGGCTCGGCGGCGGGCGCGCCATGATCGCCATGCAATCCTCCGGCGTCGGCAACTGCATCAATGCGCTGGGTCTGCCGCTGGCCTACCGCGCGCCTTGCCTGATGCTGGTGACCATGCGCGGGCAGTGGGGTGAGTTCAATCCCTGGCAGGTGCCCATGGGCCAGGCGACAAGGCCCGCGCTGGAGGCCATGGGCGTGAGGTGTTTTTCCGTCGAGCGGCCCGAGGAGGTGGGCGAGACATTCGCGGCGGCGGCTGACCTCGCCTTCAACAGCCGCACCAGCGCGGCCGTTTTGGTGAGCCAACGCATCGTCGGCGCCAAGGGATTCGGGCAGCAATGACGACCGCGACCAACACGATTGCGCGCCGCGCTTTCGTCGCCGAGCTGCTGAGGCATCGCGGCGATGCTCTGATCGCCACCGGGCTCGGCAGCGCTACGTGGGATTGCTTCGCCGCCGGAGACAGCCCCGAATATCTCTACTCCTGGGGTGGCATGGGTCTCGCTGTGCCAACCGCGCTAGGCCTCGCCCTGGCCCAGCCGGGCCGACGCGTGCTCACCATCACCGGTGACGGCGAAATGCTAATGGGGCTGGGCTCGCTGGCCGTAGTTGGCGACCAGGCGCCCAGGAATTTCGCCGTGCTCGTGCTCGACAACGAGAAATTCGGCGAGACCGGGCGCCAGCGCGGCCTCACCGCCGGTCGTGCGGATATTGCCGCCGTCGCCAAGGCCGTGGGCTTCACCGAAACCTTGACGGTCACCGAACAGGGCGCAACGGCCGCGCTTGCGCGCTTTCTGTTCACGGAGCCTGGCCCCGTGCTCGCCGTCGCAAAGGTTGCCGTCACCGAGGATCCCTGGGCCCTGCCGGAGAAGGACGGCGCCACCCTCGCCCACCGCTTCCGCGCCGCCTTGGGGCTGGAGAAGCCGTGAGATGGGCCTGGCGGCGTCGAGTCTCCCGGTGCGCCAGACGCCCTACCCCAGCCGATAGAGCTCGCCGTACTTGTCGCGCAGATAGGCAATATAGGGCGCGATGCTCATGGGACTGCCGGTGGCGCGCTCGACCAGCTCATCGGCTGTGAACTTGCGGCCGTGCCGATAGAGGTGTTCGCCGAGCCAAGCGCTGAGCGTGCCGAACCTGCCTCGCGCCATCTCGCTTGGGATCTGCGGATGGGCACGCAGTGCGGCGGCATAGAACTGTGCAGCCAAAACGTTGCCAATGGCGTAGCCCTGGAAGCCGCCGCCCACCGCGCCGGCATACCAGTGCGCGTCCTGCAGGCAGCCATCGCGATCATCGCAGGGCGCCGTGCCGAAATCGGTCTCAAAGCGTGCCCGCCACGCCTCCGGCAGGTCCTTCACCTCCAGCCGACCTTCCAGCAGCGCCAGCTCGAAGTCGAAGCGCAACATGATGTGGAGATTGTAGGTCACCTCGTCGGCATCGGTGCGGATGAGCGAACGCTCCACCTTGTTGATGGTGCGGTAGAACGCATCCAAAGGCACCCCCGCGAACTGTCCCGGAAACGTCGCGCGCAGCCGAGGATAGAAATGCTCCCAGAACCCGCGACTGCGTCCGACCACGTTTTCCCATAAGCGCGACTGGCTCTCATGCACACCGGCGGACGCGCCCGAATTGAGCGGCGTCCCCTCAAATGCGGCGTCGACGCCCTGCTCGTACATGGCGTGACCGGCCTCGTGCAGGGTGGAGAACAGCGCCTCGCCGACGTCGTCCTCGCGCACGCGCGTCGTGATGCGCACGTCGCCGGCGGCAAACTTGGTGCAGAAGGGATGGTGCGTCTTGTCGAGGCGCCCACGCTCAAAGTCGTAGCCCACGCGCTCGGCGACAGCGAGGCTGAACGCCATCTGCGCCGCTTCAGGGAAGGGTCCCGATAGGCGGCTTGCGTTGACCGCCGGCCTATCGGTGATGGCGCGCACGATCGGCACCAGTGCGGCGCGCAGCTCGCTAAGGAGCGCGAGAACCTTGGCCGTGGTCATGCCGGCATCGAAGTCGTCTATCAGCGGGTCGGCGATGTGCGCATAGGGCGCAAAAAAACCGGCATACTGGCGGCTGAAGTCCAAGGAGCGCTCCAACAGCGGCCGCATGGTCGCAAAGTCGCCTGCGGGACGTGCCCTGGTCCAGGCATCGTAAGAGGCCGACGCGTGCTCGCGCCAGCGGGCGACAAATCGGGCCGGCACCTTGATGGCGCGCTCGAAGTCGCGGCGGGCGATACGGATGAGGCTTGCCGCATCGCTGTCCCTGGGCAGGGAGCAGGCGTAGGGTTCCAGCTCGTCCAACAGCTCGCCAAGCGCCGGATCCGTGGCCTTCTCGTGCGCCAACCGGCCGAGCAGCGCGCCCTGCCTGGCGCGCGCTGCGGCCCCGCCCCGCGGCATGTAGGTCGCCTGGTCCCAGCTCAGCACGGAGCCGGCGGCGCTCAAATCGCTGATTTCGCGCAGCCGATGCTTGAGCTCGTCGAGCTGGGCCTGCGGCGTCGGGTTTGCAGAAATGACCGCACCTCCGCGCAGAAAGAGACGCAAGCCTAGCATGCACACGCCCGCTTGCAGGCGCAAACGCCACTGCGAGCCTCGGCCCTCACCCCCTGGTCTCTCCCCGCCTAAAGCGCAGGCAGAAGCAAAACCAGCAACTCGGCTCCGCCGGGTTTGGCCATGCCACCCCGCGTGCCGGCGCTGCCCGGCGTTGCCCTGCGCGCGCGGATCGCCCCTAGCGCAGCGCGCGTGCCCTCTCGTGGCTGGCGCGGCTATACTGCGGTGGTGGGGCGTGGAACAAATCACCACCGCCGCCCGTCAGGCCCGCGACACCCGCGACAGGAGGACCCATGCCGGCAACCGATCTGCCGCAAGCTGCAGGGCGGTTCGCCCGGCTGGCGCTGCCCAAGAGATTTTGCAATCTCGACCGCTTGCTGTTCGCGCTGCGCGAGCGCGGCCTCGACGGTATCGTCGCCACCCAGCCCTACAATGTCTTTTATCTGACCGGGTTCAACGCCATTGCCCACAAGGCCGACGAACCACGGCCCTACGCCGTCATCCTCTCGCGCCTCGCCGCGCGGCCGGTCCTCATCGTCGCGGATTATTACTTGGCGACGTTCCTGAAGCGGCCGACGTGGGTCGAAGACATCCGACCGTTCCGTGCCGTGATGATGCCGCTTGACCTCCCGCCGTCGAAGACCGACATCGATCGGTTCATCCCGCGCAGCGGCGCCGATGCGCCCACTATGGAGCGCGCGCGCCGCAACTATGCCTTCGACATGGCCAGCGCCATGCGCGGCGCCTTGAGGGACTTGAGGCTCGATAGCGGCCGCGTCGCCTTCGACGACGTGGGCGCAGGCCTACGCCTCGGTGTGGAGGGCATGCAGGTGGTCGACGGCTATGACCCCCTCATGTTTGCGCGCGCCGTGAAGACCGATACGGAGTTGCGCCTGCTCGAACGCTCCACGCTCCTCAACGAAACGGCCATCCGCCGCACCATGGCCGCATGGCGGAAGGGTGCCACTTGGCGCGACCTGAACAAGGCCTATGCCGCGGCCGTGACCGATCTCGGCGGCTTCGTGCGCGATCCCGGCGCCATGGTGTGGGGTCATCCGCGCGGCGCCGATCCGGCCCTGACCCTGGCCACCGGCCTCGAGGACGATGAGGTGGAGCCCGGCACCCATGTCATGTTCGACTGCCACGGCACCATCGACCTCTATTGCTGGGACGGCGGCAAGACCTGGGTGGTCGACGGCGCCCCAGTGGGCGGCGCAAGATCCTTTGCCAAGGCAACGGCGCAAACCTGCGAGGCGCTGCTCGAGGCCATGCGCCCCGGCGTGCGGATCAGCGCGCTGCAGGCGCGCGCCCGCCAAGTCTATCGCGGCGCCGGCGTGCCGGATCCGGCCGCGGCGGTCATCTTCTTCCACGGCCTCGGCCTCTCCCACATGGACATCGAGCAAACGCTGGCCGACGGCCGCCCCAACGCTGACTGGGCGCTGGAAGAAAACATGGTGGTGCCCGTGCATCTGCTCTATCCGGGCGGCGAGCACGAACGCATGTGGCTGGAGGAGGTAGTGCACGTCACAAACGACGGCGGCCGGCCGCTGTTCTCCTGGGGCTTCGACCCGCTCACCGGCTCCGACCGGTTGCCTTCCGACCCGCCCGCCCACTGACGACTTTCAGCCCTGCGCCAGGCGGCCTTGCACCGACGTGGTCGCCGTGCATGCTTCACGCGCTTGCTCGCGGAGTTGCCACGCATGTGCGCCGTCATCCTGACGACGCAACGCCCGCCCAAGATCCTGCCGCTGCTCGGCTGGCTGACGGGCGCGCTGTTCTTCTTCTACGCCTGGGTGCTGCGCGTGGCGCCGAGCGTCATGGTCGAGGAGCTGATGCGCGACTTCTCGGTGGGCGCGGCGGTGCTCGGCAACTTGTCGGCGGCCTACTTCTATGGCTACGCCGGCATGCAGGTGCCGGTCGGCGTGCTGCTTGATCGCTTCGGCCCGCGGCGCCTCATTGCCACCTCCACGCTTCTCTGTGCGGGCGGCTGCATGCTGTTCGCTACGGCGGACACGATGGCGGCCGCTACCGCCGGACGCTTCCTCATCGGCGCGGCGGCGGCTTTCAGCCTGGTTGGAGCGATGGCCGTCGCCCGACAATGGTTCAGCGCCGACCGCTTCGCCGTGCTTTCCGGACTGGCGATGGCGGCGGGTATGGCGGGCGGCGTGCTCGGGCAAGCGCCGCTGCGCGTCGCCGTTGAGGCGGCCGATTGGCGCACGAGCATGCTGCTGCTGGCCGGCGGCGGCGTGGGGCTCTCGCTCATGGCCTGGTCCTGCGTGCGCGACCGCTGGCGCGGCAGCGGCGGGGTGGGCGCGGCGCTCGGCGGGCTCGGTAGGGTCGCGCGCCATCCCCAAACCTGGTTCGTCGCCCTGGCCGGACTTGGGACCTCCTCGCCGCTCCTGGGTTTTGCCGGGTTGTGGGGCGTGCCGTTCCTGGCAACCGCGTACGGACTGCCGCGCACGCTCGCTGCGACGCTGACGTCCCTGCTGTTTATCGGTTGGGGCGTGGGGGCGCCGATCTTGGGCTGGCTATCGGACCGCCTTGGCCGGCGCAAGCCGCCCTTGCTTGCGGGGCTGGTGCTGGAGACGGCCGCCCTGACGGCGCTCATCTATCTCCCGGGCCTGCCCAGGCTCACCCTTGCAGCCTTGTGCTTTCTCATCGGCTTCTTCGGTTCCGCGCAGATCGTCTGCTTCGCGCTGGTGAAGGAGAACCACCCAGCCGCCCTCGGCGGCACTGCCATCGGCTTCGTCAACGCCATGGTGACCGGGGCGGGCGCGCTGTTTCAGCCACTGGTCGGCCTGCTGCTCGACTTGGCCTGGGTGGGCGAAAGCGCTCACGGCACGCCGATCTACGACACGGCCGCCTATCGTCTGGCTCTGGCATCGCTGCTCGCCTGCTGCCTCGGCGGGCTCCTGTGCCTATCGGCCGTGCGAGAAACCTTCTGCCGCACGGTCATGGATGCCGACGCGGTCGCCAGCGGCGCAGAGCCGCGCATCGGCGCGCACTAGCATCGATCCCGCGGCAGCAGCCCATCAGGCCGGCTGCCGCAGGGGTGTTAATGCCGCATCAGGCAGGCAGCCCGCCGCCCGCTTTCGACGGCGTTGCGAGCACCGCCTGCGGCACCTCGTAGGCCAGCAGCGATCGCCAGCACCCGCCACCAGGATCTAGGGCACGAAGGCGAGCCCCGCGCGAGGAGCGGGTGAGCAGGCGGGGAGCGTCCCCACGCCGGCGCCGGCCGCAAAACGGCAGGGCAGCCATGGAGCCAGAGGGCGTGCCTCCAAGCCCAGAACGCGCGGCGCGCAAGCCCGGCACGGGATTTCCGCGGGCGACTCGGGCTAAACTCTGGGGATGACCCCGGTCACCACATTCGCGCGCCGCACCGTGGCCGTGTTCGGCCTCGGCCGCTCCGGGCTTGCCACATGCCGCGCGCTGCTGGCGGGCGGTGCGGCCGTCGTGGCTGGGGATGACGCGGCGCGCAGTCGAGAGGCCGCATCGGCAACCGGCCTGCAGGTGATGGACCTGTCGACGGCCGACTGGAGCTGCTTTGCCGCTCTCGTGCTGGCTCCCGGCGTGCCGCTCACGCACCCGGCACCGCACTGGACGGTGGCCAAGGCCCGCGCGGCCGGAGTGGAGGTGATCGGCGACATCGAACTCTTTTGCCGCACGCGGGCGGCGAGCACGCCAGATGCGCCCTTCGTCGCCGTCACCGGCACCAACGGCAAATCGACGACAACGGCGCTCATCGCCCACCTGCTGCGCGCGGCGGGGCGCGATGTTGCGATGGGCGGCAACATCGGTACGGCCATTCTGGAGCTCGCGCCGCCGGCCGCCGAGCGCGTGCACGTCATCGAGATGTCGTCGTTCCAGATCGAGCTGACGCCGTCGCTGGCACCCAGCATCGGCGTGCTGCTCAACGTCTCGCCCGATCACCTCGACCGTCACGGCACGATGGAACACTACGCGGCTTTAAAGGCGCGCCTGGTCGAGCGGGCGCGCCGCGCCGTCGTCGGCCAGGACGACCCCTGGTCGCGCGACATCGCCGCGCGCCTTGGGCGCGCCGAGCGCGGTTGGGTCGACCTTGTCTCGGCGCGTGAGCGGTTGGCCCAGGGCTGGCACACGGTGGGAAGCGAACTTGTTGCCCGCGCGCCCTGGACCGGGCCGCTCGGCGCTTTTGCCGACCTCGCCGGCGTCGGCTCGCTGCGCGGCAGGCACAACATGCAAAATGCACTTGCGGCCAGCGCCTGCGCACTCGGCCTTGGCCTATCGGCGGGCGAGGTGGCTGCGGCGCTCAGAACGTTCCCCGGCCTACCGCATCGGCTGGAGGAGATCGGACGGCTCGGGCGCACCCTCTTCATCAACGATAGCAAGGCCACCAACGCCGACAGCACCGCCACCGCGTTAGCCGCCTTCGCGCGCGACGTCTTCTGGATCCTGGGCGGCAAGCCCAAGCAGGGCGGCATCTCAAGCCTGGTGCCGCTTTTCCCACGCGTCGCCCAGGCCTACCTGATCGGCGAGGCAAGCGAGGAGTTCGCGGCGACCCTTGACGGCAAGCTCGCCTTCGAGCGTTGCGGCACGCTCGATGTGGCCTTGGCGAAGGCGGCGCGCGACGCGGCGGCCAGCGCCGCTGCCGGCGCGCCTGAGCCGGTGGTGCTGCTCTCCCCGGCTTCAGCCTCCTACGACCAGTTCCCCAATTTCGAGGTGCGCGGCGATCATTTCCGGGCCCTGGTGGCGGCCCTGCCTGGCATCGAGTTGCGGAGAGACGACACGTGACCACGATCAAGGTGCGGTCGACCTGTCGCCATCGACCTGCAAGCTTGGGCGCGGCAGGGGCGCGGCGGCGCGGTGCGCCATGAGGCTGTCGCGCGCGGATCGGAGCTTGCTCGTCGACTGGTGGTTCACGGTCGATCGGGCGCTGCTGGCTGCGGTTCTGGTCATCATCGCCGCCGGGGGCGTGCTGTCGCTGGCGGCGAGCCCGTCCATCGCCATCAAGCGCGGGCTGCCGATGTTCTATCTGGTGGAGCGGCACGCCGCCTTCGCGCTGGCAAGCGTGGTCATCCTGCTCTCCGTCTCGTTGCTCTCACCCCAGCGCGTGCGCCGCCTCGCGCTCGCCGTGCTGCTCGCCGCGTTCGCGCTGATGGCAATGGTGCTCATGGTCGGCGCCGAAATCAACGGCGCTCGGCGCTGGTTGCAGTTTGCCGGCTACTCCCTGCAGCCCTCCGAGTTTGCCAAGCCGGCGTTCGTCCTCATCTCCGCCTGGATGCTGGCCGAGGGCGAGCGGCGCCCCGACATGCCGGCCATGCCGATGGCTGTCGCGCTCTATCTCGCATTCGCGCTCCTGCTCGTGCTGCAGCCCGATGTCGGCCAGGCGCTGCTGGTAAGCCTGGTGTGGAGCGCCCTGTTCCTGCTCGCCGGCAGGCCGCTCGGTTGGTTCTTCGCCCTGCTAGCGGGGCTCGCCGGGGGTCTCTTCACCGCCTACCTGAGCCTTGGCTATGTGCGCTGGCGCGTCGACCGGTTCCTGCACCCCACGGCCGGCGATACCTTCCAGGCCGACCGCGCGCTCAACTCCTTCATCGAGGGCGGCTTTTTCGGCAAGGGTCCGGGTGAGGGTACCATCAAGACCGTGCTGCCCGACGCGCGCACCGACTTTATCTACGCGGTGATTGCCGAAGAGTACGGCGTGCTCGCCTGTCTGGTGCTGCTCGCGCTCTTTGTCCTGGTGGCGGTGCGCGTATTCTCGCGCCACGTGGGACAGGCGGACGGCTTTTCGTCTCTGGCCTCGGCAGGGCTGGCCTTGCTTTTCGTCCTGCAGGCGATCATCAACATGGCGGTCAACGTCGGGCTCGTGCCGGCCAAGGGCATGACGCTACCCTTCGTCTCGAGCGGCGGCTCCTCCATGCTTGCGGTCGGCCTGACAATCGGCATGCTGCTGGCGCTGTCACGGCGGCGCCCCGATCCTGCGCGCGTCAAAAAGCCGAAATTCTTGTCCAGGCCTGCAGTGTGAAACGCAATCGGAACGGCAGAGACCGTGAGCGGACAATCGGTGATGCTGGCGGCCGGCG
>Ga0306920_100006515_pt1 | contig 15255 bp, 17 predicted proteins | sample flu12Cox44000170_FD_204666 | JGI IMG/M metagenome (GOLD analysis project Ga0306920, IMG submission 204666) | Lab enrichment of tropical soil microbial communities from Luquillo Experimental Forest, Puerto Rico - flux4day.12C.oxic.44.000.170 (v2)... | ecosystem: Environmental > Terrestrial >... | reverse complement strand
GCGCGGGCCGCGCGCGGCGCTCCGCACCGAGATAGGCAGCGCCCGCCTCGCCGAGCAGATCGGCAAGGGCTTCTACCAGTCCGTCAACGAGGCCGGTTTGCACCCGCTGCGCAACCCGACGGCGACGCTGCTGGCCGTCCCGTTCACGCCGGGCGCGCTCGGCCGGGCCGTCGAGACGGGCGTCCTGCGCGCCACCGACGAGGCGGCGATCCGGGCCGCCGCGCGCAACACGGCCCTGCACACGCCGGAGCGCTCGGCGCTCGGCCACACGCTGCGCGACATCTCCGACAACCAGCGCCAGTTCACCGCTGCCCAGCGCCAGGTCGACGCGCACGTCCACCTGAAGGTCAAAGACCTGCCGAAGAGCGAGCAGTCGGCGGCGGCAGACGCGGAGTACGCGCAGATCCATCGCGCGCTGCTGCGCCCCGGCCAGACTGCCGAGGCCGGTGTTGCCGGTCTGTCGGACTTCGAAGCCAGCGACAAAGTGATGCGATCCATCGGCGCTCACCGGCTTGAGGGAAGCCCAGAGAGCATCCCCGGGGCCTACATGAAGCATCCGGTGTCCGGCTTCACGGTCCGCAACCCGGATGTGCCACGCACGATGGTCGTCAACCGTCCAGGCGAGCCACCGCGCATCCACGACACGATTGTCAACCAGTTCGGGAACGAGGTCCCGATTCCCGGCTCTGAACGCGCACCGGAGTACCTCTACCGCGCGATTAGCGAGGCCGACTATCAGCAGGCGCTGAAGAACGGCTACCTGAAATCAGACCAACGAATGAACCTCGCCGACGAAGGAACGGTCGCGTCGCTCACGGACCCAACCTTCTACTTGCCCGGCAAGCTCGCCTCAAGCGCCAAGGGCGAGCACCTCGGCCGCGTCATTCGCATCAAGTACACCGAGGCGGACGGCTGGAAACTCGACCACGACGGCTACGTCAAGTCGCACGCGCGCATCCCCATCGACCGGATCGACGCGGCACCCCAGTTCAAGGTTACAAAGGGAACGATTCCGTCCTCGATCACCGGGAACCCGATCGAGCATATTTCGACGCGGCCAACAGGCGTCGGTCTGCCAGGCGCGACTGCCGATCGCGACGCCTACGCCGCGATCCGGCGCGGCAGCTAGCGCCCGGACACGTCCAGCCCGTAGTCGCGCTGCAACGCCGCCACCGACGCGCGGCGCGGCACGGCAGGGCCGCCCAGCCAGCGCCAGCCGACCGAGCCGGGCGTGCGCTGGAAGATCGCGGTCGACTTCGACGGGTGCATGTACGCCTCCAGCGCCTGCGCGATCCCGGTCGGCGCAACGGCGGCCGCCACCACGTCGGCGGGCCAGGAGCGATGCCCCGGCGCCGGGGTGACCCCGGCCAGCATCGCGCTGACAGCCGGGTTCGCCATCCCCGCCAGGTCCTCGCGGTGACGGAGCGCCATCGCAATGTCGCCCGCGGTCGCCATCGGCGAGAAGGTGCTGAAATTGGTCGTCCACGGGCGCGAGCCGCCGCTCAGCGGGATCAGGCCCGCCTCGTAGTGCGGCGGCCGCCCGCCGAACGCCTGCGCCTGCGCCTGCTGGAACAGCTGCGACCCGACGCCGAGCGCCCCCATCTTGAACGGGTGTTCGAAGATCGAGCGCAGCGTCCACATCGTCGAGGCCTTCGTCCACGGGTAGAACCAGATCACGCGCGTGATGTAGCGCTTCTCCCCCGGTGACAGCCGGTCGTAGGCGATGGCCTCGCGGTCGGCGATCCGGGCTGCCATCAGGGCCTCCGGGTCGCTGCGGTTCTCGATCCCGGCGACGGCCCGGCGGATCTCCGGCAGCGTGCGATACCCGGCCCGGTCAAGCTCGTAGATCAGCGAGTTGAAGCGGAACGGCGCGTCGATGTGCTGCGCCCACCACTGCGCGCCCCGGGAGGCGAAGCGGCCGACCTTGTTCATCGAGGAGGGCAGCGACTCAAAGCCCGGCTGTCCTGCGGCGGCCACTTCTCCTCGTCGGTCATCTGCCTCCAGATCTGGACGGCGTGCGCGATGTGCTGCGGCATCGCCGAGCCTTGCATGATGTTGGTGGCGGCGTTCGTGAGGGCGCGCGTGAAGATGTGCCCGAGCCGCGTGTAGACGGTCGCCGCCGTCACGGCCCCGTTGATCGATTCGAGCGCCCGCCCGCCCAGGGTGGTGGTGCGGTACGCCTCCGGGATCAGCCGGTTGACGACGCCACGGTCGACCCAGATGTAGCCCTGCGGCGCCTCCGCGCCGATCCCCAGCGCCTTGTGCGCTGGCTCCTCCGAGAACGTCTTCTCCATGAACGCCTTGAAAGCGTTGTGGACGCCCGTCTCCTGCTCCGGCGTCAGCTTGCCGGTCGTCGACTGGATCTGGCCGAGCGCCTCGCGCAGGTCGTTCATCACCTTGCCGGTCGGCTCGTCCGGCAGCGCCATCAACTCGTCACGGTTGGAACGGCGGAACTGGTGCCCCGACTCGCGCGCGAGATCACGCCCCTGGATCGTGTGGAAGAAGCGGTTCCAGATCCGCGAGTGTGTCGCCGACATCCCGGCGATGTCCTCCGGGACCATGCCCGCCTCGATCCCGGAGGCGGTGAACGTCGGCATCGACCCGGGCGCCTCGGCGCCGTGCAGCGGCCCGCGCGTGCCCGCCTGCACGGTGCCGCTGACATGGACAGGCTCATGGGTGGCGTAGGAGGTGTAGACCTTGCCCTCCTGTGCCGCGCGGCCCGTCTGGCCGGGCAGGTTGAACTCCTCGCCGCCGACGACCCCGACCTGCTTCATCCGTACGTTTAGCTGCTTGGCCAGCGACACCACCCGGCCGTGAACCTCGTCCAGCTTCTCGCGCGAGATGCGGATGTCGTCGGCGTACGGGCTGTGCAGTGGCCGCACGCCTGGCTCGCCCTGCACCGACTTTCCGGAGGGGGTCTTCCACTTGCCGCCGCCCGCGTGCCAGTCGGCGTCCGCCTGCAGCTGCTTGTTCAGACGCGCCTGCCACTTCTCCTGCTCGCCGACGGCGGCGTCGAGCGCAGGCGAGATGCCCATCTTGCCGGGGGTCGGCTTCTCGTACCAGCCACCGGCGCGGATCTTCGCCGGGGCGTTGATCCGTGAGCGCAGCCCCTGCTCGGTCATCACGTTCGTGTCCTTCAGATGTTCGTCGGTGCTGAGCGAGTTGTGGGCCAGCGCCGCGTCGACCTTGCCAAGCTCCTCCGGCGCGTTCGGGCCGACCACCACATGGCCTGTCTCGTCCTGGGTCAGCCAGCCCTTCTCGTCGAGCCGCCGGTAGATGTGCGCGACCTGCGTGTTCAGCTTCGGGTTGATCCCCTTGCGCGCCTGGTCGAAGTGGTAGGCGGCCGCATCCTCCGGCGTCGTGTTGGTGGCCGTCATCTCCAGTGCCGCCTGCGCCAGCCGCTCGTCGTCCTTCGACAGCTTGCGCCCGTACTTGATCCCGATGAACGACTTGTGGATCAGGTTGTGCGCGGCCCTATCGAGCAGGCTGGCCGGGACGGCCATGATCCGCTGCTGCAAGCGCAACCCTTCGGCGGCGGCGTTGAAGACGCGGTTCTGGCCGTGCCGGGCGATCATCCGCGGCACCCTGCCCAGCTGCATCCCGGCGCGGCCCGCAGCCTCCTCCTTCAGGATGTGGCTTTGCACGATCCGGTCGTAGCCCTCCTGGGCGGCCCGCACGAACGGGTGCTTCGACGGCACCAGGCGCGTCGTCAGGTCACCGGCGGAAAGCTCGCGCGTGCCGGTGGCGACGCGGCGCGCCGCGCGTAGGCCCGCCAGGCCGGTGCGGCCGGTCAGCGACTCGATGCCGCCAGCCTCGGCCGCCAGTCGCCCGACGCGCCCCAGCATGACCGCCTCGCCCGCCGCCTTGGTGTACGGCATCACGGTCAGCAAGGTGGCGAACGGGTCGCGCAGCGGATGCTCCAGCGGCTGGTAGAAGCCCTTGCCCATCGCGATGCCGAGCTTCTCCGCGTCCGACCAGTTGCCGTGCGCGACGTCGGTGCCGAGGCGTTTGCCGACGTAGTAGAGGCCGCCCGGCATGCCGACGATGTCGCGTCCGGCAAGTTCCGTCTTCGCGGCCAGCCACTTGCCGAGATGCTCGGCCGGGGAGAGGAAGCCGAAGGCGCCGCCGCCGTGATGGCCGCCGCCAGCACTGGGAGTGACCGGCGAGAAGCCACCGCCACCCCAGCCGCCGCCGCCACCACCGCCCCAGCTGGACATCAGTAGCCCGCGTAGCCCTTACTGATCCAGATGCGCGCCTCGTTCTGCAAGTCAGACGGCGCCAGGCTCGGATCCTTATGGACGGTGGCGTTCCAGAATGCGAGCGCACGCAGCGGGTCGCCGTAGCGGTTCTTGATGTAGTTGAGGCCCCAGACGATCTGCGTCTGCGCGCTGGTCGCGTAGTTCGCAGGCAGCGTATGGCCGACGGCCTGCGGGATGCCGAGCGCGCCGGAGTGCGGGTTCTTGCGCGTGTAGTCCCAGCCCGATTCGCCTTGCCACAGCTGCTGGAGCGCAGGCCAGTAGGCGTCATTCCAGCCGAAGCGCAGCATCTGCGTCTTCGCGTACGCCTGCGCCTGGTACGGCTGCAAGTGCCCGGTTGTGTAGCCGCCGCCGCCGGTGTAGTCGGGCGGCACGTTCTTCGGCTGGTAGGTCGAGCCGCTGCCGAACGGCGTCCCCGCCGGGTCGTCGCTCTTGCGCGGCCCCTGGTTCCAGAAGCCGATCTCTGCCCAGCCCGGCTTGGTGGCGTTGCCGACACCCTTCGGGTCTTTGGTGCCGTAGCCGGTGTGCGCCAACACGGCGCCCGCTTCAAACTTGGCGTGGTTGGCGAGCGCGCTGTGCGTGTGGCCGATGTACATGTTCAGCCCGGCGTACGGCCCCGAGGTGAAATGCACGACCGGGTAGTCGGCGCCGAAACCGACATGCGGCGCCTGGCCGCCGACCTGGATCACATAGCCAGCACCCGGCGCGAGGATCGCGCCGCCCGCGTTCGTCTGGAAGTCGCGGCCTGCGTCGGCACGGCCCTCGACGTACTTGGCACCCTGCGGCAAGAAGCCGCCGCCCGGCGCCGTATAGTTGCCCGCGAAGTTCGGGTCGCCCCCACCCTGCGGGAAGAAGCTGTTCGCGTTGCGGAACGCCCAGCCGGAGTAAGTCTGCGCGACGTAGTTGAACGCCTGCTCGCGCGCGGTGGCCGGATCCGCCCCGGCCTGCTTGAACAGCTGGGTCAACTGCAAGTAGAGCTTGTTGGTCAGCTGATCCTGCGCGGAGACATCGGCTGCGTGAACAGGGATCACGCCGACCGAGCGCATCGCCTTCGGCGACTGCTTGAACTGCTTCAGCGTCAGCTGCGGCGTCCCGGCGGCCTTCGCGTTCTTGTTGTACTGGCCGAGGAACTTCGACAGCTGCACGTCGGTCAGCCTGTCCGGAAGCTTGTTCGCGCCGCCTGACCCGGCGACACCGTAGTAGCCCTGCGTCAGCCCGGCAACCATGTTTGCCGCCTGCGTCTTCTGGCTCGCTGTCAGCTTCGGCTGGCCCGCGTATGCGTTCGGATTGACGATCTGTCCCGTCATCGGGTCGTGGAAGGTGCCGTTCTTCTTGTCGAACAGGTAGACCTTCCCGCCAATGACGCGCGTCTGCCAGTCCGTAACCCCGCCAGCCGCCGGTGCGGTGCCCGGGATCGGGATCCAGGAGTTGGTCGCCGCGTCGTACTGGAAGGAGCCGTTCTTGGTCGAGATCGTCCTCGGCGGCGGCCCGGTGCCCTTCGCGCTCCAGACCGTCTCATGTGTCACCGGGTCGATCAGCGCCCAGCCGGTCTGCGAACTCCCCACCTTGATCAGGCCCTGCGGCTTCGTATACGGCGCGTAGGGGACCGTCACCAGCTGGCCGGTCTTCGGGTCCTTGACCAGCACCGGCGTGCCGTCGGAGTGAACGAGATGCCCCATCCCGGCCGACAGCGTCGGGTCGATCTTGGCCGCCGCGCGCGTCGCCGCCTGCCGCTTCAGGTCCTCGTCGACCAGCACGTTGTAGGCCTTCTGGATCTCCGACGGCAACGTCGAGTTGATGTCGATGCCTTTCTGGCGCAACGTGTCGATCTGCTGCTGCGTCACCGCCATGTCGGCGATGCTCTTGTCGGCAATCGTCTGCCCGGACGCCACACGCATGAACTGCGCCTCCGTGTAGCGGTTCGCCGCCTCGGCCGCCAGGTTCGACGCAGGCATCGTGCCGCCGAGGTACATGGCGACCTTCGACATGTCCGGCTCCTGGCTGGTGACGCTGCCGGGGGCGCCCAGGTTGGCGATCTGGGTGTTCTCGGCCGCCAGCCCGGCCGCGGTGTTGGCGTCCATCGCGCCGGTGACGCCGGTGGCGTAGCCGTACTGGGCGTTCGCCGCCTGCAGGTACGCCTGCTTGATGTCCTCCGGCAGTCCTGCCGAGTAGGCGGCGAGCGCAGCCATCACGCCCTCGGCAGCCATCTTCTGCGCCTGCCGGTCGCGCTCCTCGGCGTCGATCTGGTCCTGGATCGCCTTCAGCTGCGGGTCGATCCCGGCGTGCGCCTGTGCGGTCGCCTCGGCGAGCAGCGGATCCACCGGCGGCTTCGGCGCCGCGGCGCTGCCCTTCGGCGGCGCTGTCTTCTTCGGTGGCTGCGCCTTGATCGGCGGCGGGTTGTAGGTGAACGGCGGCATGTTCTTCGGCTCGCCGTGCGGCGCCGGTGTCGCCTTCGCCTTCGGCGGCTTCGGCGGGCCGGTGATCCCGACGCTCGCCGTCGGGACGTAACGCGGCGGCTTCGTCGTGGCGGTCGGCTGCATACCCGCCTGTGCGAGCGTGCGGACGTTCGCCGCCGGGCGGTTCGTCGTCACTATCGTCGGCTTCAACGGCGGCGGCATCCGCACCACCGGCTTCGGCGGTTTCACTGCAACGGGTGCCGCCAGCAGCACCATCTACAACTCCCAGGGGGCCTTCGGCGTGCCGGGCGCGACGACGTACTGGCCGCCGACGTCGTAGGCGTTCTTGCCGTAGTCGCTGGCGATGGTAACGCCGGTGCCTCTGCCGGGGCCAGCGGGGACGCCGGTCGAGTAGGCCAGGATGTCGGGAGCCTGCGACGTGCCCGTGCTGCCCGAGGTGCCGGGGACCGGGTCGACCCAGGTCGGCCGGTAGGTGGAGTAGATGCGCTGCGCTGCCGCCTCCTCCGCGTTGAGGTAGTCCTCCTGCAACTGGTTGAACGTCTGCGCGTAGCTGTTCTCGTAGCCTGCGAGCGCAGACAGCAGGTTCTGCCCGGCGGTGTACTGGCCGGTGTCGAACGTCCTCTGGTTCAGCTGCTCACCGCCGGTCAGCGCGCCGGAGGAGAGCGTCCCGCGCGCGCCGAGCGCGGCCGCCAGGTCGGCGTTCGACTGCGACTGCCGCAGCTTCAGCTGCGCCAGGGTGGAGTTCGGGTTGCTGCCAGCCAGCTGGAGCGTGTTCGCGTTCAGGTCGCCGAAGCCGTTCGCCCAGCCGGTCGGCGAGAACCCGGCGCCGATGATCGCCTGCTGGATCGCGGACGCCCGCGAGCGGCCCGCCGTCGAAACGGCCGCCTCCATCCGCGCGCGCGCAGCCTGGAGGATCGCGTCGGCGCCGAGCAGCGAGTTGTAGTCCGGGATGTTCCAGTGGCCGGGAGTGTCGGGCGTGCCGGGCGTGCTGGACGTGCCGGGATTGGGGGGCGGGGTCGGCACTGTCGGATCGCTTGCCAGGGTGTCGCCGGACAGAACGGGCATCGCTTAAGCCTCCCTCACGCGACGTGGGTGTCAATCGAGAACGTGTCGGCAAGTCTGCCGAACGGGTTGCCCGGCCAGGCGCCGGAGGCCTTCGGCCCCCAGAACTCCAGCGCCGCCAGGTCGAGATAGAGCGCGCCGTCGACCCCGGTGGCGGAAGTGGGCGCACCCGTGCCGCTGAGGAACGAGGAGGCGCCGCTGGGGCCGGGTGGCCCCGCCGGGCCGGTGGCGCCGGTCGCACCGGCAGGCCCGGTCGCGCCCGTCGGCCCTGCCGGACCGGTAGGCCCCGGCACGGTCGAGTCGGCGCCCGCCGGGCCTGTCGGGCCAACCGGACCGGTGAGGCCAGTCGCGCCCGTGGCACCGGTGGGGCCGGTCGGGCCTGGTGGGCCAGGCACGGTCGAATCGGCGCCCGCCGGGCCGGTTGGGCCAGCGGGGCCGGGGGCACCTGCAGCGCCCGTGTTGCCCTGCGGGCCTTGCGGCCCAGCCGGGCCGGGAACCGTTGAATCCGCGCCCGGAGGCCCCGCAGGGCCAGCAGGCCCAGCCGGGCCGCTGGGGCCAGCCGGGCCGGGCGGGCCGGGGGCGCCGCCGCCGATGATCGCCTGGCCGCCGAGCGTCACCTTGCCGAGGATCGGCGGATCCTGCTCCAGCGCCGCCTTCAGCGCCGTCATCCACTCCCCCGGCACCTCCATGAAGTCGGAGAACATCCGCTTCAGCTGGACGCGCTCGGTCGGCGTCAGCGGCGCCGGGCTGACATCGAGGCCGGTGTAGTTAGTCGCGCTCAAGGCGGGAGGCCCCGGTCGGGTAGAAGTACAACGACACGTCGTAGATGCGTGTGTCGCGCGTCGGCAGCACCTGTTGCAGCTGGCAGGCCCAGCCGGGCACCTGGCGCCGCACCGCAACCTTGCGCTTGGAGAACACCCTCTCCGCCTTCAAGCCCCACAACGGCTGCTCGACGCCGTCCGGCGCGTTGACGTAGGACGGGACGATCACGTCGGCGGTCGAGTCGCTGTCGGCGATGTAGCTGACGTGCATGTCGATGATCCGCTTCGGCCCCGACTCGGTCACGTAGCGGCGCCCGGCGCGTGTGTACGACAGCAACTCCCATGCGGAGGCGACAATCGGCAGCACCGGCGTGCCGTTGCCGTCGACCTGGTAGACGGTCGGGTCGGGCAGGAACGCCGCGGTCGCGTCGATGACCTTCTTCGCGCCCGCGTCCACCCCGTACAGGCCCTCGGCGCGGCCGACGTTGAAGGCGTAGGCGGTCGAGTCGAAGTTGCTGAAGTGGAAGCCGCGCCGCGTGTTCAGGTCGATGACGAACGTGGTCGGCGTGTACCCGGCCTTGCGGACGGTGGTGACGTAGTAGTCGCGGTGAACGACGCCACAGATCGAGTCGGGCGAGCCACCACGGTCGAACGTCCGCCGCCAGTCGTTCGCCAGACCGCCCTGGATCGTGATGTTGCGGACGACGCCGCCGTCGGTGATGAAAATGCCGCGCTCGTCGGAGAAGACGATGTTGTCGTTCCAGTTGGCGAGCGAGCGCGCGTCGTAGCAGCCTGCCCGGTCGAACAGCGTGTCGAGGATCATGTCGCCGGACGGGTCGGTCAGGTCGGACTGGGCGGGCGTGGTGCCGCGCAGCCGGTCGACGGAGGAGTCGTGGAAGATCAGCACCTGGTTGCGCTGCGCGCTGAGGCCGGTGATCGGCAGCGCCGTGTTGTAGATCGACAGCGAGTCCCAGACGGAGATCGGGTCACCGGCGTGGCAGAAGGCAAGCTGCCAGGGGGCTGCTGCCGGTGCGGCGCAGACAACGCGGTCACGCCACACGCAGGCGTACTTGCCGAAGGTCATCGTCTGGGCGCCGGAGGGGCCGCTGACCGGCGCGTCGTTGATCGTGAAGTTGACGCCGTCGAAGATGACGTACTTCATCGCGCGCAGTCCGGCGGCGTCGGGAATCCAGACACGGTCACGGTGAAAGACCGGGTTCTGTGCCGTCGGGTTGATCGAGCCGACGAGACTGGTCGTCGCGGCCGGTGGCGGCACGACGGCGTGCAGGTACGACGCATTCGGCACCATCACCTGACCGCCCTTCAGGTACGGCGCGAACAGCATCCCGTCCGGAACGGCCGGGAGTGCGCTCGGCGACAGGTACTGCCAGCGGCCGCGCATCCGCAGTCCCGCCGTCATCACCTGCGGGACGTAGTCGACGAGCCGCCAGGCCAGCCCGGCAGGCAGCTGGTCGCGGCCGCTGTCGGAGAAGACCCCGGTGATCTGACGCATGAACGGCCAAAGATCAGCCATTAGCCCTGGTAGTAGCGGGAGTAGAGATCGCTGTAGAGGACGGGCTTGGCGCGCACGATCTTGGCGCCGTCCGCGCGCCGGTTGACCGCATTCTTGATCTGGCCGAGATTGCTGCCGGGGCCGCCCATCTGGTCGGGGCCTTCGTAACGGATGCGGTACTTCTCGCCGAACTGGGTTTGCGGATTCCCGGCCTTGTCGGAGGCCCACCAGCACATGTAGTTGACCAGGGCGATGTGGAACTCCGGCGGGATCCGCCCGTACATCTCTGTCGAAGGATCGTTCGCGTCGTCGGTCATCGGCGACGGGCGGGGCGTGTAGTTGATCTCGACGGTGTCGTCGCCGGTCGCGCCGGGAGCGCCGAGCAGCAGCCGGTTGAAGCCGATGAAGCAGTAGCCGTTGGCGTCCAGCAGCTTCTGGTCCTGCTCGACGAGCCGCTGCGCGCCCCGGGTGATGGCACGCAGCGTCAGGATCGACTGGTCGATGTCGAACTCGCCGGACGAGTCGATGTCGATGATGGCGGTACGAACATGCACGCGCGTGCGCCGCAGCACATCCAGGACGGCCTCGTCGGCAAGCTCCTCCAGCAGGGCGACATCGTCGGCCTCGTCGGTCGAAGAGCCGAGCGAGATACCGGCCATGCGACCAGCACGCAGCTTCAGCTGGCCCCGGTTCACTTGCCTCCCCGCTTCTTGGCCCAGTAGGCGGCCAGGGCGGGCGGCATGCTGCCCTTCTTCGCGCTCGCCGTCTTCTTCTTGGCTGCTGTCTTCTTTGTCGGTGCCATCTCAACCTCCCCTCATGGGGTCGGCCTGCCTACGGTGCGGGCGTCCAGTTGTCGCCCCACGCTGACCAGTCGCTGAAATCCGGGGGCGGCGTGATCAGTACGGTCGGGGCGGGCGGCAACGTCGGCCAGATGATCGTGGTCGGGTCGCCTGTGTGCTTCATCAGGTTGAGGGCGCGGCGAAACGCCTTCCACTCGGCCGCGTAGCTGGTGAAGGCATCCTGGTTCTCCTGCGGCATGTCGGCGACGAACGGTGGCTGCGAATGGTCGGTCTGGCGGATCTGCGCGCCGCGCACACTGTCCACCGTCCGCCATTGGTCGGGTGTCGGGTCGGGCGGCGGCGCGTCGTGGCCGTAGCTGATCGCGGGCGCCTCGTGCCCCGCTTCGGCGTTGTGATCCTGTGCGGCGGCGACGGCGGTGTCGTAGTCGGCCGCGGTGCCGGTTTCGCCGTCGAGCAGGCAGGTCCAAGTGTAGGTCGTCACGGCTCTTCCCTTACGCCTTGGTCACCCGCAGAAAAGCGGGAAGGTTGTTACCGGAGCCGACGGGGCCCGCCTTGGCGATGCCGCCGCCGTCGTTGCCGAAGCCCGACCATTTGTAGGTGTGGGCGCCAGCCGCCGGGGTGTCGTAGAAGATAACGCCCACACCGAAAGCGGTTGTTCCGTTACTCATCCTGAACTGGCCGAGCACGGCGGTGTCGCGCAACAGCACGCCGACGTAAATACCACCGGCACTGCCTGCCACGTACGGGCACCAGGCTTCGATCCTGACTTTCGTGCCGTCATAGCTGACGCTGTTGCCGGTGATGATCGCGACCGCGGTCGCCTCAGTGGTCACCGCGAACGCCTTATCGGCGGTGATCTGCGCGTAGTCGAGTTGGCCGCCCGCCCCCGGCTGCACAACCGCCACCCAGTTGGTGCCGTCCGAGCGATAGCCGACACCCGTGTCCGACTCGAAATAGATCGTCCCCGGCTCGACCGTGCTGGCCGCGGGGATTGCTGCATGCGTGCCGTAGAGCGTGCCGCCGCTGGAGGAGAGCAGGTTGCCCTGTGCGTCGAGGCGTCTCATGCCTTCGTCACCCGCAGATAGGCCGGAACGAGGTTGCCGCTACCGCCCGGACCGGCGTTGATCGTATTCGGGCCTCCGCTCACGAAGCACTTCACGCTGTAGGTATGAGCGCCTGCCGCAGGCGTGTCGAAGAGGCAATGTAGTCCTCCCTGCCAGCCGACGCTGCTGGTCGAGCCTGCCCACTTCGCCTGGCCGATTGCCGTCGTGTCGCGAAACACTACGAGGTAGGTAGAGGTCGCGTTGACTCCCAACACGGACGGGCAGTAGACCTCGATCTTCACCTGGGTGCCGTCGTAGGTAACAGAGTTGCCAGTGATGATCGTTACCGCCGTCGCCTCTGTTGTCGCGCTGATCCCGACACTGTTAGCGGTGATCTGCTGATAGTCCAGCTGCGCGCCCGGGTTCAGCGGCCCGACCCAACTAGTGCCGTCCGAGCGGTAGACAGCACCCGTGTCGGTCGCCCAGTAGACCGCGCCCGGGCCGACCAGCGAAGCGGCCGGGCGCGCAGCCAGCGTGCCGATGCTGGTCGCGCCGACACCGCCGGAGCGCTGCTCCTTGCCGTCCGAGCCGAGCTTCCTCATTCCGTCTGCCTCAAGCCGTCGGCACCCAGGGAGAGCGTCGAGGCGACCGAGGCCTGCGCGTACAGGCTCTCCCCCGGCTCCAGGATGATCGTCGTCGGGTCCCACTCCAGCGCCTCGCCGCCGTTCAGGTTGATGCTCTTGACGATGGCGTGCGCGTCGTCGGCGAGCGTGCCCGCCCAGACGCTGATCGTGGCGGCCGCGCCGCCACCGGCGTTGATGTTGACCACCTTCAGGCGCTTGATCGTCACCCGCTGGTTGTTCGGGGTGCCCGGGTTGGCGGCCGTCACGTACTGCGTCGCCGCCGTCGCAACCAGGCTGCGGGCCAGGTTCTTGAGTACGTTCGCCATCAGTTGCTCCAGGCGACCAGCATCGCCATGTCGACTTCGGGGGCGACCGGCGTGACCGTCGAAGCGAGCGAGTAGGCCTGGTCGGCAACCAGTGCCGCCGCCTGCAGGCCCGCCTCCAGGTGGTTCATGTTGGCGGCGTCGGCCGGAGTCACGTTGTCGAGCCAGTTCGTCGGCGCGTAGGCCATCGCGTCACCTCATGTCGGGGGTCTGCGGGTCGAAGGGGCTGCTGGCGATCAGCTGCCCGATCAGGAAAGTGCCGATCAGACGCTCCCCGATCAGCACGACCGTCGGCGGGTTGAGGTTGTCGGGCGTCTCAGGCGTGAAGGCGCTCATCGCGCTCCCCCATCGCCTCCAGGCGGATGTCCAGCCACTTGTCGACCATCACCCAGATGACCTCCTCCTGGCGGGCGCGGACATGCATGTCGGCCAGGCCGTCGGCGTACCTGCGCAGCATCTCGTCGCAGCAGCGAATCTGCTCCTCGGCGGTGCGGATCCGCAGGATGGCCGACACGCGCTCATCCTCGCGGCAGGACGTGGTTCGCACGCCGGGGGTAGCTCTTCTCGATGGCCTGCTTGCCGTAGGGCACGACCAGGAACTTGTCGTTGCCCTGCTTGATCTCGTTCGGGAACTTGATGTGGTCGGGCAGCGCCAGGCCGCTGCGCGCTTCGAAGGCGTCCATCTCACGCAGCCGCTCCGCCTCGTCGTACCAGGCGAAGCTCTTGCCGATCTGCACCTCGGCGGCCGACTCATGGCGGTGCGCCAGATCGTGCAGCTGCCTGTCTTTGACGCGGTAGTAGCAGCCGACGACGGTGCCGTCCGGCAGCTTCAGCGCGTGGCAGACCTCCGGGAACGGCTCTTCGAACGGCTCCAGGCAGTTCGCGCAGACGTAGCCCTGGCGCATCCGCTCCAGCGTCTCGTCGTCGACCGCGATCTTCGCGTCGTGCATGATCTCGCCGGAGGGCATCTGCACCAGCGCCTCCGAGATGACGGCGTCGAGGATCACCGCCGGTTTGCGCCAGCGCTCGCTCACGCCATGATCTCCGGCACGTCGGCCGTTTCGGCGTCAAGCTCGTCCAGCTTCGCGTTCAGCGCGTCGATCACCGCCTGGCGGTGACCTGTCTCCTCTTCGAAGCGGATCACCTCGCGCAGGTTGTGGCCCTGCTGGACGAGGATGTCGAGCAGCTGCTCCAGGGTGCCGCTGAACTGCATGTACAGCGGCCACGGCGGCGCCTGCCTGATCTGCTCGACCAGGCAAAAGTGCGGGTCGCGCGCGGCGAGCCGCGCCAGCTTCTCCTCCACCATCGCCTTGAAGTCGGGCGTCCACTCCTCGCGGATCGCCACGTCGTCGGTGTCGAACGTCGACAGCCGGTCGATGATCGGGGTCGGCGTCACCTCGTCGATCAAGGTCGTCATTCCGTTCATCTCAAAGGTCGCTGTCGCCACTTCCACATCGCGGTCGGTCAGGTCGTTCTGCATGAACTGGGCGCTGTAGCCCTCACGGTCGATGATCCGGTCGCCGTAGTTGCTGATGTGGACGCGCGGTTCGACGATCCCTACTCCGAAGCGGCGGATGTTGGAGACGTAACGTGGCATTCTTTCCTCCTGGCTCGGTTCGGCTCTTGAATCGGAGAGGGCGGAGAGCCGTTCCGCCCTCCCCGAAGTCGGGCTAGTAGATGCGCGGGGCCTTGCCGATCCCCTGCTGCGGGCTGGGACCCGTGTACGGCTTGGGCACCTTCGTGGCGATGGTCGGCACCCTGTTGTTCGCCCTGATCATCGGTCCGCCCGGGATCACCGGGCGAAGGACGCCGCCGCCGCGCACGCGCGGCTGTGACGGCCGTGCTGGCACGCCGGAGATCGGCGAGGCGATCCTCAGATGGTCGCCCGGGTTCACGATCCGGTGACCGATCCCGATGGGTGGATTCGTGGGCCGGGCCATCTCAGGTGATCCCGTAGAAGATCGAGTGCGCCTGCTCGTTGCGGATCTCGAACGTTCCCTCGGTCAGGTACTCCTCCGAGATGCGGTCAGAGCCGCGCGGCGCGCGGTTGGTGAGCAGAGCGGTGTCGGCGCCCGTCAGGGTGTCCCAGGAGACGCGGTCGAGGTCGACGAGGAACATCCAGCCGCCGAACTGCGCGAGCGTGGTCGGGAAGTCGTTCCAGTCCTTCTTGACCACAATCGGCACCTCGTAGCCGTAGACGCCGGACATGAAGGCGTCGACCTGCAGACCGGCCACGTTCGTCGGCTCCGGCCGCCATGCCGTGCCCTGGCCGCCGCGGTTGAACTTCGACATCTCCAGCGCGGGCTGCGGTGCCGTGAACAGGCAGATGTTGCGCCCGGTGAACTGGAGGAAGTTCTTCAGCCAGCCGTCGAGCGCATCGACGGTCAGCGCCCCGGCGACGTTCTGGCGGTTCGTCTGGATGAACTCGGTCAGGCCGCCTCCGAAGCCACCCGGCTC
>Ga0306920_100006514_pt1 | contig 15256 bp, 18 predicted proteins | sample flu12Cox44000170_FD_204666 | JGI IMG/M metagenome (GOLD analysis project Ga0306920, IMG submission 204666) | Lab enrichment of tropical soil microbial communities from Luquillo Experimental Forest, Puerto Rico - flux4day.12C.oxic.44.000.170 (v2)... | ecosystem: Environmental > Terrestrial >... | reverse complement strand
AGCCCCAGAAAGGTAAAAATCGCGAACCCAAGATTGTTGAGAACCTTGAGGCGAGCGCTGAAGGGTGATGCTGTGGGCTCGCACTAGCCCGATCTATGAAAGAGCGAACGTTAAGAGATTGAGATGTTCTTGCATGGTCCGACGTGGAAAGTGCGGGAATAAGGGGTTGATGAGAGACTACAGCTTAAAACATGGACAACTTAACCTCAGCCTCCCACCCATCGTTTTTCAGTACCATGGTGGCTTCGCCTTGCTGCTTGGGAACAAGTTCCTTGGCCAGACTAGGGAACGCCGCTTGTACGCCGGTGCTGACCCATGCAGGAACATCGCTTGGACTATAGGTAAAGGTAACCTGAGATATTGTCTCGCCCATCGCATTTCCCGGCACGGTGAAGTCCACGACGTCATCGAGCTTGTAATGCCCAGCGCAAAATATGGTTGTCCTCGGATCTCGAAGCGCTTGCCGGCCTTCGTCGGTGAGCGAATAGGTCTTGCCCGGAACCGTCTGTGTGCCTGCCATTATCTCGGAATATTGTGAAGGCTTGACCCAACTATCTGCCGCCGTTAGCAGACCAGCTTTCGCAAGAACATTATATCGAGCGAAGGTCACGTCGTTATTCGCAATGGAAATGGGAAACGGCGTCAAAGTTCCGAGGTCAATCGCGATGCACTGCTTAGCGAGCTGGGCGTCAATGGCCTTGGTGAAGTGACCCTTGCTGGCCGACATAGAGGGGCTGAAACCGGCGGGCAGGGGTGTAAAGCCGTGCGCCGCCAGCGCGACCCAAACTGCAAGACCCAGCACTAAAAGGAAGAAACTGCTCACGATGGAGAAAGCCATCGTGGACTCGCGGATGAAACACCACCAAGGCCGCGCAACGCGAGTAATCAGGAACTCGCGAACCGCGCCGCGGCGCGGCTGCGCGAAATGAGCCCCGCAGCGCGAGCAGAAACTGGCCTGGACCGCGACTTCATGACCGCACTGCGGGCATCTCATCGCTGCGCTCCGCCCTCCTTCGGATCAACCAGTCTTTCGCTGAGCTTGCACATTCACTTTGAGTACCACATTCATCCACTACCGTCTGCTATAGAACCATAACTGGTCGGCGAGGTCTGGAACGCGAGGAAGGCGCGCGGCGCGATGCGCTCGGCCTTGCGAAGTCGAGGTCGTCACGCTGAATGAGCGTCGCCGTGCTCGAACGCGGCCGAATAACATTATCAACGTCAATTGAATTCTCACCCACCTTTACGAGGTAAAGATCATCGGTCGGCCTGCTCACAGGCCCACGGGCCGGGTCAGTGGGCGCGTGGGCCAGTACATTATCCTGTCTAAACTACTAGCTCTCCGCCCTGACGGTTCAGCCTGGAAGGCAATTGCGCCCTCTGACGGCTGTACCGCCTTCGCCTGGGGCCGAAAAAAAGCCGCTAGCGCGCCTATAGCGAACGAGTAGTTATTCTGTAATCGCGGCTCAGCATATGCACATCATCTGGTCTAGACGTTAGTATTGATTTAGCAAAGCTAAACGCTTAACATAGTTAGTAAAATTGGCACCTTGTGTAGCTTGGTAGTGAGAGGAGGCGGAAGTATGGAGCCCACCTGTGAAGAAGCGACATCGGAAGAATCCGCATGCAGTGGCGCTCGGCCGATTGGGCGGGCTGGTTCGCAGCGAGGCCAAGAAGCGCGCGAGCAAACTAAACGGCCGCAAAGGCGGCCTGGTCAAAAGCCGCAAGAAGACTATTGCTGCCAGACGCAACGCTCGACGACCAAGACCCGGGCGCCGCAAGAAAGGGTGAGCGCGGCGATATTCTCGATCCGCGCACGGTTCGGAAAATGCGCTATTGGTTTTGGCGACCTCGGCATCCGGTACGCCCGGGCAAGAGTAGAGTCGATTCTCTGACGCGATGTCGGGCGAGAAGCGAGGCCTCGGGAGGCGAATCGACGAATATTGATGGCGGTCAGGAGCGGGTAAGCTTTTTCCGGACCCCGAGTGCCTCTCCGGCTGACGTCAGAAGCGGCGCGGCAACGCGCTAATACTCGGCTGCCACTGCCACGGATAAGGCGATGATCATCGGACAGATTATCGACAACGGGAAGCTCGAATGTGACCTGCCCGCACTGGTTGACACCCGACTTCTCATTCAGGCGAATTCGGGCGGCGGCAAGTCGTGGTTGCTCCGTCTCGTAGCTGAACGCGCCGGCATCCAGACAATTGTTCTCGACCACGAGGGGGAGTTTGCCAGCTTGCGCGAGGCCGTGGACATGCTGCTGGTTGGTGCGGGCGGCGAGTTGCCAGCCGATCCGCGCCATGCCGCGCTGCTCGCGCGCCGGCTCATCGAGTACAAGGTGTCCGCAGTAATCGACCTATACGAGCTTAAGCTCGCCGAGCGTCGTCACTTTGTAAAGCTGTTTCTCGATTCTCTCATTCATCTGCCGCGCGAGCTTTGGCGGCCGACGCTGGTCATCCTCGACGAGGCGCATGTCTACTGTCCGGAGCGCGGCTCGGGCGATTCCGAATCGACCGAGGCTGTCATCGGTTTGATGAGCCAGGGCCGCAAACGAGGATACGCCGGCGTCATCGCCACCCAGCGCCTTTCCAAACTGAACAAAGACGCGGCGGCCGAGGCCAATAACGTAATTATCGGGCGCACCTGGCTCGATGCCGACCAGGCGAGGGCAGGGGATGCATTGGGGCTCTCGAAGTCCGACCGGCTAAAGCTGCGCGATCTGGGGCAAGGAGAATTCTATGCCTTCGGCCCGGCTTTCAGGCGACCGGGGGTCGTGCATTTTCGCTCCGATCGGGTGCGTACCACTCATCCGCGGCCCGGCGAACGTCATCTGCTTACCGCACCCGCGCCTTCCAAGGCGATTCGCGGGGTACTCGAGAAATTCGCCGACTTGCCTCATGAGGTGGAGGCCGAAATCCGAGGCCTCGATGAGGCACGGCGCCGGATCGCCGAACTGGAGCGGCAAATCAGGAAGGCCAAGGACTCGAATTCGCGACCACAGTTAGACCAACTGGCTATCGAGCGCGCGGTCAGGGTTGCCATCGAGAGGGAGCGGGCTGCGTGGCAGCAGAAATTGGAGCGGGGCAGGGCACGGTATCGGCAAATGTCCGCGGTGGTGGCTTCGGCAGGGCGAGCCTTCGACAAACTTAAAGTGATGCTTGATGAAATCGAGAGCGAGCGGGCGAATGTCCCGAAGCGCAGCTCTACGTTAAACGTTTCAAGAAACCACCACCCAGTATATACGAGGAATCCAGTTGAACATCGCGCCCCGTCAGCCGACAGCTTTGACGAGCCGCGGAGACTTCCGTCAGGGGAGCGCCGAATTCTGACCGCCCTGGCGCAATACCCACGGAGCAGAAGCAAGGCGCAGCTCGCAGTCTTGGCAGGATATGCCCTGAACGGCGGGGGCTTTAACAACTACCTCGGTGCGCTCAGATCGCGAGGCTTGATTAAAGGTGACGGAGATAGACTGACAATCACGGATGCGGGAATCGAGGCGCTTGGCTCGTGGGAGCCGCTTCCAACAGGGTCTGCTCTCGTCGACTACTGGCGCGGCCGATTAGGGAAAGCAGAGCGGCTGATTTTGGAAACGCTTACGCAAGCGTATCCGGATGGGCTCACCAAAGAGGAAGTGGCGATCAAGGCCGGCTACGAAGCCAACGGCGGCGGTTTCAACAACGCCCTGGGCCGGCTGAGGACGCTGGAGTTGGTTGAGGGTCGCGGCGAGATCAAGGCCAGCGACAACCTGTTCGACGCAGGGTGAAGCAACAAGCCCAGTAAATCGTCGTGCCATCAGGCGCACCGCCGCAATGAGCCATGTGCAGCCGCTTCTCATTGGTCGAAGAACGAGATTTTCTCACTGCCCGACTTGGCGTCTCCGCCGTATCACTCGCTAATTATCGTCCCCGGTACAACATTGCACCGAGGCAGGAGCATTTCATCGTCAGAACCGAATATGAGAATCGCAAGCTGTTGCGCGCGAAATGGGGGTTGTTATGCACTCCCGGAAAGCAAGGCCGCGAGCAGTATTCGATAAATGCCAGAACTGAAAGCGTGGAGATTCGGCCAACCTTTGCCGAGGCGTTCACGCAGCGGCGTTGTGTAATTCCTGCCAGTGGCTTTTACGAATGGGCCGGCCCTAGCTATGCCAGGCAACCGTACTGGATTCATCGGCGTGATGCCGACCTCCTCTTGTTTGCTGGGCTCTATGCGAATGAAGCCGACGACAATGGGATGCCTGCAAGCTTCACCATACTCACCTGTGCCGCGAACCAGACCCTGGCGACGATACATGACCGGATGCCGGTGATTTTATCCGACCGAGATGCCGATGATTGGATGAATCCGCTCGAAAAGGCACCGCTCTCGCTGAAACAATTACTGATACCAGCACCAGAGGCGCTGCTAGTCGTACAACCTGCCTCGCTTTTGGTGAACAGCGTAAAGAACGAAGGTCCTGAGCTGCTTGCCTCCCGCGGGATAAAACAGCAACTGTCGTTTAAATTCTAGAATCGGCTTCTTGTCCAACCTGTTCGACAATCGCAGCCGAGAACGATTGGACAAGCACACACCTACTTGAAGTTCGTGCGTTAGTCATTCATCTTGTTTAATATTGACAGTGGTTTGGGAGGTGGAGGATGACGCAGACGCAGATGACAGCTTACCTGGCCGACAAGATCGGCATTACTAAGCGGCAGGCCAAGTCCACACTCGACGAACTCAACGAGTTGGCAATCCGACAGCTCAAGAAAGAGGGCTCGCTGCGGCTGGCAGGCCTCGGAGTGTTCCGGAAGCGCAAGCTCAAGGCGCGTGTGGGCCGCAACCCCGCCACTGGCGAGCAGATCAAGATTCCGGCACGGACCCGGTTACGTTTTACGCCGGCCAAGGCGTTGAAAGACTCCGTACTCGGCTCTCGTTAGCCTTTCCCGCGCGCAAGTAACATCGTCGTCCTAGCCATGACCCTGGGCAGGACCGAAAGCGTACAGATAGAGCATGAAAGTCGGATACGTTCAACTTCAGCTTAGGAGACTGACGGGCGAATTATAATAGGACAGCACGCCCCACATCGGCCCACAAAGCGAACCAACTTCATCGCGCGATGGCCATGCCGCCAAGATTCGGTCAAAGCATAGTGAGAAGAATCGCACATGATGACGGAGGACCATCAGTTTCGTGTCGCCTCCAGATGCGAGCTCCTGCCATATCTGACTAGCCTGCCGCTGGGACTGTCGCGCAAACAGGCGAAAGACCTTCTCCGGTTCCGAGCGGTGACGGTACAGCACAAAGCGCGCGTCCGGCATGATACCGACTTGAGGCCGAACGATGTCGTGACCATTGCGGTACGGAAGCGAGTGCGCCACGACGCCCTTGAGCGCCAAGGCCTCCAAATTATTCATCTGGATGATGCCGTCGTCGTGGTCGACAAACCAACAGGGCTCCTTTCGATGGGCTCGGAGCGTGAGAAGGAGCGGACCGCGCATCGGCTCCTCAATGAACATCTAAAGACGCTCAGGAGATCGCGGCTGCAACAGGCCTTCATCGTTCATCGCCTTGACCGCGAGACCTCTGGCCTGATGGTCTTTGCAAGGAATCAATCCACCCAGGCTATCCTTCAACAGAACTGGAAGAAGGTCGCGAAAAGATATCTCGCTGTGGTCGAGGGCGTGCCCGCAAATGGGCAAGGAACCCTCAAAGACTATCTTGTGGAAAGCAATTCATTCATGGTTCATCGTGTCGATAAGGGTGGTGAGCTGGCGATCACACACTATCGCGTACTGCGCCGACATGGAGACAAATCGCTGCTGGAGCTTACGCTCGAAACCGGACGCAAGAACCAGGTCCGGGTTCAGTTGGCTGCACTCGGCCATCCAATCATCGGCGATCGGAAATACGGCGCGACCACCGATCCCGCGCGTCGGTTGGCGCTCCATTCGTGCGAGCTAAAATTTCGCCACCCTGTCTCCGGCGCATCTATGGAGTTTCACAGCGGGCTGCCAGCCCAGCTGGAGCACCTGTTCGAACCCCGCGTAGCACATGCGCGAAATGAGTAGAGGCACAAGTCCGTGACCGAGTTGCCCAAGGATCGCATCCGCGTCGACTGCACTCGGTCCGGCGGCATTTTCACTCTGCTCATTCTCAGCACCTGCCAGAGGGGCCAGAAAGCCACGGCAGCGTTTTTGGAAAGGGGGCTTTCCGCAGTCTGACTTTCGGGCGAGTATGACGAAGCAGCCGTTCGTATTGACTGATCAGAGTTCTCCTCTCCACAGATCTAAGTCATGGCAGCCGCTCCACCCAGCAATGCCTCTAACACGACGGGAGAGCGTGCAAAGTGGACTTAAAGGAACGATATCCCGAAAACCGAGGGTCGTGTGTGTAGTGAAGCTGAAGTAACCGAGCTGCGGAAGGATAGCCTTACCTCGTATGTTGCCGAAGCGGATCCACCTTTCAGCACTGCATCAAAAGCTCTGGCGGCCCTCAAAGCGGCACCGCAGGAACTCACTCCGGCCCCGGTCATTGCCCAGCTTGGAAATAGCCTTGCGTGTACAGGCCGAGCAGTTTAGCCTTCGCAGTAAGCGGCAATCCGAGCGGTTGCAGAGGAATAATGGACGGAAGTTGCTAGATGAATCCCAGATGGAGGTACGGATGAAACTTCTATTACTCGCGGGATTTCTGTCACTCTCGATGGCCGCCGCGTCAATCGTGCACGCGGACGAATGCGATACTAAACTCACCGCCCAAGAACGCGCTACCGTCGCAAGTCTTACTCCCGACGATCAACAGACGCTGACGAAAATGAAGATGAGGGATGGATCCCCCGCGACGTGCGAGTTTCGCGCGGGTTTGCTCGATATGCTCGCCAATCACCCCCCGGAGAACCGGACCGAAGCCTTTCATTACCTATTGAAGAACACTCTGGCTAAGCAGGACTGATTAGAAATGTTCTCCGGCCTATGGTGGGAATGCCATTACTCCGCTGCATCGAAGATCGGGTTTGCGCGAACAGAATGCCAATGACTTAAATCCGCACTAGCTCCGTTTGGGAATGGGGCTGTCCGACATTCAGTTGATCGCGGATCTTTTTGCGTGCTTTCATCCTTCAAGTCGGGCGGATTGGGAAAACACGAGTAGGTTGGCTCTCTTAGTGTCGCTTAATCGATTGTCCAAAACCGTGTGCCTCTGTTAAAAGACGAGGCCGGAAAAATTTCCAGCCCCGTCCGGGTTCTATAGGTCTAGTCGATTGCGACGATGGCGCCCGCCTGTCGCAATGCCTGCCTCAGCATCTCGCCATTTTTATCATCGCGCGCCGAGGCCTATGGCAAGGTCGGAACGCGTTGCGTGAAGTATTGTCATAAAAGTGCGCCTCCTTCGCCGCGATTCAACTGTAACTTGGTGAAATACGTTCAGTCAAAACCGCGGTATTGTCCTAATTCAGCATCTAAACTATCGGTACCGAGACCATGCGCCTTTTGCAGGCGTAAGGCGTCGAGCACCGATACTCAGGAAAGGTCTACGGCTTCGACGAGCCTGCCATCCGTCCGGCGGGGGTCCCCCTGAGAGCGTGCGGCCTCCTTTACAATTTGTCGAAGGTGCATCAGGCAATCAGCATTGAGAGACCCATCTCAACGAACCCCGATCTGCGGTATATTATTGGCGATTCAGCCTTGTAGCCTAAAGAATTGGATGCCGGCGCATGCTTGCGGCGCGTCGGCAAAGACCAGACAACGGTGAGGCCGGCCGGGCGGAAGCTTATAATAGGAGCGTGAAGCAGAAGTACGAAGGCAAAGATTTACAGGTCACTCTTGGGAGCGAGCAGGACTATCTAGCTCTTGGCCAGGTCAACAGTTTCGTGCCCGAGGAGGTTAGTTCATCTACCGACCTGCGTTCCGCACTCCCGAGCTTCGAGGACCTGCACATCAAGGTTCCGGATGACGTTCCGACAGACGCGACGGAGGGCGAACTCGAGACCGAGGGCAAGGAAGAACCCGACGAGGCTGCAGCGGCGGCGCCGGCTGTTGAGACAATCGGTGAGTCGTTGGATCCCGTCCGTCTCTACCTCAGGGAGATGGCTAACTTCCCGCTTCTGTCGCGAGAGCAGGAAGTTGAAATTGCCAAGCGCATTGAAGCCGGCGAGCACGAAGTCGAGGACGAAGTTCTGCGTTCTCCGGTAACACTTGATTTAGTAATCGAAATGGGCGCTCGGGTCGAGGCGGGCGAGGCCTATCCGCGTGACATCTTCGAGGAGAATCAAGAGCCTGCAGACGCCGATGAGGGTGAGCCGGAGGCCAACGAACAGCAACTCGAAAAACTGTTCACCGCGACCACGAAACTCAAGTCGCTGCACCGCCGGATCGGGGAGATCGGGGAGAAACTCAAGGACCGGCCCAAGCCGATCCTGAAGACGCAACTCGAAAAGTCGCAACTGCGGCTCATGGAAAAAGTCAAGCGCGAACTGCATCGTCTTGAGCTTTCGCGCCATATCCGGGAGGCCGTCATCGGCGAGATGCGCCGCCTGCTCCAGGAGGCGCACGATGCGCGGACGCTCATCCAGCGCTACGAACAGGCGACCGGTCGCAGTAAGTCGCAGCTCCTGCGCGAAGCGGCCGCAGCCGTAGATCGACGCCATGTGCTGCAAATCAACGGCAGCCGCGAGAACCTGCTCGATATCGCGGTGAGAATCAAACAGGCCCAGAAGACGATCAAAGAAGTTGAGCGCCGGGTCAAGGTTGCGACGGACGAATTGGCGCGCTCGCTCGCAACCATCAAGTCGGGCCAGGACAAGAGCCGGCGCGCTAAGAAAGCGCTGACCGAAGCTAACCTGCGACTGGTCGTCAGCTTTGCCAAACATTACGCGAACCGCGGACTTGGGCTCCTCGACCTTATTCAGGAAGGCAACATCGGCCTGATGCGCGCAGTTGACAAGTTCGAATACCGGCGCGGCTTCAAGTTCTCGACTTACGCGACGTGGTGGATTCGACAGGCGATGGCGCGTGCGATTGCCGACCAGAGCCGTACGATCCGTCTCCCGGTCCACATCGTCGAGACGGTCAACAAGCTGCTGCGTGTGACGCGCCTGCTGGTGCAGCGCCTGGGCCGCGAGCCTACTCCGGAAGAGGTCGCCGAGCAGATGGAGATGACCCTCGACAAGGTCCAGAAGGTCCTCAAGCTCGTCAAAGAGCCGATTTCGCTCGAAACCCCCCTCGGCGACGAGGAGGAAAGCTCGCTCGGCGACTTCGTCGAGGACGAATTGGCGCCATCACCGGTCGAGGCGGCGATCCGGGGTAATCTCGGCGAGCTGACGTGCAAGGTCCTGGCGACGCTGACGCCACGCGAGGAGCAGATCCTGCGGATGCGTTTCGGGATCGGGCAAAAGACCGACTGTACGCTCGAAGAGGTCGGCAAACTATTTGCCGTCACTCGCGAACGTATTCGCCAAATCGAAGCGAAAGGCGTTGCGCAAGCTGCGTCAGACTGGGCGCTCGCGCGACCTCGCGGGCTTCATGGCACCCAGGTAGCGGCGCAGGTTTTGGTGCGCGCCCTTTCCAAGATGGGGTTGTGCTTCGACACGCTTTACCCTAAGAGGGATGTCGATTGATGTTTGTGTTCGCATTGTGGCGAGCTTTCGTTGCCGCATGCAAATTCCTGCTGCGTAACTCGAGGTACGTGCGATAGACACTGTCTCTCATAGGTGCGAGCACTTCGTGTCCGCTGCTCCTCAATGCATCTCCGGTTGCGACAATTGGTTATCACGACGCGTCCGGCGGGGCCGTCGAACTTCGCTAGCCAACCCAATATTTTCCAAAACCCAAATCATGACATAACCGACGTCCGGCTGACGCCATGTCAGTCCTAATCGTGCAGAACCCGGCCGTGCATGATGGTTACGATGCCAATTCTCGCCTTGAAAGAAGTGCATTATTGCAAGCCAACTGACATTACGGCTTGAGTCCTGGCCAATTTGCCCGTCGCTATCGCTGTGGCACACGCTGTTTACGAAGCACGTCGCATGGAGTGAGAAAACCAACCGGATGGCACCGATCCAGAAGAAGGCGGCAAGCCCAAAGTATAATCCGCTAAAATAGGATAGGGCCAAAATTGCTGGTTGTATCGGCTGCCAGATTTTATATGACCGGTGGTCGAGATCAGGACAGAATTGCAGAACCGCCGGCGCCTCAGCTTGCCACAGCCATCGCAAATGAGCCCACCAGAAACCATGTAGCGCGGGACTCGATACGTCTCCCGGCGCGTCGGTAAAGGCATGGTGCGCTCGATGGCTTGCTGCCCACGTGATTGGAGATCCCGAGCCATTAAACATTGCAAAGGCGATCAGTACCGTTCGTACAACTGGGTTCAATCGCAAAGAGTGATGAGCAATCGCTCGGTGATAGCATACGGTAGTGCCAATTCCTCCGAGCCAGGCGAGTGCGAATGCTCCAAGGAACACACGCCAGCCAGGCAGAGGAAATAGAATCAGGCCGACAACGGCAGTTAAATGGATTAGAATGAACCAAGGCAGCACCATGGCGTAATGCCTTGTAGAACGCCACCAGGGCCATTCCGATGGGTGGATGGGACGGTCGCAGATAAGCGATGGCTGACTAGTCTCGATCACGAACTCGTTCCTTTCGCCCGCTATACTGAGAATTTGCAAGAAGGAAACTCGGAGCCGCATCCAAGAGCATCGTGCGGAGTGATGGCGTGCGACCGGCGGCCCAGCGATCGTCTTGGTGAGCTCAAGCGCGGCGGCATCGGGTGTATCGAATGAGGCGAGCTTCGCGCGCGTGCGTCGCTTGAAAGACGGTTTCAGGCAAGGACATTGGACAGCCGCTTGCGATCTTCGTCGTCCTTCACGCTGAAGAGACGGGGACACTTATCTGATAGCCATCGATCGCTCACGATGCCTTCCAACGCCCGACCTTCTGCGTCGACGGCCCACACGTCGCGACTGGCGGCGGAAAACTGGTGGAAGTTACGGCCGCATCTGCGGCATCTGTATTCCAGCGTTGACCCCCGAACCGCGGACCAGGCGAGCATCTTGACCGCAAAGTCGTGGGTTGCCCAATTGTTCACCGCTGCCACTTGATTTCAAGGCCTCGCTCGGAGCAGGTCCCGTTGCAGGTGCACGCTAGGATTGCACCGCGCTATTGGGCCTTGCCATTTTTCAGTGATGGGTCAGCTTCGATCTTTATCTGTTGTCCGTTCAGCAGGGTGTTGTTCAACAGGCTGAACGCGACCGCAACGTCGGCTAGTTCCGCCATCTCCACGAACCCAAAGCCGCGGCAGAGTCCGGATACCCTATCTGTAACTGCCAGCGCCGCGACGACCTCTCCCACGCGTGAGAAATGTGCCAGCAGGTCTTTACTGGTAACCGAACTGGCCAGATTGCCAACATACACCCTGGGCATCAGCTCCTTGTGCGTCCAAGCGGTTCGGATTGTCCCAACAAGGTGACATGTGGCCTGGAATGGACCGTGATCCGACGGCGAGCACCACGACTTTATTCTCCGCCAGGACCGAAGTACATACGGAGGTTGAGCCGGCTCTCAACGGCGCTCGAAATCAGCTATCCCGGTCAAGACGGGGTATCTTTACGGCGGTGGAAGGTATAAGCTTAAGAACGCAACGTTCGGACGTTCCATTCACGCCTACCCGGGAATGAGCCCGGGATTCTCTGTTCGGAACCACCCCGGCTTTAATCTCGGAGGGCATAATGCCCAGCAAGTTGTACGTAGGCAATCTGGCCTATTCGGTATCGAATGACGATCTCCATGAACTCTTCTCACAAGTTGGCCGAGTGCAAAGCGCCGCGGTCATCACGGACAAGTTCTCTGGACAATCGAAAGGCTTCGGCTTTGTCGAGATGACGACTTCGGAAGAAGCCGCCAACGCAATCCGTCAGTTCAACGATTCCGAACTCAAAGGCCGGAACATCAAGGTCAACGAGGCCAAACCGCGCGAGTCGAGCTTCGGCGGAGGCAACCGTGATCGCAATAGTGGTGGCGGTGCCGGCCGAGGCCGCAACCGCTGGTAAACACGAAGTCGGCGCGCGACCTGATTTTGCTTTGATGGGCGGATGGCTAGGTCTGGCGCTTGCTCGAGGCAGCGCCATGGACCAAGCCATCAGCTTGGATTACGTCGCGGTTCTGATCAGCGCTGAGAATGTCGTTGACGCGCGGAGGCAGAATGGATGGATAAACGCCAAAGAGAACGTGCCCGCAAACAGAAAATACAGCAAAAGGAGCAGCGTCGCGTCGAGCGCGCTGCCGAACGTCAGAAACGGGCCCGCGAGGGCAAAGACGCAGACCTTGAGGGAATGGTTCCGGGACCGCAACCCGGCCAGATTGTCGACTTGTCCTGACTTGCTCCTAATCCATCTGCGTTCGATATGCCCGCGGCATCTTCCGCGAAGGGCAGGGCGGTCTGGCTAAACCCAGACCCGAACCTTTCTTTGCGGCTCGGCCATTCACTCTTGAGCGCATCGTTCAGACTTCGTGAACGACCGCACTGAACACGAACAATCAGAAAATCAGTACTTATGTCGTTGGCATCCTTCTCATAGGGTGTATTTCTGCATCAACGCCTTTTGCTTTTCCGTTTGAGCTCAGACCTAAACACACGATAGGCAGCTACCCCCTGCTCCTCGGACACATTGTTCATCTCAATTTCGACCGGGAGCTGCTTCGCCAAAAAATAAAGCAGGTCGACATCAACATCGAGTTCCCGGGCGAATTGTTCCAGCAGGTAACCACGCGGCGGATGGCGATAGTTGTGCTCGATATCGTTGAGGTAGGGGCCTGAGATCCCTTTGCCCTCCTCATTCTTGATCTGCGCCGCAAGTTGCCGCTGCGTGAGATGCGCTTTTTTGCGCGCTTCTGCGATCACTTCGCCGAAGGTTCTCATTTGGTTACAAAAACTCCCATGCTAGCTATTGTGTAGCAAATCATTGCTCGCTGTATGACAGACCCACGGGATTACGAATCTGCTTGGCACCTGATTAAGAAACCAAGCCACCGAAGTCCTCGGCTTTTAGCCATAAAAGATAAGGGGCAGCAGGGGCTGACTGGGTGCGCCCGAGCAACGCTCGGGCGCACGCATCAGTTAATTGCCATCATGAGGATCGATCTCGGCCGAGAATGTAATCAGCCGCGCGCTGCGCTTGAGCCGCAGCATGAATCAGCAGTTGGCGATCATCGCGCAGCTTGAGCTGCTTGAGCCATCCGGCGATGTATGCGGTCTGATTGTCGATGACCGCATTGGAGATTCCAGCTTCGGCGCAAAGATACGCGGCGCCGAATTCCGCCGTTAATTCTTCCTTGGAATAAACCGGTGAACCAAACGGCGCCATTTCACAGAGCCCTTCTCGCGCAAGTCTTGTCTCACTTCCTGAGCTGTGGACGAGCTCATGCAGGATGGTTGCGCTCTCCTCAGTCGCGCTGACGAAAAGCTCGCGCGGGGGAAGCGTCACGCGATCGGTGAGTGGCGAGTAAAACGCTTTTGAGCCCGCGCGTACTATTTCCGGCGGATTAGGCATTCCAGCGATGATCTTTTCTACCGCCTCAATTGGATCGTGCTGGTGCGTTTCGATCCTCGGCAATTTGTCCATCACAGCTTGCGGCAGATCGCACTGTTCCAAATTAAACACGCGATAAAACCTGAGCAGGAACCGCCGGCGCGCCTTTACCTCGGTCTCTTCGACATCGAGGCCTTCGCTGCGCTGCATCACGTTATCGACCTTCCAATAGACCACAATCGTGCTTTCCACGCCTTTGCGGACGTGTCCGCCGAGTTCGTTAGCCTGCCGAAGTGTCAGCCAAAATGGTGAAATGTACTTCGAGGCAGAAAGCAGAAAAACGTTTATACCACGATAAGGCTTCTTGCTTACCAGATTGCGCGGCAATCCGGCTGAGGTCCACGGCTTGCGCCATGGCACCACTCCCGTCTCCAGCAGACTAATGATCTTCTCATTGACTATTGCGTATACATCCCTGTTCTTGGCCTTCGAATTGATTATTGAAGTGGTTGAAAGAGAGCCGTTTTCGCGGCTCTCCTCCGATTGAAGAGGTGCTCAAAACGGGATGTCGTCGGACGCCTCGGTCGTCGCCGCGGCGGTTCCGTTCCGATTTCCGAGCAACCGGAGTTGCTGAGCTACGATTTCAGTTCGGTAACGGAGGCCGGTGCCGTCCTTGGCCTGGTACTGGCGAGTGTTTAAACGGCCTTCAATGTATACCTGGCTCCCCTTGGTAAGCAGGCGCTGGCAGTTATCAGCGAGCCTTCCGAACGCGACCACGCGATGCCATTCCGTGCGTTCCTGGGGCTCGCCGTTACGATCTTTGAATCGTGCAGTGGTTGCGATTGAGAAGCTGGCGATGCTCTGACCTGACGGTAGGGCCCGAATCTCGGGGTCACGACCTAAATTGCCCACCACGATTGCTTTGTTGATTGACATGATAAAATCCTCCGTTGGTTCTTCCATTTCGCTCAGTAGGTGTCTTCGTCGATCCGGTGTGCGGCGAAATCTCGCTCGGCCTTTTCGCCATGCCCGCAACGAGAGCCGTAAAGGGACTTGTCGCCTGGGTAATAAAAGCCGCGTTCGCCAGGGTTGATGTGGGTTTGACAATTTGGCTCGGCGCATCTGGTTGGATGCCGGACCGTGATCCACTTGGGATCGGCTTTGAACCTGCGTCGCATAGTGTGCTGTCTCCTATTGGTCTTTGCCCGCTTCCGCTCTTGCGGCAGGGCGTGCTGCGCTTTGCTTTCCATCGCCGCGAACTTTTTTCCGCGCGGCCCTCTCACCCGAAACTGGAGGGCCCGCGCGTAGATTCCGGGATGCGTGAAGCGGAGCGCTGCACGGACGTGACAAACGCAGTGGTCGGCGAAGCCGATGGCGCGGCCGTGCTGGCGGAGCTGACGCCACCGCTTAATGGGGGAAGGCGGAAGTGGTCAGGCCAGTCGGGTAACAGACGATGAGGCCTAATGGAGAGAGTTGAGTGAGGAGGGGTCGTAAATCAGTGGGAATTTAAAACGAGATGATGGGGCAGGGTAGGTGAAGGGCGTTGCGCGAACGCCGGGCTCTCCCCGCTCCGGTGACCGGTCGGGAAGGCGCTGCTAGTCGCGTCACAGGGAGTTGCAAAAATCCTACCAAGAAACTCGTGTGGGTTAGGCCGCGGCTTTTTTGATTTCGACTTCATAGCCGAGAGTTCGCAGGCGTTGAGTAAGCCGCGCGGCAGTTCGTTCGTGATCGAGGCGAAGAAGGTAG
>Ga0306920_100006512_pt1 | contig 15257 bp, 17 predicted proteins | sample flu12Cox44000170_FD_204666 | JGI IMG/M metagenome (GOLD analysis project Ga0306920, IMG submission 204666) | Lab enrichment of tropical soil microbial communities from Luquillo Experimental Forest, Puerto Rico - flux4day.12C.oxic.44.000.170 (v2)... | ecosystem: Environmental > Terrestrial >... | reverse complement strand
AATCGGCCGCTTGCGCGTGCCTGCATCTTCGGACAAAAAAAGCCCTGCGCGCCACCTATTTGCGGAGCTAGCCATGGCCGGATCTGCCGAAAAGAACTTGCGAGAGCTCGGAATAAGCCTGCCCAAGCCACCGGCGCCGATCGCGAACTACGTTCCGTTCGTTCGCACCGGCAATCTACTGACCGTCTCGGGCCAAGTCTGCTTCGATGGCGACGGCAAGCTCGTCGCCAGGGGGCGAGTTGGCGACGCGGTGTCGATCGACGATGGACAGAATGCGGCGCGAGCCTGCGCGATCAACCTTCTCGCGCAGGTCAAGGTCGCGATCGGCGATCTGGACAAAGTCGTTCGCGTCATACGGCTCGGCGGCTTCATCAATTCGGCACCCGGTTTCGGCGACGGCCCAAAAGTGATGAACGGCGCCTCCGACCTCATGGTCGCGGTGTTCGGCGACAAAGGCAAACACGCGCGATCGACGGTCGGCGTGGCGGCGCTACCGGCCGATGCCGCCGTTGAAGTCGAAGCTCTGTTCGAGATCTCCTAAAGCTGGCGCCACGACACGTGAGGACATCCCTCGATTGGCTGATCGCACGGCCGATTGCGCATCGCGGACTGCACGATGCCGCGCGTGGCCTGATCGAAAACACCGCCGGCGCAGTTCGCGCCGCGATCACCGCCGGCTACGGAATCGAGGTCGATGTGCAGATCAGCGGCGACGGCGAGGCCATGGTTTATCACGATGCCGCACTTGGGCGACTGACCGAGGGCGACACCCGGCTCGATCGGCTCAGCGCAGCCGAGCTCAAGCACGTGCTGTTCCGCGACGGCGGCGAACGCATCATGACACTCGGCGAGCTCTGCGAGCTGGTCGCCGGGCGAGCAACGATGCTGATCGAGATCAAAAGCCGCTTCGATGGCGACGTGCGGCTTGCCACCCGGGTTGCCAAAATCCTCACCGGCTATGCCGGCCCGGCGGCCCCGATGTCGTTCGATCCGTGGCAAATCAAGGCGCTGCGTCACAAAGCGCCAAAGCTTGTTTGCGGGATTATTGCGGCCAAGTATCGACCGCATCCATATTGGGACTTGATGCCGGGTTGGATGCGTCACGGAATGGGAAATCTGCTTACCGGCGTAATTGCGCGACCACATTTCGTCGCCTATGCGGCGGCCGATTTGCCGGCGCTCGCGCCTGCTGCTGCGCACCGGCTGTTGGATTTACCGCTTTTGGCCTGGACCATTCGCGATGAAGGCGAGCGGCGGCGCGCGTTGCGCTCGGCCGACCAGATCATTTTCGAGGGATTTTTGCCGTGAACGGACGGAACGATCGCGCACCGAACATGACAGAGCTACGCATCAGCGTGGCGGACGCGATCGCAACAATCGATGCCGACGAATGGGATGCTTGTGCAAATCCAGATGCAGGCACTGCCGGCCAAGTCAATATAACAAGCGCGTTGCCCGCGGGTGGTAACGGACAGCACGCCGGTGCCGCGGGCATCGCGATGGAGCAAGAGCGGCGCGTTTTTAATCCCTTTATTTCGCATGCCTTCTTGGCGGCGCTGGAGGAATCCAATTCGGTCGGTCCGCGAACGGGCTGGCAGCCTCGGCACGTGCTCGCGCACACCATCGACGGTACCTTGGTCGCTGCGGCGCCTTGTTATCTCAAAAGTCATTCGCGCGGCGAATATGTGTTCGACCACGGCTGGGCCGAGGCCTATGCGCGCGCCGGCGGCAGCTATTATCCTAAACTGCAGGTCGCGGTGCCGTTCACGCCTGCGACCGGCCGACGCCTCTTGGTGCGGCAAACGCAAAACGCGGAAGCCATTGCGCGCACGCTGGCGCGCGGCCTAGTGGAGATTTGCAAGATTTGCGATGCGTCCGGCGTGCACGTGACCTTCGCGCCTGAAGCCGAATTCCGCCTGCTCGGCGAATTCGGCTATCTGCAGCGCACCGACCAACAATTTCATTGGGAAAATCGCGGTTTCAGTACTTTCGACGAATTCCTCGCCGCGCTCACTGCGCGCAAACGCAAGACCATCCGCCGCGAACGCCAAGACGCGCTGGCAAATGGCATCAGCGTGCATTGGCTCACCGGCAGCGATCTCACCGAGGAAATCTGGGATGCATTCTTCGAATTTTATATGGAGACCGGTTCGCGCAAATGGGGCCGGCCCTATCTCACGCGCCCGTTCTACTCACTGGTCGGCCAAACCATGCGCGAGCGCATTGTGCTGATCTTGGCCAAGCGCGCCGGCCGCTGGATCGCCGGCGCGATTAATTTCGTCGGCTCGCATTCGCTGTTCGGCCGGCATTGGGGAGCGATCGAGCATCACCCGTTTCTGCATTTCGAGCTGTGCTATTATCAAGCCATCGAATATGCGATCGTCCACAAATTGCCGCGGGTCGAAGCCGGAGCGCAAGGCGAGCACAAAATCGCGCGCGGTTATCTGCCGACCACAACCTATTCGGCGCATTACATCGTCGATGCCGGCTTGCGACGAGCTATTGCCGATTATCTGAAACGCGAGCGCGCTTATGTCGCCGCAGCAGGCGCCGAGCTTGCCACCTTGGCGCCGTTTCGCAAGAATTTCGCCGTCGAACCGGATTGATCGCAATCCATAGAGGCCGCCCCGGGCGTCGACTGTTGTTTCTTAACTGTGCGTCACACCTGTGCGTTAGACCTGGAGAGCGCAATGGCGAATTATGACCCCAACAACATCTTTGCCAAAATCCTACGCGGCGAGCTGCCGGCCTATAAGGTGTTCGAGGACGACAACGTCCTGGCCTTTCTCGACATCATGCCGCGGGCCCCCGGACACACGCTGGTCGTTCCCAAAAAACCGGCCCGTACAATTATCGACATTACGCCGGACGACCTCATTGCGGTCGTCAGAGCGACGCAAAAGATTGCCCGCGCTGCAATGACGGCTTTTGCCGCTGACGGCATCACGATCCAACAATTCAATGAGCCGGCTGGCGGTCAGGTCGTATTTCACCTGCACGTTCACATGATTCCGCGCAAGAACGGCGTGGCCTTGAAGCCGCCTTTGAGCTTCAAGGAAGAGCCGGCGGTGCTTGCCGAGCACGCCTCGCGCCTTGCCGTCGCGTTGAAAGAATGAACGGGTTTTAGCCACCGCGGCCGCGCGAGACTCGTTCGATCTCAGCGCGAACCGAGCGTTCCACCATTCCGGGCAGATTGTCGTCGAGCCACACTTTGAGCATTGGCCGCAGCATTTCACGCACTAGATCCTCAAGCGTGCGAGCGTCGTGAACAAGAACCGTCTGCGCGAGCGCGCTGAAGGCGGACTCAACCGCAGCGCTGGTGGCGCTGGACACGAGTCCGCCGTGCTCGTCGGCTTGGGCATCGTCTTGCGTCATCGACAACGCTTCGGCGCTCGGGGCCTGGTCAGGCGGCGACGGTCGCCACGGCGCTTGATCTAAAGCAAAATCAGGCTCGGCGGGCCGCACCGCCGGCGTTACCGTCGGTTCGGTCAGCTCAAGGATCGTGGCCGAGCGACTGGTTCTCGAAAGCCCGCCAAGCGCGCCGGCGCTTGCTGCCTGCGATTCCGGCTGCGTCTGCGCCGAGGCTAGCAAGGGATGATCGGGCTCCAATCCAGCTGGCTCGGCCGAATGCTGCGCGGGTTTTTCCGGATCGTCTTCAGCGATGATTCGCCGAATGGAGGCGAGTATCTCCTCCATTGATGGTTCTTGGTTTTTGGCCGCCTGCGCCATGCCGCTTCTTCCTCAACTCACTCTGGCCGCGCCACCGAGCGCGAACCCGTTTTTTCGCTTCCAAAGCCGAATCGGGCAGTCGCACTATGCAAAGGTGCCGCCAGCTCCACTATTGCGCAAGCTGACGACGACCAAAGCGGCACCGAATACCCGCGAACTTTTGCCTACCGCCCGTCAGGCGTACGGACGCCGATCCAGGCGTCGCGAACTTGCTGATAATGCACCTGCGGGTCGTAAATCATGACATTCAATCCCAATCGTTGCATAGAGAGACCGCCAACCGCGGCGAGCAACGTGTACGAAGCGACGACGCGATCATGTTGCGCGGTCACCAAAGCCACGCGCGCATTCACCAGTTCCTGCTGCGCATTGAGGACGTCGAGCGTTGTGCGCTGCCCGACTCGCGCCTCTTCGCGTACGCCATTGAGCGCAATTTCGGCGGCATTCACTTGCGCCGTGGTGGCTTCGATCTGCGCTTTGGCGGCGTCCAATTGTCCCCAGCTTTGCACGACGGTAGCACGCGCCTGATCGCGATTGACGTCAAGATTGAGACGCTGCTGGCCGAGCGTTTCCTTGGATTGGCGAATGGCCGAATATTCGGCACCGCCCTGGTAGATCGGGACCGTAAGCTGGCCCAGAATGGAGACGTTCGTTTGTCGCAATATTTGCGGCTGCGTGTCGTAGCTCTGCGAGTAGCTAGCGGTAAGGCCGAGGTTGGGATAAAGCGCGCCCTCGCTGATTTTCACCGCGAGCACAGCGACGTCGACGCCGTACATTGCCGCTAATACCGTTGGACTTTGCGTCTCGCCTTCAGTGATCGCTCTCTGCACCGTTGCCGGCGACAGACGATCGACCGGCGTACCGGGACTAAGGCGGCCGGGATCGACGCCAATCACGCGCCGATAGTTCGCTTGTGACGTGACGTAGTTCGATTGCGCCTGCAACAGCGCTGATCGTCCCGCCGCCAAGCGCGACTCCGCCTGAGCGACGTCGGTGCGCGTCACTTCACCGACATTGAAGCGATCGCGCGTCTGTTTCAATTGCTCGGTCAGCACTTCGACGTTGCGGCGATTGAGTTCGAGGATCGCCTGGTCGCGCAGTAAATTCATATAGGCGGTAGCGGCATCAAGAAGAACCTGCTGCTCGGTGACGCGCAATGTCTCGCGCGCGCCCGCGACCTGGCTTTCCGCTTGGCGCGTTCGGTTGGCGGTTTGGAATCCGTTGTAGAGCGTCTGCGTCGCGGTCGCGCCAAATTGCCGAGTACCGATATCTTCACTAAGGCTGGTGTAACTGACGGTATTTGGAAACGTTTGTTGATTGACCGCTTTGTTGACGCCGCGAAAATAATTGAATCCGCCGGCGGCGGTGAGACTGAGCTTCGGCCGATAGCCCGACAGTGCTTGCGGCACGTTCTCATCCGCAGCGCGCAGCGCCGCACGTTGCGCATTGAGCGACGGATTATTTTGGTAGGCCTGGACTATCGCCCATTCGAGAGTATCCGCCGACGCTGCACTGCAGGTTGCAGCAACAGCGAGGGAGGCTGCGCCGAGACCGGCCAGCCGCCGAATGAGTTCGCGCAGTCCCCGTCCGCGCATGACGTAGCTGCTGCTCCCCAGTCCTCTTCCGCCGCAACGAGGTGAAGGACGTTCACCCGACAGGCGCGCTCCTGTCCGGCCGAACGCCTCTGCGGAAGCCCAGTCCCTACCTTAAGCTACTGGCATAGAAGCCGAAACCCTACTTTTGCGTTTCTGATGCAGAATCATTGCGATTGCCACTTCTGTGCCACAGGTCCTTCCAATAGCCGAGACGGCCATTGGCGCGTCGCCAATATCCATAACAATGCAAGGGTTTTGGAGCTTGCCGCCGAGCTAGAAGACGAAGGCGGGCGGCGCGGCAAAGCCGGGCAGTACCGGGGCGGCGGCGTCAAAAATAGGCCGGCCGACGAGTTGTCCTTCAATAAGGCGATAAATCATGGCCTTTGCCCCTGGGCCATGGCCGAAAACGGCGGCAAGCCGGCCCTCGGGCTTCAATTGCCGGCCCAAGGCCTCTGGCGCGATCTCAATCGCGCCGTTGATGAGGATGACGTCGTAGGGCGCCGCCGTAGCCCAGCCCGCTGTCGAAGGCGCGGAAGCGACCGTCACCCGTAGCGCGCCGGCCGCGGCAAGCGCCGCCTCAGCACGGCGCGCCAATTCCGCGTCTTCCTCAAGCGCCACAACTAAGGCGCCCATATGCGACAGCACCGCCGAGGAATAGCCGGTGCCGCTGCCAACATCGAGGACCTGGTCGCCCGCGTCGACGTCCGCCCCCTGGATGAGCTTCGCCAACACCATCGGCCGAAGTAACGCGCGGCCTTTGCCCAGGCTCACCTCACCGTCGCAATAGGCCTGGGCCGCAAGCGATGCCGGCACGAACATTTCGCGCGGGACTGCTTGCATGGCGGCAATGAGGCTCGGATTGGTGACATCGGCTGTGCGAATTTGGCCGTCCACCATCAGGCGGCGCGCCGCGGCGACGTCAAACATATGAGAAATCCCGAATTGCGAAACCGCGTTGTGCGACACGCCCCCGTAAAACGCAAGCGGGCGGCGCATTGCGGCACGCAAGCCAGAATAAAAAAACCCATCATAGAGCTCGGAGACTGGGGCCCCTCCGAGCCTCGGACCTCGGACCTCCACGACTGGGCCAGGGGCAGCGGGCGCAAATTCCGCCAAAACAAGTTCAAACTTGTTTGCCTCTTCGATTCGTCGCATCCTTGTCGCTCGGGGGGATGTGACCTCGGCAAATCTGGCAAACGTCATCCAGGGGGCTTTCTATGCAATTGTCATCCGCAATTCGTGCCGCACTGATCACTTTGACTGTCATCGGCGCCGGGCTGACGACCGTCTACGCCGACAGCGGCAGCATCCGCTTTAACGTTATCAAGGCCGGGTTTGTCGTCGGCGGCTCCGGCGGTAGGGGCACGCTGGTGTTTCAGGGACGGAGCTATCCGCTCTCGATTGGCGGGGTGAGTTATGGATTTACCTTCGGCGCCTCAGCGACCGACTTCGTCGGCACGGTCAGCAACATCCGAAGTCCGTCCGACGTTAATGGCGTGTACGGCGCAGCCGGCGCGGGCGCCGCGGTCGGTGCTGGCGCGGGCGCGATCGTACTGACCAATCAGAACGGCGCCGTGCTGACACTGTCGGGCCGCCAAACCGGACTGATCGTCGCCGCCGACCTCAACGGGTTGGTGATCGCGCTGCGGTAGTTTGCGCTCGCACCTGAGATCGCAACCGCTTAATTGAACTCGACTCGTCGGCTCTCGCAGTGTCGGCGAAGGCAAAGTCGAATTCAAACCGCGCGACGGCCAACTGCAACTCGCGGAGCGACGCGTCTGCGGTGGTTGCTTAATCGCTTGAGGCAATTTACGTATTGCCGTTAGGACGGCCACGTGGCGGAGTGGTTACGCAGCGGTCTGCAAAACCGTTTACCCCGGTTCAATTCCGGGCGTGGCCTCCAAGACTTCCGGCGATTCGGACCGACTATTTTCGCTCGCGGGGCCGGCGGGATTAGCCGTCCTCAGCCCGACGGTGGCTTTCAAAGCGGGATCGGCTTTGTTATATGCGGGCCTTCATCGCGCCGAGCAGGCTTTTCCCCGGTAGCTCAGCGGTAGAGCAACCGGCTGTTAACCGGTTGGTCGCTGGTTCGAATCCGGCCCGGGGAGCCAAGCTTTTCAACAGGTTAGCCAAAATAGCCATTTGCCGAAGGGCCTCCGTGGCAACACTGGTGGCAACATTTGGCAAAACTCAGCGCGGCTTGCGCGTCGGGCTAACGCCATCATCGGTGATCCGCACTCCTCGGCGCAGCGGCCGGGGCTGCAATTAGCCGCCCAGCACGCGACGGGATGTCCTTCCCGCATTTCGTCGGCGATGCTTGTACGATAGCTGCTTAATGGGGACACGACGCATCGAGCGTATCGAAAATCGATACGATCTCCTGGCCATCTTTTGGCGGGAGGTTCACCTTCCCTAGAGACTCGACCAACCCGAGGTATTCGGGGTCCAGACTCTTCTCCAATTCGGGTAGCTTCTGAGCCAGCTCATCGAACTTCTTCTTGTCTTTCACCTGAATGGCCTGGTTCATCTGCTCACCGACAATGGCAATTTGGCAATAAGCTTGCGTCTTTGCCTTGTCGCCACCGATGATGCCGACGACGTTTCGCGCGTCCGCCTTCAACTTGGCCGCGTCTGGCTGTGCACCCTGCGCATACAGCGGTGCGGTCGAAATGATCAAAATCGCAATGATCAGCACAGTTCTCATGAGCAAGCTTTACTGAGTCGAGTGTTCCATTCCGGGCAGTGGCAGACCTTCGGATAGCCGCCATATCGCCGTGCTGTTTCAACTGATGCACGCATCTTCTACGTCGAGCTTGTCAATAGAACGTCGTTTCCGCGCCACCATGTGGGCCAAAGTGCCCCAAACGAAAGCCGGAATAGCTGATTTTAATCGGCGCTGGTGTACCGAACTGGGCTCCCCCTAGTCTTCGGTCCATCGTCCCGAAGAGCCCCGGTCAGGAGACTCCCGGCCGGGGCTCGTCGGACCAAGTGGCATCAAGGGATTCATGCCGATGACTACAGCGCCGAGCGTCGCCATCGCGACGGTAGCCGCACTACTGGTCTACAGTTTTGGGCGTGCCATTCGATCGCCGCTGAGGCGATGGCGAAGGCGCTCCAGCAGTCAGCCATCAAGCCGCGATGACGGCCTAGACGCGCCTGTTCGCCTGCGCCGCTCTAAGCGTCATCCTTGACAAGCAAGCGTGAGCACCAGGTACATAGTCCTGTTGCGAAATAGAGATCCATTTCTTCGGATAGTGGCTGTTCACCACAGCGGTCGCACGCCCACCGCCGCCGACGCGCGGCATGACTATCATATTGGTTTGGATGCAATGCGGTCATGAGTCCCCCCTGTCAATCACGCCTTTAAGAACCCGACAGTTGTCGGCTTAACGGCGCTGCTTCTGACGTTCTTTGATGGTGACGCTAGCAGGACTTGAACCCGCAACCTCCCCCGTCCCCGGAGAACAAGGACGCTCTATCCCCCCTTGAGCTATAGCGTCGTCACGATCTTCATGGCCGTTCGTGGCGGCACCGGGGCGGAGGAATACCTATTACTTCTCGATTTTGATTGTGCAGGTCGTGGTCGCCCCACATTTTTTGCAGGTATAGGTCAGGTCGCACAGGTCCGTATTGTCTGAAACGGCCAATGGCGGCGACGGCGTCATCGGCGATTTACAACCCGGACAGGTCACTGTCGGATAACGCAAAGTAATTTGCATCGCGTCCCCCGACCCATAATGGTGGGGATCGTGCAATTCAAATTGTTCAAAGCAAGGCAATCAGAGAACCGGAGTATGGCGAGCGCCGCTGCTTCCCGGGCCGCGGCATTTGGCCTGTGGCACTGGGATTAACCTAGCGGCAAATTTTCTCAGCAATAAGAACTCGGAGGAGCAACCCAGGGGGATCGTTTTGGCTAGGCTTATTTGCACACGTTGTAGGGCAGATGTGAAAAGTGTCCTTCGATGCCGCGCTTGCGGGGCATTATGTCCAACCTCACAGATCGGAGCGGCGATGTTGAGCCCGAGCGCTTTTACGTTTTACGTTTTTATTTTGGTGGTGGTCGCGATATTTTGGTTTGCTTGATGTCAGACGCGCGCCGCTTCCCGCCGCCTTGGTCGCGCGCGAGGCGGAGGAGGATTGAGGCCGCTAATATTGCGCGTGACTAGATCAGAAACAAATAGACGACGCCAGCGAGCAAAATACTGCAAACTGTTAAGAACAGAAACTCGGGAGCGTTTCTGGTGATAAAGGCCATAGTTCATTCCGCTTTTGACAAATGGTCGAACAGCTCGCCGACCGAGCGAGCTGCTCGTTGGGGGCAAAAGGGGAGTTCTTGCGAGCGGCTTGAGGCCTGGTGTAACTCGGCCGCTAGCAACGGCACTTTACCATGTTCGCGTGCGACGGCTTCCAAAAGCTTAATGATTGGTTAATTTACGGAACACCCGCCCGCCGCTTCCCGCCGCCCTGGACAGTCGAGGACATTGGCGCGCCGCGAGGCAACGCGCTTGCCGTCTTTCGAGCTTTGCGGGGGTAGAGCGGACGTCGGTGATCATCCTGGAATGGTCGCCACTTTTTTATTTTGATTGAAATCAAGGACATCAAGTTGGGCGTGCGGTTGCTGGCACTGAACCCAATGACACTGACCGCCGCAATAATTCTGCTCTATTTGGTGGCACTGTTTCTGACAGTGGCGACCCTCTGGCCTTTTTCACACCCCACCCAAACAATTTTCCCAAAAAAGACCGTCCTCCAGTCTGTTTGGGTCTTAATCGTTGTGGGTCTTCCGTTTGTCATGCTGTTGTACTTCGGATTGGCCTTCTTAATCGGCGACACGATCAGCGACGGGACCGCTTGGCTGACGGCGAGGGAGGAAGAGCCGTCTTTCACGGAGGGCCTAGTTGCGGCAGTTAGCTATGTCGGTTTATCGGGGTGGCTATGGTTGCGCTGGCGCAATCCGATAGCGCCGTCCACGAGGATACTCGGCCCGGTAATAATTGCGACGGTGATTATACTCATAATCGTTTCTGTTATCTGGACCGCACCATGAATGTCCGCTATTGGCACATCGTCGACCACGTTCCTGACGCGCGATGAGGCGCGGCGGATCGCGGTGAATATTGCCAAGGCCGGAGCCTGCTACATGTTGGAAGGCATGCTGACCGCTTGTTGTTTTTGCGACTGCCGGGGACTGTTGCTGCGTCAGCACACTAAACCGAAAAATCGGGTGCACCCCCTGCGGTACCCTTGAATGGCCACAGTTTCAATTTCCATTCGCTTCATCGGATGGGGGGTTCTGTGCGCGGGATATTATTGGCGGCCGTACCGCTTCTCTTGACGCTTGCTGCTCCGATCAGTTCGAAAGCCGATGCCGTTGGGGCAGCATTCGGCGCTGGGACCGGGCTTGTGGTCGCTGGGCCTCCCGGTGCTGTGGTCGGCGGCGTTGTCGGCGCTATCTGGGGGAGACCGTTTTGGGGACCGCCGAATAGTCCTCACGCATGCTGGATCGATAATTCCTTCTACCGGCATTGCAGGTATTACGCCGGTCGATGGCATTATTATTAAGCTCATCGCTCGCCCGGACTTCGACAACAGGGACAACTGCCCGCCGCTTTCCGCCGCCGTGGTCTGTCGAGGAACTGCAATGTGCGAGGGAGTTCGGGCCTAATCTAGGGTATTTAGGAAATCTTCTTCCTCTTCGGCGCGGTCTTGCTGCTGGACCATCGGATCATTAGTCGGAGTCTGCTGGGCGCCGGAAGTTTGGGTGCTAGCTTGGGCAGTCGCAGCAATAGTCGCCGCTGTTGCGGTAAGCAGCACCACCACCGATCCAAATAAAGCGAATAGATTGCGTTTCATGAGCCCGTCCCCCGACTGAACTCTAATTCATACCACACCAATTACGTTTTCTATCCGTACCAGCCACCGCTTGGCGTTCTTAGAAGCTGTGGATCGCCATACCCGCCACCCACATCACGGCGGAAGCAGCCATCAACACTAAAAGCGGCTTGAGCGTGGATTTGCCCGATTTTGCCATGGGCATAGTCTCGCTAGCCTAGGCGTGTCCGTTGCGGCTGACGTGTCGTAGTGCAGAGAGAGGGTCCGCCAACTCTTGCGGCGCTGCCAGCTAATACAAGCAGTCTCTTCTCCACATCGAGTAGCACATCCGAGGCATCGATCGCTTTAGCGCCGCCGGAACGGACCGAAATCTCTTCAGCGAGCCTGTTTATCTCGGCGATGAGAAAGGTAACTGTGACATCTGAGGCATCGACCGCTTTGGCCCCGCCGTTGGAATCGACCGAAAGCGCCGAGACGGAATCGCCGGTTGCACCGTTCGTGGCAGGAGAGGAAAGTTCTCCGGTTCCCAAATCATCCGTCATAGCCGCACCTTTGTGTAGAAGGCTGAGTCTAGCTTTGCGGGTTTGATCCGAATTGGGCGCGGAAGAGGACGGCCAAACTTAAAAAGGTTAACTACAAAGAGTAAGCTCGCGGCGACGAGGCGCGGCGGATTGCGGGTCAATATCGGAAAGCTGCCGGTGCTAGTGCTACTGTGGCCAGTTGCAGTCGTACTAGTAATAGCCGTTTATGCAATACGCGCGTTGTGTTACTGCATTAGCAATCGCACGACCTGCATTCACAATGTCCGTCAACTCGCGGTGTGCTTATTTTTCATCATCGAGCGCATGAGTCGTTCTAATGTCAAAGTTGCGTCACGGTTACGCCACCCTCGATCGTGAACTTTGGTACAGTTTGGGAGCGGTGACGATGTTAAGTCATGGTGTCCGACTGACGATCAGCTGTTTGGCGCTGTGTGTCGCAAGCTCAGCCGGGGCGCAGGGAAACTTGGACCAGAGTAAGACCGCCGCCCAACTTTATGCATCCACCTGCGCGACCTGTCACGAATCGCTGGCAAGCGTTAGGAACACCAAATCGTTTCTCGAGCTCAAAAGCTTCCTAAGTCAGCACTACACCTCAAACAGTGAATCGGCCGCCAATCTCGCCGCCTATCTGAAAGAACAGGGGAGACTGTCGGTCGAGTCTCAGCGTCGTCGCGGCGCTATTAGCGAAGTAAGGCCCCCCGAACCAATGCCGAGTGCGTCTGAGCAGGATATACCGAGGCCTCCCGCAGATATACCAGAGGTACCGCCGTCCGCGATTGCGCCTTCATTGGGCCCCGCAGTCGATACTGCCGTTAAGCCACACGGCCGCACCTCGTCAGCGAAACCGCTGCCGAGACTCAGGCCGGCGGAGATTACGCCCGCACCCGATTCGCCGAATAAACCGGCATCAGTCCAGATCAACGATTGAACCAATGAGGCGATGTGGCTGGAGATCAGCCGCTAAGTTGCTTAGTAAAGATGAGGCGGCGGATTGCGATGAACATCGCCAAGTTGCCGGAGTTATTGCGCCAGCCGTGACGCGCGGAAGCGGAGGAAGATTGGGTTCGCCGAGGGCGCACTCGGGAACAAATTTCCCGGCGGCCGTGTTCTACTTAGGTGAAGCGCACTTTCGCCGACATTGCGACTGCTATCGCCCATCAGTCAGGGCGACCGATTACGTTTTTGCTGGCAGCATTCATTATCATTGTGTGGGCAGTTACGGGTCCCATATTCCATTACTCCGACACCTGGCAACTGATTATCAATACAGGAACGACAATCATTACTTTTCTGATGGTCTTTGTTATTCAAAACACCCAAAATCGCGATAGCGCTGCGGTCCAAGCAAAGCTTGACGAGCTTATTCGCGTGAGCGCTGCACAGAACACGTTAATCGGCATTGAACACCTTACCGAAGACGAGATTTCGGACATTCGTGAGAAGTGCTTCGCGCGCGCAAATAAGGCGGCGAATGGGGCGCAGAAGAACGCGAACAGGAAAGCGCGAGCAGCTATCAACAAGACGATTTAGAGGCGGCGATCAGCGGCGAAGCTACTCACCAAAGATGAGGCGCGGCGGATTGCGGTGAATATTGCCCAAGCTGCCGGTGTTTATACGCTAGTAGACGGATTGTGTCATTTGTCACCGGCGGGGGTGAATATCACGTCCAGCATCGCCGGGACGGGGCATGTTTTTAATCCTGATAGCAAACCTGGCCCCTTGGATAGGGAGCACTAACAGCTGGCATGATGAGTACGAACGTCATCAAGATGTTTGAAGCCGAGGATGATCGGACTGGCAAAATTCGTCTTGAGTGGTGGCCGGAAGGTTTCGTGCTGTGGGCTGGTGGAGAGATCGTATGGAGAGCTTGGGACGGCCGCCCAGTCCACCGCAAACCGCGAAGAAAAAAAGAGCAATAGAGGTACTAGGAGAAGGCCTCGCCGCGCTCCCTGATTTTGGCAATTGAGAGCGAGGCGGATTGCGGCAAATATCGCCAAGTTGCCGGAGCTATTGCTAAAGCCGTGATGGGAGGCCGAGGAGAATTGGGGTACCTCACATTGGATAAGATCAAGAATCACAAAACGCGAGGCTTCTTGGCTCCCGAGAGGGCCATCGCCGCCGCCCCAAGCATGCAAGCGATCAGAAGACCCACCGCGATGTAATTGGCAAAGTGCATCCGTCGTCCCCACGCCAAAGTAGCGTGTTACGGGGATACCAATTTTGACAGAACGCTGTGACAGAACGCCGCTTCCCGGCGCCGTGGTCGATTTGGTGTGACTTACGGCACAGTGTTCAGAAGGGTGCCATCCGTAAAAGGTTTCTGCACGCGTGCAATGTTCTTAATTCTCATAAGGGAGGCGACAAATGATGACACTTGTAAAGACAGCGATTCTTTCCGGGGCGCTCGTGGCGATTGCTCCCGGGATCATCCTAGCCGATCTGATCGAAAAGAAGGGAACCTCGCCCTACGTGACTCACTTCATTTTCCGCCCGGTGCAGAGCCTCGAGGTCTCCGGTCTCGGCACGGCCACCTTGCTAGAGGCGGTGGGAACCACGCAGAACATCAAGGGAGAAAAGATGTTCGACAAGATGTCGGCGCGCTGCACAGCCCTCAGTGTTGACTCAGGCGCCAAGAAATACATCGACGGAGCCTGTGTGTTGGCCGACGCTGACGGGGATAAGATTTTCTCGACCTTTGATACCCGCGACGTCGACAAGTCGCAGCCAAGCATGGGTTGCGGTACCCATATCATCACGGGCGGCACCGGCAAATATGCGGGGATTACTGGGAGTGAGCCATTTGCGTGCAATGCAATGCCTGCGCTGGCTGGGGCGGGCGGCTATACCGCGATGGACATTCCTCATAATACGACATGGGAGATTAAGTAGTCCTGACGGCGCGACAGCGAGTGACGTCCGACCGTTAACTGAAAGGGTATCCCCGCAGCGGCCGGTTTCTCTTGAGACCGGCCGCAAACTGTCCCGTCGATGATGTGCAGCCAAGCTGCTTTGCAAGGATGAGGCGCGAAGGATTGCGGCGAATATCGCCACGCTAAACCGGCTTCGCCGAAACTTTTCAAGGCCGCGCTTATTTGTAGCTTCGCACGTTTATCATCACCGCGACCACCAGCCCGGCAATCAAGACAGCGAACACAATATAATCGAGGGTTGCCACAGCGTTCCCCCTTTTTAGTTCTTTCCAGTTTCGATGATGCGCTTGTGGCACTGAACGCGGCGTGAAGTGGCGCGGCAGCAACCGTTCACCTACGTGAAATTTACGTAATGCCGCAGCGCATCATACGTTCGTGTGGGATGAAGGCTCGGCTGAATGCGGTGAATATCGCCAAGCTGCCGGAGCTTTTGCGCAAGTCTAAACGGCCGTGTCGGCTTTAACCCCGCCAGTTCATCCGCGCGTGCCGGTCCTGGCAAGGGGGAACGCTGGTTTTCTGCTCCGCGCTGTATTGTACGCAGGGACCGAAGGGAGACACTCAGATGAGAACTGCAATTGCCATTCTCGCCGTTACTTTGCTCGCGGTCACTCCGGCAGCGGCTAAGTCAG
>Ga0306920_100006511_pt1 | contig 15258 bp, 7 predicted proteins | sample flu12Cox44000170_FD_204666 | JGI IMG/M metagenome (GOLD analysis project Ga0306920, IMG submission 204666) | Lab enrichment of tropical soil microbial communities from Luquillo Experimental Forest, Puerto Rico - flux4day.12C.oxic.44.000.170 (v2)... | ecosystem: Environmental > Terrestrial >... | reverse complement strand
CGCCCTGCCCTGCACTGCGCGCTCCATCCTGAGCGCGGCCTCGAGGGCGGCGGGGGCTCGCTCGAAGACGCCGAAGAACTCGTCAGCGCGCGCGTCGACCTCGCGTCCCTTGCCTTTCTGGACCGCGGTGCGGATGAGACCGCGCACCTCGGCGAGCAGCGCGGCGTAGCGATCGCCGAGTCGGCTCAGGAGACCCGTGGAGCCCTCGATGTCGGTCAGCAGGAAGGTGACGTACCCCGAGGGCAGGCTGCGCGCCTCGCTCGCCTGCGCCTGGACCTGGCCGCGGAGCCGCTCGTTCTCGACGGCGAGCTGGACGGCGGCGGTCACTGTGCGTACGAGGTCTGGATTCGCGAGCACCGCGCGATCGTGGACGAGGGCGGTCATGGGTCGCCCCTGCCGCTCCAGCAACGTCACCGCGCGCTCGCCGCCGTCGGTAGGCAAGGTCGCGGGCTTGCCCGCGCCGTCGAGATAGCTGCCCGCCGCCTCCGACCAGTGGAGCACGGTGAGGGTGGGGTCGCGGAGGGCGGCGCGTAGTCGCCCCTCGAACTCGCCCGGCGTGCCCACGCGCCCCAGCTCGATGACGAGCCGCCCCGCCGTGGCCTCGCTCGCCTGGGACTTGAACTGGCCGGTGATGAACCCGATCGGGACGATGCCATACTTCTTGGCGGCGGCAAGCAGCTTGATGCGGGCGCGTTCACGCGACGCCTCGTCCTCGAAGGCGACCTGATTGAAACGGGCCAGGGCGTTGCGCACGTGCGCCTCGTCGTTGATGGGCAGCCGCCGTCGCCCGCGCGCATCGATGTAGGCGAAGGCGCGATCGGGCAGCCGCGCACGCTTCTTCGAGTTGAGCTGGCTCATGACTTCCGCGTCGCCTCGACGATACCCCAGCCGCATCGATCACGCTACCGCGACGCCGGGTCGCTCTAAGCTCCTGATGTCTTGAGCGTCGTCCTCTGTGAATGGCTGGGGATATGTGGATAACTTCGTGATTGACAGCAGGCCCGGCGCAGTATTACGAAACTGCGAATGAACATTGGAGGGAGTGGGAATCAGGTCCTAGTCCTTGCGCGCGTGGCTGCGCACCTCGCCTCCGCACTCGACATCCTTTCCCTCAACGGCTGCGATTGGTTCACCACCGACCTCGCAGAGATGCTCGCTGTGATAGACGGGCAAATCGCCACCCTGGAGCAGATCGGGACCGACGAGCCCTCGGCCGACCGTACCGCGTAGCCGACCCGTCTCGCGCCGCCCTCAGTCGAAGATGAGGCCCCCGTCCACGTTGAGGGACTGCCCCGTGATATTCCGCGCGCGCGGCGAGGCGAGGAAGACGGCGAGGCCCGCCACATCCTCTGGATCGTTCGGGCGTCCGAGGGGAATGGCCGCGTTGCGGCGCTTCGTCATCTCTTCCACGGACACCCCTTCGTCACGAGCGCGCATGGCCACGTTGGCCTCGGAGAGCGCGGTGACGGTGGTGCCGGGGCAGATCGCGTTCACGTTGATGTTGTGACGCGCGAGCTGTTGAGAGGCGGTGCGCGTGAGGGAGATCACGCTCCCCTTGCTCGCGGCGTAGATCGCGTTCGACGTGCCAGCGTAGCCCTTGCCCGCGATGGAGGCGATGTTGATGATGCTGCCGCTCCGGCGCGGGATCATCTCGCGCGCCACACGCTGGAGGCAGAAGAACACCCCCTTGGCGTTGACGCGCATGATGCGGTCCCAGTCCGCCTCGGTGAGATCCATGATGTAGGCGCGGCGGGTGACACCGGCGTTGTTCACGAGGATGTCGATGCGGCCGAAGGCGGCCACGGCCCGCTCGACCATCCGATCGATGGCGCCCAGGTCTCCCACGTCCGCCTCGAGGCCGAGGCTCTTGGGCCCCGTGGCGCCCGCCGCCTCGGCGGCGGCTTGGGCGAGCTTGCCGTCGACGTCCACAGCGACCACGTGCGCGCCTTCTCGCGCGAGGGCGAGGGCCACCGCGCGACCGATGCCGTTGCCGGCTCCCGTGACGATGGCAACCCGATCGACGAGCGTCATGCGGTCTTCGGTCCCAGGACGCGGAAGGCATGCACGGGCCGTGCGAAGCCCTTGAGGGTGAGCGGACCCAGCGCTTCCAGGGTCACGAGATCCTCGACGGCGCCCGCCACGCGCTGGGAGAGGAGGATCTCCGTGTGGCTCGCCTCCCCGCAGAGCCGCGCGGCGAGGTTGGTCACCGTGCCGATGGCGCCGTAGTCCCAGCGCCCCTCGAAGCCGATGGCGCCGATGGTGGCGTAGCCTTGAGCAATGCCGATGCCCATGCCGAGAGCATAGCCCTGCTTCCGCCAGGCCGCGTCGAGGTGGCGGGCACGCTCCCGCATGGCAAGAGCCATGCGGACGGCCCGCTCGGGCGCGTTCGGCACGGGCACGGGGTCGTTGAAGAAGATCATCATGCCGTCGCCCGTGAAGCGCTCCAGCGTCCCGTCGTGCTCGAGGATGAGCCGCCCCATCTCCGCGTGGTATTCGCGCAGCACGCCCATGACCTCTTCCGGATCGGCCGTCTCCGCGAAGGAGGTGAAGCCGCGAAGATCGAGGAAGACCACCGTCACTTCGACACGATGGCTGGCCAGGGGGTCGGTTGCCCCCCCCGCCAGGATCAGCTCCGCGAGCTGCGGAGAGAAGAAGCGCTTGAGCCGGCCCAGCCGCTCCATCTGGCTCACCTGCTCGGCCACACGCTCCTCCAGCGTGCGATTCCACTCCGCGAGCTCCTGCGCTTGCCGTGCCTCCCGGTCGCGCAGGCGCTTCTTCTCCAGGCAGGCGCCGATGCGGGCGCGGAGGAGCACAGGGTCGAAGGGCTTGGGCAGGTAGTCGTCGGCCCCGAGCTCGATGCAGCGGACCACGCTGCCCACTTCGTCGAGGGCGGAGATCATGAGCACGGGCAGGTCTCGCCGCGCGGGATCGCCCTTGAGCCGGCGCAGCACCTCGTAGCCGTCGATGCCCGACATCATCACGTCGAGGAGGACCAGCTCGATGGGCGGGGAGACGGTGCGGCTCAGCGTCTCGAGCGCGACGTGGCCGTCGGCGGCCGTGTGCACGGTGTAGCCGTCGCGCACGAGACGGCGGGCGAGGAGATCGCGATTGCCCTGGTCGTCGTCGACCACGAGGAGGACGCCGAGGCCTCCGGGCTCGCCTCCGCTGGCCGACCCGACCGTGCCTGCGGGGCCGGCAGCGGCGGCCGCAGACGCGGGTGCGAGGAGCCGCGTGAGCCGCTCCGCAGCCTCCGCGATGCGGCCGATGTCCGGCAGCATCTGACGCGCCCCGTGAGCCTCAGCAGCCTGGCCGAGCTTCTTGGTGCCCGTCACGATGCGCGTCACCGGCCCCAGGACGGACTGGCCCAGGGCCGCCACGTCCACCTTGTCCGCGTCCTTTCCGCCGGGGGCAAGCCGCTCGTTGACGATCGAGAGCACGGCGCGGGCGTCGTCGAGGAGATGGCGCAGGTCCCCGGCCATCGCCGCGCCGTCGGAGGGTGCGTCCTCCAGCAGGAGCTCCGCGTAGCCGATGATGTGATTGAGCGGGGTGCGCAGCTCGTGACGCAGGTGAGCGAGGGGGCCAGGATCCGCGGTCACGGACCCGCCTTGCCTTTGAGGAGCGCCTCGATCTTCCCGAGCAGGCGCTCGAGGTCCACCGGCTTCGTGTCGAAGTCGTCGCAGCCCGCGGCGATGGCTTTCTCCCGGTCGCCGGACATGGCGTGCGCGGTCAGCGCGATCACGGGAATGCCTCGCGTCTCCTCGGCCTCCTTGAGTTGCCGCGTCGCGTCCCAGCCGTCGAGCCCGGGCAGGCTCATGTCCATGAGCACGAGCGCGGGCGCCTCCGAGCGCGCCATGGCCACGCCCTGCTCGCCGTCCACGGCGATAGCGACCTCGTAGCCGCGCCGGACGAGGCGGCGGGAGAGCATGTCGCGGTTCATTTCGTTGTCCTCGACGAGCAGGATCTTGGGCATCAGGCGATGGGCCTCCGGCGGGCGACGCTGGTCGCCACGAGCTCGCGCACCTCGGCCAGCAGCTGATCGCGGCCGTGCGTGCCCTTCTGGAGAATCTTTTGGACGGAGCCGTTGAGCCGGTCCCGATCCTCATGCGTCAGGTCCTTGGCGGTGACCACCACGATGGGAATCGTGCGCCAAGGCTCGTGACGGCGGAACTCGGCCACGAACTCGAAGCCGTCCATCTCGGGCATCATGAGGTCGAGCAGGATCACGCTGGGCGATATCTCTCGCAAGCGCTCGAAGGCGGCGCGTCCGTTCTCCGCCTCGATCACCGTGTAGCCTTCGGGCTCGAGCATGCGACGGAGGAGCTGCCGCACGCCCGCGTCGTCGTCCACCACGAGGACCGGCCGGTCGCGACGGTACTGTTTGAGCACGGTGACGAGCCGCTCTCGATCGATGGGCTTGGTCAAGTAATCGGAGGCGCCGAGCGCGTAACCCAGATTCTTGTCGTCCACGATGGTCAGCATGACAACCGGGATGTCGGCCACGGTGGGATCCGCCTTGAGCGCGGAGAGGACCGCCCAGCCGTCCATGCCCGGCATCATGACGTCCAAGGTGATCGCATCGGGTCGAAGCTCTCGGGCAAGTCGCAAGCCTTCATCGCCGCCGCTCGCGGTGACCACGCGGAAGCCTTCCTTAGCGAGGAAGCGCTGCATGAGGTCACGCACGGCCGCCTCATCGTCAATTACGAGCACCGCGCCCACGCCGGACGCCGACACGGGCGCCGCCGCCGCCGCGACGGGCTCCTCGTGTGTCTCGACCACCTCGGCGGGGAGGCGGATGGTGAACGTGCTGCCCTGCCCCGACTCGCTCTCGACGGTGACGTCGCCGCCCATCATCCGGCAGAGACGTCGGCTCAGGGCCAGGCCGAGGCCCGTCCCGCCGTACTTCCTGGTCGTCGCCGCGTCCGCCTGGGAAAAGGCCTCGAAGAGCTTCGCGAGTTGCTCCGACGTCATGCCGATCCCCGTGTCCGTGACGTGGAAGACCATCGTCTCTCGGCCGTCGATGCCCTCGCGCGCCACGGCGAGCGTGATGGTGCCCTGGTCGGTGAACTTGCACGCGTTGCTCAGAAGATTGAAGAGCGCCTGGCGCACCTTGGTCAGGTCCGCGCGCATCGCGCCCACGGTGTCCGGACAGCGGACGACCAACTGGTTCGAGTTCTTGGCGGCGAGCGGCTGGATCACCGCGGCGATGTCGTGCACGAGGGCAGGCACGTCGAAGCTCTCGAGGTAGAGCTCCATCTTGCCCGCTTCGATCTTCGACAGGTCGAGCACGGCATTGATCAGCTCGAGCAGATGCTTGCCCGCCGCGTTGATCTTCTTGAGGTCCTCGGTGAACTGTTCGGCGCCGAGATCCGCCGCGTCTTCCTGGAGCATTTCGCTGTAGCCGATGATGGCATTCAGCGGCGTGCGCAGCTCGTGCGACATGTTGGCGAGGAACTCGGACTTGTGGCGGTCGGCCTGCTCGAGCTGCCGGCCCTTGTCCTCGATCTCCCGGAACAGCTTTGCGTTCTGGATCGCCAGCGCGGACTGGCTGGCGAAGGTCCGGAGCAGATCGATGGTCTGGCCGGGAAACTCACCTGGCGTTTGCCGCGTAACCGTCAGGCTGCCGATGAGGTGGCCTTCGCGCACCAGCGGAATGCCGAGAACGGCGCGACTGCCCGTCCGCAGCAGGACGTCGCGCAGGGGCCCCGTGTAGGCGCCAGGCTCGGCCATGTCAGGCACCTGGACCGGCTCGTGGGTGATGATCAGACGGCCGCCGACGCCTTCGCCGCGCCGGATCGGCGAGCGTTGCATCACCGCTACCACCTCGTCGGCGAGATTGTGCGTGGCGCGGAACACGAGCGCCTCGGCGTGGTCGTCGTACTCGTAGACGGTGCACGTGTCCGTGCCCGCGATTTGACTGGCCCGCGAGACGATGGTGTTCAGCACGGTCTCCAGCTCGAGCGTCGAGCTGAGGGCCTGGCCAACCTCACCCAGTGCCTCCAGCTCCTGGACCGAGCGGGTGAGCTGGTCGGTGCGGGCCTGGAGCTCGGTGAGGAGCCGCGCGTTCTCGATGGCGATGGAGGCCTGATCGGCGAAGGTCTCCATGAGGGCGATCTGGCTGTCCGAAAACGGCCGCACTTCGTGACGGTAAATCACGATCACCCCGAGCAGCTCGTCGGATCGGAGCATGGGGATGGCTACAATGGTGCGGGAGGCTTCGACCTGGGGCCCCCCGTAGGTGTACTCGGGATCGGTCAGCGCGTCGTGCACGTGGACGGTGCGCCGCAAGAGGGCGGCCCTTCCCACCGCGCTCCCCCGCCCCGGCGTAATGGGATTGCGCTCGATGTAGGCCTTCAACTCGTCCGACATGTTGTGGCTGGCCACGCCGCGCAGGACCGCGCCGTCGAAGCGCCAGATCAAGCCGCGCTCGGCCTCGCACAGCCTGACTCCATTCTCGGCAAGCGTATCAAACACCGGCTGGAGATCGAACGTCGACCGGCCGATCACCTTGAGCAGCTCGGCGGTCGCCGTCTGCTGCTCGAGAGCGTCCCGTAGCTCGGCGTTGCGCGTGTCGAGCTCGGTGAAGAGGCGCACGTTCTCGACGGCGATGACCGCCTGGTCGGCGAACGTCTTGACCAGCTCAATCTGCGTCTCGGAGAAACCATCGGGGACGGCACTGGAGACGTTGATGACCCCGATGGGATTCCCGCCGCGCAGCATGGGCACCGACAGGCTGCTCCGGTACGCGGCGGCCCGGGCAACCTCGTGGATCCGGTACTCGGGGTCCTCGAGCACGTCACGGACATACTCGAGACGTCCCGACTGAATGCTGCGGGCCACCGTGCCGCCGCGCCCGGGCGGCACCGGGAACGCCCGCCGAAGGGCTTCCGCTCCCTCGGCGTTGCTCATGTTGTGAAGTGCGGCCAGGTGGATGAGATCGCCGTCGAACCGGAAGACCGCGCTGAAGTTCGCCGTGCACAGCCTGAGCGCATTGGCGGCGATCGTCTCGAAGACGGGCTGCACGTCCGTCGGCGAGCTCGAGATGACTCGCAGGATCTCGCTGGTGGCGGTCTGCTGCTCGAGGGCTTCGCTGAGGCTCGCGTTCTTGGCCTGCAGCTCAGTGAGGAGCCGCGCGTTCTCGATAGCGATGGCCGCCTGGTCCGCGAAGGTCTCCATCAGGGCTATCTGGCTATCAGTGAAGGGCTGGACCTCGAACTTGAAGATCACGAAGACACCGAGGAGCTCGCCTGCCCGCAGAATGGGAATGCCGAGCAGGGTCCGGAGGGCCTCGACGTCCTTCGCGCCATAGGTGAACTCGGGATCGGCGAGGACGTCGTGAATGTGGATCGTGCGCCGCTCGAGGGCCGCCCGCGCGGCCCCACTGTTGCGCCCCGGCGCTATGGGATGCTGCTCGACGAAAGCGATCAGCTCGGCAGAGCAGCCGTGGGCGGCCGCCAACCGCAGCACTTGCCCGTCGAAGCGGAAGACGAAGGCGCGATTGGCCTCGCACAGCCGGACCGCATTCTCCGCCAGCGTGTCGAACACAGGTCGCAGGTCGAACGTGGAGCGCCCGATCACCTTGAGCAGCTCGCTGGTCGCCGTCTGCTGCTCGAGGGAGACGCGCAGCTCACTGTTGCGCGCCTCCAGCTCCGTGAACAGGCGCACGTTCTCGATGGCGATCACCGCTTGCTCAGTGAACGTCTGCAGCAGCGCGATCTGCTTGTCGCTGAAGGGGCGCGGCTCGCCGCGCCAGACGGAGATGGCGCCCACGGCCTGCCCCTCGCGGAGAATGGGTACGGTGAGGATGGAACGGAGGGCGATGGTGTCGCGCAGCGGATGAGTGTACTCGGGGTCCAGTCTCGAGTCCTCGAGGTGTATCACCCGCCGCTCCATGACGGCGCGCCCCGACGTCGTGTCGCGTGCAACCGGTCGCGGGTACGCTGTCCGCAAGGCCGCGATCCCCTCCTCCCCCACGCCTCGCACCGCGGCCAGTGTGAGCTGGCCTTCGTCGATCAGAAAGACGACGCTGAAGGCTGCGTCACAGAGCCGGCGGGCGTTCTCCACGATGGCCTCGAACACCGGCTGCTCATTGGTAGGCGAGCTCGAGATGACGCGCAGGATCTCGCTGGTGGCCGTCTGCTGCTCGAGGGCTTCGCTGAGGCTCGCGTTCTTGGCCTGGAGCTCCGTGAGGAGCCGCGCATTCTCGATGGCGATCGCCGCCTGGTCGGCGAAGGTTTCGAGGAGGCCGACCTGGCTCTCGCTGAAGGGGAGGACCTCGGTCCGGTGGATGAAAATCGCGCCAAGCAGCTCGTCCGCTCGGAGCATGGGAATAGCGAGCACGGTCCGCAGCGGATCGGACTCCACCTGGCCGTAGGTGTATTCGGCATCGGCTTGGACGTCATGGATGTGGATCGTGCGGCGCTCGAGGGCCACGCGCGCCACGGCACTCTGCCGCCCGGGGGTGAGTGGATTCTGCTGGATGAAGGCCCAGCGTTCGGGCGAGACGTTGTGGCTCACGACGGCCCGGAAGAACTGGCCGTCGAAACGCCAGATGGACGCGTGCTTGGCTTCGCAGAGGCGGACCGCGTTCTCAGCGAGGGTCTCGAACACGGGCTGGAGGTCGAACGTGGACCGCCCGATCACCTTGAGGAGCTCGCTGGTCGCCGTCTGTTGATCGAGGGCGACCCGCAGCTCGCTGTTCCGCGCCTCCAGCTCCGTGAACAGGCGTACGTTCTGGATGGCAATCACCGCCTGGTCGGCGAAGGTGCGGACCAGGCCGATCTCACCTTCCGTGAAGGGCGAGCTTTCTTGGCGAAAGACCACGATGGCCCCTACCGGGCCGTCGTCACGCAGCATCGGCACCGCGAGCCCCGTACGATATCCCATGGTGTGGGCTAGGGCCTGGCTGGCCGGAAATGCATCGGCCGACTGCACGTCCACGAGGTGAACCGCCTCACGATCCAGCATGGCCGCCCCACCGATGAGGTCCCTCGCGAGAGGATGCGGAAACGTCCTGGCCGCCGCCTCCCGCCACTCCGCGGTGTGGCCGTGGTGGGCGCCGAAGTGAATCATCCCACCCTCGAGCTTGTAGGCGCCGCCGAAGTCGGCGCGGCACAGGCGCACCGAGCTCTCGGCGATGGCCTCGAAAACGGGCTGCACGTCGGTCGGAGAGCGGCTGATCACGCGGAGGATCTCCGCGGTGGCCGTCTGCTGCTCCAGGGCCTCCGTGAGGCTCGCGTTCTTGGTCTGTAGCTCGGTGAGCAGCCGCGCGTTCTCGATGGCGATGGCGGCCTGGTCGGCGAACGTCTCCATCAGCGCGATCTGGCTCTCGCTGAACGGTCGGACCTCGTGACGATAAATGGTTATCACGCCCAGCACTTCGTTTGCCCTGAGCATCGGTATCGACAATAAGGTCCGGATGGCATCAACGTCTCGGGACCGATACGTGTACTCGGAATCGGCCTGGGCATCGTGAACGTGCGTGGTGCGGCGTTCGAGGGCAGCGCGTCCCGTGGCGCTCCCGCGTCCGACGGACGCCGGATTCCGCTCGATGAACTCGATCAGCTCCCGGGAAGCGTTGAAGCTCGCCACTCCCCGCAGGAGCTGTCCGTCGAGGCGGAAGATGAACGCGCGTTCCGCCTCGCACAGCCGCACTGCGTTCTCGGCGAGCGTCTCGAATACAGGCTGAAGATCGAAGGTGGAGCGCCCAATCACCTTGAGCAGCTCGCTGGTCGCCGTCTGCTGCTCAAGGGCCACGCGCAGCTCGCTGTTGCGCGCATCCAGCTCCGTGAACAGGCGCACGTTCTCGACGGCGATGACGGCCTGGTCGGCGAAGGTCCTCAACAACTCTACCTGCGTGTCCGAGAAGAGTCCTGCCGCCGCCCGGGCCACGAAGATCGATCCGATGACCTGCCCCTCACGGACCATGGGCACGGCCAAACAGCCCCGGTAGCCGCCGGCCCGGGCGGCGCTCTTCTGCTCGTAGCTGGGATCAGCGAGGACGTCGAGCACGTGGACGACGCCTGCCGACCGGATAGCCCGCGCCGACACCGTCTCGGCGTCGAGACGCATAGGAAACGCCTGCCGTACCCTCTCAACTCCTTCCTCGGCCACACCATGAAGCGAGGCTAGCTGGATGAGCTCCTCCTCTACACGGGAGACCACGCTCACGTCCGCGTCGCAGAGCCGCTCTGCCCGCTCTCCGATGATGTCGAACACCGGTTGGACGTCCGTGGGCGACCGGCTGATGACGCGCAGTATCTCGCTTGTCGCCGTCTGCTGCTCCAAGGCTTCCGTGAGGCTTGCATTCTTGGTCTGCAGCTCGGTGAGCAGCCGCGCGTTCTCGATGGCGATGGCGGCCTGGTCGGCGAAGGTCTCCATCAGCGAGATGTGGCTATCCGTAAACGGGCGAACTTCGTCCCGCTGAATGGCAATCGCGCCCAGGAACTCGCCGGCCCTGAGCATAGGAACCGAAAGCAAAGTCCGGAATGGAAGCTGCTGAGCGCCGAAATAGGTGTACTCCGGGTCGGCCTGGACATCAGGGATGTGGATCGTGCGCCGTTCGAGGGCTACCCGCCCCGTGGCGCTCCCGCGCCCGGCGACGATAGGATTCTGCTCGAGGACCTCACGGTTCGCCGGCGTGAGATTGCGCATGACCACCGGCCTGAGAGCCTCACCGTCGAAGCGGAAGACCACCCCCTGCTCGGCGTCGCAAAGCCGAAGCGCGTTCTCCGCCAGCGTCTCGAACACCGGCTGGAGATCGAAGGTGGACCGCCCGATCACCTTGAGGAGCTCGCTCGTCGCCGTCTGCTGCTCGAGGGCCACCCGAAGCTCGCTGTTGCGCGTCTCCAGCTCCGTGAACAGGCGCACGTTCTCGATGGCGATGACCGCCTGGTCGGCGAATGTCTGAAGTAACTGGACCTGCGCATCGCTATAGTCACCAGGCTGGGCACGACCGATGGTGATGGAGCCGATCGCGCGACCCTCGCGGAGCATCGGCACGGCCAGCACCGCGCGGAATCCGGAGGCAAGAGCTGCCTCATGAACCCGATACTCTGGGTCTTCCAGGACATCGGGAAGGTGGACGATCGTGCGATCGCGAATGGCGCGCGCGGCGGCGGCCGCGCCACTCGGGCGCATCGGGTATATGCGTCGCACCGCGTCGACTCCTGTCGTGCTCGGGCCATAAATCGCGCCGACGTGGACCCACTCGCCGTCGAAGCGCGTGACGGTGGCCACTTCCGCCCGGCACAAACGCACCGCGCTTTCGGCGATGATGTCAAACACAGGTTGCAAGTCGGTCGGCGACCGGCTGATGGCGCGCAGGATCTCGCTGGTGGCCGTCTGCTGCTCCAGGGCCTCGGTGAGGTCGGCGTTCTTGGTCTGCAGCTCGCTGAGCAGCCGCGCGTTCTCGATGGCGATGGCCGCCTGGTCGGCGAAGGTGGTCACCAGCTCGATCTGCTTGTCGGTGAACGGCTGCACCTCGGTGCGACGGATCACGATCACGCCGATCACCACGCCTTCGCGAAGCATCGGGACCGCGAGGACCGTCCGATGCATCTCCTCGTTGCTGCGCTGGTCGTCGGCCCAGTGGTACTCGGGATCTGTTCGGACGTCGTGGATGTGCACCGATCGGCGCTCCAGGACGGCTCGTCCAGTTGCCGAGCTTCGGTCGCCTCGGATCGGGTGGTGTTGGATGACCTCGAGCCACTCTGGCGAGTGACCGTAGCTCGCCGCCGGGACGTAGACGTCGCCCTGCTGTCGGTTAATGAGGCCGCGATCCGCGCCGCAGAGTCGCACCGCGCTTGCGATCAGGGTGTCGAGCACAGGCTGGAGGTCGAACGCGGAACGGCTGATCAGCTTGAGCACGTCGCTGGTGGCGGTCTGCTGCTCGAGGGACGCCCGGAGCTCGTTGTTGCGCTCCCCGAGCTCGGTGAACAGGCGCACATTCTCGACGGCGATGACGGCCTGGTCCGCGAAGGTCCTTAGCAGCTCGACCTGCTTGACCGAGAACGCGCCGGCCTCGGCGCGGGCCACGGCGATCGCCCCGATCGGGTTGCCTTCGCGAACCATGGGCACGGCCACGATGCTCCGATAGCCGAGCGTGTGGGCGAGCGGTAACGATGCCGCGGGGACGGCTGCCTGGTTCTCGAAGTCCTCCACCTGGACCACCACGTTGTTGAGGATGGCCTGGGCGACCTGGGTATCAGGGCCGGGCGGTCGCGGATAGACACGGCGCGCCACCGCGAGCGCTTCATCCCTCCAGTTGTGATGCGCGGCGAGATGGATCAGGGCGCCGTCGAACCTGTACACGCCGCTGAGGAATCCATCGCAGAGCCTCGTCGCGCTCCGGGCGATCGAATCGAACACCGGCTGCACGTCCGTGGGCGAGCTCGAGATCACCCGTAGAATCTCGCTGGTGGCCGTCTGCTGCTCAAGCGCCTCGGTGAGGTCGGCATTCTTGGCCTGGAGCTCGCTGAGGAGCCGCGCGTTCTCGATGGCGATGGCGGCCTGGTCGGCGAAGGTTTCCACGAGCGCGACCTGGCTGTCCGTAAATGGACGAACCTCGTGTCGGTAAATGAGGACGACCCCGAGAAGCTCGTCGGCTCTGAGCATGGGGACCGCGAGCACCGTCCGCGTGGGTTCGACGAGTCCTCCCCCCCACGTATATTCGGCGTCTGCTCGGACGTCATGAATGTGGATCGTGCAGCGCTCGAGCGCCGCGCGAGATGCACCCCCTGCACGGCTCGGGACGATGGTCGGCGTGCTCTCGATGAATGCCTGAAGCTCAGGGGACATGTTGTGGCCCGCCCCGAAACGAAGCACCTGGCCGTCGAAGCGATAGATCAACGCCCGTTCCGCCTGGCAGAGCCGAACTGCATTCTCGGCCAGCGTGTCGAACACCGGCTGGAGATCGAAGTTGGAGCGGCCGATGACCTTGAGAAGCTCGCTGGTGGCCGTCTGCTGCTCCAGGGCCTCCGTGAGATCGGCGTTCCTGGCTTGGAGCTCGCTAAGCAACCGCGCGTTCTCGATGGCGATCACGGCCTGGTCGGCGAAGGCCTGGAGCAGGCCGAGCTGACGGTCGCTGAAGGGCCGGACCTCGGTGCGGCGTAGGCTGATGGAGCCGATGGCCACCCCGTCCCGCATGAGAGGGACGCTCACCGTGGTCCGATGTCCATAGCGCCTGGCGATCTCGCTGCCCTCGGGGAAGGTGGCAGCCTCGGCCTGGAGATCGGCAACCTGCACGGTGCGCGCCTCGAGCACCGCGAGCCCATTTACCGACCCGGGGCCAATGTCCATGAGGATGCTCCCGAGGGGGGCGAAATCGATAGAGCCGTGATGCGCGACCACGGCCAAACGATCGCCGTCTCGGCGGAAGATGCTCACGTCCTGCGCCTCGCACAGCCGCGCGGCGCTCTGCACCACCGCGTCGAAGACCGGCTGGAGATCGGTGTGTGAGCTCGAGATGACGCGCAGGATCTCCGCGGTGGCCGCCTGGTGCTCGAGGGATTCGGCGAGAGCCCCGCCGGGGCGCGCGGTCTTGGCGCGCTCGCGCTTGAGCGCCGCCCGCAGCTTCGCTACCTCGGCGGCAAGCTCAGCCTTGGTGCGGGACGCCATGGTCATTCCCAGAGGCAACGCTCATGGGCGAGGCGAGCGGCCGGCGAGCGATCAAGGCGATCTCGGTGGCCGGCACGTGGCCGGCCGATCGCACGAAGCGATCGGCAAGCTGCAGATTTCCTTCAGCACGCACGATCCCCCACGGGCTCCTGCCCGACCTGCAACCGCGAGTAGGCCGATCTGCGAGACGGCCGGTACGACGCCTGACCAGGAGCCGTCGGATGCCCTTACACCATGCCGAAGCACTTCGGGGCGGTCTGCTCCCGGTAAAAAGTACCGGAGACCATAGCCGGATCTGACGCAAGAATCAATGGCCATGCATCGTCAACGGCGGAGACCCGATGGCTCGCGACCCGTTCCTCGGTCAGGTACGGTGAGAGAGGTCGCGCGCGATGTCGGACGCGACCAGGCAATCCATCAATGGAACCAGACAGGAGGCCCATTCGTATGTCCGATACATGCATCGGGCTCAAGCTGGGGCAGATCGTCCCGGACTTCGAGCTCGCAACCTATGACCCCGTCAGGGGGGATTTCGGCAAGTTCAGCCTCAGGGACCAGATCGCCCGCGAGCGGTGGTCCATCCTCTTCTTCTACCCCGCCGATTTCACGTTCGTCTGAGCGACCGAGTTCGCTGCTCTGGCAGAGCAGCACGAGCGGTTCGAGCGGATGGGCTGTGACATCGTCACCGTGAGCACGGACACGCAGTTCTCCCACCTGGCCTGGCAGCGGAGCGAAAAGGAGCTAGCCAACGTGAGGTACCAGATGGGCGCCGACCCCACAGGCAAGGTGTCGCGGATGTTCGGCGTCTACGACGAGAGCACGGGGCTCGACCTCCGGGGCAGCTTCATCATCAACCCCGAAGGCAAGCTCTTGAACATGGAGATGAACTTCTACAACCTCGGCCGGAACATCGACGAGATGATGCGGAAGTTCAAGGCCAACATCTACATGAGCAAGAAGACCAACGAGGTCTGCCCCTCGAAGTGGAAGGACGAGGGCGACAAGACCCTCGTCGACCCCGGCGCCAAGATGGTCGGCAAGGTGCACGAGGCGCTTAACACGTAGCCATCCGCCCGTCGCCGTCCCCGCGCCCTCGTGCGCGTCGGGCCGGCGACGGGTCGGTGCCTTCCGTCCTGGCAAGTGGCCCGCCTGCAGGATCATCATCTACGGAACGGATCCTCGAGGTAGAACGCCCGCCGAATGGGCCGGCTGAACTCCTGGCGGGCGGCGGTATCATGGCAGGCTAGCCGCCATGATTCGCATCGGCACGTCGGGCTACAACTACCCTGAGTGGCGCGGGTCCTTCTATCCGGAGAAGTTCCCCACCGGCAAAATGCTCCCCTACTATGCGGCGCGCTTCTCCACGGTGGAGATCAACTACACCTTCTATCGGATGCCCAACGCCAAGACCATCGCGGGCTGGGACGCCGAGACACCCGCCGGCTTCTCCTTCACCCTCAAGGCGCCTCAGCGCATCACCCACATTGCCCGGCTGCGCGAGATCGGCGATCCGCTGCGGTATTTTCTCGACACGGCAGCCGGCCTCGGCCCCAAGCTGGGTCCCCTGCTCTTCCAGCTCCCGCCCAACTTCAAGAAGGACCTCGGCCGTCTGGGCGGCCTTCTCGACCAGCTCCCCGCGGGTCG
>Ga0306920_100006510_pt1 | contig 15261 bp, 12 predicted proteins | sample flu12Cox44000170_FD_204666 | JGI IMG/M metagenome (GOLD analysis project Ga0306920, IMG submission 204666) | Lab enrichment of tropical soil microbial communities from Luquillo Experimental Forest, Puerto Rico - flux4day.12C.oxic.44.000.170 (v2)... | ecosystem: Environmental > Terrestrial >... | reverse complement strand
AGCGGTGCGCGCAGAGCGAGGGATCTAGAAGCCGAAAACGAGCGGCTCCGCGCAACGATCGCACGACTGACGGTTACCCACAAATAACGGACCGAACCTGCATCGATACCCAACGTCACATCCGGGCGCACTCCTTCCTCTCTCAGAGGAGTGCGCCTTAGCGATCGTCGTTATCGTTCACCGCCGCGAGCCCCTTCCCTCAGGCCGTTACCCTTTCCGGCAGACGACTATTGGGGATAGGCCTGATTGTGGTGTTAACATCTTAAAATTACCCCATTCACACGCCATATTGCAGGCCGATAGTGAGGTCCAAATGAACGGAGCGCGGACGAGTGAGGCGGGCCAGGATAGCGGGCGGATCAGTCGGACACTGGAAGAACGACTACAAGCAGGCAGAGAACTTTTGCTGCTGATTTGCTGCAGATGCAGAGACCAACAATAATTCGCTCAACGCACGATTGTAGCTCACGATCCAGAACAGGTCAGGCTCGCGGTTGCAAAGGGCTGCGCAAGCATCATATCCAGCGCCGAGGCGGCGAAACTGCCTGCCCGCGACGACCCGCCTCTAACAACAGCTAAAGCCCATTGATGAGCACCCTGACCGACGAGATTGCCCGCCGGCGGGCCTTTGCGATCATTTCGCATCCGGACGCCGGCAAGACCACCTTGACCGAGAAGCTTCTGCTGTTTGGCGGGGCGATCCAATTGGCGGGCGAGGTTAGGGCGCGCGGCGAGCGGCGGCGGGCGCGCTCGGACTGGATGGCGATCGAGCGCGAGCGCGGCATCTCGGTTTCCTCGGCGGTCATGAGCTTTGAGCACGAGGGGCTCGCCTTTAATCTGCTCGACACCCCGGGCCACCAGGATTTTAGCGAGGACACCTACCGCACGCTGACCGCGGTCGACAGCGCAGTGATGGTGCTCGACGCAGCCAAGGGTATCGAGGAGCAGACTCGCAAGCTCTTCGAGGTCTGCCGATTGCGCGACGTGCCGATCATCACTTTTGTCAACAAGCTCGACCGCGAGGGCCGCGCTCCGGTCGACCTTATCGACGAGATCGAGCAAACCCTCGCGCTCGACGTGACCCCGGCCTCCTGGCCGATCGGCATCGGCCGCGACTTTCTCGGCACCTACGACCTCTTCGCCGATGCGCTCTTATTGTTCGAGCGCGGCCTCCACGACCGGGTCACCGAGCCGGTCCGCTGCAACGGCCTCGACGACCCCGAGCTTGCTCGCCGTCTGCCCAAACAGGCACTCGCCAGGCTGCGCGAGGAGGTCGAGATGGCAAAGGGGCTCTGCCCACCCTTCGATCCGCAGGCCTATCGCGAAGGCCATCTGACCCCGGTCTATTTTGGCAGTGCGCTCAATAATTTCGGCGTGCGAGAATTATTGCGCGGGATCGCCGAGTTGGCCCCGGCGCCGCGCCCGCAGCCGGCGCACGGCGCCAACGGGAAGCGACCGATCGTGCCCGAGGAGCCCGAGGCTACCGGCTTTGTGTTCAAGGTGCAGGCCAATATCGACCCGCAACACCGCGACCGCATCGCCTTTGTGCGCATCGCCTCGGGCCGGTTTCAGCGGGGCATGAAGTTGAAAAACGTCCGCAGCGGCCGCACGATGTCGGTGCAGGCGCCGGTATTTTTCCTGGCGCGCGAGCGCAACCTCGCCGAAGAAGCCTGGCCCGGCGACATCATCGGCATTCCCAACCACGGCAGCCTCAGGATCGGCGACACCTTGACCGAGGGCGAGACGATCCGCGTCACCGGTATTCCGAATTTCGCGCCCGAAATCCTACAACGGATCAAGGTCGACGACCCGATGAAGTCGAAGCACCTCAAGCACGCGCTCGAGCAATTGGCCGAGGAAGGGGTGACCCGAGTGTTCAAGCCGCTTTCCGGTGGCGACTGGATTGTCGGCGTCGTCGGCGCTCTGCAGCTCGATGTGCTGAAGGCGCGGCTTGCCGCCGAATACGACCTCGCCACTCGCCTCGACGGTGCGCCCTTTCGGATGGCGCGCTGGCTCGAGGCCGACGACCCGAGCGAGCTCGACCGCTTTCGCGTCAAGAACCCCTCGGCGAGCGCCGAGGACCATGACGGCGTCCCGGTGTTTCTCGCCCGCAATGCTTGGGATCTGCGCACGACGATCGAAGAGTGGCCGTCACTCCGCTTCAACGAGACCCGCGAGCAAAGCTGAGGAAGAGCGGCAGACGAGTGCTTTTGGTCGCATCCGCTACACGTAACGAAGGGTCGTGAACATGCCCGCATCCAGGTGGTAGAGCAGATGGCAGTGAAAGGCCCACCAGCCCGGATTGTTGGCATCGAAGGCGATCACGACACGCCGGCCCGGTGGGACCAGCACGGTGTCACGCACCGCTCCCGGAAATCGCTTGCCGTCGATCTCGACCACCTGGAACTCGTGACCGTGCAGATGCATCGGATGCGGCATGCCGGTCTGATTGACCATCACCAGCTCGACCCGTTCTCCATTGGCGATAGGCAGTGGCGGCACGCTCGGGCTCCAGGCGACATTGTTGAGCGACCAGATGTACTTCGCCATGTCGCCGGTCAGGTTTATCGTGTGAGTGCGGTCGGCCTTGCACGGGGTCAGCGGCCTTAGCGCGCGCAGGCGGCCCTCCAGGTCGAGTGTCAGTGCGCTCGAAGCCTTCTCGGCCAGCTCGGGGATACGGGTCACCGGCGCGTTTCCGGCGGCCAATATGACACCGGTCTGCTTGCGGTCGCCCTCCAGCACCGCGAGAACCGGGTAGGACGCCGGCGCGCGCGGGAGCACCAGGCCGATGTCGAGGCGCTGCGCGACGGCAATCGGGAATTTGCGCGCCTTCACCGGTCTGACCAGAAAACCGTCCACCGCGATCAGCTCGCCGTCGAGCAGGCCGAGATCGATGTGGTAGGCGCTCATCGAGGAGCTGTTGATGATGCGCAACAGCACGCGCGCTCCGGGCTCGACCTTAATCACCTCGGGATCGGCGAGGGTGCGGTCATTGGCGAGAAAGGCATCGTACTTGACGTCGTTCAGATCGGGTTTGGCGCCAGCACCCGATCCCGCCATTCCGGACATTGACGCTTTGGTTGCGATCGGAGGCGGCCCGGCCTGTGCTACAGGCTGAGCCTTGCTGCCACTCTTCTTCAGCTCCGCGAATATTTGGTCCGGCGGTGTAAAGCTGAAATCAGCCAGCATCAGGGCGATCTCCTGCTGGTCTGGGCGGTCGCGCTGATCCCGGATGATCAGCTGCGCCGCCATCAGCAGCTGCTCCTGCAGCCCCTGGTGCGATTGCATCCAAAAGGTGCCGCCAAAGCGCAACGGGAAGTCGTATTCGGCATTGCCGCCCGGCGGGATCGGCGGTCCGGAAATGCCCGGCACCCCGTCCTGCTACCAGGGCGGTGTCAAGCCGTGCCAGTGGATCAGGCTCGGCTCGGCGATCCCGTTATCGACGCGGACGCTAAACGGCTTGCCGACATCGGTCGTGAGGCCGAAAGTCCCGTCCGGTTGGCGGATACCATAGACGGAGGCCGGCTTTCCGTTCACCTCAATATTGCGGCGCTGCAACTGAAGGATCGTCCTCGGCAGCGCAGTGCCGTCCGGCGCGCTGGCAGGGTTCTGAGTTTGCGCGATGGAACGAAAGCTAGCCGACGACGCGACGGCTCCCATTATGACGCTACGCCGAGTTAGCATGACGGATTCTCCCCGACCGAGAAACTTTTGCGGCGAAACGATCCGGTTGGCGCGCGGCGCGTTCAGAGCTGACGATCGCCCTCTCCCCGTCAGGCCGCCGCCGGAGCGCCCTCGGTCACGGTTTCGAGCTGGCCCATCGTCTCGCGGCCGAACAATAGCGGGATGAACGCGCCGATCGTCACCACCACCAATATCGTGCCAAAGAATATCGTCGGCGAGCCCGTGTGCGGTGCCATCAGGAAAGGCGCCAGCACTCCGGAAAACACCCGTCCGGTCGACTCGCCAAAGGCATGTCCCCGCCCGCGCAGCGCGGTCGGAAACTGCTCGGAGAGGTAGACCCGGAAGGCGGTCGCAGCCGAGAGCGCGGTGAAGCCGGTCAGCAATGCACCCGTCACCATCATGACGGTTGCATATGAACCTGCCCGGTGCGCCAGCATCATCATGAAAAGGCCGGGCAGCGAGCCGGCGAGGGCATAGAAGATTGTCCAGCGCCGGCCGATGATCTCCATCAGGAAGCCAGTGAACCCCCTTCCCGGTACGCTCGCGGTGAACACCAGCGAGCTGACGCCAAAGCTCATGCTGACGGCGGCACCCTGATCAACCAGAGCCTTTGGCAGCAGCACCGAAATCACAAAAAACGCCGTGCCCACAAAGACGTAGCTCGAAATCCCGATGGCCGTCCAGCGCAGTTGGCTGCGCCCGAACAACGCCCGATAGGGCGGCAGCTCTTCGCGTCTCGTTTGCAGATCGGCGCCGAGTCCCGCAACCGTCAGCGGTGGCACCCGGCTCCCGGCGCGCCGGATCATCTGGTTGACGGTGTCGACGGCCGCCTCCGTACGGCCTCGGCGCAGATACCACCGCGGGCTTTCCGGGATCAGGAAATAGATCAACGGCGGGATGACAAAGAAGGCAAGCCCACCGGGCAGCGCCATCAGCCGGAAGGCGTTCGGATTGCCGGCGAGCAGAAATCCGACAAAGGGCAGCACGGCGAACGAGCAGGCGAGCGCCATCTCATAGACGGCGCTATACGTGCGCCGATGCCGCGCCGGCATCAGCTCGGTGGCGATCGGAAACGGCGCAATGACGGCAAAGCCGCCGGCGAGACCGGTCAGCAGACGCACGATAATCAACTGCTCGCCGGTCTGCACTACGGTGATCAGCAAGGTGCAAAAGGTTATCCCGGCCACGCCGATCACCATGATGGTCTTGCGGCTGTAATGGTCGGAGATCGCCGAGGCAATAAAGCCGCCGACGACAATCATCATCGTCGAGGCGACGGCGAGATAGCGGATCTCGTCGGGCGTCAGATGCAGCGGCTGCTTTGCCAGCACCAACAGCGAGCCGGTCATGACGAGGTCGTAGCCGTCGACAAAGCCGACGAGCGAGAGCACGGCGATCACCATCAGGTGGTAGGAGCTGAACGGGATGCTGTCGAGCTTGCGTCCGAGCACAAAGCTAGCCGGAGTTGCTGTTCGGCTTGTCGAGCGAAGCTCCGCCATAGCGACCTCCCGGATTGCTCTGACCCGGCGGACCATGCGAGCGCGGAGTGGCGAGGCGTGCGTCGCCCAGCTCTGAAATGATCTACGCTATACGGTTAGTGCTGAGGTGACGCCTTGCAAAACTCCCGCAGCCGACAGATGCCACCGCGTCAATGTCGATGTCGACCGACCCGTTTCGGGTTAGCCTTAAGCCTAAACCAGCCGGACGGGGTTGTCATCCGACAGGCGGTCTCGGCGAGCTGCTAATGCCGCCATTCGGTCGCCGATGGGGTCATTTCGCCTAGGGGCGCGGTGGCGGGCCTGGGCAGCGGAACGATGTCGGGCTTTTCGGCTAGTTCGGTCTTGCGCGCTTCGGCGGTGCGTTTCAGCCGGTAGTACGAGCGGATCGTCAGCGGGATCGAGCCCAGATAAACCACCCCCACGACCATCAGGGTTGGCCATGGTGCGGTGGTCAAAAAGGCGGTCGCGACGCCAAAAGCGAGCAGGGTCGGGATCACCATATGGTGCGGGATGCGGATCCGCTTAAGCGATACGGTCGGGACCTTGCTGACCATCAACAGCGCGATCCCGGTAATCGTAACGGCGCTCAAATAGGGCGAGCGAAACAGCCAGTCGCCCCATTCGAAGCTGAGGAACATCGGGATCATCACCAACCCGGCACCGGCGGGCGCCGGGGCGCCACTAAAGAAGGGAGCGGCGTAAGACGGCAACTCGGCATTGGTGCCGGCGTTGAAGCGCGCCAGGCGGAGCGCGCAGCAGACGGCAAAAAACAATACGATCGCCCAGCCCAGAACATGCAGCTCCGACATCGTCCAGAGATAAAGAACAGCCGCGGGAGCCACGCCGAAGCTGACGAAATCCGCCAGGCTGTCGAGCTCCGCGCCAAAGCTCGAGGTGGCTTTGAGCAGGCGGGCCATGCGTCCGTCGAGGCCGTCGAAAATGCCGGCGGCGATGATCGCAAACACCGCACCTTCGAAATTCCCACCCATCGCAAAACGCATCGCCGTCATCCCGGCGCACAGCGCGAGCAAGGTCAGCACATTGGGGACCATGCGGTTGACCGACAGGCCGGAAAGCCGACGTACACGCATCCGCGGCCGCCGCACCCGGGCGCGACGCATCCTCAAGGTCCGTCGCCCCTCACGCCCATCGGCGCTCATTGCGCGAAACCCTGGCGGGCCGGCTCGTGCGCCAAATGATCCGCGAGCACCGTTTCTCCGCCTACCATCCGCTGCCCCGCAATCACCATCGGAACATAGCCCTCCGGGCAATAGACGTCGACCCGCGAGCCGAAGCGGATGATGCCGATGCGCTGGCCGGTGACGACCTCTTGTCCCTCGCGCAGGTCGCAGACTATGCGCCGGGCGAGCAGACCGGCAACCAGCACAAAGGCGATCTCGCGGCCTTCCGGCGTAGCCAGCCGAATCGCCATGCGCTCATTGTGGCGGCTCGCCTCGTCGCGGCTCGCATTCAGAAACCGCCCCTTGGTGTAACGCAATGCTGCGACCCTGCCACCCAGCGGCGCGCGAATGACGTGAACGTCGAAGACGTTGAGGAAGATTCCGATCCGCGTCACGGCGGCTCCGTCCATCGCCAGCTCGGGCGGCGGCGAAGCTGTCGCGGTCGACATTACTCTCCCGTCCGCCGGGCTGATCAGCAGGCCCGGGCGTGTCGGGGTCACACGCCAGGGGTCACGAAAGAAATAGGCCAGCCACAGCGTCACCAAAGCGGCAAACCAGCCGCCACGGACCCACAGCAGGAACAGGACAATCGTCGCCGCCACCCCGGCGAGCACGAATTTGAAGCCGTCGGGATGGAGCGGCGCGAGGAATCTTGTTAGCACCAAAGTTCGTCCGGGAATGGGCGAAGGCCGCAGGTCAGCGGCCCTCGCGTCGCCATGCCGCGAGCAACCCTCCGACGATCAACAATAGGACCGCGATGCCCGGCAGCAGCGGCATTTCGCTGAACCCGGTCACGGTGTAATCGCCGTTGGCACGCAACCCCATCCAGTTGCGCCCAGCTGCCGCCCGATCAGGCGAGACCCAGCGAATTTCCGGTATCGTCCCGTTGCCCACCCAGAAGACGCCACCGCCGGTCGCGGCAACAACCGGCGCCAGCTTCTCCGGCGTTGTGCGGACATCGGCGAATTCGATCGGATTGAGCGGCCCGGCGGCTGCGAGCGCCGTAAGCTTGCCGTCGGTCACCCGGTAGAGGCCCATCTCCCCGATCGGCATGCTGCCGCTGCTGCGACCGCCGGCATCGGGCGACAGTGTCAGGCTTTGGGTTGACCCGTCCGGCGCTGTTACGGTGACCGGGTGGTCGTCCGGCTCAAGTGATTGCCGTGTGACCGCTAGCCGGTCGCCTTCGACGACGGCTCGCAAATCGTTTTCCTCGAGGTCGGGCTCCTTCATCAGCCAATAAGCGAGCCGGCGCAGCAGCTCAGCCTCGGGGCCGCCGCCCTCGAAACCGCGGGCCCAGAACCACATCTGATCGGAGAGCAGCTGCGCCACGCGTCCTTTGCCGACACGGTCGAGCACGAGCAGCGGATCGCCATGATCGCCGCTCATCAGCGTCATGCCGTGATGGACGCGCGCCTCGACCTGACGAAACCAGCGCCCCCATGTCGGCTCACCGCCCGCTGCTCCGGCCCCGGAGAGCCCTTCCGTGACCGGGTGCCGGCGACCCAGATCGGTAAGTCGGGCCTTAAAACCTTCCTCGAAGACGTCGCCGGTGGGCTCGGTTGGCAATATCGTTCCGAGCGGCGTGCGGGCCAGGCTCAGCGGCGTGCCAAAGCTCGGGCCGGCGGCTTCGAGAAACGCGCCGCCGTTGCGGACATAACGCGCGACATTCTCGAGATAGGCCTGCGGGATTACCCCGCGCCGGCTGTAGCGATCAAAAATGATCAAATCGAATTCGTCGAGCTTTACATCGAACAGCTCGCGGATCGGGAAAGCAATCAGCGACAGTTCGCGGATCGGCGTGCCGTCCTGTTTTTCGGGCGGCCGGAGGATCGTAAAATGGACGAGGTCGACCGAGGGATCGGATTTGAGAATGTTGCGCCAGACCCGCTCGCCGGCATGCGGCTCGCCCGACACCAGCAGCACCCGCAACCGGTCCCGCACGCCGTTGACGACGACGACCGCGCGGTTGTTGTTAAGGGTAAGCTCCCGCGCTCCAGGCTCGACCTCGAGTTCGATGACGTTGGGTCCGCCATGATCGATTGCAACCGGCAGCGTGACGTAGCGATCGACAGGCACCATGATCGGATGCGGTGGGCCGCCGTCCTTGCGCCATGTGACCTTGGCCTGGCTCGTCGCACCCTTGTCCTGCTTTTGCGCTGAGGCTTGCGGCAGATCCTCAACCCGGATCGTCAGCTTTAGCTCCTTACCGACCAGGCCAAAGCTAGGCGCCTGATCGACGACGAGCCGTCGATCGCCCTCATCGGGCTGCCCGGAAAGCAGGACATGAAGCGGCGCACCGATCGCCTCCTTCAGCGCCTTTGCATCCCCGCTCGGGACGTCGTGCACTTGGCCATCGGTGATCATGACGATGCCAGCGAGGCGCTGCCGCGGCACCTCAGACATCGCTCGATCGAGCGCGGCGAACAATCTGGTTCCGTCATCGCCAGCGCCAGGTTGCGGTTTTCCCGCTCGGATTACGCGCAGATCTAGGCCACGCTCCCGGGCGAGCCGATCCTTGAGCGTGGCGAGCGCGGTCTCGGTCGCGTGCTGGCGATCGCCGATGCGCTGGCTCGGCGATTCGTCGACGACGACGATCGCGATGTCACGTTGTGGTAAGCGCTGCTCCTCAACCACGGAAGGATTAACCAGAGCGGCAAGCAGGATCGCGAAAGCGACCGCGCGCCAAGGCAGCCCCGGCGCGTGACGCAGCAACCCGAACCCAAGGACGAGCGCGCAAACGGCGCCGAGCGCAGCAACCGCCGTCCACGGCAAGAGCGGTGCGGTTGCCAGCGTGAAGGCGCCGACGCTCATTGGCCGAGGCGCTCCAGGATCGCCGGAACATGCACCTGGTCCGACTTGTAGTTCCCGGTCAGCACATACATGACGAGGTTGACGCCAAACCGCATCGCCATCTCGCGCTGCGGCTCGTCGCCGGGGACAACGGCGAAAGCCGGACGCCCCTGTCCGTCGACAGCCCAGGCGGCGGCCCAGTCGTTGGCGCCGACGATGACGCTGGAGACCCCGTCATTGACGTGATCCTCGGCGGGTTCGACCCACAGCGATCCGGCGTTCCAACGGCCCGGAAATTCGTGCAGCAGATAGAAGGATTTGGTCAACACGTGATCGGGCGGGATCGGCATCAGGGGCGGGATCTTAATGGCGCCCACCAAGCGGCGCAGACGCTGCGCCGAAAGCGCAGCGCCGCCAAACGGACCGGGGGCCTGGTCGTCACCGTCACGGGTGTCGAAGAGAATCGTCCCGCCGGTTTCGAGATAGCGGTTGATCCGCTCGACCGCGGTCGAGGAAGGCGGCGGCTGGTCGGAAACCACCGGCCAATAAAGCAATGGAAAGAAGATCAATTCGTCCCGCTCGACGTCGACGGCGAGCGGCTCGGCGGTCTCGACCGCGGTCCGTCGGTTCAGGGTCGCCGTCAAGCCGACCAGCCCGGCGCGGCTCACCGAATCGACTTGGTCGTTCCCGGTCCGCACATAGGCCAATCGCAGCTCGGAAGTCGCCTGCACCACAAAGGCGTCGTCGGCCTGGGCCGCCGATGCAGCGCCGAGCACGGCAACGAGAAGGGCGGCGGCAGACTGCGTGAGGCGTCTTCTCAGCAAGCCGCGGAGCGCATAGGCAATCAGCAAATCAGCGAGCGCCAAAAGCAGCGCCACGGTCAGCAGAGGCGGTCGTAGATCGATCTCGCGGCCGCTCGGGAAGCTCTCCCGGATGGTGCCGGCCGGCAGAGCCTCGATCGGCTTCAATTCGGTGATCCCGGCCGAGAGGTTGAGCGCACGCTTGGCGTCTGCCGTGCCGTAAAAGCCGGGGGGATGCTGCGGCGATGCGATCGCCGAAGCCACCTCCTTGCCAGCGATCGGGCGGGCGGTTGGCGGGGCGCGCTGCAGGCGCCCGAAGCCATCGAGACTCTCGAGCGGCGGCAGCGCCTCTTCGCTCGCCGTCGCCACCCCTTGGCTCATGGCCACGGTGCGGCGCAGCATCTGGACGAACAATCCCGAGAGGGCGAGGTTCGACCAATCGGCGTTTGCTGTCGTGTGGACGAGCACGATCCACCCCTGTCCCCGCTTCTCGGCGGTAACGAGCGGCGTGCCGTCGGCCAAGCGCGCCCATGTCTTGGCGGCAAGATCGAGATCGGGCTCGGCCAGCACTTGGCGCGAAACCGTCACATCGGCCGGTACTGCGAGCCCCGCGAACGGGCTGTCGGGCGCGAACGGCGCGAGCCGGGCGGGCTGTTCCCAGGAAAGTGCACCGCCAATCGTGCGTCCGCCGCGACGCAGCCGCACCGGCAGCAGCTGATCGGACTGCTCGGCGAGGTGAGGCCCGGCAAAGCGCAGCAGCAGCCCGCCGGCCTCGATCCATTTGAGCACGGCTGCCTCCTCCGCCGGCGAATCCGCTCCGACATCCGAAAAAATCAGGACAGCGAGTTCGCGTTTGAGCAGATCGGTCGGGCGACCGCGGCGGATCTCCGTGAACGGGGCCAGCGCGCGCTCGAGATAGTAATTCTCGCTGAGCAGCGGCTGCCCGCCGGCATTCGTCGCTGCCGCGATGCCGACTGGGCGGCGTCGCCACCGCTCATCGACCAGCAACACCGAGCCGGCTGACTGATCGCCCTCAATTTCGATGCGAGTAGCCCGGTTTCTGAGCTCGCTCGGCATCGGCAGCCGAACCTCGACGCCCCGGGCCCCGGGCTCGATCGTCGCCGCTTGGCGAGCGAGCAGGCGGCCATCCTCGGCGCTGGCGCGGACCTGAAGGAGTCGCGGCGCTGGAGCCGGCAGCGAAAGCAACCTGACGCCGAGATCATTTGCTTGCAGGTCGCCGGCGGCGAGCAGCAGCGGAGCTTGGCCCGGCTTGGCCGTGAGGTAGCGCAAGCTGCCCCGCTCGGCGAGATAGTCCGCAAGCGCCTGGCTGTCGCCATCGGCAACCCCGTCGCTGAGCCAAAATACGGAAGTCGCTTCGGCCAACGACAACGCTTTGAGCCGCTCCAGCGCGGTCCGCCGGTCGACCGGCCATGGCTTGGGTTGCAACGCCTGGACTGCGGCGCGTGCGTCGGCGGCGCGGGCCGGCGCCAGAGGCGCCGGCGGCTCATTTGCGGCAGGCCGGGCCGTGGGGACGAGGACTGCTTGGCGGTCCTCGCGTTCCGCCTCAGCCAATAGATCGGCGAGCGCCGCCTGTCGCGCCGGCCAGTCGCGCGCCGCCGCCCAGCCGTCATCGACGATAACGAGGATCGGCCCGGTCGAGGCCAGACGGGCCCGGGGGTTGAGCAACGGATGGGCAGCGGCGACGATAACCAGCGCCGCGAGCGCCATACGCAACAGGATCAGCCATAACGGGGTGCGTGCCGGCGTCTGCTCGCGTGGCGTCAGTCCCAGGAGCAGCCGAATTGCCGGAAAGGCGATGCGACGTGGCGCCGGCGGCGTCACCCGCAACAGCCACCAGATGATCGGCAGCGCCGCCAATGCCACGAGGAGCAATGGCGAGGCAAAGGCAAGGGAGCCGATCGCCAGCATCGCTTACCGTCGACGATCGGCCGACAACGCCACAAAAAGCGCCAGCAAGGCGAGGTGCGGCGGGCGATCGGTGCGGTGAAAGCCGAAACTCCAGCCGACCGCCCCGGCGATCGCCGCAAGCCCCTCCCGATGGCGCTGGAAACGGGCGGAATAGTCGCGCCGGATGCTCTCGACGCGGCTGATGACAATTTCATCGCGCTCCTCGACGCCCGCGAAGCGGATGCGGCCGTCGAACGGCAAATCTTCCTCGGCCGGGTCGATGACCTGTAGCATGTGGCCCTTTAGCCCGGCCGTGGCAAAGCGGGTGACCGTGGAATTGACCATCTCGAGCGGCGACAGGAAGTCACCGATCAAAACGAGCTGGCCGGCCCGCGGCAAGGGCTCGAAAGCAGGCAGGCTGTCCCCCCTGGGGTTGCGGTCGATCATCTCGACCACCCGCGATAGCGCGATGCGGCCGTTCATCGGTGCGACGCCGCTGCCGAGCAGGGTCAAGCGCTCGCCGCCGCGGACGAGAAGGCTCGCCAGTGCGACGAGCAGGAGTTCCGCGCGGTCGCGTTTAGTTGGCCACTCGGCGCCGGTCAGGTATGCCGCCGAGCTGTAGTCCATCGAGGCGGAAGCGTCGCGCCACAGCCAGACGCTCTGCGCGGCTTCCCACTCGGTTTCGCGGATATAGAGGCGCTGCGACTTTGCACTCTCGCGCCAATCGATACGCGAGGCCGCGTCGCCCGGCTGGTATTGGCGGAATTGCCAGAATGTCTCGCCTTGACCGACCCGTCGGCGGCCATGAACTCCTTGCGCGACGGTCACAGCGACCCGCTCGGCAGCGATCAGAAGCGGCGGCAGCACCGAAGCGGCTTGCTCTGCCCGATTTCGCAAAGCGGTGATCGGCGCGCTCCGGCGGGACAACAACGAGGTCCCCGGCCCCGATTCGGCTAGGGTCATCGGAACGGGGCCGAAATTTGTTCGATAACCCGCGTCACCGTCACACCTTCGGCGCGGCCGGCGAAGCTGACCGCCATGCGGTGGCGCAGCACCGGCGGTGCCAACGCGAGAACATCGTCGATCGACGGACTGAACCGGCCGTCGATCAGCGCGCGAGCGCGGCAGGCGAGCATCAGGGCCTGGCTGGCACGCGGGCCCGGTCCCCATGAGACAAAGCGCGTCATGCCTTCGGTTGCGGAGCCGTCAGGGCGTGCCGAGCGGACGAGCGATAGGATCGCCTCGACGACGCTTTCGCCGACCGGGATGCGGCGGACGACGCGTTGCGCCGCGATCAGCTCGGCAACGCTCATCGCCGGACGTGGCCGATCCTCGGTGATGCCGGTTGTCGCGATCAGCATCTGCCGCTCCGCGTCCCGGTCCGGATAGTCGACATCGATCTGCAACAGAAAGCGATCGAGCTGTGCTTCGGGAAGCGGATAAGTGCCTTCCTGCTCGAGCGGGTTTTGGGTTGCCAGCACGTGGAACGGTCGCGGCAGCGGATGGTATTGGCCCGCGATCGAGACCCGGCCTTCCTGCATCGCCTGCAAAAGTGCCGATTGCGTGCGCGGGCTCGCTCGGTTGATTTCGTCCGCCATCAACAGCTGGCAAAAGACCGGGCCCGGGATGAAGCGAAAAGATCGCCGTCCCGTCTCGCTTTCCTCGAGGACCTCGGAGCCTAGAATGTCGGCCGGCATCAAGTCGGGCGTGCATTGAATGCGCTTGTCCTCAAGGCCGAGGATGGTGCCCAGAGTCTCGACGAGCCGGGTCTTGGCGAGGCCGGGAACGCCGATCAACAAGGTGTGCCCCCCGCACAGCAAGGTGATCAAAGCTTGCTCGATCACCTCGCGTTGACCAAAGATGATTTCGCCGATCCGCTCGCGGACGAGGCTCAAGCGGGCGCCTAGCGCTTCAACCTCGGCAACGAGATCTGCGGAGGACGCGTTGATGGGTGCGGTAGAATTCAAGCGGTGCGATCCCTCTTCAAACTCTGGAACAAGTTCGAGCCTGATACAAAAGGCCGGCGCCGGCAATTCCCCGCCGGTCCGCCCCATCGCAGACGGCAAGCGGCCGCCGATCGACATCGGCGATCTCGACATGCGGATCGCCCGAGATGGTACATGGTTTTATTGCGGGTCTCCGATCCGCCGGCCGGCGCTCGTCAAACTCTTTGCTTCCGTTCTGCGCCGCGAGCCGGATGGCGGCTATAGCCTGGTCACACCGGTCGAGCGCGGCCGCATCGAGGTCGAGGACGTCCCCTTTCTTGCAGTGGGGCTGACCGTCGAAGGCGACGGCCGCGAGCAGAAGCTGATTTTCCACACCAATCTGGACGACATTGTGACGGCCGGACCGGACAATCCGCTGCGCGTCGAAACGGCTACGAGCGGCGAGCCCGCGCCCTATATTCTGGTGCGCGACAACCTCGAGGCGCGACTCGCGCGTGCGGTGTTCTACGATCTGGTCGAGCTCGGCAAGGAGGAACCGATCGAGGAGACCAACCAGTTCGGAGTTTGGAGCAGCGGCAGGTTCTTTCGTCTCGGCGAACCCGGCCCGGACTGGGGTTGATGGTGAAGGCGGAAATGGCCAATCGACTGACGCGAGACCGGGTGATCACGCGCTTCGCGCATCTCGGCCAGCCCGGAAGGCGAGGCTTTGGTGGTGCCGCCGACCCGTCCGAAGCCGCCGCCCTCCGGCAAGCCACGCGCGGCGATCACGACCTCAATCCCGGGTGGACACCACCCAGCAGCGAATTGCGGCCCGCGGCGGTGCTGGTTCCGCTGATCGACCGCACCGGCGGCATGTCGGTGCTGCTGACCCAGCGGACCGAGCATCTGAGCGCGCATGCGGGGCAGATCTCGTTTCCCGGCGGGCGGATTGAAACAAGCGACCAGGACGCGACAGATGCGGCGCTGCGCGAGACCGAGGAAGAGGTCGGCCTGACGCGCGATCATGTGACGATTATCGGCCGGCTCGATACGTATGTGACGGGGACCGGATTCGAGATCACCCCAATGGTGGGCATCATCGAGGTGCCCTTTCCGCTCTCCCCTGATCCGTTCGAAGTATCTGAGGTATTTGAGGTACCGCTCTCTTTTGTTGTCGACCCGAGCAACCATCGTCATATGACACGTGTATTCGAGCGGCGGACGCGGACCTTTTTTGTCCTGCCGTATCAGAACCGATACATTTGGGGGGCAACGGCGGGGATGCTGGTGAACTTGGCCGAGGTGCTCGCCGGTTGAGGAGTGAATGCTCCGGGTCCTCCTGACGATAGTCTTGCCACTCCTTTTGCCGACGGCGCTGTACCTTCTCTGGGTGACCACCCTGCGACCAGCGCGAAACGACGCGATATTTTGGCGGGCACTGCCGTGGATCTGGCTCGCCGGTGCGGGAGTGGCA
>Ga0306920_100006509_pt1 | contig 15261 bp, 17 predicted proteins | sample flu12Cox44000170_FD_204666 | JGI IMG/M metagenome (GOLD analysis project Ga0306920, IMG submission 204666) | Lab enrichment of tropical soil microbial communities from Luquillo Experimental Forest, Puerto Rico - flux4day.12C.oxic.44.000.170 (v2)... | ecosystem: Environmental > Terrestrial >... | reverse complement strand
GTCGTAGCCGTCGACACAGCGCCCATGCGGCGACGGTGTAGGCCATGGCACAGCCGACGACGACGTTAAGCCACATGATCGGGTTCTCTATTCTGCGTCCCGCTGGCAGCCGCGACGCCTCGGCAGGGCTTTAGATGAACAGGCGCTGAGCGTCGGGAGCGAGTTCAAAAAAGCGGTGGTAAAATCGTGATGCGATCTTACGACGGACCGGCCAAATTGCATCGAACGATCGTCGAATTAGATCTGCTTGCTTGGGTGTCATTGCGGATTAGCGTGTCCCGGGTCACGACTACGGGGTGGACCGTCGTCACGCGGCGCTGCGGGCACCGGATCGGCAAGATGGCGAGCGAAGATTCAAGGGTTCTTGACCTAGATCAAAATGTTGCGACTTGCCGTTTGCGAAAAAGAATTATGCATAGTCGCTTGCCCGACGACTGGCTACAGAAACCGGCCGCGACGCAGACATACGACACGAGGCGGCGATGACTTTCGAAGAGTGGCGCAAGGAAGCCGAGCAGATATTGATGGCCTGGCATTATGATGATCCGGCATGTGTGAATAAAGACCATTGGCGACAATGCTTCGATCGCAATTACAGACCATGGGAAGCGGCGCGTTACGCTGCCGAACTGCTCCGCCAGCGCGCCACCGCGCCCGCTGCGAAGCGCTGACAACGGGCCTTTCTTCCCCGCAGACGACTTGGGATGCGAGACAACGTCGCCGCGTGTGAGCCAATTCTGCGCGCTCTTGCTCCGCCGCTGGCAGGCTCTTTTTGAAGCTGCGACCGTGCCGCCAATGCGCTCTTAAGATTGCTAGACATCCAAGTCCGCCTCCGATCAGCAGCAGCATTTATTGCCTGTGGCACATGGACGGCTTGTCGCCAACAACCGTCATGACGGGGTTATGCTCGCGAATATCGGGGTCCACGAAGCGCATCGGGGCTTCCGAGCTTAAACACGCTGCGATCCAAGCCGCTAAGTCGCAAGTGTCGATATTCATCGTTCTCGGGCAGGCGTTCTTGCACGATATTGACAAGACGCAAGCGATACGCATCGACACTCTCGCCAGCGATCGGCGCCGGCGCTCTCTCGCCCCACGGCTGCAATGCGTCATCCGCCCGGCGCTGACACTCGCGCTGCACCGCTTGCACATCGAGCAGATGCTCGCGCGAGGTGAGATAAGCGGCGGCATCGGCGCGCGCCTGCGCGTCCTTACGCTCTTGCGTTTCGCGGATTTCAGCGGCGGCGATGCGATGGCCGAGCACATCGAGCTTGGCGACGGCGCGTTCCAGTAATTGCTTGGTGTTGGCGGAGACGACGACAGCGGTGCCCATAGCTAAACCTCACTCAGTCTGACGGCGACTTGCGGGTAAGAGCGCGGCGCCGTTTTGTAGGGCCGGGCGCGCGAACGGCGGGCATCCTCGAAACCGATCGTCGGCGCCGTGCCCGGATCGGGCGGCGTTTTCTCCAACAGCTCCTCCGGCAGATTGCCCTGGTCAGCGGTAAGCTGTGGCTCCTCCTTGGGCAGCAGATCGTGCAGCTCGCCGCCAGGGACGTGCTCGTGCGTGTCATCGCCCGGTGCCTCGGAGTCGGGCGCATCTTTGGGAATGGTGAGCATCTGTTGCGTGACTTCGGTCGCGGCGTCGAGCGCGCGCCGAGTCTCGCGCTCCTGCTCGAGTTGGTCAATGCGATGGGTTAATTTGAGGATGCCGTCAGCGATCTTGCGCACGCCGTCGTCGATCGCGGCCTGCTCACGTTCTTGTTGCTGCTTGAGTTCAGCGGCAGCATCGGCAGCGCGGCGAATGAGGGCGGTGGCCTCGGAGCGGGCCTTGCTGTCGGCGACACGCTCCATCACCGCCGACATCGAGCCGTGCGCGATCGCATTCTGCGGCGGCTTGCCCTCGGACACGGGCACAATGGCGAATTCCGCATTGGCATCGTTGAGCGGCGAGAAGTGGGTCATGGCTTGCAGTCCCAGTGGTAGCCGTCGCGCTCGCCCTCCTCCTCGATGATTTGCTGGCGCTCCCGCCGATAGCGGGCCTCGACCAGGCGTAGCGCATGATCGAGAGAAGAGCGCGCCTCGTTAAGCCTGGTGATGAGGTCGCGGTTCTCGTTGTTGAGATCGCGCATTTGCCGTTGCTGGGCGGGGGAGACGAGAGTGGTCATAAGACGGGCTCCGTCAAAATCACTGGCGAATTTCGCGCGCTAATGTGCAAACGCGAGCGCATCATCGTACTGTTGGGCGACGAACGCAACGTGGTGACGCAAGCGGCGGTCATTGCTCCACCGGCTGCTTAACTGCGTCAACCGTAAATCGATCGTGGGCAAAGCCACCACATAGACTGCGCTCGGCCAGCGCCACCAGTTGCTCGGTCGAGGCGCCGCACTCGCGGCAGATCACGAAGGTGCGGCCGTGGATGACCAGGCCATTATCATCGTCATCATCGGCGGAGTGCCATTCGCAGCAAATGTAACCGCGGATTTGATCGAGCCGTGCAACCACGCGCCCGCACGGGCACGGACACGGTTCACGGTCGTCGATGATGCGATGTTGCAAAGCGAGCGCCCCGGAACGGCCGAAGCCTTGCGGTGTGAGCGCGTCAGGATAGGCCTTACCCGCATCGGCAAGCTCGGATGGGTCGATCCAGCGGACGAGGGTAGGCGGGGAATGGGTCATGCCGCCTCCGGTGGATCATCAGGCGGTGGCGACGGCCGCCGTCCGCGCCAGTAGGGCAGCTCGGCGCCGGGACTGGTGGCGGCCGGTCTTGCCAGTTGCTCGGCGAGGCGAGCGATCAGGATGTAAAGGTCGATGACGGTGGTGCGCATGATCTCGTTGGGGTGGGCGCGGTAGTGGTCGGCGGCCTTGCGGGCGCCGGCCGCGAGCGAACGCAGCTCGTCAGCGGGCAGCGTCATGTGGCGCTCACCGGGTCATCAGATGAAGCGGATGGCGGCGGTTGGCCGGCGGTGGCACCGGTGGCAGCGGTCACCGGATCGCTGTCGGATCGCTGCTGCTGCTGAGCGGCGTCGCGCACTTTGAGGTCAGCGAAGGCCTGGTTGAGATCGGCGAGGGCGCGGTGAGGGCGCCGCGGTTGATAGGGGCGGCGTTTCATGGCAGGGACCACGGCCCACGGGAAAGTTGTAAGGTATCTTAACACCTCAGATTTTGGGACCTACCAGAGGTTGTGGCCAGTATATTGGGGACCCCGTTTGGCCCACATCGTGCGAGCGGTTTCTACTGGGCCCGAAACGAAAATGACTGTGATTCACTGACGCCGGCTAGGAGGCCTCGCCCCGGGGCTGGCGACGCTAAGGGTAGCACGGAATCACAAGAAGCTGGTCAGACAGCGCTAGGGCTAGTGGGCCAGCGCTAGCCGCTTCATGGCTCGCATGACAGTCATCGCATTCCATGCGCGACCACGGGGTGCTGCGATAGCGCGATTAGTCAATTCATCTGCGATATCACGATAGGACTTGCCGCTCAGCTCGCGCAGGATCGGCTGCAGGGCGCGGTCACGATCCTCCGCCTCTGCGGCATTGCGTGCCCCCAGCGTGGCCTCGCCCAGAGCGACCCCGCGCGCCTTGGCGGCAGCCAGCGCGACCTTGGTGCGCTCGGAGATCAGCGTGCGCTCCTTCTCGGCCAGGGCCGCGTAGATGTGCAGCATGAACGGGTCAACGCCCTTGCCGAGTGCGGCGACGATGAACGGAACGCCTTTCGACATCAGGCCGCTGATGAAATGGACGTCCCGCGACAATCGATCGAGCTTGGCGACGACGACATGCGCCTTGAGCTTTTTGGCCGCTTTCAGCGCCGCGGCGAGCTGCGGTCGGCGGTCGAGGGCATCGGCGCCCTTGCCGGTTTCGACCTCGACGAATTCATGCGCGACGTGCATGGCTTCGGCCGCGGCGAACTGCTCGACGGCCTTGCGTTGAGCCTCCAATCCGAGGCCGGAACGGCCTTGGCCCTGAGTGGAAACGCGATAGTAGGCGACAATCGGGGTGGTCATAGCGAACCTCATAACATCTGTACGCACGTACGTATGTTACAAAGCCCGAATTGTCAAGCTAAATGATTATTAAATCTACGTAATTTGCATCTCGGCAACACGCCGCCAGGTTAGGATGGCCGTACAGCGCGCCCGCGGACCGACTAGGTGTCGGAGGGCTCACCCACCGCTTTCAGCAAGCCGGTGGCCTTACCCGCGGCGCGCGCGGGCGGTGCAGCGGTGATCGTCGGTGGCGATTCCGGAGCGGTGGTGGCACCAGTGGCACCGGTCGGCAGGCCGCCGGTGATGGTGAGCACGGTATGCGGGCCAGGCAACTTGGCCTGGATCACGGCGACGCGATTGCGGAGCGCCTGCCACTTCACGGCGAGGGCTCGTCGGCGGGCGGTGGTTGGTCGAGCGGTGGTTTGTCGGTCGACAGCTCGGAAGGCTGCGGGCGCGTGGAGAGGAGCTTAGCCGGCATGATCAGCCGGCCATCATCTGACCCGAGCGGCAAATCTGGCAGGCCGCCCTGAACCGCAATACCGGGATTGAAATTGCCAAGTTTGGCGAGCGCGATCTCGATCATGATGATCCGCTCCTCGAGCTCGGCCGAGACCTTGGCCTCGATCCACTTGCCGAGAATGGCGGTGAGATCGTTGCCCTCGTCGACACCGAGCTTGCGCTGAGCGACGAGCGTCGCGATACGGCCGATGTTCGCGGTCGCCTCCGCGATGGTCGTCGGTTCGGGCAGGTCGATCTTCTTGCGAAGGAGGCGGGGCGCGGGCGCGTGCTGGTAGCGCGCGAGGCCGATGGCAGATTGGACCCGAAGCGCGGGGGGCGCGGACGGTGAGGCCACATACTCGGCCAACAGCACGAGCGAATCGGCGTGGCCGTTAATCTTAGCCAGAACCTCACGCGATCGATGGACCTTGGTGCCGACTTTTCGGCCTTTCGGGTTGCCACTCTCGCCAGGTTTCCACGTCATGCGAGTAGCAAGATACTGCAGCAATTGAGGTTACGGCAAACTTGCGGCCGGGGCGCATTTCACGACCGAACCGCGGGCCAACACCTCCCCACCCAACTGTGCAATTGCGCAACAGGCGCGCCGAAGGGAAACCTCTCTCGCGCGCCGCTCTGCGCAAGAGATTTCCCCTAGGCGCCTTCTTCTCTTGCGCAAATCCTTCTGCGCAACAGGCGCGCAAGTCTAACCCCGTTCTTGCGCATGCCGGCCTCCGCTCGCGCGGCGTCCAAAATGGACGCTCAAGCCCCGCTCGCCTTGGTTGTGCCCCCCTTCGCCGCCGGCCCGGCGCTCCACAACCCTGACGCGAGGGAAGGACCACTCGTGCCTTAATACTGCGGACGTTTGTTGCGATCGACGAACAAGCCCCACTCTTCCTTGCGGCTGACGGGATCGTGGTATTTCGCTTCGAACAACACGCCGGCCTTGATCCATTCCCTGATCATCTCGCGACACTGCGCCTCGGTTTTGGTTGGGCAGTATTTTTGCACCACTTTCCAAGCGGCCCGGTCTGTGGCCTGTGGTTTGCCGGAATAGCGTCGACCCGCGGGCATTTCGGCCTCCATCTCGTTGAGAATGGTATTGAGTGCTTCGGAGCTGACATCGCCCCAAGTCTCGGGTGGCTTCCAACGCTCAATCGCTTGCATGTCGTCGCCGTCGGGATAGAGCGCGGTGGTGTTGCCGAGCGACACGCTCACCAGCTTGAACCACTCGGCCTTAACGGCGCGGGTTAGATTGGCCTTGGCTTTGTCGAGCCGCACAAAGCTCCTGCGGTCATCGGGGTGAATGCCGAATTTCTCTGCTTCGTCCTCGGACATGACCGTGAAGGTGTAATCGAGGCGGCCGGCGTCGCGTTGCGCGGAGGCGCCACGGCGGGCATCGGCATCGCCGGCCGTGATCGCGCCTTTATGCGTGTGCGCCGGGCTGTCGACCGCGATGTTGCAGTCCTGGGCGATCGTGATCAGTTGCTCACAGACAAAATCCATATCGGCGTTGTCGTTCTCGGCAAGCGCGTGCAGCTTCACGAACGGGTCGAGGATCAGCAGATCGCAGCGCGTGCGCGCGATCGCTCGCCGCAGCATACCTTCGAGCGGCCCCGCCTGCCGCTCGCCGTTCTTGTCTCGGGTGGCCAATTTCACGCGCTTGAGGTCACGGCAGAACAGCCAACCTTTCAGTTCTTTTGGATCGATGCTGTGGTGCTTGCAGATCGCGGCCAGCCGACGGCGCAACTCCTCGCGGTCGTCTTCGAGGCTGAGCACTAACACGCGGCAGCGCTGATAGATGTGGTGCCCGAGCAGCTCGCGATTCGTCGCAAGCTCGACCGCTTGTGTTAGCCGCAGCGTAGTCTTGCCAGCATCGCCGGGCGCCACCAGGCCCGAGAGGAACGTGCGACAAAAGCAGCGCGCCAACAGCCATTGCCGCGGCTTGATTGGCTCGTCGTTGCTGAGCGATTCTCCCGCGTCCCATTCATCAAGTTCACTGCCCGTGGTCGGAATCTCGGGGCAGATATCGAGCAGCGCCTTGGGATCGCCGTGGTCGCGCGTGATCCAATCGACCACGTCATCATGCGGCTGAGGTTCCTTGCCCCCGGGCAGGTGCTTCCATAGATGTGCCGCCGGCACGATTCGGGTGCTGGCGGCGACCGGTGCGAGCTTTCGCTGCGCATCAGCGGCCAGCCGCTCGCCTTCCTTATCATGATCCGCGAGGATGATCAGGTGATGCCCAGTCAGCGCCGCCACGCACTCCGGCGCCCATTCGTGGCTGAGCACCGTGGTCGCCAGCAGTCCGACGTCGACCAGGGCCTTGGCCTTGTTTTCACCTTCAGGGACGAAGACGAAGCTGCCGGGGGCAGCGCGCATGATCGCCGGCCAGTTGTAGATCACACGGCGATCACCGGCATCGAAAACGTCCTGGCCGTTTACTTTGCGGTGGACGAGGAATCGCTTGCGCGGCCGCTCTTTGAGCGCCGGGATGCCCGGCTTCAATTCATAGCGGTTTTGCTGGTAGAGCAGCGTGCCCTCGGCGAGCGTGTAGTCGAACACCTGCGTGAGCTGGTAGCCGCGGCGAAGTAGATGGGCGTCGCTGAATGGTTCGCCGGCGTGCGCCTTGGCATAGGTGTCGCGCTTGGCCTCGGTCTTCGAACCGTCTGCGCGCCACGTGCCGTTGCCGCTGCGGCCGGCGCTGCCGGCATTGCCGCCGGATGGAGGGCTTGCGGGCGGCGGCTTGGTGGTCGTTGCTGGCTTGCTTTCCGTCGCTGTCGACGGTGCGGCCACCTTGGCGTCGGATTCGGTTTCCAGAATGTATGAAGGCGGCTCGGCGGCGGCTGTCCTCGATATAGTGGGATCGGACGCTCCACCGGAATCGTTGGAGAAAATCGGGCTCTTAGGCTGCGCTCGTCCCGGATCGTCGGGAGGGCCCGTTTTGATGGCCGTTTCCAATCGATCCGACAGCCGTCGCACCTGTTGCATGAGCGGACTGCCCTGCGGGCCGATGTCGGGTTTTGCTGTTGGCGATTTCCTCGTGCGCGTGGACTTTGGCGCCGCTGGTGGTGCATACGCGCGCTTTAGTTTGGTCTTGGCTCCGGAGCTTGCCTCGAAATATTTCGAGAATTCGCAGAGCTGATTCTGCGTGTCTTGATAATCTGGTACCGGCAGGCCGAGCGCCTGATAGCGCGGGGTGATGATCGCGTGCAGCTCGCTTAAGCGCGGGTACCAATCGCGATCATCTCGGCGCCAGGGCGCATTGGCCTTTCGCCCCAGGATGAAGTTCATTCCTTTGCGCGAGCCGGTGCCGCTCAGCGCGAAGATTGCGTGATCCAGCGCCGACTTTAGCGGCTCGACCTGCTTTGCATCGGCGGCAATCTGCGCTGCGATAAAACCATCGATGCCGGGATAGCGGCGCAGGCCGTCGGTGAAATCGGCGAGCGTCATGCCGGGGCGCGGCTGCAATTGCTCGCGGTCGCGCCACATCGGTCCGAGCGTGTAATCGGCCTGCGTTAAATGTTTGTCGCGGCCGATTTCTTTGACGCCCACCGGGCTGATGTAAGCCCCGCCGTACCTCTCGCCTTTGCCGAGGCTCGATATGACCTCGACAAAGTGCTCATACGACCACGGCACTGGATAGCCCAGGGCTTGTAGCGTGCTGGTTTTGTTGAACAGGCGCGCGGGGACCAAGGCGAACCATACATGCTCGTCGTTTGCATGCGGCCACAAATACTCGTTCCAGATTTCGATCGTAGTCTTGTCGAGGGCGCGATACATGTTGCAAAAACGCCATTTCTGTAAAATCTCGTTGTCGGTCCAGGGCCATGGTTGTCCAGCCTGGCGCCGCTCATAGATTGCGTGGCGCTCGCGCACGAATGCGACGAACTCTTCGAGCCTGACGAAGTCTTGCGCGTGAGCTGAGGCGATGTCCGGCGCTACCGGATCCAGGCGATGATAACCCGGAGATGTCTTGGCTTTGTGCTGCGCCTTCGGCCGCGGCGGCGGCGCTTCATCCGTGCCCGCGAGATGCGTCACCGGTGCATCGACTTTTTCGGCAAAGCGCGGGCCGTTGCCGCCTTTCACTGGGGTCGGTAGGTCCGCGGCCATCTCTGCCGGTTGTTCGAACCGCGCCTTGAAATCATCGAACGTTGCCGACGCCATCGGGCACCTCGCAAGCAATGCCGTCATGGACGTGCAGGACAACCGGATAGCCGGCGGCTTCGAGCCGCCGCAGCGCCGCGGCCAAGTGGTCGCGGGCAATGCCCTGCACAATGTTCTCGGTGAAGACTCCGCCCCAGGCGCCACGGCCTGGGCGGTATTCGGTCCATCCCCCCGTGATGATCGCATTATCCATAAACGTCACCGCGGCGTTGCCGCGCGCATTACGGATCAGCTTGGCGAACGGGTAAGCCAGCTCGCGGCCTGACGGGAGCCGGATAAACAAGAACGGCACTTCGCTGAGCGGCCGGCATTCGAGTTTCAGCCGGCCGTAGGGGATGATCGTTAGCGGGCGGCGCACTGCGTCGACTGCGGCGCGTTCAACCCCGTACCAGAACTGAACCGTCTGCGGATGCCGCTCGCGCCAAGTGCGTTTAAAAACTTCGACTTGGAGGTCGGAAGTCGTATCGTCCTCAGGCGCAAACCTTTTATAGGCGTTGATTCCACCGCCGAAGCCAAAAGCCAAATCGCCGAGCTTGCCGTGAGCGCGTGCGGTCTCGTCCGGGAATCCCATCGCCTTGCCGAGCGTGAAATATGGCTCGTCGTGTGGATCGCCGGTCTCATCGAACCGCTTCCATTGCGCCAGCTTGTCGCGTTCGCCCGCGATCCAGGCCGTCGCCCGGCTCTCGATCGCGGAATAGTCGCCATGTACAAGATGGTATCCGGGCGGCGCGCAGATGGCGGCGCGGGAGATGTCGCCGACAACCTCGAGCGGTGAGCCGAGTTGCTTCACCTTCTCAAGGTCACCGGCCATGACTGCATCGAACTTGGCCGCGACGTTGTCGACCTCCCGGCGATAATTTTGCGGCTGCGGTCCGTTAGCGCTCCAGCGCCCGGTGGCGGCGCCGTGAAACTTAAACGCTCCGCGAATACGCCCATCGACGCAACGCCAGGCTTGCATGGTCGGAAATTTATTGGCGGCGGCGTGCGCCGCTTCGTGCCGTAGCTCGAGCACGCGGCGGACTTCGGGCGAGAGATTGGTTCGCCGCAACGCGTGCGCGAGCGTCGATTTCTGCAGGTCCGTAACCACGCAATCATGCGCGGCCAGCCAGGCGATGATCTTGTCAACTTGGTTGGGAGTCTCGATCGCGCCGCCAGTGATTTGCGCCAACTCGACTTGGATGGCGCGCTCGGACGCTTCGGCGATGGCAATCGCCTTCTGGATCAGTTCGCCGTCGCAATAAAACCCTCTAGTGTTGATAACTTCGCTGAGCTGCCACAGCTCTTGCTCTGCTGGAATCAGCGGCGGCAGCCGTTGGAACAGCTCGCGCTCGCAAGCCACATCGGCTTTGCAATAATCATAAAGCTGCTTAAGACGCTCCGGATCGTCGAACCAATAGGTGCCGGCCGGGTCCTCGTCGCCACGCGGCCGGCGTGGCATCGCCATCTGGCGCATGATCTTGTCATCGGCTTTCTGGTGGGGGAGCGACAGCACCGTCGCGAGCTTTTTAAGTTTGGGCGGCAAGGCCAGCGCCAAAGCCATCGCCATGGTGCAGCGCCATTTCTCGATCGCGACGTTCGGCCAACCGTAGCGGGGCGCGAGAATGTGCTCCCAAATCGCAGTTTCGAAATTCGCATTGTGGCTAACGAACACGCAATCAGGATCGGCGGCGGCTTCGATGATCGCCGGCGGCACGGCCTCGTCGGGCAACCAGATTCGCACCGGTTCATCGCCGCGCGCGTAGCCAGCGCACCAAATACCCGTGGTCGGGTGGCGAGCATACTTGGCCGCTCCCACCCGGCGCAGATCGAGGCACGAGCGCGTCTCGACGTCGATGATTACGGTTTTCACGGCGCGAACCTCTCGGCTGAGGGCACCGGGGCATAGAGCATGAGCGGCGGCGTTCTCGTCTTGAGCGCCGTTCGTTGCCACACGAACCAAGCGTGATTCTCCTTCGGCGCGGCGCGCACCCCATCCGTCCGGGGAAACCACACGATCCGCCGCGTCAGCACGATCTTGGCCGCAAACCACGGGCAATCGGCAAAGAGCCGCCGCCGCCCGCCCGCGCTGTCGAAGTCGACCGGCAGCAGCAACGCCAGCAGGCTCACCCCGTGAGTCAGATGCTTGAGCCCGGTGGCGATGAACGCTTCGGCGGTCGTGTTGCGCGGCCCGCCGGGCGGGTTGGTGACGATGATCTCGAAGGGAGCCGGCGGCACCTGTCCGGTGGTGAAGTCGAGCATCGTATCGAGGGGGAAGCCGTGGTTCGTGATGTCGCTGGCGACGACCCGCGCACCGGAATCTCGCAGCACCGTGACAAGGTCGCCGCGGCCGGCCGCTGGCTCCCATATCACTCCGGCGAGTTGGATATGCGCGAGCAGCGCTTCGATGACCCAGCGCTCGCGCGTCGGGTAGAGGTCGCGCGCAACGCGCGCGTATCCGGCCTCATGCTTGCCCATGGACTTGGCGAATGATCTGGCTTAAAAAGTTCAGCACCTCGGAGCCCTCCGAGTAGATCTCTTGCATCTAGCCCGGTCGCACTCTCCCCGAGGCGGCCGGGAATCTCTCGATGGTGGAATCGACCAGACTCGAACTGGTGGGCGTCTTTTGCTTAGAAGGCGGCGACGCCCCCACACCTGTGGCGATCCCTTTGGGTAGCGAGCGTGGCGGTCCGGGCCGGGTCGCGCTCGCATCCCTCATTGATCTCGGGTTCGACCTGGTGCCACCATGCCCGACGATCTCGTATCGACACTCTCAGTTCAGCTTCAGTTCAGCGATTGCCGCCAAGCCACAAACCCGTGCACAAGCTCGTCCGCGAACTGCTGTTCGGCTGGCGAGAGGTCGCGCCAGTCGAGGTGGTGCGCTATCGTCACGTCCATAAACCAGTCGCGCGTATCCGCGAGGGCTTGCTCCTGCGCAGCGCGAGGGAGAAGGGCGTTACAAGCCAGGCGCCTTAGCAGCTCGTCATTGAACTGGGACATCGTTGCCTCCTCAGGCAGCCTTCGGCCCGCCGATGCTGGCGACAGGGCTACCCGCAAGCAGCGGCTGCAGCCCACGCTCGACGCTTTCGGTGAACAGCTTCGCTTGGTTGTACTGGGACAATGACGGCCAGCCGATCTTCTCGAACCGGACGTCGTACCATTTGCCCTTCGCATTTGACCGCGGCGTTGTGGTCAAGCGAAGCCGATGCGCAAACGACGGCAGCACGGCGCCGGTTTTAGGGTTTCGCTGGCCATTAAAGAACGTTTCCAGCGCCCTCACGACGGTGTGCTTCGTGCCGACCGCGGGGAACATGTGCAACATCCCGTCGATCGCAAAATAAGTTTCGCGAGTGTCCAGCAAAACGTTCCGGCTGCCGCGACGGACATAGCTGTGCCGCCCCGAGCTACTGTCGACAGTGATCTCAACATCGTCGGGAAGTGCGGCGTGGCGACCGACGAAGCCCGCCCTATCGGGCTGCCACTCCGTGATCACGTGCAACATCCCGCAGCAGATGCAATCAAGCCACTCGCGGATTGGCGGGCTGGAAGTGCGCAGCCAGAATTTGCCCGGCATCGCGTCGATGACGTAATCGGCGCCGCGGATGTCGCACTGCGGCGAGTTCACTTGTAGGACGCTAACGATCGGCGTGAGCTGGTCGGCGAAGTTATCGGATACGCCCATGCCGCTGTCTTGCTGCACGAGCTGTTCGAGTTCGGCCGGCAGGCCGTTATTTTCAGGGGTCGTCATGATGAAGTTCTCCGTGATGAAGGTCTCCGCGATGTAGGTCTCCGCGATGTAGGTCTCCGCGATGAAGGTCTCCGTGATGTAGGTCTCCGTTTGATGATCGTGGTTCGAAGTAGAAGGGCGCCGCGCGTACGCGGCGCCCGATCTTGCTAGGCTGCCTAGGCCGCACTCTTTAGCCTGAGTTTCCACATGGCGACCTCGACGAGCCACACGCGGCCGGCCTCGACGGCGGTGCGCTCCGTCGGCGTCAAATCGTATGCAGCAGAAAAGTCGCGTGGGTCAGCCCCGGTGAAGTCGATGGCTTGGCCCGGCGTGAGGTGATCGATGCTTGTCCGACCCTTGGCGAGATCGGCCGCAAGCAGCGCGGCTTCGGTCGGGTTGTCACGTTTGCGACGTCGAGCGAGGTCCCATCCGCGAAGGATGCGGACGGGCTGTAGGAGTTGCGGCGGACGAGAGATTGGATTAAACACATCGACACTCATGGTTATTAACTCCGTGGTTTGTGGCCGGCGCTTCCTTCGCGGGACAAGGCGCCGGCCGCTTCACTGCCAGGGAAAGTGATCCGTCGCTGGCAGCCCCGACGGATTCGGTTATTCGGCGGCGCTGTTGATGGCGTCGGGGAGCGCGGTGTGAGCGCGCTTCCACTGGTCTTCGGATTCTTGGGTGATCAGAACGCGGCCGCGGGGAACGACCTGCGTGCATGCGGGGGCGAGGCCGTCTTTGCGCCAGTTCGCGAAAGTGCCGCGGCTGATGCCGTAGCTTTCGCAAAACTCACGGATCGATTTGGCGGGGCGCTTTAACGGTGCGCGGCCGGTGGCTTCGGGAGGAGCCATGCTCGTTGCTCACAGTTGGTTACTGTGAGGCGAGAATGTGCTTGGTGCAGTCTGCGAGCGCGACTTGAATTAGTTCGTAATTCGAATTTCAAACTGAAAGCTATCGACCCGAACTAACTGACTTAAATGCTCGGTAGACTGGTCCAATTTTCTGGGTCAATTGCGAATGGCTAGGTTCTGACTCACCAAACCATTTCGCCACATGTTCTAGTAGCTCCTCCAATTTCGTCGGCACTCCGTTCTCGAACATGTATCTTCCGGCCTCAGTTATGGCCGCCTCCCAATTGTAGTCCGGCTTTGTGCCCGCGCGAGATCGGAAGCGCGGGTCTTTTGGGTTTGCCACTGTTTCCGCTGATGAAGGCCGCGACGCTGCACCGGCCTTAGCGCGCGTGAGCGGCGTTGGATCATACCTTGCCATCGCCCTGTGCCATTCATGCATGCTGTGACGAGGGCCGCCTTCTGTGGTCCGCAAAGTCGTGCCCGTCCACGCCCGCTGCGCCCTTGCCTCCTTCTTCTTTTTCTTCTTGCGAGCCATCACCGCCCCCGCGGCAAGCTGACGACATTCGCGCCCGCCGGCCGCGCGGTGTCGAGCAGCACCCGGCGGGTCAGTGCATCGGAGTGGTCGTTGATGAAGGCGCTGTAACTTTTCTCGATCATGGGGATCGAGGTGTCGTGGGTGCTCGCGACCACGCGCACGGGAACGTTGCCCAAGAGTTGGCGCACGATGCTCGAGTGCCGCAGCGCGTAGAGCGTCACCGCGGGATCGAGCCCGGCGCGGGCCACCGCCTCGGCGAACGGCTGCCCATGGCTGTCTGGGCGCCAGGGCGCGCCGTCGGACTTCAACAACAGCGGCGCGGAGAGCGCACGATCGCCGGCGGCCTGCCGTAGCTTGGCGGCCAGGGTCGGCGTGATCGCTACCGGCGCGCGCGAGATGCGCTTGTGCCCGCGCCCCTTGCGCGACGTCGGCATCATCACGCGCGGATCCGGGCGGTCGTCCTGTAGGTCGGCGATCTCGAGCCGGGCGAGTTGGCTCGGCCGTGCGCCGGTGACGGCCGCAGCCTCGACCAGCAGGCCGAGAGCGGCATTGACGTCGTAGGCGGCCGCGATCAGTGCGCGCACCTCATCGTCGTTTAGGACGGTGTTGCGCGCCTGGTGCGCGTCCGGCAGCGCTGCAAGTCCGACCTTCCAAGCCTGCGCGTTGGTGATGCGAGGATCGTGTCGGCTCGCCAAAGCGAACGCCGCCTTGAGCCCCTTCATCAGCCGGTTGACGCTCGCGGGCTTGATCTTGCGGGCGAGCGCGTCGCGCCAGCGCTCCAGTTCCTTCGACTGGAGCAAGCTCACCGGCTTGGCGGCGATCGACGGCGGCAGGTGGAAGCGGACCCGCTCCGCGTTGGCGACGAGCCCGCCGCGCGCCTGCAGATTATCGCGGTAGCGATCGAGCGCTTCGGTGACGGTACACGGGCGGCCGTTGTCCTCGCTGCCGCGCGCCATCGCCCGCGCCTTGTCCTGCGCTTGCCAGAAGTCGAGGACGTTCGAGCCGTCGGCGTCCTCGAAGTCATCGGGGATGCCGCTGAGGTTGGCGGTCCAATAGTCACCCTTGCCGTTGGCGCAGCGCACCACCCAAGCGCCGATCGTGCGGTTGCGGCGATAGCCCAGGGCCACGCCCGGCGCGATCGTGATGAAGGCGTGCGGCTTGCGCCGCACCGGCAGGTCGAGGCGGGCGGAGCGGGTGCCGATCGCGGCGGATCGGATCTTGCGGGCCATGATGGGCGTGTCCTGTCTGCGTTCCCCGGAGGTCGTTCGGTCGTTCGGAATGGCGTGTCCAGGCTGTGTCCTGATGATGGGGTTGCACACGATTAAATACCGTTGTACAAAGATATGCACTTTTATTGGACGGGCAAGCGGTTGGTGGACATCGTTGCACACCATTGAACAAGAAAAAAGCCCTACAAGGGCATGCAGCCTGCACTCAACGATCTCGCCGGCGGGCATATCGCGATGATGACGTCGCCCATCCCGCTCGCGCTGCCGCTCGCCCATGCCGGCAAGGTGCGAATGCTCGG
>Ga0306920_100006506_pt1 | contig 15263 bp, 22 predicted proteins | sample flu12Cox44000170_FD_204666 | JGI IMG/M metagenome (GOLD analysis project Ga0306920, IMG submission 204666) | Lab enrichment of tropical soil microbial communities from Luquillo Experimental Forest, Puerto Rico - flux4day.12C.oxic.44.000.170 (v2)... | ecosystem: Environmental > Terrestrial >... | reverse complement strand
AAGGGCGACGTGGTCAAGGCGGTGGTGGTGCGTACCCGCAAGGAGCGCCGCAGGGGCGACGGCTCCTATATCCGTTTTGACGAGAACGCGGCCGTGCTGATCAGGGACGGCGGCGACCCGCGCGGCACCCGCATCTTCGGCCCCGTGGGCCGGGAACTGCGCGAGAAGCGGTTCATGCGGATCATCTCGCTCGCGCCGGAGGTGCTCTAGATGGCGAAGAAGGCTAAGGCGGCCCCCAAGGGCAGGACGCCTTCGATGAAGATCAAGAAGGGCGATGACGTCGTGGTGATCGCCGGCCGCGACCGCGGCCGCGAAGGCAAGGTCATCCTCGTCTACCCCGAGCAGCAGCGGGTGCTCGTTCACGGCGTGAACATCATCCGCAAGAACAAGAAGGTCAACTTCCAGGGCGCCCGGGGTGCCAAGGAAGGCGGCATCGTCACCCAGGAAGCGCCGATCCACGTGAGCAACGTGGCGCTGATCGACCCGGATAGCAAGAAGCCCGTCCGCGCAGGTTACCGGATCGATGAGGGCGCCAAGGTCCGGGTCACCCGCCCGAGCGGTAAGGAAATCTGATGACAGCGACGACGACGGAGAAGGCCGCCGCCCAGGAGCGTGTGCCGCCCCGGCTGAAGGAGCGCTACCACGCCGAGATCGCGCCGGCGCTGCGCAAGGAGTTCGGCTACGCCAACGTGATGCAGATTCCCGCTCTGGTGAAGGTCTCGGTCAACATGGGCGTGGGCGAGGCCGCGCGGGACGCCAAGCTCATCGAGGGCGCGGTCAAGGACCTGGGCATCATCACCGGGCAGAAGCCGGCCATCGCCCGGGCCACGAAGTCCATCGCCCAGTTCAAGCTCCGCGAGGGGATGCCGATCGGCGCGCACGTCACACTGCGCGGCGACCGGATGTGGGAGTTCCTCGACCGCCTGCTCACCCTCGCGCTGCCCCGGATCCGCGACTTCCGCGGGCTGTCCGACCGGCAGTTCGACGGCCGGGGCAACTACACCTTCGGTCTCACCGAGCAGCTGATGTTCCACGAGATCAACCCGGACCAGGTGGACCGCCAGCGCGGCATGGACGTGACCGTGGTCACGACCGCCACCACCAACGACGAGGGCCGCGCGCTACTGCGGCTGCTCGGTTTCCCGTTCAAGGAGAGCTGACCCAGTGGCGAAGAAGGCACTGATCGCCAAGGCGAAGCGGAGCCCGAAGTTCGAAGTGCGCTCCTACACCAGGTGCGCGCGCTGCGGGCGCCCGCGCGCGGTGTACCGGAGGTTCGGGCTGTGCCGGATCTGTTTCCGGACCATGGCCCACCGCGGCGAACTGCCTGGCATCACCAAGTCAAGCTGGTAGCCGGCCCGGCACCAGCCACCACCTGGGCGCACGCTGGATGTGCGCCCGCCGACCGACCTGGGCGCCACCGGCGCCCACCGACCACGCCGTAGGTCCCGCAGGGGAAACCGCGGTGAGGAGGGCCATCAGGCCATGACGATGACCGACCCGATCGCAGACATGCTGACCCGTCTGCGGAACGCGAATGCGGCCTACCAGGACTCGGTGAGCATGCCGTATTCCAAGATCAAGGCTCACCTCGCCGAGATCCTCCAGGAGCAGGGCTATATCGGCGGCTTCGAAGTCCGCGACGCCGAGGTTGGCAAGAACCTGGTGATCACGCTCAAATACGGCCCGGCCAGGGAGCGCTCCATCGCCGGGCTCAAGCGCGTGTCCAAGCCGGGCTTGCGGGTGTACGCGAAGAAGGACAACCTGCCGCGGGTGCTCGGCGGACTGGGCATCGCCATCATCTCCACCTCGGGTGGGCTGATGACCGACAAGCAGGCGGTCAGGCGCGGCGTGGGCGGGGAAGTCCTCGCCTTCGTGTGGTGAGGAGACCTTAGATGTCACGAATCGGACGGCTCCCGGTGGTGGTACCGAAGGGCGTCGATGTCACGATCGATGGCCGCTCGGTGGCCGTCAAGGGGCCCAAGGGCACGCTGTCGCTTGAGGTCGCCGAGCCTATCGAGGTCAACCTTTCCGACGGCGTCATCACCGTGACCAGGCCTAACGATGAGGGCAGGGTCCGGGCGCTGCACGGCCTGTCGCGCAGCCTGGTCGCCAACATGGTGACCGGCGTGACCGACGGGTACAGCAAGACACTGGAGATCGTCGGTGTCGGATACCGGGTGCAGGCCAAGGGCAGCGGGGTGGAGTTCTCGCTCGGCTACAGCCACCCGGTGCCGGTAACCCCGCCGGATGGCGTCACCCTGCGGGTGGAGACCCCCACCAGGATCGTCGTGGAGGGGATCGACAAGCAGCAGGTCGGCGAGGTCGCCGCCAACATACGCAAGCTCCGCAAGCCCGACCCGTACAAGGGCAAGGGCGTGCGTTACGCCGGCGAGCAGATCCGCCGCAAGGTCGGGAAGGCTGGGAAGTAGGACATGGCTGTCACCACCAAGAGCAGGGGGCGCGGCAAGGCCGCCGCGCGCGCGTATTCGCGGAAGCGGCGGCACGTGCGCGTGCGCAAGAAGGTCACCGGTACCGCCGTCCGCCCACGGCTGGCCGTGAACAGGTCCGCCCGGCACATCTTCGCCCAGCTCATCGACGACGGTGCGGGCCACACACTCGCGTCAGCGTCTACCCTTGATGCCAGCATCAGGGACGCCACGGGGGACAAGAAGGCGCGGGCACACCAGGTGGGCCAGCTGCTGGCCAGCCGTGCCAAGGAGGCGGGCATCAGCGCCGCCGTCTTCGACCGTGGCGGTTACGCCTACCACGGCCGGGTGGCCGCCCTCGCCGACGGCGCCCGCGAAGGCGGGCTGACCCTGTGAACCGTGGGCCCAACATTGGAGAGGAAAAGTAATGGCAGCACCCCGACGCGGAGGCGGCGGTGAGCGGCGCGAGCGCCGTGACGACCGTCGTGGCGGGGCGGACAAGGGCACCGCGTACCTTGAGCGAGTCGTGACGATCAACCGGGTGGCCAAGGTGGTCCAGGGTGGCCGCCGGTTCAGCTTCACCGCCCTGGTCGTGGTCGGCGACGGCAACGGGATGGTCGGTGTCGGATACGGGAAGGCCAAGGAGGTGCCCGCGGCGATCGCCAAGGGCGTCGAGGCGGCCAAGAAGCACTTCTTCCGCGTCCCGCGCATCGGTGGCACGATCCCGCATGCCGTGCAGGGCGAGGCCGCGGCCGGCGTGGTGCTGCTCAAGCCCGCCAGCCCTGGTACCGGCGTCATCGCCGGTGGCCCGGTGCGCGCCGTGCTTGAGTGCGCCGGCGTTCACGACGTGCTGTCCCGGTCCCTGGGTTCCTCGAACGCGATCAACGTGGTGCACGCAACGGTCGCGGCGCTCAAGGGGCTGAACCGCCCCGAAGAGATCGCCGCCCGCCGCGGCCTGCCGATCGAGGACGTGGCGCCCGCGGCCATGCTGCGCGCCCGTGCCGCGGCGGCCGCCGCCAATGCCACGACCGGCACGAGCTGAGCGGGGCAGGCACATGACGCAGCTGAAGGTAACCCAGACCAAGTCCAAGATTGGCGGCACCAGCCGGCAGCGGGCCTCGCTGCGGTCGCTGGGCCTGAAGCGGATCGGTGACGTGGTCGTCAAGGACGACAAGCCCGAGTTCCGTGGCATGATTCAGGCGGTGCGCCACCTGGTCACCGTCGAGGAGGTGGACTGACCATGGCAGGCGAGGGAAAGCCGGCGGCCGGCGGGGCCGGCCTGCGGCTCCACCACCTGCGCCCGGCGCCCGGCGCGCACAAGGCGCGCACCCGGGTCGGCCGGGGTGAGGCATCCAAGGGCAAGACGGCCGGCCGGGGCACCAAGGGCACCAAGGCCCGGGCCCAGGTGCCGGCCAGCTTCGAGGGTGGCCAGATGCCGCTGCACCGCCGGGTGCCGCAGCTTCCTGGCTTCTCCAACCTGCGGTTCAAGACCACCTACCAGGTGGTCAACACCGGCAGGCTGGCCGCGCTGTACCCCGAGGGTGGCGAAGTCACCCCGGAAGACCTGGCCGCCAAGGGCGCGGTGCGTCCCGGCGAGCTGGTCAAAATCCTCGGCACGGGCGACGTGAGCGCCCCGCTCCAGGTGACCGCGCACGCCTTCTCCGCCTCCGCCCGGGACAAGATCACCGCGGCGGGTGGAACCGTTACTACGCTGTGACCGTTTCTGTTATGGACGGGCTGTCGCGCCAGCTCAAGCCGGATGCCCGGGTAGCATCCCCTGGCTCAAGGGGAAGCGCGCTCGGGTACCGGCACTCTGTGCGGGCTGTTACAGTGCAGCGAGCGCGTGACAGCGCGGCGGCTGGGCGCGGCGCCACCAGCCGGGTGGCCGCCGCGCGCAAAACTAGCACCTTCTAAACCTAGGACGGCGCATGCTCACCGGGTTCCTCCGGGCGTTCCGGACGCCAGACTTGCGCCGGAAGCTGCTCTTTACCGTTTTCATCATCGGCATCTTCCGGCTGGGCGCAGCGCTGCCCACTCCGGGGATCTCGGAGCGGAACGTCCACTTCTGCATCGGCCTCGCCGCGCAAAGTGGCGGCAGCGTCTACCAGTTGGTCAACCTGTTCAGCGGCGGCGCACTGCTCAAGCTGTCGGTGTTCGCGCTGGGCATCATGCCCTACATCACCGCGAGCATCATTCTGCAGCTTCTTGCGGTGGTCATCCCGCGGCTTGAGACGCTGCGCCAGGAGGGCCAGTCCGGGCAGGCCAAGATCACCCAGTACACCCGCTACCTCACCGTGGGCCTGGCCATCCTGCAGTCCACCGGCATCGTGGCCCTCGCCAGGTCGGGCAAGCTCTTCCAGGGCGTTAACTGCCAGAAGTCGCTGCTCATCAACGACTCCATCTTCACGATCACCACGATGGTGATCTGCATGACCGCCGGTACCGCGGTCATCATGTGGCTGGGTGAGCTGATCACCGACCGCGGCGTGGGCAACGGCATGTCGCTGCTGATCTTCACCACGGTCATCTCGGTGATCCCCGGTGAGATGCTCAACATCTACAAGTCCCGGCACGCCTTCGTTTTCGCCGTGGTCGTGGTCGTGGGCATCGCGATCGTCGGCTTCGTGGTCTTCATGGAACAGGCGCAGCGCCGGATCCCCGTCCAGTACGCCAAACGGATGGTCGGGCGCCGCATGTACGGCGGGACCTCGACCTACATCCCGCTGAAGGTGAACCAGGCCGGTGTCATCCCGGTCATCTTCGCCTCGTCCCTGCTCTACATCCCGCAGCTGGCGGCCTCCCTGTTCGGGAACCAGACCAGTGCGACGGGCTGGGTCTCCTGGGTCGACACCTACCTGGTGCGCGGCGACTCGCCGATCTACATGCTGACCTTCTTCGTGCTGATCGTCTTCTTCACTTACTTCTATGTGGCGATCACGTTCAACCCGACCGAGGTCGCCGACAACATGAAGAAGTACGGCGGGTTCATCCCGGGCATCCGCCCGGGCCGGCCCACGTCCGAGTACCTCAACTACGTGCTTACCCGGCTAACCGCCCCCGGTTCGGCGTACCTGGGGGTCATCGCGCTGATCCCGATGATCGCGCTCGCGCTCGTGGGAGCGACGCAGAACTTCCCATTCGGAGGGACCAGCATCCTGATCGCGGTGGGGGTGGGCCTAGACACGGTGAAGCAGATCGAGAGCCAGCTGCAGCAGCGCAATTACGAGGGCTTCCTTCGGTAGTGCGTGTCGTCCTCGTGGGCCCCCCTGGTGCGGGCAAGGGGACACAGGCCCAGTTCCTCGCGTCGCACCTGTCTATCCCGAAGATTTCGACAGGTGACATCTTTCGCGACAACGTGAGCCATGGAACCGCGCTCGGGCGCCGGGCCCAGGCTTATATGGAGCGCGGTGACCTGGTGCCGGACGAGGTCACCATCGCCATGGTTACCGACCGCCTTGCGGACGAGGACACGCAGGCGGGCTTCCTGCTCGACGGCTTCCCGCGGAACGTGCCGCAGGCCGAGACGCTCAAGAAGATGCTGCTCGCCTGGGACACCAAGCTGGACGTGGTGCTCGAACTCGTGGTCGACGACGACGAGGTGGTGCGGCGGCTGTCCGGCCGGCGCACCTGCCGCCGCTGCGGCCGGATCTGGCACGTCAGCTTCGACCCGCCGACGGTGGCCGGGATCTGCGACGACTGCGGCGGCGAGCTGTTCCAGCGCGATGACGACCGCGAGGAGACGATCAGGCACCGGCTGGAGGTGTACCAGGAGCAGACCTCCCCGCTGGTCTCCTTCTACGCCGATGAGGGCACGCTGCTCGGCCTGGACGCCACCGGGCCGGTGGACGAGATCACCGAACGGGCGCTGAGCGCTCTGCGCCGGTTCATGCTCTGAGGAGTCCTTTGCCACCTGCCGCCGCGCCGCTCTGCTTGTTCCCGCCCCGGCGCTTCGCGCCCGCCCCCGCTCTGCTGTTCCCGCCCCCGCGCTTCGCGCCCGCCCCCGCTCTGCGGCGCGGCGGCGCCAGGTAACGTGAGAGGGGATCCGGAGGCACCATGCGGAGTAAGCGCGAGCCGGGCGTGCAGGTTAAGACGCAGCCGCAGCTGGCGTTCATGTGGGAGGCAGGGCAGGTGGTGGCGGCCGCCCTGCAAGCGGCCGCGGAGGCCGCGGCGCCGGGTGTCAGCACGGCCGATCTCGATGCCGTCGCCAGCGCCAGGATCGCCGCTGCCGGAGCCATCCCTTCGTTCCTGGGCTACCACGGCTTCCCTGCAACGGTCTGCACCTGTATCAATGATGAGATCGTGCACGGAATCCCGAGCGCGTCACGGGTGCTGCAGGAGGGTGATGTGATCTCCATCGATTGCGGCGCCAGCGTCGAGGGGTGGCACGCCGACGCGGCGGTGACGGTCGGTGTGGGGGTCATCCCGGCAGAAGCCACCAAGCTGATCGCCGATTGCGAGCGGGCCCTCTGGCAGGGCCTGGCCGCCGCCCGGGCGGGCGCGCGGCTTTCCGACATCTCGCACGCGGTGGAACGCAGCGCGCGGGCGGCCGGTGCGTACGGCATCGTCGAGGACTACGTGGGGCATGGCATCGGCAGCGAGATGCACATGGACCCGCCGGTGCCCAACTACGGCAGGCCGGGCCGGGGCCCGGTGCTCGCCGAGGGAATGGCACTGGCCATCGAGCCGCTGCTGGTACTTGGCAGCCCCGAGACCCGCCTGCTGGACGATGGCTGGACCGTGGCGAGCGAGGACGGCGGCTGGTCGGCCCACTTCGAGCACACGGTCGCGATCACCGCGGCCGGGCCGTGGGTGCTGACGGCATTCACAGGGCCACCCGCGGGGACGGTCGCCGCAGGCCAGGTCATCGTCGGCGGCGCGGCACCGCCAGGCAACCGCACCCGGCCGGATGAGGAGGTAGTACTGCATGGCCAGTGATCCCAGGATCCGCGCCTCCGACGCGGACCGCGACAGGACCGCCGCACTGCTGCGCGAGCACCATGCGGCGGGCAGGCTGACCGCCGAGGAGTTCAACGAGCGCCTCGACAAGGCCTACGCCGCCAAGACCCTGGGCGACCTGGACCAGCTACTGTCCGACCTCCCCGGCATCGACCTGTACCATCTGCCCGACCATTCGGTGGAACGGCGCGGCCCGACGAGCTTCGGCCTGCCCTGGCTCCTCGCGCCACGCGGCCTTGGGATATCGCCCGCCTGGCGGGCGGCCTGGGGTTCCTGGGCCACGGTCAGCCTCGTCGCGTTCCTCGCCTGGCTGCTCAGCGGGCACCCGGGCAGCCTGTGGTTCCTGTGGGTCGCCGGAGTGTACGGCATCGTCCTGTGCGGGCGGTGGGTTTCCAGCGGATCACCGCACCGAGACCGCGAGCGGCGCCGTGACCGCCGCCGCCAGCGCTAGGCCCGGCTCGAAGGCGGCACCGCCGGGGCCTTGAGCCAGCGGGGGTTCCAGGGGGTCGCCCCCTGGGCCAGCACGGAATAACCGGGCCTGTGCCCGCGTTCGCATTGTCGGTTGATGTCGCGTAGACTCTCCTGCGGCCCGTGAGTTTCTCCTGCCCGGTTTTGCCGAAGGCGCGGAGGCAGCCGTGGGACGGGTCGCCGTATCCGGTGAGCATCTGAGTATGTGCCCGGTTGCGGGGAAAGCCCGAAACTGAGCTACTGCGGCACGGCACGACAAAGATACATGGCCCTGGTGGCCGGCCAGAGAGGCCGGATGCCACGGCCGGGAAGCGAAGTGCGGAGGACATGCCCAAGAAGGATGGCGCCATCGAGATCGAGGGCAGGATCGTCGAGTCACTACCGAATGCCTTCTTCCGGGTGGAGCTGGACAACGGGCACAAGGTCCTGGCTCATATCAGCGGAAAGATGCGGATGCACTACATCCGGATCCTTCCCGATGACCGGGTGGTCGTGGAGCTGAGCCCCTACGACCTGAGCCGCGGACGCATCGTCTACCGGTACAAGTAACAAGCGAGCCGCGACCGTCTCCCCGGCACCCGGGGCGGGCGATCGTTGCGAGACAAACCACGAACGAACACCGCCGGGCACCTGCCCGGCCTTAGAAGGAGACCCGGATGAAGGTCAAGCCGAGCGTGAAGAAGATCTGCAGCAAATGCCGGATCATCCGCCGGCATGGCCGCGTCATGGTCATCTGCACCGACCCCAGGCACAAGCAGCGCCAGGGATAACGGCGCATCAGGCACACCGCAGCCCTGACCGGGCCCGCTCGGTCAGGGCAGCCCCCGGAAGGAGGCCGGGGCCCGTCCTGGGCAGGGACGGGAGGCGGTGGGTGAGACCTCCGCAAACAGAAGGAGCACTGCCCGCACATGGCACGTCTGGTTGGTGTTGACCTCCCGCGCGAGAAGCGCCTCGAGGTTGCCCTCACCTACATCTACGGGATAGGCCGTACCCGCGCCCGCGAAACGCTGACAGCCACCGGCGTCAGTGGCGACGTCCGGGTGCATGACCTGTCCGACGACGACCTCGTCAAGCTTCGCGACTGGATCGACTCCACCTACCGGGTCGAAGGTGACCTTCGCCGTGAGGTCCAGGCGGACATCAGGCGCAAGGTGGAGATCGGCTGCTACCAGGGCATCCGCCACCGCCGTGGGCTCCCGGTCCATGGCCAGCGGACCCAGACCAACGCCCGGACCCGCAAGGGCCGCAAGAAGACCGTGGCCGGCAAGAAAAAGGCCGCTAAGAAGTAGTCCGCAGACCGGACCGACGACCTCGCGAACAGGAAGCAGATGCCTCCAAAGAGCCGTACCGGCGCTGCCAAGAAGGTGCGCCGCAAGGAACGCAAGAACATAGCCCACGGGCATGCTCACATCAGAAGCACCTTCAACAACACGATCGTGTCGATCACCGACCCCGTCGGCAACGTGATCTCCTGGGCCTCCTCCGGCCAGGTGGGGTTCAAGGGATCCCGTAAGTCGACGCCGTACGCCGCACAGATGGCGGCCGAGGCCTGCGCGCGCCGCGCCATGGAGCACGGCATGCGGAAGGTCGACGTGTTCGTGAAGGGTCCCGGCTCAGGCCGGGAGACCGCCATCCGGTCGCTGCAGGCGACCGGCCTGGAGGTGGGCTCAATTCAGGACGTTACGCCGGTCCCCCATAACGGCTGCCGCCCGCCCAAGCGGCGCCGGGTCTGAGAGGAACTGACAGATGGCTCGGTACACGGGACCGGACTGCAAGCTTTGCCGCCGCGAGAAGACGAAGCTCTTCCTCAAGGGCGCCAAATGCGACTCGCCGAAGTGCCCGATCGAGATCCGGCCTTACCCGCCGGGGGAGCACGGCCGCAACCGCCCCAAGGAGAGCGAGTACCTGCTCCAGACCAGGGAGAAGCAGAAGGCGCGCCGCATCTACGGGGTGCTGGAGCGGCAGTTCCACGGCTACTACCAGGAGGCGTCCCGCCGGCGCGGCAAGACCGGTGACAACCTCCTCCAGATTCTGGAGAGCCGCCTCGACAACGTGGTCTACCGCGCCGGGTTCGCCAAGAGCCGGGACATGGCCCGCCAGCTGGTGCGGCATGGGCATTTCCTGGTGAACGGCCGCCGGGTGGACATCCCGTCCTACCGGCTGAGCGAGGCCGACATCGTCGAGGTGGAGCCGAAGTCGCTGGAGCTGACCCCATTCATCGTCGCCCGGGCCGAGGCCGGCGAGCGTCAGGTGCCGGCCTGGCTGGAGGTCATCCCGGACAAGATGCGCGTCCTGGTGCACGCCATGCCGGCCCGCGCCCAGATCGACACCCAGGTACAAGAGCAGCTCATCGTCGAGCTGTACTCGAAGTAACAGCAAGAACCAGGCCCGTGCAGCCAACCGCGGGCCTGGCGGCGGCCTCGGCCGCCGAAGATCGCGGCGTCATATAGCGGTCGCCGCGGAGAGGGGTAGTAATGCTCATCGCCCAGCGTCCCACCCTTACCGAAGAAGCGGTGGACGAGTTCCGGTCGAGGTTCGTCATCGAGCCGCTCGAGCCGGGATTCGGGTACACCATCGGCAACTCGCTCCGGCGCGGCAGTGACCAGCATCAGGATCGAGGGCGTGCTGCACGAGTTCTCGACCGTGGCCGGGATGACCGAGGACGTCACCGACATCATCCTGAACCTCAAGGAGCTCGTGGTCTCCTCGGAGCAGGACGAGCCGGTGGTCATGTACCTGCGCAAGCAGGGCCCAGGCGAGGTCACCGCGGCGGACATCGCGCCGCCCGCGGGCGTCGAGGTGCACAACCCCGACCTGCACATCGCCGCGCTCAACGGCAAGGGCAAGCTCGAGATGGAGCTGACGGTCGAGCGTGGCCGCGGTTACGTCTCGGCCGCCCAGAACAAGCAGCCCGGCCAGGAGATCGGCCGGATTCCGATCGACTCCATCTATTCGCCGGTGCTCCGGGTCACCTACAAGGTGGAGGCGACCCGTGTCGAGCAGCGGACCGACTTCGACCGGCTGATCATCGACGTCGAGACCAAGCCCTCGATGCGCCCGCGCGATGCGGTCGCGAGCGCGGGCAAGACCCTGGTCGAGCTGTTCGGACTGGCCAGGGAGCTCAACCTCGACGCCGAGGGCATCGACATCGGCCCGTCGCCCACGGACGCCGCGCTGGCCGCGGACCTGGCGCTGCCGATCGAGGAGCTCAACCTCACCGTCCGGTCCTACAACTGCCTCAAGCGCGAGGGCATCCACACCGTCGGCGAGCTTGTCGCCCGCAGCGAGCAGGATCTGCTGGACATCCGCAACTTCGGCGCCAAGTCGATCGAGGAGGTCAAGCAGAAGCTGGCCGACATGGGGCTGACGCTCAAGGATTCCCCGCCTGGGTTCGACCCCGGCAGTGCCGTGGACACCTACAGCGCGGACGACGACGAGAGCTACGTCGAGACCGAGCAGTACTGACGGGCCCAGCCCGCAGGCAGAACCGAGGAGAGACCTTTTCATGCCCACGCCCACCAAGGGCCGACGGTTGGGTGGCAGTTCGGCCCATCAGCGGCACATCATGGCGAACCTCGCCACCGCCCTGTTCGAGCACGGCAAGATCACCACAACCGAGGCCAAGGCGCGGCGGCTGCGGCCGTACGCGGAGCGCCTGATCACCTTCGCCAAGCGGGGTGACCTGCACGCGCGCCGCGAGGTGCTCACGGTGGTCACGGACAGGGGTGTCGTGCACACCCTGTTCAGCGAGATCGGCCCGCGTTTCGCCACCCGCGAGGGCGGCTACACCCGGATCACCAAGATCGGTCCGCGCAAGGGTGACAACGCGCCGCTGGCCGTCATCGAGCTGGTCGAGGAGGAGGCGGCGGCCACCCCGTCACGGCGCCGTCGCGTGCGCCGCGCCCCGGCCCCGGCCCGCCCGGCCCGGCCCAAGGCCGACGCGGAGGCCGCCGCTGCCGAGCCCGCCGCTGCGGACGAGGCGGCCCCGGCCGAGGACACGGTGGCTGCGGACACCGAGGCCGAGGACACCGAGGCGCAGGACACTGAGGCGCAGGACACTGAGGCGCAGGACGCGGCCACCGAGGACTCCGCGGAGCAGGAGCCCGAGGAGGCCGATGGCGAGGCCGAGGACACGGCCGAGGGAGAAACTGAGTAACGAGCCACGAGGTCCGGTCGTGGGGCACGGGGCCACTGAGCCCGGCAGCCCCAGGGCCGGCCTCGTCGCAGCACCGAGGCCCCGTGACGAAGTCGCGGGGCCTCGTGGTGAGCGGGGGGTTGCTGGCCGTGGGGCCGGGGCGCAAGCCCTCGGGGAGACGGAGTGGACTCCCGGGGCGGCACCTATCCGGGTTCGGCTGGACATCGGTTATGACGGCACCGGGTTCTCCGGCTGGGCGCGCCAGCCCGGCCAGCGGACGGTGCAGGGAACCCTGGAAGACGCCCTGACCCGGGTGCTGGGGCTGGCGGAGCCCGCTGCCCTGACCGTGGCCGGCCGCACGGACGCGGGCGTCCACGCACGCGGCCAGGTCGCGCAGGCCGACATCCCGGCGGACCGCTGGGCGGACAGCGGGCGCACCGCGGTGCGCAGGCTTGCCCGGCTGCTGCCGCCCGACGTACGGGTGCACCGGCTCGCGCCTGCCCCACCCGGTTTCGATGCCCGGTTCTCGGCGATCTGGCGGCGTTACACCTACCGGGTCTGCGACGATCCTGCGCTGGCCGACCCGTTGGCCCGTCATGCCACTCTCTGGTACCGCGGCAGCCTCGACGTCGCGGCCATGAACCAGGCAGCCCAGGGCTGCCTGGGCGAGCACGACTTCGCCGCGTTCTGCCGCCGTCGCGACGGCGCTAGCACCGTCCGCACGCTGTTGCGCCTTGACTGGACCAGGCCGGAGCCTGCCGTCGCTGAGGCGACGGTGGTGGCGGACGCGTTCTGCCACAACATGGTCCGTGCCCTGGTCGGCGCGCTGCTCAAGGTCGGGGACGGCAGCCGGCCTGCCGGCTGGCCCGCCCAGGTGCTCGCGGCCCGGGTCCGGGACCCGGCCGCGCCGGTGGTGGCCCCGCACGGGCTGTGCCTCGAAGAGGTCGGCTACCCCGCGGACGCCGGCCTGGCCGCCCGCGCCGCCGCCGCCCGCAACCTGCGCACCACCCCTCCCGCGCCGTAAATCCACCATCCCCCATCCCCGCACGCTGTCGCGATGATCATGCCGATTTGACCCTCTCCAGTACGCCACTTCCATGATCTTGTGACTCTGTACATACATGCTGTGAACAGAATCCCGTGATCATGAAACTCGGGGCTGGGACCATGATCATGCAGGCGAAAGGGGGGCGGCGGCCCTGGCGTGCGGGCGGCGGATCGGGCTTGCGGCAGCGGGTCAGGATTGGGGCTGGGACGGATTGCCGGTGACCATGCGGCTCGTCAGGCTGACGTTGGCCGTTCCCGCGACCAGGCCCGTCGAGAACGACTCCAGTTGCTTCCGCTTGGTCTTGCCCGACGGCGCGTGCAGGTTGGCGAACTCCGTCCAGGTCAAGATCAAGTAGTGTCCTTTGACATAGGCCGCGACGATTCCCGTGCCCTTGGCGATGTTGCGGGTGGGACCGCGCTTGGACGCTAGTTGCTTGATGAACTCCACCGCGCCAGCTGCCTTACCCGCCTTGCCGGCCTCGGTCGCGTTCTCCAGGTTCAGCACGCCCACGGTGGCCATGATCTTGTGGTCCGTGGACAGGTAACTGGCCCTGAGCACCTGGGTGCAGTCCGCCTTGCGGACCGCCTTGGCGAGCTTCGAGCCGATCACCTCATGGGTGCACTTGGTGCCTTCCTTGCTCACGGTCAGCGTCCCTGACTGGCCGGGCGCCGTGAACTTCGCGGGGAACAGTTCGCTGAGGGTCAGCGGCACCGAGTCCAGGCTGCGGCTCTCGATGTGCTTCCACGGGCCAAGCGTGGGCGCCGGGCTGTTCGGCGTCGCGACGGGGTGACTGGGCGGTGCTGCATGCGGGGCGGCCGGCGCGTGCCTGCTGCTGAGGTAGACGTATCCGGCGGCCACGAGCACCACGACAAGGACCGGGGCGAGCAGTAGCGCGGCCATGGTGCCGTTGCGCCGTGCGCCGCGCCTGCCGGAATGGCGGGCGGCTGCGGGTTCGTCGTCGTTGGCCGGGCGGTGGCGCGTGGCCGCGCCGCCTGGCGGCCGGCCGCGCTTGGACTCGTCAAAGGGCGTCTGGGCCTGCCGCGCCTTGTCCGCGTTGCCCGGTGCCTCGGTGTCGGTGCCCGGTGCCTCGGTGTCGGTGCCCGGCCCGCTGGGGCCGGGCCGCCCGGCGCCAGCCAGTGCTGAGGGGGCCGCGCCCGGCCCTGCGGCATCCACGGCCGCGGCTTCGAGCCCCGCGGCTTCGAGCCCCGCAGCGCCGAGCCCTGCGGCGTCCGCGCCGGGCCCACCTGCCCGGCGCCCGGCGGTACCGGGCCCCGCCGCAGTCGGCCGGGTCGCGCCAATGCCCATGGCACCGGCCGTCCCCGGCCGGGTGGCGCCCGTACGGCGAGGTCCGGCGGGGCCCCGGTCCCCGGACCCCGGAGCAGGCCTGCCGAGAGCGTGCCCGCGACGCGGCCCGAATGTCTGGCCGCCGGTGGCAGTGCCGCCAGGAGCATCCCCGGAAGCGCCGTCGGTGGTCCGGGGCCGGCCCGTGGCCAGGTCTTCGGCATGTGAGCCCCAGTCACGGCGGGTGCGCCCCGCCGGGGGGCTGGCCGATGGCTGGTCGTCGATCATGGCCCAGGTCTGGGTGGCCGTCAGGTCGGCCGCGGCGTCGCTCAGCGCGAGGGCTGAGTACCCGGGCTCCGCCTCGGCCTCGGTGGTACCGCTCGCCCTGTCCGCGGCACCAAGCCACGCGGCGCGGGTTGAGGCGTGGTTCCACGAGGAGAACTGGCCCGGTGGATAGACAGGGTCAGGCTGGCCCGGTCGTGGCGGGAAGCCGCCTATGGGGCCGCGCCGGCCGTCCTTGGGTGAACTGGCCTGCTGCGGGGCGGTGCGGCGTGCCCCCGGTGGCTCCCGGGTGATGGCCAGGCCCGGCGGCGCGTCGCCAGGGTCGTCCGGCCGTGCCCGGGATGGCGCCTGCGGGCCCGTCGCGGCGGGTCCTTGTGGCAAGGAACGTCCATCGCCCGCGGGGCGGCGGGTGAGCCCCGGCCGGGTGGCGGGCGGGCGGTGGTCCGTGGGCCGGGTGGAGTGTTGCGGTCCGGTCCGGCTGGGCAGCCGGGATCCGCTGTCCGGCACGGCGGGCGGCGGGCTCGACAGCCACGCCTGGTCCTGGGTCCTGGCGGCGGCCCGCTCCGGCGGCAGGGTCCCGTTGTCCGGGCCGGTCGCGGGCGAGCTGGACCGCCAGGACTGGTCGTGCGGGCCGGTCGCGGGCCAGCTAGACGTCTGGGTTCCGCTG
>Ga0306920_100006504_pt1 | contig 15264 bp, 15 predicted proteins | sample flu12Cox44000170_FD_204666 | JGI IMG/M metagenome (GOLD analysis project Ga0306920, IMG submission 204666) | Lab enrichment of tropical soil microbial communities from Luquillo Experimental Forest, Puerto Rico - flux4day.12C.oxic.44.000.170 (v2)... | ecosystem: Environmental > Terrestrial >... | reverse complement strand
ATTGGATGGAAAGTCTCGTCTTGCCACTATCGCGACGGGAACCGATATGACTAAACCGATCGGCGCGAAGTCAACATCCGGTTTGTAGGGAAGGTTCGGGTAGAGAGCGACCGCGGTGGCGTGCGTTCCCATTTGACCCATCTCGATGGTATATCCATCGGAGTTGGCGCGCATTGCCCGGATCGAGCCAGTGGTGCCACCGGCTCCGGCGATGTTCTCGATGATTATCTGCTGGCCGAGGGCGCGCGACATGTGCTCGCTCACGATGCGGGCAGTTACGTCCGTCCCTCCACCCGCGGGAAACGGTACAATCATCGTAACCGGCCGGGATGGATACGTTTGCGCGGTTGCGATCTGCGACACCACCGACAGCACGGCAGCGCCCGCGGCCAGCCGTGGAAACTGCCTTCGGTGGGGAACTTTCACGACGATCCTCCCAAGAAGTCGCGAAGGGCTCGCATGCTACCAGAGCTTCTCGTCGGTGCGAAGTGACCGGCCGCCCCCGAAGGGCGAAAGCTGACACAAGGCATGTGGGCGGCTGTGGCGCACAACCCTCTCATTCTAGGATGTGGTAGGGTGTAGTCCTCGGCTTCGAGGGCACGATGAGGCGACGGGAATTCATCGCCCTTGTCGGTGGCGCGGCGGCTGCGTGGCCGCTCGCCGCGCGCGCCCAGAAGTCGGCAATCCCAGTGGTCGGGTATCTAGGCTTCGGGTCGCAAGAGTCCGACACCCTCCGGCTGACCGGCCTCCGGCGGGGTTTGAACCAAGCTGGCTACGTTGAAGGCCGGGATTTTCTGATCGAATATCGCTGGGCCGGGAACCGAGCCAACCGACTGCCAGCGCTGGCGGCTGATCTGGTCCGACTTCAAGTAGCTGTTATCGTCGCAGCCGGTTTACTTCCCGCTCTCGCGGCTAAGACTGCAACCACCAGCATCCCAATCGTCTTCAGCGTCGGCACTGACCCCGTGCAGGTCGGGCTTGTCGCGAGTCTCAATCGACCGGGAGGCAACCTTACGGGCTTTCACGCCTTCGCCGGTGAACTCGGGGCCAAGGGACTCGCGCTGTTGCATGAGTTGATGCCCAGCGCTGCGGCGGTCGGTTTTCTTGAGAATCCGGACAATCCGATATCCGAGCTAACAACGAGGGATGTGCTAATGACAGCTCCGGTAATCGGGCTAAAGGTTCAGATATTGAATGCAGGCACCGATCGCGAAATCGATGCTGCCTTTGCGAGCCTGCTCCAAGCACAAACTGGAGCGCTGCTCGTCGGTAATGATCTTTTTTTCAACAGCCGGATTGAGCAGATCGTTGCACTTGCTGCACGTCATGCGATTCCAACCATGTACGCGTATCGTGAGTTCGTCGTAGCGGGCGGCCTCATCAGTTACAGACCGAGCCTGATAGAGCATTATCGGCAGCTCGGACTTTACACGGGTCGCATTCTCAATGGTGAAAAACCCGTTGACTTGCCGGTCCAACAGATCACGAAAATCGGGTTAACCATCAATCTCAAGACCGCCAAGGCACTCGGTCTGGAAGTGCCAGCAAAGCTGCTCGCGCTCGCGGACGAGGTGATCGAATGAATTTTTTTTGCTGCACCTGCTCACAGCCGGTTACGGCACACAGTGTGAGTGCCGGTATGCCTGCTTTCACGGAGAGTATTGGAGAGTAACCGGACCATCCTCAGACATGGCCACCCTCCAAGCGTGAAGCAACGCACCGATACGGTCACCCCTTCCCCCTATCACCGCTATCATTTACGATTGATAAGATGTGACCTTAGCTCCCAGAATACAGCTATATGGCGGCGAGAATTCATTGCTGCCCTCGACCATGCTTACTACAGCACGATCCGCGCGCTCAGCGGAGTGAAGCACGCTGATGCTTTTTGTAACGCACAACTTTTTGGAGGATATGGCGCTGGTGATGTGCGTCGCGGCATTAGCCGCCGTCGTTTGTCAGTTGCTTCGGCAGCCGCTGGTGGTGGGTTACCTGGTTGCCGGGATGGTAGTCGGGCCGTACGTGCCAGGAGTGTATGCCAATACGGAGCGGGTCCGGCTCGTCGCGGAACTCGGCGTTACCCTGCTGGTATTCTCGATCGGCTTAGAGTTCAACTTTCGTCGGCTGGTGCGGCTTGCTCCAACCGCTGGACTGGTAGCCCTGATCCAGTGCGCTTCGATGATCGGGCTCGGCTATTGGGTGGGGCGCCTGATGGGATGGACACAGTGGGAGAGCCTGCTAACTGGTGCGATCGTGTCGATTTCTGGCGCCGTCATCGTTGCAAAAGCGTTCGAAGAGGTTCGGGTGGATTCCAGAGTACGCGAATTGGTCTTTGGCGTGGTGCTTTGCGAAGACGTGATCGCGATCTTGCTGTTAGCGGTGTTGATCACGTTGGCGAAAGGCGACGCTCTGTCGCTTCAGGGGCTCTCGGTCAACGCAAGCCTCCTGACTTCATTTATCACATTGGTGATTGCGATCGGATTGATTACGGTGCCGTACTTAGTGCGCGGGGTCACGAGGTTCAAGCGGCCGGAAGCACCCTGATTACTAGTCTCGGGCTGTGCTTCGCCTTCGCGATGATTGCCGAACGGGCAGGCTACACGGTCGTGCTGGGCGCGTTTCTCGCTGGCTCGCTAGTAGCCGAGTCGGAACTGGGATCGGAGGTTGAGAAGTTGATCGCGCCGGTGCGGTACCTATTTGGCGAGATCTTCTTCGTTGGGGTCGGGATGCTCATCGACCCGCATCTGCTGGCAATGTACTGGCGTGCGCTGGTGGTGCTTACTGCAGTGGCGATCGTGGGCAAGGTCGTCAGCGTCTCGTTAGCTTCGGTGGCAGTTGGCGAACGCCCCAATACTGCGGTCAAATCCGGATTTGCAATGGCGCAGATCGGCACGTTCTCAATCCTTTTCGCCCTGGCAGCGGGCGAAGGCACCACAGGCAGCTTGCTGTACTCCTTAGCAGTGGCGCTCAAAGCTATAACCTCTGTCGTGTGCCCATTAATGGTCAGAGCATCCAATCCGGCAGCGGATTGGGTCGACCGGCATCTGCCCATGCCGGTCCAGAACGCACTTTCACGATATGGTGCGTGGCTTGAGCGAGTCCGCACCACCCCCGAATCCGATGGGATTGAACGAGGCGAAGCCGGTTAGAGCGAGCCGACGGAGGTCGGGAAACTCACGCACGTTATAACGCAATTCCCACAATCTACTGGTCGCGCCAATTCATCGATTCTGAAGGTCTGATGAGTTATGGAGCCACCGCCGAAGGCCAACCTTCATCTCCTTTCGCGCAGCATGAGGCTTTCGCGTCTTCTTGACACAATGCCATAGGCCGACATGAGAAAACACGACAAGACGTTTAGTGCTAACCTCCGACTCCAAGTTTCGCTGCAGACCATTGGGGGGAAAATTGGAGCTCGTGACCCATAAGAAGTTCAAAGGCGGCCGCCTGATGCCATGGGGCAAGGGCACGGTCGTCACAGGCGCGAAAGGATTTGTCTTTCTGGCCGGTAATACCGCGACCGCTGACGATTACGATCCATTCAAAAAGGGTGGTGGTGGTGCTGTAGGAGACGCGGCGGTACAGTGGCATAACATACTGACGAATATAAAGTCCGATCTGGAGGAGCTTGGCACTTCGCTGGATCATTTGGTCAGGCTAACATTCTTTGTGAAGGGACCGTTCCCCAGCGGAGGCGTATTGAGCTCTCCCAATTTTTGCCAGGACGTGATGGACGAATTCTTTGCTCAGCATTGCTCAAAACACTGCAGCTACAACAATCCCCCGCCCTCGGAGGTAATCGGAGTTGCGGCGCTCGCGCATCCCGAGCTCGTAATCGAGATAGTGGCGGTTGCGGCAGTGCCTGATTAGGCTCGTCCAACCCGAGAGCCCCGTTGAAAGCTCGTTGATTGCGCGCCGCCCTGTTTTTTGTGGAAGCAGAGAACCGCGCCCCGGGCGGTTGCAAGGTACGCTTTGGCCTTTCGCTGCGCCACTTGTGCTGCGTGACACGGGGAAATGCTGGAGGCTGATCTCGGCCCGCACGAAGGCGCTCTCCAAGTGAACTCATGCGCTCGGCGGGCCCTTCTCGGGAACCGCAACCGCATGGATAAGTTAATTTGGAAATACACATGCCGGTCATCATTCCCATGGGCCTCAAGACCTTCCGGAGCCTCATCCGATTCAGAGCGCGAAAGTCGGCGCCTAATCTTGAGCGATTTGGCTGTGATGTGCGGGAGGTGATGTCGGCAAGGATGTGGCTTGCGATCACCGGCAACCTGAATGCGGTGGAGGCGAGCCGGATGGTTCTGGAGAAGCAGGTAGCGGCGCTTCGCGCTCAGATGGCCAGTGCGCGCTCACTCCTTTCCAGGAATCCAGCATCGGCGAGCCGCGAGTGCTTCGATATCTATCAGCGCGCGGTGCATTCGAACCGCAAAAGGCTCCGTAAACAAAGGCGATTCCGAGACCGCGTGCCCTGGTGAAGCGAGGCTTGTCTGGCAGCGGGGGAAAATAAGCAAAGTTTGCGACGATGCCCGGACCGGAACCCCGCTGCCCAAGCGCGGCGGGAACCCGTGTTTCGGGCATCCACGCCTGGCGTGCCCCACGCGTAGCCATTGGATGTTGTCATCGGAGCGAGCATGACACAAGGCGATGTCCTGATCGTTGGCGCCGGACCAACCGGCCACGTGCTTGCGCTGTGGCTGACCAGGCTCGGCGCAAAGGTGCGCATCATCGACAAGACCTCCGAGCCCGGCACGACCTCGCGCGCGCTTGCCGTTCATGCCCGCACGCTCGAGCTCTATCGTCAGCTCGATCTCACCGATTTCGTGCTCGCGCACGGCCACAGGGTCCCGGCGGTGAACCTCTGGGTCAGGGGCGAGCCGAGGGCGCATATCTCGTTTGAGGAAATCGGCTCGGATCTGACGCCGGGTTGGCGCAGCATGCGATCTATCTGATCCGGCCGGACACCCATGTCGGCCTCGCCGAGCGTTCCGGCGAGATCAACGCGGTGCGGCGCTACTTTGAGCAACGCAGATTCCGGATCGAGGCTGAGGGCGACAAAAGCGGCTCGCGAGCGAGCTCCCGCTCCGCGGCTATACCACAGAAATGCAATTTAGAGTTGCATTTCTGCGAATTTAAGTCGTCACTCAAGCACATCATCTAATATAACTTACGGAGCTAGCGGGAAAAACAGTTGGCGCATTCAAGCATTGGCATGGCCGTTGCCATGATCGGTGTCTTGTTTGCGGGCAGCATGCTCGTCACTCCGCTTTACGTCATCTACGAGAAGGAGTGGGGGTTCTCGCGCATCACGCTCACCTTGATCTATGCGGCCTATGTGATCGGCAATCTCGCCGCGCTGCTGGTCCTGGGGCGATTGTCTGACCACGTCGGGCGACGGCGCACCGCCGTTGCGGTAATGGGGTGGCCATTGTCAGCGCGCTGGTCTTCTTGCTCGCAGACGGCGTCGCCTCGCTCTATGTCGGGCGCATCCTGAGTGGGCTCTGCGTCGGGGTCGGCGCCGGCACCGGAACCGCCTGGCTCGCCGAGTTGATCGCCGAGAAGGGCAATGCACGCGCAACCATGATCGCAACGGTCTCGAATTTCCTCGGGCTCGGCATCGCCGCGCTTGCCGCGGGGCTGCTCGCGCAATATGCGCCATGGCCGTTACGGCTGCCCTTCCTCATCTATCTGGCGGCGCTGCTCATCGGATCGCTGCCGATCTGGCGGACGCAGGAGACCATCTCGCAGCCGGCCGAAAATCTGCGCGAGGTGCCGCTGCGGCCGCGCATTGCTCTGCCACGCGCAATCCGCATCAAGTTCGTCGCTCCCGTGGTGACCGGCTTCGGCACCATGGCTCTGGTCGGATTCTATGCGGCGCTCGCGCCCAGCATCCTTGCCGAAAATCTGCACGCGACCAGTCACGCCGTTGCCGGCGCGCTGTTCTTTGAGCTGGCCTGCGGTCACGATGATCATCGTGCTCACGCGGGAGCTTTCAAGCCGCGCTGCCATGCTGGGCGCGCTTGCGCTGATGCCGCCCAGCGTCGTCCTGGTGGTGATGGCGCAGGTGCTCGGCTCGATGGCAATCATGCTCACGGCCACCACCTTGTGCGCGGCAACTGCCGGGCTCGGATATCGCGGCAGCCTGCAGGTCGTAAATGAGATCGCGCCAAAGGATCGCCGCGCCGAGGTGGTCTCCAGCTATCTCATCTGCGTGTTTTGCGGAAACGCGCTGCCGGTCATCGGCATCGGAGTGATCTCGACGCTGGCAGGCTCGACCGCCGCCAGCGTTGCATTCGCGGCAATGATCATCGTGTTTGCACTTTCGGCGTTCGGTTTCGGCGTCAAGGCGACAAAGGATTGAGCAACCGGATTTCGGAGACTGGCGCTAATCAAACGACGAGAAGACCGACCGGGGCCTGCCCGGCGGGTCTTTTCTTTCAATGTCTCTCTGATTGAGCAGAACTAGCCGCAAAAGGCAGCGATCAGGTCAACAATATAGGCGGGGCCGTTGCGTCCCCATAGCAGGAAGACCAAGGCGCAAATTGCGACGCCTATGCCGCCCGCCATCCACGCCATCCATCGACGCACCGCGTAGGCCGGTCGCCTGCTCCGCGGAAGGCTCGTAGCGTCGCTGCGCAGGCTGTTCATGACGGTGCCACCGCAAGCTTGAGCCGCTCCACCGGCTGCTCGCGGATCAGCCAGTGAATCACCGCGGCCAGGATGCCGAGACCGACCGATATCCACCAGATCGCATCGTAGTTGCCCTGCAGATCGTACAGCCGCCCGGCGCCCCAGCCGCCGAGAAAGCTGCCGAGCTGATGGCTGAAAAAGACGATCCCCCATAGCATCGACATATGCACCGGGCCGAACATGTAGCCGACCAGCCCGCTGGTCAACGGAACCGTTCCGAGCCAGAGGAAGCCGAGCGAGCCGGCAAATGCCAGCACCGACACCCAGGACAGGGGCAGAGCGAGAAACAGCACAAACGCGAGCGCGCGCAGCGCATAGAGCAGCGCCAGCATGTCCTTGCGCGGGTGGCGCCCGCCCAGCCATCCCCACAGCAAGGTGCCGACGATGTTGAAGAGGCCGACCAGCCCGATCGCCCAGCCCCCGAGCTCGACTGCCGATATCGGACGTCCGAAAAACGACAGCGCGACCGAATGATCGGAAATATAGGACGGCAGATGCAGGCCGATGAATGTCACATGAAACCCGCACACGAAGAATCCGATTGTGAGCAGCCAGAAGCTCTGCGCGCCAAACGCCTCGCGCAGCGCGTCGCCGCTGCTTTGCGGCAGCGGTGCGCCGGCAAGCTTGGCGGGCGGAACGCGATGCTCGCGCAGCCCGAAGGCGAGCGGAACCATAATTGCCGAAACCGCGGCAAGCACGAGCATGGTCGAATGCCAGTTGCCGAGACGGCTGAGAAGAATTGACGCAAACGGCACGATCGCAAACTGGCCGAACGAGCCGCCGGCGGTCGCCACCCCGAGCGCAGTGGAGCGCCATGCGGCCGGGGTCTGCCGACCGATCGCTCCGAGAATGGGGCCGAACCCCGCGGCCGACATGCCGATGCCGGCGAGCGCGTTGCCCACGGTCAACATTGTTCCTTCCGACGCTACCGCAAGCATGGCAAGGCCCGCCACATAGAGCACACCGCCGACTCCGACGGTGCGCGCCGTACCGAAACGGTCGGCGAGATTGCCGGCGAACGGCGAGAACACCCCCATCAGCAGCAGGGCCACGGCGTTGCTGAACGACCACAGCTCGCGGCCAACTCCGAGGTCCGCCGCAATCGGCTTCTGAAAGATTCCGAAGCTCTGGCGCGCTCCGATGCCGAGCGTGAGGATCACCGCACCGCAGATCACCGGAACCCAGAAATTTCGTCGTGAGGCCATTGCGATTTCCAGACCGAAGCGGTTGCATCGCGGCAACCGGAGCACGCAATCACTTCATTGTGACGAGCTTGGCCGTGCTCGGGAGCTGCCGCCACACAGCGCAAGCGGCGCGCGGATGTAACTTGCATGACGATAGTTACTGCTCTATGTCAAGTCAATGCAGAGGAAAAGCTTCGGCCGGATGCCGTGCCCGATCGCGCGCAGCCTCGAGCACGTGGGCGAGTGGTGGAGCATTCTCGTTCTGCGCGATGCACTGCACGGATTGAAGCGGTTCGATCAATTCCGCAAGAGTCTCGGAATCGCGCCGAACGTGCTCGCCCGGCGGCTCAGCTGCCTGGTCGAAGCCGGGCTTCTGGAGCGCCGCCGTTACAGCGAGCGGCCTCCGCGCGATGAATATGTGCCCACCGCGCGCGGGCGCGATTTTCGTCCGGTCCTTGTCGCGTTGCTGGCCTGGGGCAACAAGCACTTTGCGCCGGAAGGCGCGAGCGTGCTGCTCGTGAACACGAAGACGGGCGCGGCGGTCGAGCCCGTGCTGGTCGATCCTGCGACCGGACGGCCAATCGAGGAGCCGGAATATGCATTTGCCGCGGGTCCCGCCGCCCGCGAGCGCACGCGCCGGAAATACGCATCTGCCCATCGCATGAGCGCGCGGCCCGGCAAGCGGCAAGCGCCGGCAAAGGTCAAACGGGCCGCGCGAGCGGGCATCTCGAAGCAAGGATCGCGGAAATGACTCGAAACTCCGGCAAAAGTTCCGCCATCGGCGGGCTCGTCTGCATCGTTGGCTGTGCAAGTGCCGCCGCACAAGGCGCCCCCCCGCCGCCGGCGGTCACGGTCGCGCCGGTGGTCACCCGCCAGGTGGCGCAGACCGGCGATTTCATCGGCCGCGTCACCGCCATCAACAAGGTCGACGTTGTCGCGCGGGTGGCCGGCTTCATCGAGGAGCGCAATTTTACCGAAGGCCAACAGGTCAAGAAAGGCGACCTCCTGTTCCGCATCGAGCAGGATACCTACAAGGCGGCGGTCGACCAGCAGCGCGCCAATCTCGCCAGGGCGAAGGCCACCGAGGTCAATACGGCGCTCCAGCTCGAGCGCGGCAAGGAGCTGGTGCGCAACAGCAACATTCCGCAGGCCACGGTCGATCAGCGCGCAGCCGACGACGCAGCGGCGAAAGCCGATGTGATGCAGGCGCAGGCGCTGCTCGAGCAGGCTGAGATCAATCTCCGCTACACGGAGATCCACTCGCCGATCGATGGCCGCATCGGGATTGCCACCTTCACCGAGGGCAACCTGGTCCAGCCGTCTTCGGGGACGCTTGCGACCATCGTCAGCCAGGACCCCATCTATGTCATCTTTCAGGTGAGCGAGCGCGACGTCATCGCGTACAGGGCGAGGGTCGCCAAGTCGCCCGACAAGACCCCGAACGTGACGATTCACATCAAGCTGCCCAACGGCACCGATTACGAGCATCCGGGGCTGAGCAACTTCCTGGACGTCCAGGTGGACGCCAATACCGATACCGTGGCGGTGCGCGCGACAGTGCCGAATCCGGACGGGCTTCTGATTCCCAGCGGCATTGTCGGCGTGACAACCGAGCGCGGCGCGCCGCAATCGGCGCTGGTGGTGCCGCAGTCCGCCGTCCAGCTCGATCAGGCCGGCCATTATGTGCTTCTGGTCGACCCGACGAAGAAGGTCGAGCTGCGGCGCGTGACCACCGGTGTCGAGCGCGGCCGCAACATCGTGATCACCGACGGCCTGAAGGAGGGAGAGCTGGTGATCGTCGAGGGAATCCAGAAGGTGCGCCCCGGCCAGGTCGTGACCGCAACCACCGCGCCGGGAAACTGATTAGTGTTCTCCGGAATCTTCATCGACCGGCCGCGGTTTGCCATCGTCATCGCAATCGTCATCACGCTTGCCGGCATCATTGCCATTGCCGCGATCCCGATCGCGCAGTTCCCGGATATCGTGCCGCCGCAAGTGCAGCTGCAGGCAAACTACCCGGGCGCCGACGCCGAAGTGGTGGAGACCACGGTCGCGCAGCCGATCGAGCAGCAGGTCAATGGCATCGACAATGCGCTCTACTATCAGTCCGCCAGCGGCTCCGACGGCAGCTACAACCTTACCGTGACCTTTGCGCTGGGCACCGATCCAGACATCAACACCGTCAATGTGCAGAACCGCGCCAGCCTCGCCACGCCGCAGCTGCCGCAGGAGGTTTCGCGCTCCGGCCTGACCATCCGCAAGAAGTCGGCCGCGCTCCTCCAGATCATAAGCCTCTATTCCCCGAAGACCACCTACGATGCGATTTATCTGAGCAACTACGCGACCATCAACATCATCGACGTGCTGGCGCGGATCAGGGGCGTCGGCCAGGTCGTGCTGTTCGGACCGCTCGACTATTCACTGCGCATCTGGCTCGACCCCGACCGTCTGACCGAGCTCAATTTGACGCCAAACGATGTCATCGCGGCGGTGCAGAGCCAGAACGTGCAGGCGGCGCTGGGGCGGATCGGCGCTGCGCCCACGACCCGCGAACAGCAGGTCCAGATCAACATCAAGACCAAGGGAAGGCTGACGACGCCGGAGGAATTCGCCGCCATTGTGCTGCGCGCCAATGCCGACGGCTCGCTGGTCCGCGTCAAGGACGTGGCGCGCGTGGAGACGAGCGCAAAGTCGCAGGACCGCTACAGTCGCCTCAACGGCGCTCCGGCATCCGCGCTCGGCATCTACCAGACCCCGGGATCGAACGCGGTGGATGTGGCGAAGCGTGTCAACGAGACCATGGCCACGCTGGCAACGCGCTTCCCCGACGATCTCGCTTACACGGTGTTTCTGGATCTGACGGTTTTCGTCACCACGACCATGAAGGAGGTGGTTCGCACGCTGGTCGAGGCGATCATCCTCGTGGCGATGGTGGTGTTCCTGTTCCTTGGTCGCTGGCGAACGACGCTGATTCCGCTGGTTGCGGTGCCGGTGTCGATCGTCGGCACCTTTGCCGTGCTGCTGCTCATCGGCTACTCGGCCAATACGGTCTCGCTGCTGGCGCTGGTACTCGCAATCGGCATCGTAGTCGACGATGCCATCGTGGTCGTGGAGAACGTCGAACGGGTGATCGAGGAAGAGCCCGAGCTCTCCGTGCCGGACGCGTGCAAGAAGGCCATGACCCAGATTACTGGCCCGATCCTCGCCATCACGTTCGTTCTGCTCTCCGTGTTCGTGCCGGTAGCCTTCATCCCCGGCATCAGCGGACAGTTGTTTCGCCAATTTGCGGTCGCGGTCTCGGTCGCGATGCTGATCTCGGCGCTCAATGCGCTGACCCTGTCGCCTGCGCTTTGCGCGGTGCTCCTTCGGCGCGGCGAGCGCAGTCGCGGGGTGATGCGCTATGTGCTGGGCGCCATCGACCACGCGCGGGACGGCTATGTGGCGGTGGTGCGCCGGCTCGCGCGCGTGGCAATCGTCTCCGTCGCGGTGGTGGCCGGCATAGCGGCTGCCTCGGCGTTGCTGCTCGGCAGGACACCGCAGAGCTTTCTCCCGGACGAGGACCAGGGCGCCCTTTTCGCCTCGTTGCGGCTGCCGGAAGGCGCCTCGCTCGTGCGCACCGAAGCGGTGGTCAAGCAGGTCGAGGACATCGTGCGGCCGATCCCCGGCGTCGAAGGCATCCTCTCCGTGGTCGGGCTCAACTTCGTCGACTATATCCCGTCGTCGAACCAGGCCTTCTTCGTCATCAGGCTCAAGCCGTATGAGACACGCGCCGATCCGGCGCAGAGCGCGGCCGCGATCCTCGCGCGCCTGCGTCCGCAGATGGCGGCCATCCAGGGCGCCGTTGCATTTCCGTTCAACTTGCCTCCCATCCTCGGCCTGGGCAGCATCGGCGGTTTTCAGTATGCGCTGGAGGCGCTGCAAGGGCAGCCTCCCACCGATCTCGCGGCGGCGATGCGCGGTCTTCTGGTAGCGGCCAACGGCCAACCGGAGCTTGCCGGCGTATTCAGCACCTACGCCGCCGACACGCCGCAGATCTATCTGGACATCGATCGCGACAAGGCACAGGTCGTCGGCGTCAGAATCAGCGATATCTTCAACGCCCTGCAGTCGACGCTGGGCAGCTACTACGTCAACGACTTCAACGTCTTCGGCCGCACCTGGCAGGTTAACATCCAGGCCGAGACCCAGTTTCGCGACAATGTCGACGACATCTACGGGATCTATGTGCGCAACGCACGCGGCAGCATGGTCCCGATCCGCGCGCTCGCCGAGGCAAAGCTCGTGCAGGGACCGCAGACGGTGGTGCGTTACAACGGCTACCGTGGCGCGATTGTCAACGGGGCCGCCAAGCCGGGCTACAGCTCCGGCCAGGCGCTTGCCGCCATGGAGCGCATCTCCGCCGCGACGCTGCCGCCGGGCTACAGCTTCGAGTGGACCGGCACCGCACTCCAGGAAAAGGCGGCGGGCGGCCGCACCGGCATCGTGCTCGCACTGGCAATTCTGTTTGCTTATCTGTTTCTGGTTGCGCTCTACGAAAGCTGGAACATCCCAATCCCCGCTTTGCTCTCGGTGAGCGTCGCCGTGCTCGGCGCGCTTGTCGCTGTAGCGGTGGCGCGGCTGAGCTTCGACGTCTATGCGCAGATCGGCCTCGTCGTGCTGATCGCGCTCGCCGCAAAGAACGGCATCCTGATCGTTGCGTTTGCAGTGGAGCAGCGTCAGGCCGGGAAAGGTATCGGCGTTGCTGCCATCGAAGCGGCCGGATTGCGGTTCCGTCCGGTGATGATGACGAGCTTTGCGTTCATCTTTGGGCTGTTTCCCCTCGTGGTCGCGGAGGGGGCTGGAGCGCTGACCCGCCATGCCGTCGGCACGCCGGTGTTCGGCGGCATGATTGCTGCATCGGTGTTCGGGATTTTCCTCATCCCGCTGCTTTACATCACGGCGGAACGCTCGCGAGAATGGCCCGCCAAAGCGGCTTCCCTGCTCCGCATCCTCGCGCAACGGCCGGGTGCACGAAAGTTTTTTTCCTATCGCGCCGGAAAAGAAACAGCCCCGCCGAAGCGGGGCTGAGTCATGATCAAACGAGCTCGGAAGCTTCAGCGTTACCTTCCGCGCTCTCGCATCTGCGTGCCCGCCCCGCTCTGCGGATTTGCGCCCGCGTTGGGAGCAGCACCGGGGTTGGAGCTGGCGCCGGGGTTCGCCGGAGGTTGCTGCATCGGACGGCCCGACTGCCCTGAGGTGGAAGGTTCTCTAGCACCCGGCGTGCCCTGCGAGCTGGCCCCCGTCCTCGGATTTGCCGACGGTTGCTGCGTCGATGAGCCGGCCTGACCGGTGCTGGAAGGCTCGCTTCGGTTGCCCTGTTGACCGCCGGCATTGATCCCGAGAGCCTCAACCGTTCGCTGGTCAACATGCCCGGTGGCCTGCAGGCCCTGGCGCTTCTGGAATTCCATCAGGGCCCGTTCGGTACGCGGACCGAGCCGGCCGTCAACTTCGCCGATATCAAAGCCCTGTTGGATCAGCGTGGTCTGCAAGTCCCTGATCTGCTCCTGGCTGAGATTGATGGCGCCCGAGCCTCGCGCTTAGGTCGGCCCACCCGACGAGCCGGTCGGCAGCACCGAGACTATCCGGCGGTCATGATCGACGATCATATGAAATCTAAGCTATCTGTGCCACACAACACATTGCGATTACGGGTACTTTTCTATTCGCGCTAGAAGCGTCCTTTATTTATGCAAGGCATAAGCAAGAGACGTTCGGTGGGATTCCGGGCTCCACCCCGCGCTTTTGCGGCGGGTTTTGATGCTTCCCTTGGTTTTATTGGCGGGCACGAGGTTGAGCGCGAAGCGCCGGACGACAGCCATGTTTTTGGCGCAGTAGCCGGCGCGGTAGCGTGACAAATCGTCCTTGGACTCGACATCGAGCAGCCAGTGGATGCTTTCGACGCCCCAATGACCGCGTGACGCGCCGGCAATGCGCTCGATGTTGAGGGGCGCCGAGCAGATGTACAAGCGAGTATCGAAGCTGCAGCGGTCGGCATATTCGGTGCGCGAAGCGACCTTGAGCAGGGTTTTGATGTTGGTGAAGCGAGGCGCCCCTGGATAGCTGCGTTCGGAGGTAATCCAATCAACTTCGGCTGAGGCGGTATAGACGCGCGTCTCGATGCGGCCGTGTCCCTTTTCAACGGTCGTTTTGCTGACGAGCTTGCTGTCGGGAGCGGTGCGGAAATAATCCTCGACATCGCTTTCCAGCATCGGCTGGTTGCCCTTGAGGGCGAGCAGATAATCGGCCTTGTGGGAGACGATCTTGTCGGCAATGTCGACTTGGCAGCCGATCGCATCGATGGTGAGCAGCGCGCCTTCAAGTTGGCCGGTTTCGGCGAGTTCATCGAGCAAATCGGGGATAGCGATGATCTCGTTGGTTTTCTCGGGAACGCAGGTCTGCGCCAGTACCAGCCGAGCGGTGGTCGCGTAAGCGCTCAGCGGGCCTTGAGCCCCTTGCGGTGGTCATGGGTTCGGCGCGCCCTCTTGCCGTCGATGGCGATGAGATCGTGCCGCCCCGGCCACAACGACGCGATCCAACTGCTGAAGCAGCGGGCAAACAAGGCCGGATCGATCCGGTTGATGAGGCTGCGCAGCCAGCGCTCGCATGGAATGCCGTGATGGAATTTCGAACTGCCGCAAAAAATGCAGGTGATGTTTGCCCCAGGCGACGATATCGTCAAAATCGTCACAGGACGCGATGTGGCGCAGGTCACCAGTAACAGCACCTCCTTGAGGGGATAGACTATGCGCCAAGGCTCTCGGCTGTCCTCCAGGTGGGAAAAGTGCTGCAAAAGCAAGGCTAAACGCGCACGCGGATCCTCACCCTCGAAGATGGCGTCCATGATGGCCGCTCCAATGCGAGTCAGAGCGCCCAGGGAATCACACCATCCTCGTCAACACAAAACTGCATTCAGAGGGGCCGTTAACCCGAGTTCCGAGCCGTGTGGCATTCTAGTACGGGCATTGCGTTCTCCAGTGAATCGTCCTATCACGATTGCAACCACGGTTCACAGCCTGCTGCTTTAGACAAGCCCTAAAGCAGGTCGAACCGGCCGCAATAGCGGACGCCTCCGCATCCTTGGCCCGGGGTGCGTCAAGTGGACAGGGCGACAGCGACCCGAGACAACAGACCTACTGGACCGGTCCGTCACGAGGTCGCTCTGAAGCGCAATCGCGCTCGGAGCGGCCTTTATTGTTTCCACTCCGGCGCGCGAGACCGGAGTGGAGCATGCCGCCCGGACGACCCGAGAGAACCGGCCGTCGCCACGTCGGCACTTCCGATGAGGCCGCCACCGGCACCTCCATCACAGACCCGCTCGCGCTGATCACCAAGCGCGAGCTCGCTCATCTGC
>Ga0306920_100006501_pt1 | contig 15270 bp, 13 predicted proteins | sample flu12Cox44000170_FD_204666 | JGI IMG/M metagenome (GOLD analysis project Ga0306920, IMG submission 204666) | Lab enrichment of tropical soil microbial communities from Luquillo Experimental Forest, Puerto Rico - flux4day.12C.oxic.44.000.170 (v2)... | ecosystem: Environmental > Terrestrial >... | reverse complement strand
GCTGCAACAGCCCGGGATGGCCGAGCCCCTCGTGGGCAAAGATCTGATCGGCTTCGCGGATGTCGGCCAGATATTCTTTCGCAGCGCCGCCGGCCCACTTGCGCGGGACCGTGCCGAGCCATTTGCCGACTTCGTAGGATGACGCGTTCACCGGCCGTCGTTCGGCGACCGGTGCGACGTCCCCGAAATCCGATAGCGCAAACGCCGGCACGAAGGCCGGCAGCGAGGCATTGCCGGTAGCACAGAGCTCGCCGCGGCTCTCGACCTCGAGCGTGAGCACGCCGTCCTGCTCAACGGCCCGGACTTCTGCGGTCTCACCGTCATAGACAGGTTTCAGCAAGCGCGCATCGATCAGGCCGCGTTCGAGAAAGGCCCGGCCCCATTTCGCAATCGGCTGATGCATCATGTAGGCGATCACGTCGACGCCAGGCACCAGGCCGCCTGAAAAGCCGTATTTCCGCGCCACCGTATCGTCGTGGATCTTGTTCTCGGACTGTTTCGAGGTGTTGTAGGCCGAGACGCGGTAGGTCTCTAGTCGGCTGGACATGCCCGTTCCTTTAAGCTTTGTCGTTTTGATCAGCCAATCGTACGCGAGGCAGATGCGCTGGCAAGGCGCTTTTGCTCGCAATTTTCCGCCTGATGGAGTACACGCTGGGCTCGATGAAACCGAGACGATGACGGAAAATCCCAAAGCCCCCCGTATCTATGTTGATGCCGACGCTTGCCCGGTGAAAGACGAGGTTTATCGCGTCGCTATCCGGCTCGGCGTGCCCGTGAGCGTGGTCGCCGGCAATTTCATCCGCGTGCCGCAGGATCCACTGATCGAACGCGTCGCGGCCGGGTCCGGCATGGATGCCGCCGACAACTGGATCGTTGAGCGTGCCCGCGCCGGCGACATCGTGATCACCTCTGATATCCCGCTGGCGAGCCGCTGCGTCAAAGCGGGTGCCGAGGTGATCGCGCCGAACGGCAAGCCGTTTTCGGAAGGTTCGATCGGCATGACGCTCGCGCTGCGCAACCTGATGACCGATTTGCGTTCCACTGGCGAACTTACCGGCGGACCGAAGTCATTCTCTCCGCGCGACCGCTCGGCCTTCGTCTCGAGGCTCGACCAGACGATCCGCCGCATCCAGCGCCGCCGCGCCGAGCAGGCCGCGACCAGCCAGGGTTGATGCGATGGCACCGCCGTTGATCCAGCTCAAAGATATCGCGCTGAGCTTCGGCGGCACGCCGCTTCTGTCAGGCGTCGAGCTGACGGTTGCCCCGAGTGAGCGCGTCTGTCTGGTCGGGCGCAACGGTTCGGGCAAGTCGACCCTGCTCAAGATCGCGGCTGGCCTGGTCGAACCCGATCGCGGAACCCGCTTTGTCCAGCCTGGCGCGACCATCCGCTACCTGCCGCAAGAACCGGATTTTGCCGGCCACGCGAGCACGCTCGCTTATGTCGAAGCGGGCCTCGGCCCCGGCGACGTTCGCCATCAGGCCCGCTATCTATTGGAGCAGCTTGGCCTTGACGGCGAGGAAGACCCCGCAAAACTGTCCGGCGGCGAGGGCCGGCGCGCCGCACTGGCGCGGGTGCTGGCACCCTCGCCCGATATCCTCTTGCTGGACGAGCCGACCAATCATCTGGACCTGCCGAGCATCGAATGGCTTGAGCGCGAGCTCGACGGCCGCAAGAGTGCGCTGGTATTGATCAGTCATGACCGCCGCTTCCTCTCGAACCTTTCGCGCGCGACCGCCTGGCTCGACCGCGGCCGGATCAAACAGATCGATCGCGGCTTTGCCGCCTTCGAGGCCTGGCGCGACGAGGTGCTGGCTGAAGAAGAGCGCGAGCAGCACAAGCTCGACCGCAGAATCGTCAACGAGGAGCATTGGCTGCGCTATGGCGTCTCCGGCCGCCGCAAGCGCAATGTCAAGCGGCTCGGCAATCTCTTTGCCCTGCGCGAGCAGCGCAGGACCTATCGGGGTGCGGCCGGCAGCGCCAACCTCGCCGCCGCGGAAGCGGAGAAATCCGGCCGCCTGGTGATCGAAGCCAAGGGGATCGGCAAGATGTTTGGAGACCGCAAGATCGTCGACAATTTCTCGATCCGGATCCAGCGCGGCGATCGCGTCGGCATCATCGGGCCGAACGGCGCCGGCAAGACCACGCTGGCGAATCTGTTGACCGGCGCGATTGCGCCCGATCAGGGCGGCGTGCGGCTTGGCGTCAATATCGAAATGGCGACGCTGGACCAGCACCGCGAAAGCCTCGATCCCAAATCGACGCTGGCCGAGGCCCTGACCGGCGGTCGCGGCGATCACGTGATGGTCGGCGGCAAGCCAAAACATGTCGTCAGCTACATGAAGGATTTTCTGTTTGCGCAGGAACAGATGCGCACGCCGCTGGAGGTTCTGTCCGGCGGCGAGCGCGGCCGGTTGATGCTGGCGCGTGCATTGGCAAAGCCGTCCAATCTGCTCGTGCTGGACGAGCCGACCAACGACCTCGATCTCGAAACCCTCGACGTGCTCGAAGAGATGCTCGGCGACTACGATGGCACGGTCATCCTGATCAGCCACGACCGCGACTTCCTCGATCGCATCGTGACCTCGGTGATCGCGCCCGATGGCAATGGCAGATGGATCGAATATGCCGGCGGCTATACGGACATGCTGGCGCAGCGCGGTTCTGATCTCACGCGCGAGACGGCGAAGGTGCCTGCGGAGGACAAGCGCGAGGTGAAAGCGCCCGCCCCGCAAGCCGCGCCGAAGCGACGGCTCAATTTCAACGAAAAGCACGCGCTCGAAACGCTGCCCAAGACCATTGCCAGGCTGCAGGGCGATATCGCCGAGCTGCAACGCACCCTTGACGATCCCGATCTCTATCGGAAGGATCGCAAGCGCTTCGACGAAACCTCCCGCGCCATTGCCAAGGCGCAAGAAGAGCTTGCCGCGGCGGAAGACCGCTGGCTAGAACTTGAAGTTTTACGCGAAGAAATTGAACAGGCCTGAACCATGACAACTCCCCTCTCCGCCAAGATCGCCCGCGAATACGGCACGCCCTGCGCCGTCATCGATATGGACAAGGTCGAGCGCAACATCGTGCGCATCCAGAAGGCCTGCGAGGCAGCCGGCGTCGCCAACCGCCCGCACATCAAGACGCACAAGAGCCCGATGATCGCCAAGCTCCAAGTCGCGGCGGGCGCCAGGGGCATCACCTGCCAAAAGCTCGGCGAGGCCGAGATCATGGCCGAGGAAGCCGGCATCGACGATATCCTGATCAGCTACAATCTGCTCGGCGAGGAAAAGATGGCGCGGCTCGCCGCGCTGCAGGCCAAGGTCAACATGACGGTTGCCGCCGACAATCCGACCGTCGTCTACGGCTTGCCGAAGGCAGCAGAGATTTCAGGTAAGCCGCTATCGGTGGTGGTCGAATGCGATACGGGGCGCAAGCGCGCTGGCGTCGAGACGCCGACTGAGGCCATTGCGCTGGCGCGCGAGATCGCGGCCTCCAAGGGGCTGAAGTTCACCGGCTTCATGCTCTATCCGACCGAGACCGGATGGGCCGAGGCGCAAAAGTTCTTCGACGAGGCGCTCGCCGGTGTCCGCGAACATGGGCTGAACGCCGAGATGGTTTCGACCGGCGGCTCGCCGAATATGAAGAATGTCGGCAAGCTCAAGGGCGCGACCGAACATCGACCCGGCACCTACATCTATAACGACCGCATGCAGGTCGCCGCCGGCGTTGCCACCTGGGACGATTGCGCGCTCAACATCTATTCCACTGTCGTCAGCCGCGCCGCGCCCGATCGCGGCATCCTCGATGCCGGCTCAAAAACGTTGACATCCGATCCCGGCGGTGGCCTCGACGGATTTGGCCTGATCCTCGAACATCCCGAGGCCAAGATTGCGCGCTTTGCCGAAGAGCACGGCTTCCTCGATCTGACGCGCAGCAACACACGCCTGAAGGTCGGCGATGTCGTGCGGATCGTGCCCAACCACGTTTGCGTCGTCGTCAACATGATGGATGAGGTGGTGATGGTGCGAGGCGAGGAGATCGTCGGCGTGCTGCCGGTCGCGGCGCGGGGGAAGCTGCGCTAGCGCGCGAGCCACTTCAACGCGCCCTTCCCTGCCGCGGCGCCGGTCGCGAACGAGGCCTGCAGCAGATAGCCGCCGGTCGGCGCTTCCCAGTCCAGCATCTCGCCGGCGGCGAAGGTGCCGGGCAAGCAGCGCAGCATGTAATCCGCGTCCAGTTCGTCGAAGCTGATGCCGCCAGCGGTCGAGATGGCGCGCACAATCGGCGCGATGCCGCTGAGCCTGATTGGCACGGCGTTGACAAGCGCCGCAAGGTCTTGCGGCGAAAGTCGCGCCGCCAATCCGCCCGATGCTTCCTGCAACAACCCGATCGCGACGGGAGACAACTGCAGCGCCTTGCGGATGTAATTGGAGAGAGATTGTTTTCCGCGCGGTGCCGATAGTCGTGATGCGAGCGCCTTGTTGTCGAGATCGGGCCGCAAGGCGATATGTAGGATCGTTTCGCCCGATGTCAGAATGGCTTCGCGCAGATCGGCCGAGAGCGCGTAGATCGCGCCGCCTTCGATACCGGTGCTGGTAATGACGGCTTCGCCGCGCTCCGTCCGTGTGCCGAACCTGAACTCAACGTTCTTGAGCGGCTGTCCCTCAAAGCGATCGCGAAACACTTTCGACCACGCGACGGTGAACCCGCAATTGGCCGGCCGCAGCGCCGATATCGCAACGCCCCTCGCCGCGAGCACGTCCACCCAGCCACCGTCAGACCCGAGCCGTGGCCAGCTGGCCCCGCCCAGCGTCAGCACGGTCGCGCGCGCCTCGATCGCGCGGTGCCCTTCCGGCGTCTCAAACAGCAAGCGTCCGTCCTCGTCCCAGCCGATCCAGCGATGGCGGAAAGAAAATCGCACGCCTTGCGCATCGAGCCGGCGCAGCCAGGCCCGCAGCAGCGGTGAGGCTTTCATACTCCTGGGAAACACGCGCCCGCTGCTACCGACAAAGGTCGGCTGGCCCAATGCCTCGCACCACGCACGCAGACGATCCGGCGGAACCGCATTGATCACAGCCTCGAGCTTCGGCGCGGCCTCGCGATAGCGGGAAAGAAACTCGGGAAGCGGTTCGCTGTGGGTGAGGTTGAGCCCGCCGCGCCCGGCTATCAGGAATTTGCGGCCTGCGGACGCCATCGCGTCATAGACCGTGACACCGGCGCCGCCTTGCGCCAGCACCTCTGCCGCCATCAACCCGGCCGGGCCGGCACCAATGACGGCGGCGCTCATGGCCTAAAGCTTCACCCCGTCGCGGGCTGCGGCATGGCCGACATATTTCTGGGTCTGCTGGAAGGCGCTTTCCAGCGCCTTCGCTGTCGACATGTCTGACATCTCCTTGAAATGCGCGGCGACTGCATCCGGTGTCCACTCCGACGGCGGCAGGTTGACCCCTTCCGTCTCCATCACCTTGATCACCGCAAACGAGCCGGCGCCCGCGCCGATGATGGTGCGGGTCGGCGCGTCTTCGCTCAAGAGATATTCGACCGCGGGCGTAATCGCCTCCGGCCGCATCAGCCCCAGCGCCTGCGGCGGCAGCAATTCCTCGGTCATTCGCGTCGCCGCCGTCGGCGAGATCGTGTTGACGCGGATGTTGTTCTTGCGGCCTTCTTCCGCCAGCACATTCATCAATCCGACCAAGCCGGCTTTGGCCGCGCCGTAGTTGGCTTGACCGAAATTACCGTAGAGCCCGGAAGACGACGTTGTCAGCACGACGCGGCCGTAGTTGCGCTCGCGCATGCCGTCCCACACCGCCTTGCAGCAATAGAAGCTGCCGGTGAGATGCACATCCAGCACTTTCGCGAAATCGGCGATCTCCATCTTGCCGACGGATTTATCGCGCAGGATGCCGGCATTGGCGCAGAGCAGATCGACACTGCCCCACTCCTTGATCGCGCGCGCCACCATCGCCTTCACTTGCTCATAGTCGGAGACGTCGGCGCCATCCGCCATCGCAGCGCCGCCGGCCTTTTTGATCTCCTCAACCACGGCCTGCGCCGGGGTCAGCGAACCGCCAGTGCCGTCGCGCGCACCGCCAAAATCATTGACCACGACCTTGGCGCCACGGCTGGCTAGCCCCAAGGCATGCGCGCGCCCGAGGCCATTGCCCGCGCCGGTCACGATGGCGACGCGTCCGTCGAATCTGATTGTCATGAGTTCAGTCCCCGGTTACTTCTGTGGTCGTGCCCGGGCTCGACCCGGGCATCCATCAGACAAAAAGCCAACTCGCTTTGATATTGATGGATTGCCGGGTCAAGCCTGGTCAAGCCCGGCAATGACGAGTGATGCTATTCGAAATAGATCAGGCCGATCCAGTCGGCGACCAGGGCGGGCTTGTCTTCGCCCTCGATCTCGACCGTGACATTGGTGCGCGACTGCAGCTCCTTCGGCTTGCGCAGCTTGGCTTCGGCCAGGACGAAGCGGCCGCGCACGCGCGAGCCGGAACGCACCGGCGAGATGAAGCGCAGCTTGTCGAAGCCGTAGTTGACACCCATAGTGGCGCCCTCGATGATCGGCATCACCTCGTAGGACATGATGCTCATCAACGACATCGTGAGAAAGCCGTGGGCCACCGTGGTGCCGAACGGCGTCTCGCGCTTGGCGCGCTCGGGATCGATATGGATGAACTGGTGATCCTCGATCACATCGGCATAGACGTCGATGCGGCGCTGATCGACCAGATGCCACGACGAGACGCCGACTTCCTTGCCCACCATGTCCTGGTAGGCGGCAAGCGACACCGGCGGCTTCTTCCAGACTTCGTTCATGCGTGCTCCGAACCGGTGGCGCGCAGCTTTCGCAATTCAGGAAAATCCTCTTCGCGATGTTCCTGCCCGCGCAACGGATCGGCGCGGTTGTTGTCATGCTCCAGCCGGCGCAGCTGCACGCGGCGGATTTTTCCAGAGATGGTTTTGGGCAGTTCGGTGACGAGCTCGATGCGGCGGATGCGCTTGAAGGGTGCAAGGCGCGTGTGCAGGTGCTGGAAAATCGACAGCGCAGTGTCCCGCGAGCGCTCGGTGCCGCCAACCAGCAGCACATAGGCCTTCGGCACCGCAAGCCGGATCGGATCGGGGCTCGGCACGACAGCGGCCTCAGCGACCGCATCGTGCTCCAAGAGAACGCTTTCGAGCTCGAACGGACTGATGCGGTAGTCGGAGGATTTGAAGACGTCGTCGGAGCGACCGACGAAGGTGAGATAGCCCTCCTCGTCGACGAAGACGACATCGCCGCTGCGATAAAGCGCGCCGTCCGCACCCGACAATTTGCCGTCTTCTCCCTGATAGCCCTGCATCAGGCCGGCCGGGCGAACGACGCCGAGCACGAGCGTGACCTCGCCCTCCTTCGTCGGATGGCCGTCCATGTCGGTGATCTCAACGCGGTAACCCGGCAGAGGCCGGCCCATCGAGCCGACCTTGACCTTTTGCCCCGGCGAGTTGCCGGCAAGCGCCGTGGTTTCGGTCTGGCCGTAGCCGTCGCGGATGGTCAGCCCCCAGGCCGCGCGCACCTGATCGATCACTTCGGGATTGAGCGGCTCGCCGGCACCGCAGACCTCGCGCAGCGAGACCTTGAAGTCGGTGAGCTTCTCCTGAATGAACAGCCGCCACACGGTCGGCGGCGCGCACAGCGTGGTCACGCCGCAGCGGGCGATCGTCGCCAACAATCCCTTGCCGTCAAAGCGCGGCTGATTGACCACGAACACTGTGGCACCCGCATTCCACGGCGCGAAGAAACAGCTCCAGGCATGCTTGGCCCAGCCCGGCGACGAAATGTTCAGATGGATATCCCCCGGCTTGAGGCCGATCCAGTACATGGTCGAGAGATGGCCGACGGGATAGCTGCGCTGGCTGTGCCGCACCAGCTTCGGCTTCGCGGTGGTGCCCGAGGTGAAATAAAGCAGCATCGGCTCGTCGGCCTCTGTCGGGCCATCAGGCGAAAAGTCCTCGGAAAATCCTTCTGATTGTTCGAAGGCAAGCCAGCCATCGTGCTTGCTTGAGGCGCCCACTACGATGCGCACGAGATTTTCAGTGCGGAGTTTTGCGAATTTCGCGACCTGGTCCTGCGTCGCGACCACGACCCTGGCCCGACCGCGATCAAGCCGATCCCGCAACTCGTCGCCCGTCAGCAGCGTGGTGGCCGGGATCACCACGACTCCAAGCTTCATCGCCGCCAGCATCGTCTCCCAGAGCGGCACGACGTTGCCAAGCAGCAGCAGCAAATGATCGCCGCGCTTGAGGCCCAGCGTGCGCAGGAAGTTTGCGACTTGGTTGGAGCGGCGCGACAACGCCGCAAAGGAGAGCTTTACTTCCGAGTCGGATGCCGCATCGACGATCCAGAGCGCGGTTCGGTCGCGGCTTTCGGGCTTGCGCGCCAGATCCGCATCGAACCAGTCGAGCGCCCAGTTGAACGGAACCGGATCGGGCCAGCGAAAACCCTTGACCGCCGTGTCATAGTCGGTGCGGTGCTCTAGCAGATAAGCGCGGGCGTCCGCGAATGTTGGCATCGACGATCAGCTTTTCCCGGCAAGTGATCGAACATGCTGGATAATTCCGGAAAAATCCAGCCCGCCGTTGCCCTCGGACTCGAAAGTCTTGTACATCTCCTGGGCCTGCTTGCCGAGCGGGGTCGCCGCGCCCGAGGCCTTGGCTGCGTCCTGCGCCAGCGTCAGGTCTTTGAGCATCAGTGTGGTGGCAAATCCCGGCTTGTAGTCGTTGTTGGCTGGCGAAGCCGGCACCGGACCCGGAACCGGGCAATAGGACGTCATCGCCCAGCATTGGCCAGAGGACGTCGACACCACGTCGAACACCGCCTGGTGCGACAAGCCCAACTTCTCGGCGAGCGAAAAGCCCTCGCTGACACCTATCATGGAAATCGCCAGGATCATGTTGTTGCAGATCTTGACGCCCTGCCCCGCGCCGGCAGCGCCGCAATGCACGATCTTCTTGCCCATCTTCTCCAAGATGGGCTTTGCCGCCACAAACGCCTTCTCATCGCCGCCGCACATGAAGGTCAGCGTTGCGCCCTTGGCACCGCCGGTGCCGCCGGACACCGGCGCATCAACCGAACCCACGCCATGCTTGGCGGCCAGCGCGTGCGCCTGCTTGGAGCTTTCGACATCAATGGTCGAGCAATCGATGATCAGCGCACCCTTGGTCATCGCGGGGACAACGTCGTTCCAGACAGAGAGCACATGCTTGCCCGCCGGCAGCATGGTGATCACGACCTTGGCGCCCTTCACTGAGGCAACCGAACTTTCAGCAATCGTGGCTCCGTCGCTTTTGGCCTGATCACGCGAGGCTGCGACCAGATCAAAGGCGACGACCTTGTGGCCGGCCTTGACCAGGTTGGCCGCCATTGGTCCACCCATATTGCCAAGGCCAATGAATGCGATCGTTGCCATCTTTTCCTCCGCTGAAAAGTTCGTTTCTATTTCGTGGGCGCGAAGACGAGCTCATCGGCGCCGATCTCGGCAAAATAAGGCGCAACCATCGCCGGTGTCACGTCCTCGATGCGCGGCGGCGACCATTTTGGATTGCGGTCCTTGTCGATCACGGCCGCGCGGACACCCTCGCGGAAATCATCGCTGCGAAACACCTCGTTTGCCGCGCGATATTCCCGCACCAGGCATTCCTCCAGCGAATTGGCCTTGCGCGCCAGCCGCAACAGCTTCAGCGTTACTACCATGCCGCGCGGCGATTTCTCGTTCAATGTCTTCAATGTTGCTTGCGCAAACTCCGACCCGTCGCGCTTCAGACTGGCGACGATATCGTCCATTCGGTCATGGGCGAACAAGGCATCGATCTCGGGCTCTGTCGCGGCGACGGGCCCCGCGGTTTCGTCGGTCGCAAATCCCTTGATCAGCGTATCGATCTCGGCTGATGTCGTCCCCGGCCTCACCTTGGTGAGCGCGTCGCGCAGGGCGGGCAATTTCGCCGCCGGCACGACCGCGTCGGCAAAACGGGCATGGATCGCATCAGGCCCGTTCATGGTCTGGCCGGTCAGGCCGAAATACGTGCCGATTTCGCCCGGCGCATGCGCGAGAAGCCAGGTGCCGCCAACATCAGGAAAGAAGCCGAGGCCAACCTCGGGCATAGCGAGTTTGGTGCGATTGGTGACCACGCGATGGCGGCTGTGTGCTGACAGGCCGACACCACCCCCCATGACGATGCCGTCCATGAACGCGACATACGGCTTGGGAAATTTCGCGATGCGAGCGTTGAGGATGTATTCCTCGCGCCACAAGATCTTGCCGAGGTCGCCGCCGACTTTCGAGCTTTCGTAGAGCGCACGGATATCCCCGCCGGCGCAGAGGCCGCGATCGCCCGCGCCCTCCAGCACAATCACAGCCACGGACGGATTGGCCTCGAACCGGTCGAGCGCCTTGTCGATGTCGCGAAACATCTCCAGCGTCACCGCATTGATCGCCTTCGGCCGGTTCAGCCGGATGATCCCGGCGCATCCTTCGCGCTGGGCGATAAGGTCGGGCTCGGCGACTGCATCCGTCATCGCGCGCCCTCGATCAACTTGCGCGCCACGATCAACCGCATGATCTCATTGGTGCCTTCGAGGATCTGGTGCACCCGCAAATCGCGCACGATCTTCTCGATGCCGTACTCGCTGAGATAGCCGTAGCCGCCGTGCAATTGCAGCGCCTGGTTGGCGACCTCGAAGCCAACATCGGTGCCAAAGCGTTTTGCCATGGCGCAGAGCATGGTCGCGTCGGGGTCCTTCCGGTCGAGCGCAGCAGCGGCCCGCCAGACGAAAGTGCGCGCCGCCTCGAGTTCGGTCACCATGTCGGCAATGCGGAACTGCAGCGCCTGGAATTCGTCGAGGCGTTTGCCGAACGCTTTGCGCTCGCGCATATAGATGAGCACCTTGTCGAGCGCGTTCTGCGCTCCGCCAAGCGAACAAGCGGCGATGTTGATCCGTCCGCCGTCGAGCCCGGCCATGGCGATCTTGAAGCCGATGCCCTCCTCGCCCAATAGGTTGGCCACCGGCACGCGCGCGTTCTCGAAAATCACCGCGCGGGTCGGCTGTGCATTCCAGCCCATCTTGCGCTCATTGGCCCCAAGCGACAGTCCCGGCGTATTGCCCTCGACCACCAGCGTTGAGATGCCGCCGGGCCCGTCCGCGCCGGTGCGCACCATCACGACATAGAGGTCGCCGGCTCCGGCGCCGGAGATGAACTGCTTCTGGCCGTTGAGCACATAGTGGTCGCCGTCGCGCACCGCGCGCGTGCGTAGCGCGGCCGCGTCCGAGCCGGACCCGGGCTCGGTCAGGCAATAGCTTGCCAGCAGCTCCATGGTGCAGAGTTTTGGCAGCCACTTCCTGCGCTGGGCGTCGTTGCCGAAGGCATCGATCATCCAGGACGCCATGTTATGGATGGAAATAAACGCCGACACCGTCGGACAGCCCTGCGCGAGCGCCTCGAAGATCAACGCCGCATCGAACCGCGTCAGCGCGGAGCCGCCGACGTCGTCGCGGATATAGACCCCGCCGATGCCGAGCTTTGCGGCCTCGCGCATCACGTCGACCGGAAAGTGCTTCTCCTCGTCCCAGCGGACGGCATGCGGCGCGATCTTTTCCGCGGCAAAGTCCCGCGCCATATCGCGAACCGCAATCTGGTCCTCGTTGAGAGCGAAGTGCATGTCCCGGCCCTTAGAATTTTGCCGACTACGCGCGCATCAATTCATGGTCGGGATCGAGAACTCCGCACCCTCCTTCACGCCGGACGGCCAGCGCGAGGTGACCGTCTTGGTCTTGGTGTAGAAGCGGATCGAGTCCGGGCCATGCTGGTTGAGATCGCCGAAGCCCGACTTCTTCCAGCCGCCGAAGGTGTAATAGGCGATCGGCACGGGGATCGGCACGTTGATGCCGACCATGCCGACATTGACACGCGCGGCAAAATCGCGCGCGGCGTCGCCGTCGCGGGTGAAGATGGCGACACCGTTGCCGTAGTCGTGATCCGACGGCAGCGCCAGGGCCTCGGAATAATCCTTGGCGCGAACGACGGAGAGCACCGGCCCAAAGATCTCTTCCTTGTAGATTCGCATGTTCTTGGTGACGTTGTCGAACAGGCAGCCACCCATATAGAAGCCTTTTTCATAGCCCTGCATCTTGAAGCCGCGGCCATCGACGGCAAGCGTCGCGCCTTCCCTGATGCCGATGTCGACATAGTTCTTGACGCGCTCGACCGCCTCGCGCGTCACCAGCGGGCCGTAATCGGCGGATGGATCGATCGAGGTGCCGATCTTCAGGCCTTCGACGCGCGGGATCAGCTTCTCCATCAACCGGTCCGCCGTGGTCTTGCCGACGGGGACCGCAACCGAGACCGCCATGCAGCGCTCGCCGGCCGAGCCATAGCCCGCGCCGATCAAGGCGTCGACCGCCTGGTCCATGTCGGCATCCGGCATGACGATAGCGTGGTTCTTGGCGCCGCCAAAGCACTGGCAGCGCTTGCCGCTCGCGGCCGCACGCTCATAGATGTATTGCGCGATCGGGGATGAGCCGACAAAGCCGATCGCCTTGATGTCGGGATCGTCGAGGATCGCGTCGACCGCTTCCTTGTCGCCGTTGACGACATTGAGGATGCCCGGCGGCAGGCCCGCCTCGATCATCAGTTCGGCAAGCTTCATCGGCACGCCGGGATCGCGCTCCGACGGCTTCAGGATGAAGGCGTTGCCGCAGGCGATTGCAGGCGCGAATTTCCACATCGGGATCATCGCCGGAAAGTTGAAGGGGGTGATGCCGGCGACGATGCCGAGCGGCTGGCGGAGCGAATAGATGTCGATGCCGGGGCCGGCGCCCTCGGTGTATTCGCCCTTCATCAAATGCGGAACGCCACAGGCGAACTCCACGACTTCAAGACCGCGCTGGATGTCGCCCTTCGCGTCAGGAATCGTCTTGCCGTGTTCCCGCGCCAGCAGCTCGGCGAGCTTGTCGTAGTCGCGCTGGACGAGTTCCAGGAATTTCATCATCACGCGGGCGCGGCGCTGCGGATTGGTCGCTGCCCACTCGCCCTGCGCAGCCCTGGCGTTCTCCACCGCGCTGCGCACGTCCGCCTTTGACGCCAGCGCCACCTTGGCCTGGACGTCGCCGGTCATCGGCTCGAAAACGTCCGCAGTCCGTCCCGATGAGCCCTTGACCTCTTTGCCGCCGATGAAATGTCCGACTGAGCGCATGGCTTCCTCCATCATTGACCGAATGCCGGTTTTGGCCGGCATCTTGCAGTGTTTATGGCGTTTGGGAAGGGTCTCCGCGCGCAGCGGTTTTGCGAAAATGCCGACATCGGCCGGCATCGCTGGACCCATTCGACCGATGGCTTAGCTGGATACCCTTCCGCCCCGGTTCACTGCCGGGTCGGCGCAGCTTTCTTTGTGGCCAACTTCCTTGCCTGCGGCGGCCGACCGAGCGCGGCTTCGCGCCCTGCGGCCAAAATCTCGTCGGAGAATTCGCCGCTACCGGCGATGCGGGAAAGCACCAGTGTCCCCATCATGGTCGCCAGTGTCGCCGCCGCCCGCTTGCGCGCAGCCTTGCCCGACGCGTCGGGAATCTGCTCGGCCATCATGTCGATCATCTGCTCGAGCTTGGCCGCGAAGGCCTTGCGGGTCTTCGGGCTCTCGCGCGCGATTTCCGCTCCCAGTGTCGGCACCGCGCAGCCGTGGCCGGGATCATCGCGATGGATCGGGGTCAAATAGGTATCCACGATGGTGGAGAGCCGCTTGTCCAGCGGGATCCGCTCGGCTGTTTTCCGCCAGTGCTCCATCGAACGGTCCATGGCATAGGCAAAGGCCTCGATGACCAGCGCCTCGCGCGAATCGAAATGGGCATAGAACCCGCCATGGGTCAGCCCCGCTTCCTTCATGAGGTCGGCGACGCCAACGCCATGCGCGCCCTTTTCGCGAAGCCGCACCGAGGCCTTTCGCACGATCCGGGCGTGGGTTTCCTGCTTGTGTTCACGGGAGTAGCGCATGTCGGTCCTATTAGATGTTTCTAGTCATATAATAGCATGTCGGACGTGAAAAAAGCCGCTTCTTTGGTCTTGCCGCGCCGCAACGCGACATATCCGAGGGGTTCCAGCCCGCTGGATCGCCCTTGACAAGGACGAGCCTTGGCACGGAACTGGTTCATTCGTCACTAACACCGGCCCAGTCCCATCCATGCCCATGCTCAATCAATATTGTGCCGTCGAGCGCGATGCGCGCGGCGTCGTGCGGCTTGCAATCTCCAATGCGGGTTCGCTGAATATCCTGTCCTCCCCGGTGATCACTGGCGTTCGCGAGGGATTGGAGCAGCTTGCGACCGACAGGACGATCCGCGTGCTGGTACTCGCTGGCGGAAGTGAGAAGAGCCTGGTCGGTGGGGCCGACATCAAGGAGATGGCCAAACTCGACCCGGCCTCTGCCGAAGCCTTCATTACGCGCCTGCGCGATCTGTGCGAGACGGTGCGCGCGTTTCCGGCACCGGTGATCGCGCGGATCCCTGGCTGGTGCCTTGGCGGCGGACTTGAGATCGCCGCCGCCTGCGATCTCCGCATCACCGCGCACGACGCCAAATTCGGCATGCCGGAGGTGCGGGTGGGCATCCCCTCGGTGATCCATGCGGCGCTGCTGCCGCGGCTGATCGGCTGGGGCCGCGCGCGCTGGCTGGTCATGACGGCGGAAAACATCGATGCTCCGACTGCGCTTGCCTGGGGACTGGTCGATGTGGTCGCCCCGCCCGGCGGCCTCGATGAAGCGGTCGAGCGCACGGTAAGGGCGCTGCTCGAATGTGGCCCGGAGGCGCTGCGCGCGCAAAAGGCGCTGCTCCGCGCCTGGGAGGATCTGCCGCTCAAGGAATCCGTCGACTTGAGCATTGGCGTGTTCGGAAAATCGTTCCTCACCGACGAGCCGACGCGGCTGATGCAGGGCTTCATCGACCGCAAGCGCTAGATTTTTCACGACAAGTTTAGAGGTGCGCGCCGGTTGAAATTTTTGCAGCGCATTATATGATAGTCATCATGCAAATTTGATCCGAATCCAGGAGTTCCGCCATGGCCGCCACCTCCGATCCCGTCGTCATCCTCTCCGCCGCCCGCACCCCGCTCGGCCGCTTCATGGGCGAATTGTCGCCGCTTGCTGCCCACAAGCTGGGTTCTCATGTGATCGGCGCAGCGCTGCAGCGAGCGAAGCTCAAGTCCGAGCGGATCGACGAGGTTTTCATGGGTAACGTCCTGCCGGCCGGTCAGCGC